>JAABUJ010000145.1_pt1 | contig 156398 bp, 256 predicted proteins | sample 5559131 | NCBI WGS metagenome assembly JAABUJ01 (sample SAMN10711875, study PRJNA513366) | rock metagenome | isolation source: Antarctica rocks | place: Antarctica: Victoria Land, Mt New Zealand nord | collected 2016-01-07 | reverse complement strand
TCCGCGGCGTTCACAGGTTCATGTGACCGTTGCACACTTTGCGCCCGTGCAAGCTCCGCCGTGCCTGCCCTCTGCCGCATGGACATTGTGTCGAGATCATGCTGCGGTGCCGCCCGCCCTGAACCTAACCCTACCGGGGTGCCGCCGGCTCAGTACGTCCCCGTGGACACCATCATCTGCTTCCGCGCCTCGATGCCGCTGATCATCGCGGTCATCGAGTGGATGTACATGGACCGCGAGCTGCCCTCCGCGCGCTCCTGGGCGTCCATGCTGAGTGCGGCCCCTGACCGCCCGGCGCGAGGCTGGCGGAGCCCGCGCGTCCATGCCCTTGATCGGAAACAAGCTGCGCTGCGCCGCGCAGCACGTGCTGTGCATGTCTGCACAGCAAATCATCCAAACATCTTTCGAACACATTACCGGGCATTGATACATCAGCAATGGGCCTCCCAGCGAACAGGATTTTTTCGGGCTCTCATTAGCAAATGAGAGCCTTTGCACGCAGGCGTGCTGACGGGCGTGATGGTCTACACGGCCGCGGACATCCACTTCACGGTGCTGGGGTGCGGCCTAGCGGCCGTGCAACAGATCAGGCTCAGTGTGTGGGCAGAGACTGCCAAACGGCATCCATGTGCCGGGTTGTGGTCTGATAAGCTGCTCTTAGCTTAAACGTATGGGCTGCGCGCGGATTACGCGCGTTTGCTGCGTGTGCGAGCGCTGTGGCAAGTGCCTGCTGGCGAGCAAGGGCGCACCGTTCGCTGCATGCACAGCGGGCAAAGGGTGCGGCGCTCCGAGCGTCGGCGGCGTTGACGGGGCGCGCGTGGGCTAGGTACGCATGGGTGGCGGTCTGGTACGCGTTCGGCGTGTTTGAGATGGTCTACGTCAAGCGCGTGGTCGACAGCGTGCCCATGACGTCCTGGTCACGCACGTACTACCAGGCACGCCCGCCGTGCGTGGCTGCCGACGCCGCTCTGGCCCGGCCTCCCCTGGCCAATGCCACCTTGCCCCGCCTGTCCCCCTGGGCTGGAGATTACTGGCGGCGCCGGTGGAGGCAGCATACATGCATGACGATGCGCCTATCTCAATGCGTGCTGATGCGCCCTGTTGACTGCGTCCACTGCTGACGCAAAGTCAAAACTTTCGACCAACTCTTGGCAGCAGTCTCCAAACTCCTTTAGAATGCCCTTCCTAACCTTGTACAGGCATGCAGTGTTGACTATCAGGCCTTCCTCACCAAGCGCTACAGCACTGACGGGCACATAGTGCGCTATGTTGCACGGCCCGCAATTGGCAGCATAAGCTGACCGTGCTGACTGAGCGCGATGTGCGCGCGCGCGCAGAACGCGCTGGCCGTGCTGCCCATGGCGGCCATCACGCTGGCGGGCGGCGAGGTCGGCGTGCTGCGCGCGCAGTTCTGGTCGGCGCCCGCCGTGGCCGTGCTCGCGCTCGCGTGCGCGGCCGGGCTGGGCATGTCGTACTTTTCGTTCGCGCTGCGCGCGGTCATCTCTGCCACGTCCTTCTCCGTCATCGGCAACGTATGCAAGGTCCTGACCATCCTGGTCAACCTGCTCATGTGGGACAACCACGCGAGTGCGCCCCGCCCTTGCCCTAAGCCTAGTCCCACACCTATCCTGTTCTTAAATCCTGGTCAACCTGCTCATGTGCGATAACCACGCGAGTGCGCCGCCCGCACCTGCGCAGCGCGCTAGCCTACCCTATCCTGTCCTATCCATCCGTGTCAGCCTGCTCGTGTGGGACATCCACGCAAGTGCGCCGCCCGCGTGCCCGCGCATATGCCCTACTTTCCTGTTGCACCAGCACTGCCCTCATGGCATCCTTCCTCGATTATGTGGCAGTGGACGACCGCTCACACTCGTGTTTGCCTGTCGCCCCACTTGCACAGGCCGCCTGTGCATGCCCTGCGCGGCGCACGGCGCACAGGCCCGCTCAGCCTCCCCTCTCTCACATCCATAAACTGCTGCCCGCGCCCGCGCGCGCAGACATGTGGGGCACGTGCGCGCTGCTGGCGTGCCTGGCGGCCGGGTCCGCGTACCAGCAGGCGCCGCTGCGCGCGTCCGCGCCGGCCAAGGGCGCGGCCGCGCCGCTGCTGGAGGAGGAGAAGCCGGCGCTCAGCCCGCTGAAGCTGGCGGAGGAGGGCGTAGCCAAGCCGCTGGCCATCTCCGCTTCGCCTGCGCGCAGCAACAGCGTGCCGCGCAATGGGCACAAGGAGGCCATGTCATGAGCGCCGCGCATCTCTGTCAGGGCGGCGGCGGGGAGCGGGTGGGGGTTCCGCGGATGCCTGCGTCTTTGGTGCAGGAAAGCGGCGATGGGCGGACCGCCCGGTATCAGGCATACCAGCACTGACAGGAGAGTTGTTATGTTGAGTTGCTTTTTGGCATGGTAGGGGCATCACCCACACCGCTGCTCCTCTCCCTTTTGGGAATGCATGCACAGCGCTGTGACAGTCACGTGCTGCAGTGGCCTCCGCTTAGCCTGGCGGACGTGTTTGTGGCAGGCAACATGTGTGCTTGCCTGGCGGCGCATATTTTTGAGTACTTGACAGGCGGCCGGCCAAAAAAGTGCTGGCGCGAGGCTTGCTAGCGTGCAGGAGTCATGTCGATTACAATTTGTGTCGCGTTGGCCGTTTGTGCTCTGTGTGAGTGCAGTGTTGTGAGCACTTACATGCCTTGAAGACAGATGGGGAGGCCTGGTCATGAGCGGCATGCATGACCTGGCTCTGGCTGCGGGGTGCCACACAGGGTGCAGCTCGGGTTTGCATGATCCCTGCAAAGCAACAAACAGTTGCGGTGCAACCTGATGCATCAGCAGTCAACCAGAAGCTGCTAGATACACGCACACTCACGTGTGTTCATGCCTTGCTTAATCACATGCCATGCTGCTCATGCAATGGACAGTCTGGCAGCATGTTTTGTAAGGCTGCGCTCACTTGGACCAGGGCGCTCCAGCAGGCCGCATGACGGCAGCGCAGGCTCACTTGCAGCAGTGCACACATAAACTTTGGGCAAGAGCTCGAGAGAACCTGACGCTAGGGATCTTTCCTGTGACATGCTGGCTGTCGGCCTTCTTACAGCCATCCAGGTCGCACACGCAGGCACATGCAAGCCCTTAAAAATTGAACACTGTTCGCAGTGTGCTTGGCCCAAGTGCACCAGCACCCGCAGACTCTGGCAGAGGCAGTGCTGGTCGTTAGCGGTCTCCTGTCACCCATGCAATGCTGCTACAACGCCAGAACAGGCTGCTGCTCCTGCTGCCCAGGCCACTAGCAGAACAAAAACTTCACAGTGTGGGGCACAGGGACAGTGATATGACAATGAGCGCATGGAAAGAGGCGCTTCAGTCCATGGCTGGGCACAATAGGAAAGCGCGGCGTCTGCTCAGAAGCTGCAAAGTTCCCCAAATACTTTACAGCGGGAGCCGCGGCCTTGCGCGGGCAAGCGCCTGCCGCCCGCACATGTCGCAGTGTACAGCGTGAAGTGCGGCGGCTCGCGCTCCGCCCGCGACATCAAGCAGTGCGGCAACAGGCCGCGCCCGCAGCGGCGCTCGCGACGTTCAAGCAGGCGCGGCGGCAGGCCGCGCCCGCGGCGCCGCATCAGATCAGATGTAAGGCCGGAGCATGGAGTACACGCCGCGCCAGGCGGATACGCTCCACAGCGCCGCGAAAAGCACCTCCACCTGAGGCACCATGCAAATGCTAGCGTTAAGGATTAGCGTTCCTGGTGAGTCCATCCTAAGTACGGCACCGCATGCGCTGCCGTTGCGCGTCACGAGCACACAGAACAAGCATCACTGGTGCAGCGAGCATGTACCCTTTGGCAGGAGTGCGAAAGGCCCGGTGGTCAAGGTAAAGTAGGTGGCAGCTCCAGCTCTTGGCGACGGCAACCACATCCGCTACATGTGTGGCTCACCCCCACAAGCTGAGTCCAGTCACCCGCAGGCACAACAAGCACATGGCGACGCTGGGACAGTCTGTACCTCCGCGGGAAGCTCGTACGGGTCCGGGGACGCCACGAACGGGGCCACATCCACCCAGTTATGCGTCGCGAGCGCCGCGTACGCCACCAAGGAAGTCGGCAGGAACACCACCTGCGCGCGCAAGCTGCCTCGTTGGCAGGCACTTGCTGCAGCGCTATGCTCAGGCTTCCTGGTGGCGTCCCGTGCAGTGCGTAACATGAACAATGGCTCGAATGCACAGAAAATGGGTATGGTATGTTCCAGCTGCAGCTGTCACAGCTGCCACAGCTGCAGACAGGTTTCTCAGCCTTGCTCGCTGGGGTGCTCGAGACGACAGCCCTGTGCTTGGAACAAAGGTCCTACCTGTGCCGCGTTCAGACAGCCTACGCTGACCCGGCTAATCGAAGGATGGCGTCGTGGCAACGTCGGCGCACCCAGGTGAGCGCGCAGGAGAGCAGCGCGGCCACGGTTGCGTCCCTGTGCGCGCTCGAGTTGCCGAAAGGCACCGGCCCCAGGCGGTAGTCGCCCTTGGCCGTAGATGTGCCCACCCAGGCAAGCACCAGCACGCTCACCAGAGCACCGTCGGGAGCTATTCGATGGCTGGCCTGCACCGCAGCCAAGAAGCAGTGAGTGCGTCTACATAGCCTGGGCAACGGCAGTGTTGACTGGGTCGAGCCGGAACTTGGCAGTGCGGCTGAAAGCATACTGTGCCCGCGCAGCAGAGAGGGGCGTTAGCGGTGTGTCGCAAAGCGCTAGGCGCTTTCACTGAACAGACTCGAACTCTGGGCGACACGAGATGCGCACCAGCTGAGTTGCTACGAGCGTCATGCAGTCCCCCCAGACCAGCGTGGTGTCGACAACATTGCGGCTGGGCCGCTTCTGATTCCTCTGTTTCTTTTTCCGCCCCCACACGCTGCCCAACCCGCAGTGCGCCCGTCCACCGCTCAGGCGCTGCTGGCGCACAGTCCTCACCGCGCCTGCGCAGTGCACGAGAGCAAGGCTTGTACTGCAACGACGGATTCGGCAAACAACTTTCAAGATGACGCACTAGTTGTTCATGAGCTGCCTCAGGATATCACAACATAAAGTGCTGCACCTGGCTGCAGCAGCCCCCTGCAAGCTGGCCATGGCGGAGGTGCGGCATGCATGCATACTGACGTGCACCTGGCCTGCAGCAGCCCGCAGGCCATGTGCAAGCAACACGGTGCGGTCGAGCTTACTACACTGTCTCAGTACAGCTTGAGTTACGGCTGGTCTGTTCCTTTGTTTCCCATTACTGGGAGTCCGGGAGACTAGTCTCGCTTGTTAGGGTGGCCTTCCTTGCATGCACTAGCACAATGCACGTACTTGATGCTTGCAAGCCGGGGTATTGTCGCTGGCATGCTGCATTGCTTGCTGCAATGTAGCTCGCATGCTGGTCCAATGGTTGTGCCGAAGGTCCTGCCATGGCAGCGCAGGCAGGGCACCAGTTGCGGCCGCCACGCTGAGCATTGCTCAGTGAGCAGCACGAGCGAGCTGAACAACGCTGATACAGGCACGCCTGCCCGTTGCAGGCACAGCGCAAAGCATCACACACACTTGCACGAGTGTTGCCCACACGGCATCATCATAGATGGCAAAACACAGAATATTTGCACAGCGGCTGCAAAGCTCTTCACGGCGCAGGAACCCAGCGCCAAAAGGAACATTTTCACCCAGGCTTATACGAGCGCACAAGCAGCCTCAGCCTGTCGCGGCAGCCGCGACAACGGCTAACATAAGGTGGCTGCCTGGGCGCTCGCCCAGCTTTGTTAACATATGTTGCACCGCCGGCTGCAAAAGCGCGCACGGGCCAGCTCAGCCGGACGCCGCGACGCCGCCCAGGATGCTGGCGGCGGTCCCGGCGGCCGCCACATCGTCCGCGGTGCCGCCGCCCAGCGCGGCGTCCGCGCCCGCGTACACGCAGCCGGCCTGCTTGACGGCGTAGAGCACGCCCGGGTCGTAGCCCAGGCGCGTGACGGCCTTCATCATCGTCGCGGCGGCCGGGACGTTGACAGGCGAGCGCGCGTACAGCCAGAGGCCCACGTTGGTCGCCTGCAGCGCCTCCACGGCCGGCACGGCAGAGCCGGTGCGGCACGCGCCCGCCGACGGCGTGGTCGGCGGCCCGCCGCTCAGGACCGCCCACTCGTACCCTGCGTGGTTTGGGTCGGACTGCTGTGTGCGGCCCTCCACGCCTCGAGCCACATGCCCTTCAGGGTGCCGGAGGGCCACAAGGTGTCTGAAGGCCTGTAAGGTGCTTGATGGGCCCCTCGCCTGAGCAGCCGTTTGGCTGCCCCAGTCTGTGCCGCGCCAAGCAGAGGCCTCGCCGCCATGCACGGCAGGCCTCGTGGCAGACAGAGCACTCTGCGCATGCAGTGAACCTGATGCGACCAACAGGTAGCAAGGGGCGGCGCGCCTGTGAAGCCCGGCTCGCCGGCGCGCCCGGGCCCCGCCGCGACGATCCAGGCGGAGCCCAGCAGCTGCGGCGGCAGGTCGGCCGCGGGGTCCAGCGGCAGCGGCTCGGGCACGTCGACGCGCACGCGGCCAGTCAGGTTGAGGTCCGCGTGCGGGAAGTAGGGCCCGACCAGCCACTTGGACGGCACGGCCGGGTCGTACACGCGCGCCGCGACCTGGTACGTCACGTGCCTGCGCGCCGGTGCGCGCCGCAGTGACCTGTGGGACCCAGCCTGGGCCCACTATGGATGGCCTGTTCAGGACGTGCGCTTGCTCGACTGCTCTTCACACTGATGTCACGCAGAGTCGGGTGCCACACGGAGCAGGCCTCCGCAACCTGCGCAAGCATGACCGCATGTGGCAAGTGCAGCGGAAGCTCTCCCGGCACACATTGTTGTGTGGGCAGCGCACGCGATGCCGCCTGAGCCCAGCGGCTCGCCGTTGACCATGTCCCTGTTGCTGTAGTCGTGCAACAGCAGCGGCTTCTGCGCCGCGCAGAAGATAAGAGTGTTCATGTGCCAAGCATGGCTGGTGCTACGCTGTAAGACATACCCAAAAAAATAAAAAAAATTAAAAAAAATCTGCATTTGATCAAGCGCAACAAAGTGCCGCGCTGCGGTACGCTCAGCAACACTGAAGCTGAAAAGGGCAGCAGTCTGCAAGGCGGCAGGGAAGGACAAAGGCGTGCGCCTGGGACTGCGCTGGTGCTGCCAGTGGGCCGCACCGTCAGGTCGCTGGGGTCGCTGGGCTCGTAGAAGGTGCGCACGCAGTACAGCGTCGTGATGGGCTGCCAGCTGACCGGCATCTGCGCAAAGCAGCCGCGTCAGCAGGGAGGTGCGCTTGCCCAACGGCTCGCAGCGGCCCTCAGCAGACACGATGCGATCGACGGCGCGTACAGCAGGCAGAAGGCAGCAGGCTGAAGACGCATCATTGCCCCCTGCGGTGCGCCGCAACGGCTAGCTGGCAACGCGCGCGGCCACTCATACGCGCCGGGCCGCCTCGAGTTTGAGCGTCAGCCATGACAGCGAGGGGCCCAGCGGCGGCCCGCACCATGAGCTGCGCATACCACGGCCGCCCCACGAACGCGGCCAGGTCGAAGGGCCGCAGGCTGTTAAAGCCGGCTGGCGGACAGGTCACATTCCACACCGGCTTGGACGCCGCGCCCCGCGGCGCTGCGGCCGCGCCCGCGCCGCCGCCCACGCCCGACAGCGCCACGCCCGCGGGCGCCGCCGCGCCGGACGCCTGCTGCGGCGCGGCCGCCGCGGCGCCCTGCCCCGTAAACCCTTCCGCCACTGCCGCGCCGCCGCTGCCGCCGCCGCCAGCGTTGCCACTGGCGCCAGCGCCGTCGCCAGGCGTGCCGGGCAAGGGCTGGCGCAGCAGCGCCGGGTCAGCGACGCGCGCGAGGCTGGTAGCGCCCCCAGCATTGAGCGTCCCAAGCAGCTGCCCGGCCGCCGCCTCCCTGCTCATCGGAGCCGCAGCGGGCGCGCCGCCCGAGACTCCCGTGACTTGCGCGGCGCCAGCTGTCTGCCCAGAGCTCCTTAGCCCGCCAGGCGCCGCAACTGACGGCGCGCCAGCGGAGCTGGCGCCGCCAGCGCTGCCCGCCGCTGCAGCCTGTGCAGCCGCCCCGCCGCCGCCGCCAGCCTGGCCCTGCGCAAGAGTGGCCACATTGTCTTGTCAAGGGTGCGGAAGAAGTCTGCCGGTGCGCTGTCAGACAGAAGCACTGAGGCCGCAGGGCCCGCTCACCTGCGCGGTGGCGCTCGCTGGCTGCGCGAGTTGCACGGCCGCGTCGGCAGCCAGGTCGGCCGCCGAGGGCCCCGCCTGCGCCGCATCCAGCAGCCGCCGGCCGGCCTGGCGGGGGGCACACTGCGTGCTCAACCAGAGGTCACAGCTCAGGATGGTTTGCCAACGCATCCCATGGCAGCCTAGCTACAGAGCTGCTGGCTTGCACCCTGCATGCAGTGGCTTCTGTGGCACGCAGGCAGGACTTTCAGTCCCAGGAGCAGAGCACTAGCACGTGTGGATTACATCATCACTGCGTCTACACTGTACTGCAGCGCTGACGATGGTGCGCACTCTCTGCATGTGTGCGTTGCAGGTCGCTAGGCAGCCGTGCAGGCTCACAGCGCACACCACCAGCGCCACCAGGCCCGCGCGTCTGCCTCGCATGCTCGCCCACCCAAACATCACATCAGAGCTGCGCCAGCCGTGCGGCTCTGGCTAGCTCTTCCAGGTGGTTCAGGTGGGAGTCACCTTCAAGCGTGCACACATCTGTCGCAGGCGGTGTTCACAGCGGCCCTACCTTATTAGGTGCTAGGGCTAGGCAGGAGGAGCTCCCCAGCCCGCATCAGCTCACAGCAGCGCAACACTAACGCGATTATATGGCGTCACCATAGTTTTGCAGCTGACTTGCCTTAGGTTTCTGTGCTCACCACAACAGTTGTTGGCCTCCAGTGTCCTTGACAGCCTCCTGCATTGCATCTGCATCCACACCTCTGCGGCATGCTGGTCTGTATTGCCGGTGCTGCGGTAGTGCTGGCTGCCATGTGTCTGGCACGAGGCTTGCTCATCTACCAAGTGGAGGCAATGATTCACAAACTTTCAGGCACGGTTCGTGGGTTGGTGCACGGCCTATGGAGAATGGTTAGTGGTCTGTCAGGCGCTGTTCGCACCCTTGCTGACCACGTGTGTGCTGAGCAACAGTTCAGGCCGAGCAACAGTTCAGGCCAGTGCAGGTCCAACCTTGGAAGCTTGTTTAGGAGCTGATCCGCCTGACACAGTACCTTGTGTTGTACTGCCGTGCCTCTTGTTCACTTGAAAGAGTTCCGTTAACTGTTTCGTGTGTGAGCAGCGGTGTCCTGCACAGTCGTTTGGTGTCCCTGCTAGTGGTCTCGTTCGACGTGCCAAGCAGCAGCCTGGTATCACAGGGTGCTCTGTTGCTGAGCTGCACAGGCCCGTACTGCCAGCCAGCGCTCCGCACAGTCGGTGCACCACATGAGCGCTCCCTGCGCAGGCGCGCGGCAACGCGGCAAGGGCAGCCGGTACCTGGCGAGCGGCAGCCAGTACGCGCCAGTGCACGCGGAGGTCCTGGAGGGCGACCTGCCCGTGCGCGGCGCACTGCCGCCCGCGCTTGACGGCACCTACGTCCGCACGGGGCCCAACCCCAAGCAGGAGGTCAGCGGCGAGTACCACTGGTGCGCTGCTCCCCCGCCGCCAGCACGCCACACAGCATGTCCTCTTGGGTATAGCTGACGTTCAGGGAGTTACAGCGACCGAGGCATATGTTGTAGCAGGCAAAGCAGGTGGGTGAGGCCGGCACCATCATGCGGGGCCCTTCAGGCAGCAGCACAAGTCTCTGAGCATTTGGCGACGCATTATGCCACAGCAAAGTAACCCCCCATGCGGCAAAAACCTTATAGCAAACGTTGTGGTGCATAAGTTCACTGATCTGCAGCTGCCGAACATGCCTAACTAAACATTCATCGGCTGATGAGGTCGGCAGGGGTGACATTGATGCCGTGACGTCAGTAAGTAGGACAGCACTCTGCCCAGGCCGTGCAACTGATATGGAGCCTTATCTGGTGGGGGTAGGTTTGACGGCGACGGCATGGTGCACGCCACGCGCATTCGCAAGGGCAAGGCCGCCTACGCCAACCACTGGGTGCAGACCAGCAACTTCAAGCAGGAGCGCAGCGCGGGGCGCGCGCTCTTCCTCAAGGCGCGCCGCAGCCGCCCGTGCAGCCGCGCGCTGCAACGCCGAACTGACCTGCATGGACCCACTTGCGGAGGCGGCCGCATGCACAGCATTGGTGGATGAGTGGCGACAGGCGTTGATGTGCGTGCGCTCGGAGGCACACAGGGAAGGCGTTGAAGCAGCTGTGTAGGGCATGTCAAGGGATTGTTGACAGGCTCAGCCTGCTGAGTGATGCAAGGCATCCCTTCGGCATCAGCGCACTCGCTGCCACTATGCGGACCCCGCCGGCAAACTAGGTGGGTGCACGGAGGGCGCGGAGGATGCGAACCAGGTACTGGCACGCAAAACCTCGCAGCAAGGTCCGCATGCGCGCGCAGCTGGGCGACCTCCACGGCCGGACGGGCATTGCGCTGTTCCTGCTGGCGCAGCTGAAGGAGCTGCTGGGCATCACCAACAGCAAGGTGCGCCCGTGCGGCTCCCAAGTGGCTGGGTGGCTGAAAGATTGCGGCAGGCGGTGACTGGAAGCTGCATGCATGGAGTGGGCTTGATGATCAAGCACAGGCCAAGCATGCGCGAGTAGCGGGAGCACAACGGAGCCTGCTGAGGGGCGGAATAGGCCTGCCGTGCTCGCCCTGGCGCAGGGCGGGATCAGGGTCAAGCCCGCACGCCGCGCGAGGGCGCCGCGCATCTCGGACAACAGGGCGCCAGGGTGTGCTGCGCCAAGCGCGCGCAGGCCGGCACGGGCACCGCCAACACGGCGCTCGCCTTCCACAACAAGCAGCTGCTGACGCTCCAGGAGCAGGACCTGCCCTACGCCGTGCGCCCTGCTCGCCTGCCCGTCGCGCTCAAGCCCCTGCGCACCTCTGCCCGGCTCAGCGCATCCGCTCAGACGCATGGCATGCTCCATGGCGTGTGCGCACGCGTATCGCGTGCTTGCCGCCTGGGTGCTTGAGAGCTTTGTGTGCGCGCGGGCGCAGGTGCGCGTGCACGGCGACGCGCACATGGAGACGCTGGAGCGCGTCACCTTCGGCGGGCGCCTGGACCGGCACCCCACCTTCACCGCGCACCCCAAGAAAGATCCCGACACAGGTACTGTCGCCCAGGAACCCTTTTTTCATTGATACCAAGTGTGGTCTGGCAGGCATGCTGACGTGCATGCCGGTGGCTCACATGCTGCGCCTGTCTGACAGGTTTGCTGGCTCAGTGCCCCCCCGAGCGCCTCTGCTTGGGTGTTAGACATCTGGCCCAAAGGGTGCCGGCGCAGCTGCAGCTGCACACGGTGCTTCAGCCCAGAGGCGTGTTATGTCAGGCCATCGACCGTGCCTGCGCTGCCGCTGCAGGCGAGCTGGTAGGGTTTGGCTGGAGCACGAGCAAGCCCTTCCTGCACTACTTCGTGCTGGACGCGGGCGGCGGCGTCAAGCTGGACGTGCCCGTTGACGTGGGCCAGTCCACCTTCATGCACGACTTCGCCATCACCAAGGTGTGGGCCCGCGCGAGGCTCCGCAGATGCGCAGTGGCGCCTTGCCGGGCGAACTCACCTGCAGGCGGAGGAGTATGCGATGTGTCGATCTCAGTGCGCCTGTGCAACCCTGTAGATGGTGATGCTGTGTGGCGATGGTTATGCTGCGTGCTGCTTGCAACCGGCAAAGGTCGCGGTTCTTGCAGGAACCTACCCCGACCCGACTGGGACCTGCTGCGGGACAAAAACACGGTTCTTGCTGGGGGCGCGCCCCGACCTGACAGGGGCCTGCTGCGGGGGCCGTCTTGCAGGACTACGCAATCTTCCTGGACCTGCCGCTGACTTTTGACAGCAAGGTGCGGCTCCCAAGAGCGCCGAGCCGCGGCGCGCGAAGGAAGACGCGGCTGCCTGATCTGCTGTTGCCGCCCTCTGCTGTTGCTGCCCGTATGCTGCAGCTGCCCTCCTTGCAGACATCCACACTACTTATGCTTTTGAGAGCTCACGATGTTACGTGTGGCACATGGGGCTCTGCCATGTCTGTCGCCCCTCCCCGCATGAGCTCGGCGCAAAGCTGCACACCCGCATGCCGGCGCCAGCGCATGCTCGCGGGCGGCTACGCATACGAGTTCGAGAAGGACCGCCCCGCGCGCTTCGGCGTGATGCCGCGCGGCACGGCCGACGGGCGCGACGTGCGCTGGTTCGAGCTGCCGCCGCTGTACATCTTCCACGTCGCCAACGCCTGGCAGGACGGCAACACCGTGGTGCTCTTCGCCTGCGTCTACCAGTCGGTGCGCGGCCCCTGCCGCTGTCACGCGCTTCCGCTTCCTGTGTGTACGTCATCACTTTGTGTCTAAAGTGACGCTGTTGCACTGAGCAGGATTGGATGGTATCGGGGCACTGGTTGTGGGGAACACAATTGGGCTTGAAGAGAACGTTCCCTGCATGAGCCCCGCTCTGGCTTGATGACGGGTTGTGTATGAGGCCTGCTTGTTGGCAGTCCCATGCACGTACATCATATCCTTCATCGTTTGTATGCCCAGCGTCGGTCTGCTGCGCGGCTGCGCGGCCTGGCCTCCAAGGATGTGCGTTGTCAGGCGCGCGTTCCGGGCTCTGCCCGGCACCAGGTCCGTGCCGCTGCGCCGCACGCGGTCTAGCGTAGGTCAGGGTAGGGTGACGTGACCCTATGCCGCAGGCGGTCTAAACAGGCATACACGACTGTGCCGCGCACGGTCGCCAGTCTCGAGCTGTCCCAGCCTCGGTTGTGCGCTGCTGCGGCGCAGGCGGTGTTCAAGGACGTGATGTCCAGCCTGCCGCGCATGGAGGAGATCCGCCTGGACCTGGCAACTGGGGCAGCCACCAAGCGGGTCGCCGCGGACATCCCGTGCGAGTTCCCGGTCGTCCCCGCGCACCTCGTCGGTGCGCTGGGCCCCCCTGCCTCTTGGGCACGGCTGTTTGACGGGTGAGGAGGATGCGCAGTGTGCTGCACACAGGGGTGCACGTGGCACAAGCCTGCCATACAAAAAACGGCACATGCTAGGCTTTCAAGTCCAGGGGTCATGGCTTGGTCTGGGGCTGCCACGCGCTGTTGGCGGCTGCTGCAGACGCAGAGTCTGCAGCACACGCCTGCGCGCTGCAGAGTCTGCTGTCTGTGAGACACTTCTGGGCTAGGCAACAACCTTGATGATGTGGCCTGCATGGCACACGCCTGCTGGTCGTCAAGCGCCTGGCAGGGCGGGTCGTGAAGCACCCGGGTGAGCCTTTGGCATCTTGCGCATGCCACTGTCCGAACATTGAGGAATTTCCAAACGACCTCAGACAGAGTTGGCGCTGCGCCCCCCGCGCAGGCCGCGAGTGCCGCTACACGTATGTGGCCGCGGCTGCGCCCAGCGCGTGCGCGTACACGGGCCTGGCCAAGCTGGACCTGCGCGCCGCGTCGCCCGACGCGGCCGTCGCAGGCCGCCTGGAGCATGGCGCGGGCTGGTTCGGCGGCGAGGCGTCCTTCGTGCCGCGCGCGGCCGACCCCGCCGCGCTCAAGGGTGCGTGCCCAAACCCTGCATCACCACTTGCGTGCTCGCGGGCACATGCTCTGGAGTACCTGCTCGCTGCTACCTGTTGGCAACGTATTGAGGGCGTGTGCACAGCCCAGCCTCGTCTGGCGCCCGCATGGTGGCATGCCCATGGGGCCTGGACAGGGAGCTGTTCAGCCGTCACACACTCAGCGCACCTCTAGGAAGCAAAATACGCAGCCTGTGCACACGTTGCACGCTTGTGCCAGCCGACCCGGACAAACCTGGCCGGAACCCTGGCGCCAGGCGAGGACGACGGCTTCCTGGTGACCTACGTGACGCACGCGGGCCGCGGCGCGTCCGAGCTGCGCGTCTACGACGCGGCCAGCATGGCGGACGAGCCCGTCGCGGCGGTCGCGCTGCCGCAGCGCGTGCCGCTTGGCTTCCACGGCCTGCACGTCGGCGAGGCCGACTTCCAGTCGCAGTTCCCGTTCGACATCCACTTCATGCCGGACCTGTAGCGCGCCCCGCCGCGCGGCCGCCGGGCTTCGAGGGCTTGCGCGCCGGCGCGGCTGAGCTCATGTCGTGGTATCCTTATGCATGCTTTTTAGTCCTGACCTGCAGCGCCGCCTGTCAAAACAGTGTGTCCCGACCGTTTTGTGACGCTTTTCAGTACCGAGGACGCTGGATAGAGCCTTGGCTCAGCGTTCAGTCCTAGTCCTGTCTGCTCGACCTTGTTGTCTAGACATCTGAAGAACAGTATAACAGTATAAGGCCGCCATGTGATTTTGTCGTACAGGTCTGCGGGTCTCTGCAGGGTTTGTGCAGAAGCTCTACGGGTTCTAGTCCGGACACCAGGGGTCGTTGCGTTGTCTGTGTATCCCAGCCACTTATGCTACAGTGGTGTCTGAGTCAGACCCCGCCACCGGCAGAGGGGTACGCGCATGCAGCGCACAAAAACGCAGCACCCGTGCTCCTCCGGCCCGCCTAAGTTGTTGCTGCTGGAGTAAAGCAGCCCGACCTGGATCTGGCGCGCCGCTATGGCGCAGTGGCACCCACGCATTCCCGCTGCTGAGCGCGAGCACGACCTGTTCGCTGGCTACCATGACTCGGTGGGGCTCCGCCCGGCCCGGTAACCCACACCGCGTGAAAGTGCTCGTGCAGGGCGGGCGCACCTAGCAGCTCACCTGGCAGCGCTCCTGCTCTGGCACAAGGGGACAAGGGAGTTCCCTCCTGGCAGCCAGGTCTTTGAAACACGGCCCAGGTGCACGACGCGACTGGTGCGGCTGGCTCACTGAGCGATAGGCTCACCCAGCGGCGCACCTGCAACGGGCGCAGGAGGGCCACACCCCGGCAGGGCGGGACGCCACGCCGCCGGGGCAGCGCCGCGGCCCGAGCTACCGCAGCAGCAGCACGCCCAGCTCGGCCGAGCGCCGCCCCCTAGGTGCCTGCCGCCCCAGCCCCCGCCGCGCCCGCTGCCCGGCCCACGCGCGGGGCCCAGGTCTCGTGGCCGGCAGCGCTAAAGTCCTCGTGGCCGCTGGTCTGTGCTGCAGGACTGGCGTGCCTCGCTGCCTGTGCCTGTGGTGTCACATATGCGGGGACCAGCTTCTGCTTGCCAGGGCGGCGCTCTCAGGCACGCGGCGCGGGCTGGCAGGCACACCCTTCGTCCTGCACGCCGCACGACAGGCGGTGTCACCAATGCCAGGTTGCACAGCGGCCCCACTCAGCACACGGCCGCCAACCTGACGCCAGAGGGCCACAGCGGCTGTGCCTTGCCTGCCTGCGCCACGCCTCAGCCCTGTGCCGGACGTGAAAATACCGCGCCCGCCCGCAGACGAGGCGCCGGACGGGCCGCCGCCGGGCGCCGGGCAGGCGGCGTGCGGGCACGCCGCATGCGCCGGCCTGCCGCACTGCGCCGCGTACCTGGGCCACGGCGCGCCGCCCTGGTTCCCGCCCGCGCCGCCCAAGCAGGCACGCAGCGCTGCCTCCTCCCGCCTTCTTCTCCTGGGCCTGCTCCGCGCCTGCTGCTGCGCCTGGACCGCCCATGCGCGTCGACCCTGCTGCGTGCAGAGCAGCGTGTCAAACAGCGGCAAGGAAGCAAAGGCTGCAGCGGTTCCAAGCGCGCGCGCGCAGGCGGCCGCGGTGAACCTGACGCTGCCGGCGGACGCGCCGGAGGATGCGGCGGCGGCCGCCAAGTGCCTGGAGGCCGCGCTGGAGCTGTGGGAGGACTGGCACGCGGCGGCCGCGCGCCGGCTGCCGCCCGAGCAGGCGCGCGCGCGCCCGGGCCCCAACGCGGTGCTGCGGCGGAGGGCATGTGCGGGGGGCGGCCGCAAGCCGCGCGTGCGGCGCCTGACGTCTGCGGAGAGCGCGCACGCTGCGGCCCGGCGCCGTGCGGCTCGGCGGTTCTGCTGGTTTGGCACCTGCGGTGCATGCGCGGGACAGGGAGCGACAGCGGGCGACCATCCTCGTGCGGCCTGGGCCCTGGGCCTCGTTGTGACCCCTGCACCCAGCGGGCAGCCCGCCGTGCAAGGTTGGCGGCCCAAAGCCCACGCCCGCGTCGGCACGCAGGCGGCATGCGAGCTGCGCAAGCTGGCCACGCGCACCGCCGGCGCGGTCGGCGCAGCCGCTCAGAGCGGCGTTGCGCGGCAGCAGATGGGCGAGCTGCTGCACTACGCCTCCGGTGCGCCTGCGCGCCCGGCTGCTGTGCATGCTGCCAGGCCCGCGTGTTGAGCTGTCCTCCGGGGCAGGCACGCCCAGGGTGCCAGCCGCCGCTGGCCTCGTTCTGATGTCGTGGGCCTACGTGGTGTGTGGTTGCGCGGGGACAAAGTTGTATTTTGCCCCATGTCAGGGGAAGCTGACATGAAGCACCTTGCGCCTACTTTGTTGAACGACTGGCCTGCCACCCGCTTGCTGTATCATTCTGCGGCCGCTCGTCAACGTTGTGAAGTTCAGACTTTCGTGCACCCTAGCCGAGCTGCCCGCGACCGCGCGCGCGCGCGCAGACGTGATGCGCGAGGCGCGCCAGGAGCGCGGCGCCGAGTTCCTGGAGCTGCTGGCGGACAACCTGGCGGCGGCCGGCGCGGGCCGCGGCGCGGCGCTCGTCTCCAACATCGTCACCGGCGGCCGGCAAAGCATGACCGGCGGCACGCAGCAGCTGAGCGCGGCCGCCGCGCTGCGCGCGTCGCAGCGCGCGCGCGTGCGCGGCCCGCGCGCCCGCCAGCGGTCGCAGCTCTAGGGGCTGCTGCCTTGGCCAGCTGGGTGCTCAGTTGCATTCTTTGCTCCGGCGTGCGTCAGCTCCTGCTCGCAAGGTATGGCCCGCCTCAGTAGCTCGCAGATGTGCTAGGCGAGACCTGGTGATGCAGCGCAGCTGTGCGGCAGGGCGAGCAGGGCGTAGGGGTGTTGCTGTGCGGCAAAGTGTGTCCGCCGCGCGGCGCCAGGCGGACGCAGAGGCGCGCAGCCGGGCGAGCGCCGGCGCGTGGGCGCGGGCGGCCGCGTGGCTGCACAGCCGCGCGGGCGGCTGGCTGGGCGGCGCGGTGGCGGTGGGCCTGGGCCTGGCCGCCTACGAGCTGCTCCTGCGGCGCGGCGCTGCGGGGCTGGGCGCAGGTGCGCCTCGCCGTCCCATGAGTGTCAGCTTAGGAGCAAGACTGCATACTTACTTACTGCATACTTACTTAGGGAGCAAGACTTGTGCGCTGATTGCGCACGACACGAGCCCGTGGCTCGAGGCCGCGGTGCTGGTCGGTGTGGCTGGCTACCTGAGGTAAATTGTTGGTTTGTGTTTGCACTCGCGCGGGCGAGTGCGCCGGGCTGCTTCGTGCCGTGAGAGTGTGCGCCACGCTGGCGCTGGCGTCAGCATGGCAAGCTGCAGGCCCCTTGCTTGGCCCTGTGCACTGCGCGACTGGCGCGCGCGCGGCAGGCCCACTGCAACAAGACTGCAGAACTGTCATGCAGTGCGCGCCTGGCCAGGCCTGCGGAGCAGTGTGGCCGGCGTGGGGGGCACGCTCGGGGACGGCGCGCGGCGGCGGGAGCGCAATGAGGCGCGGCGGCGCGAGGCGTACGAGCGGCGGCGCCACCAGGTGGGGGCTGCTGACTCTCAGCAGCTGAGCGAGCTGCTGTGGGGATGCGCAGCACGAGAGGAAGAGCGGCAGAATGGTGGCACATACTAGGCGGCGCCATTGCTTCAAAGTGGGCTGGCTCTTTCAAGCATGGCTTCAGCAGTTGTGTGTTGCAAACCTGACTGGGGTTGGTCATGGAGCATCCAGGCTGTGTGTAAGCTGAGGGTTTGCGAGGGCCAACCCTCATGAGGCTTGCGGCGGGCGGCAGTGCGAGGCGGCCAACGCGCGCGCGCGCGAGTACATTGGCGAGATGCGCGCCAACCGCATCAACTTCCTCTGGCACAAGGACCCGCCGCCGGACGCGTGCGCACTGCCGCCTGAGGGCCTGCCCTGGCGGCCAACCTTTGAGGAATGGGACTAGCGCCAAGGCTGCGCCCATAGCGTGCCCTCCTCGTGATGCAGCGTTGAAGCAGCAGAGCTGCTCGTCCGTGATCCACGCCGCTGGCAGGCGCTAGCAGCCAGGCGAGCTGGCCGTCGTGATGAGATGCCATTGTTGCAGTTTTGCAGTGCCTTCTTCTGCCTGCTTACCCCTCAGGGTCCAGGTCTGCTGGTGCTGGCGCATGTTGTGAGTTTTTGAGCAGCTCATCACCTGCTGGCATGTTTACCACACCACCCAGCTTGGCTGCGACAGCTTTTGGGTGCTTGGTCACTGCCGCTGAGCGATTAATGAATGCTATGTGCATATACAATGTTTGCACTGTTTTCACCTGCATGTCGAGTCAGGAGCCTGGTTGCCTGAGCACCTGCACATGCAGCTCATGTTGACCTATACTCAGTCCAGCGTACCGTGATGGCAGACATAACAAGTCCTGTACATGCACAGTCTATGCAGAGGAGTGTTTGGCCTTGCAGCGTGCTGAGAGTCTATTCCTTCACCGTGTGCGCCCTTGATGCGCTGCACTTGCAGCTGCCGTAGCCATGTAAGCATACACGCGCAATAGGCCGGCAGACCAGGCAGCCAAAGGCGCCATACTAAAAATGAATAAAAGTGTGCCTTAAGGCCCGGCTGCACGCCTTCAATGGCAGGTCGCAGACCCTCAAAGATGAGGCAGGCAGAACAACCTGAATTGCAGTAGACAAACACACACATGCTGCAACGTGTACACTCGGTTCTTGATAATACAAGCCACGCGCATGGCACCCATGGCATGCAGCCCCTCTGGCTCTCTGTCCAGGCTTGGTCGCCCCTTGAGTTTGCTACAGCAACATACAGCCTCTGTCAAGCTTTCTGTCAAGCTTGAGCATTGGGAGGGGGGGACGTGAAAAGAAAGAAACAGCCTCGCCAAGCAGGCTCGGCTGCCGTGCCCGCCATGCCCCTCCCACCCCGCATGCTGCCAACAAATGCTGACCCAAGCGAGGCAGCCGCGTACTGCGCAGGCGTGTAGCAAGGCCGCGCGGCTTGCAGGCACTGGCCTGCAGCGGCTGGCCGCTCCGTGCATCCGGCCCGAGCATGGCAGGACACCCGCCAGGCTCTAACCCACCCGCCGCGGCCTTGCAGCCCCGCGCCTCCGCCCCAAGCCCCGGCGCGGCGTGGCAGCGCATCGACAGCACACACAGCAATGGGTATGCATCCACAGCAGCCTGACGCCTCGGGCAGCCCGTGGGGGCACCCCGGCTCGCCAGAGCGGGCGCACATGCAGGTTCGCTGACGGCGGCGGGGGTATGCCCAGGCGCAAGGCCGCTCAGAAGTGGTCCTCCAGCTCGTCCCAGCCGGGCTCGGGCATGTCGGCCTTGCGGCCCTTCTCGTCGTCGCGCGGCGGCGCCCACATGACGATGCTGCCGTCCCAGCTGACGGTCGCGAGCATCGGCTGCGTGGGGTGCCAGCTGCAGTCGCGCACGATCTCGCGGTGGTATGCGAGCGCGGCCACCTCCTTGCCGCTAACGATGTCTGCACGCGCGCGCGGCCGCGCGCGTCAGCACAGGCAGTGCTTGTTCTGTAAAGCCCAACTCCCCTTGCACCAGCTATGGGGTGGTTTTCTCTGCGTGACCGCCCGCATCTGCACAGAAAGTGTCTGTCACCTCATCCCGCACAACACCCGCTGTGGGGTGATTTGCCAGCTCAATCGACTCCGGCTCGATCAACTCCAAATCCCTGCTGGCTCGCTCGCTCGACCTCACGATGCTGCATGCTCATGCGACGCAGGTCAAAGGCTGTATTGCTTGCAGGAATTTGAAACGCTGCAATGACCTGGAGTGAAAGGCATAATAATACCGGATTTAATGCCCCTGCCCACAGGGCAGGCAACCGCTGCCCGTGCGGGGGCGCGGCAGCGCGCGCGGGGGGCGTGCCCCAGATGCGCACGGCGCCGTCGGCGGAGCCGGCGTACACGTAGCGCTGCGCGGTCGTCGCAAGCGGCGAGAAATACGCGCGGATGAGCGTCTGCGTGACGCTGTGCCCGCGGAACGTCTGCAGGCTGCTGTCGTGCGGGTGCCGCACCAGGTAGCCTCGCGCCGGGTAGTCCATCCACCTGGCGCGCGGCGCGGGGCCTTTTTTGGGGTTGCCCCGTGAACATGTCATGGAGTATGATGCACAGCAGTGGATGTGCCCTGGGTTGTAATTGTGTGTCTATTTACAACCTGTTATGTGACCCGGCGTCGCTGGGCCGGCCAGGCGGGCAGGCCCGGGCGCGCCGCATCCGGACAGGCGGCGCTGCCGGGCCGCGGGGGCGCGGCGGGGCGCGCAGGGGAGGGGGAGGTGGGGGGCGGGGGAGGGGGGCGCACCGGTAGTCCCACTCAAAGTTGTGCAGGCGCGCGGGCGGCAGGCGCGCGTGCTGCGCCGCGTTGCGCATGCGCCGCAGGTCCCACAGCTTGGCCGTCTGGTCCTTGGCGTTGCTCAGCAGGTACCGCCCGTCGCCTGCGCGCGCGCGCGCGTTGAGCAATGGAGCTGGCGCGGCGACAGCGCGGGGCTCCCAGCGGCCTCCGCTGTGCAAAGTCCGGCGCGCTGACGGGCAGTGCACGACCTGCGCCGGCCGTTCTGGGCGCAACAGGCAAAGCTCCACGGTCCCCATAGGCTATTAGGTACGCCCACCGTAAGAGCCCTGACAAGCTGCACATCCACCGATGGGTTCATCCTGCAGACGACACACACTGAACAGCAGGAAGCGCTGTGACGTAGCGCGCGCGTCTGCGTGCCCTGGGCGGCGCACGCCGGGGCGGCGCCCCGCGGGCAGCGGGGGCGCGCACCGCGCGAGTCCAGGTGCGTGAGGCCCTCGGTGTGCCCAACCAGCACGCCCGCTGGCTTGGCGCCGCGCCCCAGCGCGCGCCGGTCCCACACCTGCGCGCGCGCGCGCGCGCCGCGCGCGTCAGCCCCAGGCCTAGCCGCCGCCTCGCCGCCGCCCCCTGCTCTGCCCCGTTGGCCAGCAGGAGGCCGCAGGCAGGCCCATGGCCCGATGCAGGCCCAAGCCGCCCGCCGCCAGCAGTGGTGTGAGGTCCTGAAGTGCTGGCCCACCAAAACGGCCCCAGACCATGCACGTGTGCGCCTTGCTCACATTTCTAGGCATTACTCCATCTGGCGCATGTGCCACGGTGCAAAGGACCGAGGCAATCATGCGCGCGCTGCGCCCCGGCGCCCGGCGGCGCGGCGCGCCTTGATCAAGAAGTCATCCGAGCCGGACGCGAGGATGTGCGGCGACTCGTCCACGAACGCGACCGCGTTCACGTCGTCCTCGTGGCCGGGGATGCGCAGCACGGACTGCGGCCACGCGCGCTCGCGACCTCAGCAGCTTGCGTGGCTCTGGCCGGCAGGGCCGCAGGCCTCCTTCGGCTGAACATGCTGCTGCGCTCCTTACTGCTACGCGCTAAAGCAAAGCCTCACATGACCAACTCATGCACCCAACATCCAGTGTGTCCACCAAGGTGCACAATGCACAGAGCAGGGGATGGCAGCGGTCAGTGGCGGGCCTTGCGACGGTCCATGTCGTACACGTAGACGGAGCAGTCGGCCGTGCCGGCGATGATCTCGCGGCCGTCGGCGCTCCAGCGCAGGCTCCAAACGCCGAACGAGTTGGGGCCGCCTGCGCGACACAGGAGGCAGGATTCGGGGAGGGTTGGGGCGGCCTGCGCACGTCGCCTGACAAACTATGGGCTGTTTGAGCGCACTCCAGGGCCGCTCGGAGCCCACTGCCCTTACCAAGTGCAGTACGCAGCCAGGCAGGGCCTGAATGCTCTGCGTGTCACTGATGCGACGCCCGTCTCTGAGGGCTGAAGGTGACCTTGAGTGTCAAGGGTGGCTCACTCATCCATGCGTGGCACTGTCGAACACATCATTTTTCTGCAAGCCCTGGCATCCTGGCATCTGTATCCATAAGTATTGCAACAGCGCAACCAACCCGGGGCGCCACGGCCCAGGGCGGGCACCTTCGTCCAAGGAGTCAAAGTGCAGGGCCTCATGGACGTCGGTGATGTTGGCCTCGGAGCGCACGCCGCCCACATTGGCATTCACCTGCCGGCAGCGAGCACAGGCGCCATTGCTGCCTCTGGCAGCGGCCTGCTGTGAGCCGCGGAGCCGGTACGGCGCAGCCTTGCCCGCTTGGCCTGCATCATAATAGTCATGCCCTGGAGCATGCAGCCCACCTGCAAGCCTGCCCTTCACGAGCGCCCAGTGCACTGCGCCTGGCCTGCTCACAGATATGGCACATGCAAGGCATTAACTTACCGGCTGCTTGGCAATAACTGCATCACCCCTGAACCAGCTCTGTGCTGTAGTGCCGGTGTGCGCCCACGATAGGCAACACCAAGGATGCGGGACATGCAGACCCAAGAAAGGAGAGAGAGGAAAGGAACAAAGACAGAGGGGAGGGGGGCGCGCACCAGGTGCACGGTGGGGTTGATGGTGGCGTACGCGAGCCAGACCTGGTCGGGCGAGGAGCACGTGTCGGTCACGGTCCAGCGCAGGTTGCGGCAGTGCACGTCCTTGCGCAGCGCCCAGCCGGCGGCCACGTCGTACATGCGGATGCGCCGCTCGTGCTGGAACGCGGCTGCGCGCATGGGCGCTCGTTCAGGCCCCCGGGCTGCACGCAAGCGCGGCACGTGCGGGAGGCGGCGGCGCGCGCGGCGCGCACGGCGCCTCGCACACGCCGACATGCGTGCGGCTGCCCAGGCGTCCAGGGAACATGGGATGCGCTCAACGCCACTTCGCGCGTGTTGGAGAGCAGGCAGTGCGCCAATGCACGAGCTTGAGCCCGAGCACACGCAGGGCTTGCAGATTATCACAAAACGCGCGGGCCACGCTGCATGCGCGCAGGGCACATGCTGGACCACGCGAGGCCCGCAGCGGCCGCCCCGCGCAGGCTGGGCGCGGACAGCACGTGTCCGGCAAGGGGGCTCGGGCGCCGCGGGGCAGGGCTCAGGGGGAGCCAGGACAAGGCCGCGAGGGGGGTAAGGAAGGGGGCGCGGGAGGGCGGCGCGGCGCCGCGCACCGACGAACAGATCGCCGCTGGCGGAGAACTGGCCCGTGTACGCGCGCGAGTGCATGTTCTCCACGATCTTGGTCGCACAGGTGGGCAGCAGGTGGTAGGCGCTCACGTGGCAGCGCTGCGCGGCCGAGAAGCCGGCGCCGGCGCCGCCAGGCCCGCGCAGCTGCCCGCGTGACCGGCAGCCGACCAGCCGCAGCAGGTTGGCAACTGGTGCGCCGCCCTTGCTGCGCCCGCGCGGGCCCAGCTGCGCGGCGTGCGCGCCAGGCTCAGGATAGGGTCAGGGTAGGTGTAAGCATAACGCGCGCGTTAGAGTAAGTACAATGCGCGACTGACAGCCACCAGCCGCAGCAGGTTGGCCACCAGCGCGCCGCCCTTGCTGCGACCGCGCGGGCCCAGCTGCGTGGGCAAGCCACGCTCAGCGCTCTGGCACTGGCACTCTGAGACTGGCGCTCCGACACTGGCACTGGCAGCTCCTCCGCCGCTGCAGTCGCGCTTGAGTGCGCGCTGGCCGCCTGCTGCGCAGACTGTGCTCAGGGTTGGGGCACCTTCTCCTGAGCTGACAGGATCATGATGGTGGACAGCGTAGCGCCTGCTCCACATATGCGCCCCTGCTGCGCGCCTCATCTCCAGGCTATGAGGACGAGCTGACACGCTCCCCACAACATGGTTTGAAACACATTCTGGAAGCCACGCAGGACCCCCGTGTCCTTGTCACAGCTAGCCAGGCATGCACTGCTCAACAGCACGGTCGCAGCGCAGTCGCCCCGCGCAGCCGAGCGCCCAGCGAGGCGGGGTGCCCCGTGCGGCGCAGCGCTGCCCAGGCGCACCGCGGGGCAGGGGTGCCGCGCGCTGCAAGCCGCCGTCCGCTGGTCCACCTCTGCGGCCACCGGCTCCAGCAGCGGCGGCGGCGCCTCCACAGCCGCCAGCCGCGGCAGCCGCCGCAGTGGCTCCTCCGCGGCGCCGCGGCGTATGTGGAAGATGCCTGCGCGCGGCGGGGCAGCATCGTGCGTGCTCGGGAGGAGCGTGGCATGACCAAAGCGCAGAGTGCGCGGCTTGCCCGACCGGTTGCCTGCGGACTCCAGCGCTTCGAGAGTGAGAGCCTGTGCGCACTGGCGCGCCAGCCGCCATACCAGGTCTGGCGGCGACTACCCCTCGGCTGCTGCGGCGATGCTCCCCACCGCGGCGTGTAAGGAACCTTGCAGTCACCAGGCACACAGCAAACTGTGCACATAACGGTTGGCACACAGCAGCCTATTCCCGAAAAAGCCTGCTGCTGTGTGCCATATGAAGCCCCACAGCTGGCTGTGGCCACTAAGGGAGCGTCCCATCGCGCCCGCGCTGCACCGCGGGTGTCTTCCTACCTCAAGTGACGCCACGTTCGCTCGTGCACACAGCACGCCTCCACCACTTCCCGTGACGACAGCTGCACTGAAAGCGCCCCTGCCGCCCGCCCCGGCTCTGCGCCGCGTGCGCGAGGCTGGCAGAGGGCGCCCAAGGGGGCACGCGGCGCGCACCCATGGGGATGGAGTACCGCGCGCGCCGACCGCCGCTCGGCCCGTCCTCGTCCTCGGACTCCATCAGGAACTCACTGCCGTCGCTGTCCATCGCGGCCTCGCCCGCCACAAAGTCCGGGTCGGAGTCGCTGGCCGCGGCAGCGCCTGCCCCGGCGCACCCACGTCGCAAGGGCGCATGCGAGCGCAAGCTGCGGGCTCTCTGACTCGCGTGCATTAGCATACAAGGCATGCCAGCGGTCATGGCAGCCTGGACGCACAGGCATATGCGTGCTTATCACCGGTAAGTCGCCTGGCAGAGCTGCAGGTGAGTCATTGCTGGGGAAGGGGAGACAGAAACTCCTGCGAGTCGCTTCAAAGCAGGCAGCGAGCCGGGGGAGCAGGCGTGCAGGAGCAGCTGGGGGCTTGAGCGTCACGTGGCATGCCGTTCTCATTTGCAGCGTCCGGAGCGGCGCCCTCGGTGTCTGGCCCGGTGCCCTCCTGCCGCCGCTGCAGGCGGGCGCTTCGTCGCCGTGCAGCGCGCGACAGCGCGCCGATATCCATGCCCACTCACGTGCGTACAGTTGCTTTAGCTGAGCAATACAGCTCGGCTTCGGGCCAGAGGCGACTTTGTCACACTGTTCAGGTGGAGCAGGTGGGGTCCTGCTGGCAGAAATGCCAAGAAAACACCTCTCCAAACAACCAAAATTCATTTAACTCTGCATTTCCTATCATTGTGCCTCATTTCACATGCAGCTAAACGTGGGCGTCCGAGGAGCCTGCCAGCAGAACTACACAGTGGTATACCGCAGATAGGAAGAGCAAAGTGGCCCAGTCTGATTGAGGCTGGCATGTAAGGCGTCCCATCATGCTCTTTGATGCCAACGTGAAGGCAGACCCATTCTTACTTTGGGTAACACCCATTGGGTGTTCACAACATTGCCGCGCTGCAATATATCTATGCAAGACTACAACCATCATGGTGCTTGTTACTGCTGGCATTAAGCCCAGACATGCACGTGCACGCTGTATGGCAGAAAGCACTGACGCAAAGCTGTGTGTGACACGGGCGCCAGGCAGCAAGTGCCAGATAGTATGCAATGTCCAGCATTTGCCAAATGCTTACTTTAACACGACTTCCACAGATGCGCCAAACTGTGCAGTCACACACAAGGCACAGCAGCACTTCTGACCAGCACGCCATCAGCTGAAACACTTGGGGTGATTGTTACATTAGCTACCAAAGGTAGCCCACAAAATGGTGCCGCTTAAATTAGCATTTCATAGCTAGGAGCTGCGGTGGGCGTAAGGGCGTCACTAAGGCAAACCTGCGTCAAAGCATGAATAAGACATGGGCGCGCGCTCTCATAGGGCCAACAGCCTCACGACGGCACGGCCATATTGCACCGCCTGTAGCAGTCCTGCGCGTCGGGTGAGCCCCGTCAGCACGTGCGCGCTGGTATCGCCGGCAAAGACAGGCAGGCAGAGTGTTGCTTACGCTAAGTGTGGGCCGACAAAAAATGGGAATCCCACGCAGACATTTCTCACAGGTGCAATCGTATTTCTGGACAACTACCAAATCACAGACGCCACAGGAGGCATGCTCGCCAACAATGTGCCGCCTGAGGTACAGCATTTGACCTCATCCCCAATGAGAGGTGCTCACCGGCTCGCTCAGTGGCCGTATGAGCGGGTACTGCGTCATGGAATTCCGCAGGTTGGTGATGACGTTGGCCTTGACCCCAAACGCGGTGGACAGGAGCCCGTCTGACAGCGTCAGCAGCGACTGCGCCGGCCCGCACAGAGTGTCTGCTCTAGCGCGGCCCATTAAACAGAGCGCTCCGCAACATGGCGCTCTGCGTGACACGCGCCACGAGCATGCAAGCTGCGTGACGTGCTTGCCAGCACCCAGCCTACCCCGTCAGCCCAAGCAAAGCTGTTTGCGCACCCAGCCATCAGCACCCAGGCATACCTGTTAGCCTAAGCAGAGCTGCAATTGCAAAGGAGGAGATGGAGCGCACGTCAGTGGCTAATACGGTGCCAGGGTCGCCGCTGTTGAAAATCGCCAGAATCGAGCTGGGTTCGCAGCCATTATTGACGTAGTAGTGCAGTCCACCTGCGGCACGCTGACATCATGAGCAAGACCCAGATTGGAACACTGCACGAGAGCTTTGTCCCACCCTCCGCCATAAGCAAACGTAAGGGCATGGAGCAGCACGACCGCCGCCCCAGCATTCCAGACACATGCATGCACAGCGCGCACGCACGACCACCCAGCAGGCCTTGCGCTGCTGCAGGCAGGGCAGCTACTCCGTGGTGTGTTCTGCAGTGGCCACACCTTGTGGTACGAATGAAACATCCATGGTCCTCAGCTCCACCTGATTGACCCCGTGCCCAGCCACCGCCTCGTTGACCACACTGACCTGCGTCCTACCTGCAAGGCGCATCCAGGTGTCGAACAAGGCTCTGCTGCCAGCCTGAGTCGCTGGGTGTCTGGGTGTGCACTTGCGCGCGCAGCAGTCCAGGGCTGCCTCTGAGCGCCGGGCTTGTAGACGCTAGGAAAGCGCCGCTGTCGCAACGTGCAACCAAGGACGCGTCTGGCTCGGTGTGTGTCACTTGTTTTGCAAGAGCCAGATGCAGCTGAGCTGAAGCCCAGACGAACAGCTGGCAGGAGACACACCGCAGCTGGCACTGCTGCATAGCTCCCAAGTGCGCCAGGCGCGTGCCTGTGATGCCGTGCACCACCTCGTCGCCACGGGGATGGGTGTGGGGCTGCATCATCGAGCATGGCTGGAATTGGAAGTAGAGCTCCGCAATGCCTGCACAAGGCAGTTAAAACACTTCCAGCCCTTCTCAGGCAATAAATGACAACAAGTGCTCTGATGTGTAGCGCAATGTTGAAGAGTGCGGAGTTACTGGCAGTGGCGCTCCGCTCACCGGGGGCCTGCGCCAAGTTGAAGGCTGGAAACTGCTGGACGCTCACTTGCTGCGCAGGCGACGCGCACAGACGTCAGCGCTGCGGGACCACAAAGTCACGCACGCTCACAAGCTGCGCTCGCAGCGTGTGCACACCTTTATCTGCCCGTACGGCGCCGGGCTCAGAGTGCCTGTCTCATTGGTGATGGAGAACACGCGTACGCTGTTCGTCAGCTGCCGGTCGGAAGCGGTATTGTTCACAGAATTGGCATCCTGCGCCACAGTAAAAATTGCTAAGCTGCTCAGCAGCAGCGCGGTCAGGACCGGAGCCATGCTTATCAGGCCGCCCGGGCGGAAAGTTCCCAGTCACTTGGGCGAAATGCCCGAGCCCTGCTCGACCCTATGCCTGTTCAAATTCAGGTCGGTCAGCCGGCTCGCTGTGTTCGTGTAAATATATGCGCACTGTATTGTAGGTGCCTCTGGCTTGATGGCGAAATCAGACGTTCGACAGGCCTCAGGGAGGACGGACGCAGCCCGAGCCGCGCTGCTCGAGGAGAGCATAAAGCGGGAAAAGCGGTCAGCCCTTGCTCGAGCCCGCGCCATCACTTCGAGCAACTGATTTTGTGACACGGGGCGCTGCGTGGCAGGGCAATTCACGCGTTCCTGCGCGAGCAGGAGGCGCTCGCCGCGGCCGCTCCGCCGCCGGCAGACCAAGCGGCCAGCACGCCGCAGAGCGCCACCTGCCCGCCAACTCACGGGGAGCCGGTCAGGGAACAGCCTGCTGCCGCTGAGTCACGGGCCGCTGCTGAGCCTGCAGAGGGCCGGGCGGGCGCAGTGGACGCGCTGTCGCGGCACCTGTGGGCCGCGGTGAACCCGGGCTATTGCCCCGCGGGCGGTGAAAAGCGGCTCAGTGTGCAGCGCGCCGACTACACATGGGACGCTGCTGAGGCGCGGAGCCCCCGGGGTATAAACTTGGCGGGGCTCCACCGGCTCGCCAACTTTAAGCACCTACTAGCAGCCAGCCGAGTACGACTTGAGCCCTGCAGTTACCCAGTTCCTGATGCTCGTTGCCTGAAACGGCTGCGGTTGCTGCACGTCAGGTGGCGCGCATATGCGCGTTTGACGCGGCGGGCAAGCGGTTCAATCGCCGGCGCAATGATGTCTCCGACCACCACGCGGCGCTCGTGAAATTCAGGCACCTGACCAAGCCCTCGGGCGGCGGGCGCAACGCGGCGGCTGCATAGCTGCTGCGGGCGCTTGCCCCCCGCAGCATCAGGGTGTCAGGTTCAGACCGGTCAACGTCGCGGCACAATTTGTCTATGTTGCCGTGCGGGGCCGTTGATAGCCATGTTTATGTTTCTGTGTGTGATTCGCACAAGTGCACAGCAATGCAGTGCATCGGCTGAAAAATCTGTGGACTCTTCATGCGCCTCCCTTTTCTTGTGGGAGGGGGAGCTTCGCTCTTTGTCGAATTGGAGGAGCTTTAGTATTCGTGCTGCGTTGCATCCGTTCAAAGCGAGCGTCTTCCCGCTGTTGGATTGCAGGCCACTCATCAAGCCCACGCCTAGAGCCTGAACATTAGCCCAGCAACCCCTCCACCCAGCCTGGGCAGGTGCATCTGCAAAATAACTTCAAGGCATTGCACACATACCATACATTCCGGAGACATCGACGGCCGCAAATCAGGACCGCCGCACACACGCAACGCGACAGAGCTTAACAACAAACGCAAACGCCAGCGCAGTGCGCCGGCAGAGCTGGTGGTGTGCTATCCGTGCGCATTGCGCACTGCTCAAGGCATGCTTCGCAGCGGCCTGCTCATAGCAGCTGCTCCCCCGCTGCTCAGAGAGAGAGAGCAGCTCGCGCATTTGCCTCTGCTCAGTGCAGAGAAAGAGCTCAAGTGGTCTGCATAGCGTTGGCTCAAAGATAGGCCCCAGTAGCGCTTAAGCGCACCACGTAGAGCTGCTGTGCGGCAGCAGCTGCACATGCATAACTGGTCAAGAGCTGGGAGCCGCGACCACCGCACATGCTCGATGCGCAGTGCCCACGCTCCCTGCTCAGTGCTCGCTGCCCAGCATGCTGCCCAAGACTGCTGGCTGCTTGAAAGCACGTGCTGAATGCCGCAAATTCAGCAATTAAAAAGGAGTCATGCCCAATGTGCATGCTCTGTTCCCAAACGCTGCTCGTCACGCACTGAAAACGCGAGCTCAGAAGCACAGTGCCCAGGCTCCAGCAGCAGGGAGCTAGGACATGGTGAATGTGCATGCCAACAAATCAAATCACACGTAGCAAATGCAAACTTCACATCTCCGGACTCCCTTTCACACGTCCTTATACAGGGCGTGATGTACAGGGCGCAATTCTCGTGGGTGCCGCCCATGCAGCTTGCAGGGTGCACGGGCAGCACCACTTGGCACCCACTTTGTCTGGTGGCCGCTGACACACCTCATCAATGCCCTTCTGGCTGCAAGTTGCAGCGCTCGTTAGCAACCCCGCCCATCAAAATATGGGCTGCTCGCTGCCGCGCTCCAAGAGCATGCCCCACACCCTCCCGTGCTAGCAGCTTCACTCATAGTGCTGCCGTCAGCCAAGAGGCCGCTCGCCGCAGGGCTCGTCCCTTTCCTGATGAGCACACCATGCACGAGGGTAGCCAGACGGCACCGGCCCTAGTGGCCACCAGGCTGCCGGCTGGGCGCCAGCAGCTGCCGCCTCGGGCCCGCCTCCACCGGCTGCTCCCATATGCAGGAAGCATACCCCTCGGGCCCGGCGACGCGGGCCGGCTCGGTCGGCGCGGCGCCGCACCTGCACCGCCGGCGCGGCGGCCGGCGGCCCCAGAGGCACTCCGCCGTCGCGTTGCCCTGGATGATGCTGTAGAAGTCCATGGTTTTCTGCGCGCCGGCCGCAGCGCGTGAGGCCGCGACCTCTGGCAGGCAGACGTGGGTGCGCCAATCTCGCAGCGTATGCAATGCACGCGAGCTTACCTGCCACAAGCTCGTGCGCAAAGGCGCAAAGGTGAAGAGTCACAGTGCAGAGCCGTGAGATGAGAAGCAGGCAAGCGTGCCGCACAGGCTGCCAGCACGGTGCGGGCCAGGCGCAGGGCGGCAGGCAGCGCGCGGCAGCGCGCCTGGTTGCCCATTGCGCTGCCGCGCATCATCTTGTCGCCGTACTCCGCAAGCGATTTGGTCACGTAGTGGTTCAGAGACGCGGTCATGCACGGGGTAATCCGACAGCGCGCCCGGCACGGCCTCGCACGCGCTGTTCACCGCAAAGCGGTCGCTCTGCGGCGCGCGGCGCGCGCGTCACGGGCTGTGGCCGATTACGCCCAGTCCGCAGCCGCCGCCATGCATGGCGCTGCTGCGCTTGCATGCAGCTTCAGGCGATGGGACTTGCAGCTCACACCGGGTGAGATTGTCTTCAGGTCCAGCAGGTTCAAGATGCCAAAACAATACATCCTGCCTTCGTGCGGCACGGCATGCATCTGCCATCTGATGGGTCCCCTGCGCAGGGGCGCGCCATGTACAGAAAGGTGTGCGGGTCGTCAGCCACGCGCAGCGCGTACTCCAAGTTCACGATGACCTTGACGTGCCGGTTTTCAATGTCGTTGGCGGGCAGGCAGCGTCGGTACGCCTCCAGCGTGCTGCCATTTGGCCGCGTTGCATGGCCCGACGGCCCCACCACCTGCGGCGCAATGGTCATCAGCGCCGCGGATACCTCATTGCCTCCCTGTGCAGGTGGTGAGCCTGCACGCATGGACTGCCTGCTCAAACTGGCTGCGTGAAGGCAGTCATCGCACCTCACGGGTCACGCGCTGCGAGCTGCTCAGCACTCGCACCAAGCAGGACTCGGGGCGAGCCTGCGCAACCACATGACGAAAGGCATTCCGGTGCGCCCGGGCGGCGCGCCTGCCAGTTGACGGCGAGCGCGCCAAAGTGCTCGTACTCGGCCAGCAGCGCGGGCAGGTCCGGCACGCGCGCGTCGCGCAGCACGAAGAACTCGTCCGCGTCGATAAAGGCCATCCAGTGGTGCCGTGCGCGGTACTGCTGGATGCACGTGTCGTACACGTACAGCTGCGTCCTGCGGTGCAGCCGCAGGCGCCTCTCGTCATCCAACAACAAAGTGCTTTGCCACGGCACAGCAATGAGTGACTGTGCGCGTTGGGCAGCGGGCCGGCCGGGAGCGCGCGCGCCTGTTGGAGTGGTGCTGGTAGCCGGTCAGGTACTGGTAGTCGACGACGCCCGCCTGCACCAGGTCCAGCACCGTGTCGAGCATCGGGCGCGTAGAGTTGTTGTCGAAGACGTAGAAGCGGCCGACGCCCAGCGCCACGTGGTGCTCCAGCCACTCGCGAATGTCCGCGTGCTGGTTGCGCACCACCAGGCACACCGCCTGCGCGGCGCGCCGCGCGCCTGCACTCAGGCCCTGCATCGAGAGGGCCCGCAGTGTCTTGTCACCAGGCACCCCGCCTGCGCAGCACGCGACTTACGCCATCCGGGGCGCGGCCAGATGTGTGTACTAGGCTACGCTGTAGCCTACAGCAGCGCACCGCCGCACGGAGCAAGCTGCAGTACACCACCTTCACGTTCGGCCAGGCCACTGCCTGGCTGTGTTTGGCTCCTGAAAAGGGGCAGCGCACCAGGTAGGCGCTGCTCGACGCGTCCAGCAGGGCTTGGCTGTCCCTGCCCAGCCCGTCGCTGCACGTTTACAGCATGTTCAGGATAAATAGGCAAACACGGAGCTTGCTCTGGCGGCGTGGGCGCACTGGCTGTGGCCATGCGCGGTGCGCCTGCAACGCGCCGGGCACCTCTGCACGCTTGCCTCACAGGCCGCCGCCAGGAGTACCAGCCCCCACAGCAAGCACACTCTCCGCGAGTTATTTAGGCTGCGGCAGGGAGAGTTGTGCTGCGCCGGGCCGGGCAGCATGCAGCGCCGACGCAGCGCGCCCTGGACTAGATCTGGTGATCACCGGCGCTCCAGGCCGCGCACCAGGCCACTGCGCCACAAGGGAATACTGTTAACCCTAACCAGATGTAGCGCTGTGCACAGACGTAAGAAGTGCAGGAAGCAGATGTCATGCCTGCTCTGCAAGCTGCGCGTGCAGCATGTGCGCGTCTTGTCTGCTCTTGCAGCTCTGGGCTGGGCTACCCACTGTCGTAAACTGTCAGAAAAAACAATATGTACGCCACTTGAAGGAACCTGCCACTTTGGCGGAATGGCCCGGGCTCTTATGATATTATGTTACCCGCTCAGGCCCTACTTTGCAAATTTAACATCCGATGATCGGCCAGGAGCCTGAAGTGACTTCTGGACACAGGCGCGGCGCCTGCCACTTGAGTCCCCACTTCTGCAGTAAGGCGGCTGCAATTAATCCAAAGTGTGGCCTCTCAGGGCGCGACATGGCATCCATGCAAGGATGAGGCGCTTCACCGCGGCCCCAATGTGTGCGGAGCAAGCACCCAGCTTGCCGCAGACGCTGCTTTCCCACCATGTGTATTGTGCTTATCGACAGCTTATCGACGGGTACCACGGGGCAAGTGTCTTCTCTAAGCTGCGTCCCGTGTGAAGTTGGCGCTCTGCTTCACAGCCACGTCTGGCCGCGACCGGCCACCTGCAGGCTCAGCGGCGGCCCCTGACTGTGCCACGACAGGTTGAGCGCTGCCACCCAGGCAGGCGCCCTGCTTGTATAGATGTTTGAGCACACGCGCCCTCTTTGCAGGCGTGACGCACGAGAGCCCCTTGATGGAAGCTCGCGCCCTGTCTGTAATAACAACACATGCGAGTTCCTTGCACAGTGGGTGAGGCGCTCCAGCGCATAGCCTGCAGGTCTGTGCTTAGTGACGTCTCGGCAGGACATGTGCCTATGCTTGCAGCCTGTGAGTCTGAAGGGCTGGCCCAAAGTGCACTGGACAATGCCAAGCCCAGGCAGGCACCCATCTCTTGTCCACTTCCCTCCAGCAGGCCCTGCTTGCACCCCTACTCTGACAACTTCGATACTTTGGCAACTGTGAACCACGCAACGCGAGGCACCGCATGTTTCCCAGACGCACGGCAGTGCAGAGCGCCGAGCTATGAGCAACCCATGTCACGTCCTTCTGCTGAACGCTGCCAAGGCCCACATTTCCATTCCCTGGCCGGAGCAAAGTCGGGGTGCGGGTGTGCCCAAGGCTTGCATGCACTGCTTGCCTTGCTTGCCCAAGCTGCAAAGATGTCTGCGCCCCAGGCTTAGCAGCACAGCGTCCCAGCCATGCCGACCCGTCTTGCTCAGTGCGGCTGTCCCTGCGCTGCAAAGCTATCCACTTGCATCCACGCAAGTGCTGCGCGCTGCTGCGCTTTGAACAACACGCCAAGCGTCTGACCATGCAGGCTGCTACCCCTCAGAATCGAGCTTCTCCGCCCGCAAGTCTTCACCTGGTCCTCAAACCCATGCGCACAACCCACATGGACAGGGCACAGGCTGCTACCTACTTTGCCAGGCTGGCCAGAAGCGCCGGCCGGCCTCCGCGTGCGCTCGCCTTGCTTCGTCTACTTCTCTCGCTTTATCTACTTGTCATGCTGGCCGCTACATGCAGCCGCCCTCAGCTTGGACTTTGCTTGTAAGGCAGGTCCCCAATGCAAGGCTAGACCCCATGGGGCAAGGTTCCAGACAGGCTCAGTCGCGGTGGTGCTGCGCCTGCAGCGCGGGCGCCGCGCCGCTGGGGCGCCCCCACAGGCACTCGGCCGTCGCCTCCGCCTCGATGAGGTTGTAGAACTCAATGGTTTTCTGCCCCGCCAGCATAAGGGGTGAGGTTTAGGGTTGCAGTTAGGCCATGGCACCTCAGGCGGGGTGCCGGAGGTGAGGGCGGAGGGCGCATGCATGCACACCACTTGCGTTATAGTCACGCAGCCGCCACACACAGCAGCCGGTAGGGCTGCAGGTGCGCCCAAGCAGGGAGCGCCGGGCGGTGGGATACAGGGCCGCGCCTGGTTGCCCATTGCGCTGCCGCGCGCCATCTTGTCCGCGTACTCCGCGCGGGACTTGGTCACGTAGTGGTTCAGCATGACCCGGTCATACGTGGGTCGCGCAGCGAGTGCACCCTCCACCGCTTCGCACGCGCTGTTCACCGCAAAGCGGCCGTCCTGCGCGCGGACTGTGCTCAGCGTCATGCGCGGTCTGCCGTGGCCACCCACAGCTCTCCCCTCATGCTGCTTGTCGCGGGGTCGCTCGCGGCGCGATGCGCTTGCCCTGGCTGTGCGCAGGTCTATTTCACGCGCGGGAGTGTCCGTGGCAGAGGAGTGGCTAGAGAGAGAGAGAGAGGCAGACCAGAAGCAGTGAGCCCCTCTCTTGTGTGCAAATCAGCTTGCGTACGCCATTGTACAGCTCGAGACCCATCAATAAGCAATTGCTTGGGTATGCAACATTCCGCGCGCAAAGGGCGCGCCAGGTACAGGAATGTGTGCGGGTCATCGCCCACGCGCAGCGCATATTCCAGGTTCACGATGACCTTGACGTGCCGGTTGGCCAGGCTGTGCGCGGGCAGGCAGCGCCGGTACGCCTCCAGCGTGCTGCCACCCGGCCGCGTTGCGTGGCCCGACGGCCCCACCACCTATAGTGCAGCAAGCGATCAGCACCACAGCCGCGCCCTGGCAGCGCGCAATTTGCGTGGTGCAGGAGCCTCGATGCGATACGCGGCACGCCGTGAGCGTGGGCGGCCGCCCGAAGACCATCGCACTGAGCAGCGCCACAGAGGGGCCGGCGCATGCGCATGTGCGGGGCAGGGCGCGCGCCGCGCGCCTGCCAGTTGACAGCAAGCGCGCCGAACTGCTCGTACTCGGCCAGCAGCGCGGGCAGGTCCGGCGCGCGCGCGTCGCGCAGCACGAAGAACTCGTCCGCGTCGATGAAGGCCATCCAGCGGTGGCGCGCGCGGTACTGCTGAATGCACGTGTCGTACACGTACAGCTGCGGCCTGCGGCGGCACGGCCATCCGTCGCCCTTCGCCTCGACAATTCACTGACCGAACATCCCTTACGTGACAGGGCGATGGTCTGGAGACAGCGCAGGGGCGGCGTAGCAGCACCGGGCGCGCGGTTCCCGAGCCGCCGTGGGCGGCGGGTGGCCCGGGGGCGCGCTTGTTGGAGCGGTGCCGGAAGGCCGTCAGGTAGTGGTACTCGACGACGCCCGCCTGCACCAGGTCCAGCACGGCGTCCAGCATCGGCGCGGTGGAGTTGTTGTCGAAGACGTAGAAGCGGCCGGCGCCCAGCGCGAGGTGGTGCTCCAGCCACTCGCGGATGTCCGCGTGCTGGTTGCGCACCACCAGGCACACCGCCTGCGCGGCGCGCTCGGAGGTCGGCGCTCTGGCGCTGCCAGTTGAGGGGCGGTGCGCCGCACCACCCGGCGCGCTGCCTGCACGGCAGGCGGGCCCTGCTGACCAGAACGGGGCCAAGCCAACGTGCCTGCAGCGGCAGTGTGAAGCCGCACATGGCCAGACAGAGCGTGTCGCACAAGTGAATACGGTTGTGCCAAGCTTGACAAGACCACTGCGTACGTGCGTGTGAGGCTCTGCACACATGAGGCCGGCCTGTACAGCGCACCAGGTAGGCGCTGCTCGCTGCGCCGGGCAGGTCCGGCACGACCCTGCAGCCTCGCCCGCAGCACGCTGTCAGTGAAGCAGAGCGCGAGGCTCTGGGACAGAACAGATAGCTTGTGCTCGGCCGGCGTGGGCGCACTGGCTGTGACTGAGCGCGGTGCGCCCACAGCGTGCCCCGCATCTCAGCGCGCTCGCCTCGCAGCAGACAGCCAGGAGCGCCAGCCGAAGTGCGAAGCGCGCTCTCCGCCACACACCACAGCCGCGGCAGGCAGAGCTGTGCCGTGCTGGGCCGGGCAGCATACAGCGCCGATCCGTCTGCTGCACCGCCTCAGGACGGCAGCCTGGCAGCTTTCCGTTCAGCGGCCACCGTGAGCGTCGTCCCTGGCGCGAGAAAGGCAGAGCCAGGCACTCTACAGGTTGCCACGGCCATACGGCAGCCCTGAGCGTCAGCACCTATGCACGCGAGTGCCGTCTCTGTAAGTTTACTCGCACTCACCAGTGTGTGATGGCGATCTGAGCGTGTTGAGATCTGAGCTGTTGCCGAAAGCAAGCTCAAACTCGAGCTCAAACGCCGGCTAGGTTCACAGAGGGTTCGTACATTTCTGGCAGAGCGGCCTCCTCGCCGCAGCGCAGCCTCCCAGATCGAGCTTCCTGGCGCGCACCGCATCCAGTGTGCGAGACAGGCGACCAAGCAACGGGCCTGGGCTGGGGAGGCTGCTTGGCGCCTGCTTGCACCCGCTAAAGTTGGCAGGGCGAACCCGGGCCGGCAGCTCGCCATGGGCGGCCAGATAAGCAAGATGACGCTGCCGCCGGCCGACAAGGTGGAGGACGCGCCCTACGAGCTGCGGAAGAACAGGTACAGCAACGCGCCACTGGACGGCGCTGCTGATGCAGGAGCTGCCTGGCCAGGCGCGGCGCTGAGTGCGCAGCACTGCACCTGCAGGGCGCCGCGGCTGACCGGCCTGGCGCTGCGCCTGTTCGTGCCGTTCATCGAGTCGCCGTTCAGCTCGCCGCTGTACGCCAAGCTGTTGCGCGATAGCGGCATCCCCCAGGTGCGCGGCCGCAGGCACCCCTTGCGAAACGCAGCCCAACCTCCTCAGAGCTGCCGTGGCCACGGCGGACAGGCCGCCTGTGCCCGGGGACCGCTTGCAGCACAAGGCAGGGACGGTCGCAGGGCACGCGCCGCGAGCTCGCACTGCAGCCAGGCTGTGCAGGGCGCTGCAGGCGCCCGGCGCGGCCCTCCACGGCTCTGCCACGGCAGGGCGGGCGATGGCGAGGCCGGGGCATGTCGGGCGCGCAGGCCGTGCGCGACATCAGCGTGCCCGAGGTGCCCACCTTCCTGCCGGCCTGGGAGCACCGCAGCGCGGCGCAGGCGCAGGCGGCGGGTGACGCGGACGTCGAGGACCTGGCGCCGCGGCAGCGCGTGGACGCCGCCGCGCAGGCCGTGCCGGGCGCGCCCCCGGCCCTGCCTGCGGACGCGCGGCCAGAGTCCGTGGCCGGCCTGGCCGCGCCGCTGCCCAGGCCGCCCCGGGTGCATAGTGGGCACGTGCCGAGCTTGTCTGTGGCCATGCTTGGCACAGTGGCGGGCACGGCCGGCTGAGGGCCTGCCCTGTCCTGTTGGTCCCCCGGCGCTCGAGTGGTCGAGCCCTCAGCTTCCGCTTCGCTGACACACAGTGGGACTCCTGGCACGACTCTGCCCGACCACAAATTCTGCACACCTTGCTGCCTTTCGTGTGCAGACAGGCAGCAGCACTGCCGGCCCAGACTCGGCAGGACTGCAAAGCCGCCGGCGCGGCGGGTGATTGATAGTTGATATTTCTGGCGCCCGCAGGCTTTGCGGACAAGCTGGCCGGGCAGCTGGGCGGCGAGGGCCGCGGGTGCGCGGGGCGCCACTCGGCCGCGGACTACCACCGCGCGTACATTGCCGGCGCCGTCACGCCGTCGCAGGCGCGCTTGCCCTAAACCTGAAGTAACCCACACGGCTCGGCCGGCGTTGTCCGCCGGGACATACCAACCTTCCCAGTGCATCCCGCTGCATGCATCTGAGGCAGCTCCCCGCGCACATCCGCTGGGCTGCCCTGCGCCGCCGCGCGCCGTCCTGCTTGTGCCGGCTCGAGCTAGGATGTGCGAAACAGTGCGTGCTCAGCCTTGCCAGAGCAGATCCGGCGGCCCCGGCCTGACCGCGCCGCGCGCAGGTGGCGGAGGCCGTGCTGGACGCGGTGGCGGCGTCCGAGGCCGCCGCGCCGCCCATGCGCATCTTCGCCGCGATGGACAAGACGGACGTGCGGCGGCAGGCCGCCGAGTCCACCGCCAGGCGCGCGCGCCTGCCCCGCCCCCGCGCGCGCATCTGCTGTACACCAGCAGGCCCTGCCAGCACTCGCAGATGGACTTGCCAGGCTCGACAGAGCGGCTGCGACCCGCTTTCTGACTTGCAAGCCTCACATCCGCTGCACACACGCCCTGACAGCTGCTGCGCACACGCCCACTCCAGGGCGGCCCACTGTGGAGCACATCCTCGAGCTGCTCCCCCGCGCCGCGGGCAAGGCGGCGCTGCCGCTGGTGCAGGGTCACCAGTGCAGGCGTTGGCGCGCAGGTACAAGGCCGGCGCGCCGCTGTCGGCGCTGGACGGCGTGCCGTACGCGGTCAAGGACTGCACGGATGCGCTGCCGTACGCCACCGCAGGCGGCACCACCTACGTGCGTCCTATCAGAGAGAATATCTCACGTTCGTCCTGCGGCGGCTTGTCGCCGTTGTTTATGCTCGCTGGCTCGCCGGGGCAATCCCGGGGCCTCGCAGCGCTGCCGCCCGTGCGCCAACGCAGCAGGGGGCGAAATGCGGCACACCATGTGATACCCTGCGAGTGCAGAACATGTGTCTGGAGGCAGAGCGCCCCGTGCGCAGCGCTTGCGCGGCGCCGGCCTCGGCGCCGGCCCCAGGGCTGGGCACCGCGCGCGCAGATGGGCGCGCTGCGGCCGGTCGCGCGCGACGCGCCGCTGGTGGCCGCGCTGCGCGAGACGGGCGCGCTGCTGCTGGGCAAGACGGCCATGGTCGAGCACGGCCTGAGCGCGATGGGGCTCAACACGGCCGCCGGCACGCCGCGCAACCCGTACAACCCCAACCACCTCACCGGCGGCTCGTCCAGCGGCTCGGCCGCGGCCGTGGCGGCCGGCCTGTGCCCGTTCGCCATCGGTGCGCGCCCGTGGCCTGCTCGCCTGGCACGCGCCCCCGGCCTGCGCGCCCCCGCGCCTGCCCAAGCTGGACACGCGCGCTCATGAGTGCAGGTCTCTGCATACCAAAGAGGCCTGCATCCCCTGCTTTGCATTTTCAGTGGGGCAAGGGCGGGCAGCGCAGCCTCCTCGCACCGCTCTCCCCGCCCGTCCGACGTCCTCGGCCCCGCCACCAGCTTCCGCGTGCATGCCGCCCCATATACCCTGTACCCTATACTTTAACCCATTAACCGCGCCCTGCATCAGCGCCTCAGCTGCTCCGCGCCTGACGGCCCACGCTTCACTGCCCGCACCCGCGCCAATCTCATGACATGAAACGAGTGTGACGCGCAGGCAGCGATGGCGGCGGCAGCGTGCGCATCCCGGCGTCCTTCTGCGGCCTGGTGGGCCTGATGCCGACGTTCGGGCGCGACGTGCCGCGCAGCGCGTCCAGCCCGCCCTCGTGCCACACCGTGGGCGTGGTCGGCCAGCTGGCGGGCTGCGTCGCGGACGCGCTGCTGCTCTACGCGGGCTCCGCGAACGCGGGCGCGCGCCCGCCCGCGCGCGCCGCCTGCAGGGCTGCGCGGCCGTGCCTGCGCCCTGTGCGGCCCTGTGCTGTTTACCTGTGCAGCCCTATGCTGCGAGACGAGCACTGGCGGCCAGCTTGAGCGAGCCGCATCGCTGACACGCTGCATTTTTTTTTGTTCTTATCTTCTCGCCATAAGCATGCGGCACGCTGCGCGGCAGGCACGCCGGAGGGCGGCGCGGGCGCCCCGGAGCGGCTGGCGCTGCCGCGCGCGCTGCCGACCGGCGCGGCGGCGCCGGGCGCACCGGGCGCGCTGGCGGGGCTGCGGCTGGGCGTCTTCAGAGCGTGGTTCGACGACGCGGATGCGGAGGTGGTGGCGGCGTGTCGGCGCGCGGTGGCGCTGCTTGTCGACCGCGGCGCGCAGGCGCGGCCCCGCGGCCGCCAGGGCGCCGCTAGGGCGGCTGTGCGTCGGCGGCCGCTGGGCGCCGTGCGGCGATGCGTGGACCTGGCGGCGCCGGAGCTGGAGCTGGCGCGCGTGGCTTTGGCAGGGTTCATCGAGGGTGCTGCTCAGGGTTTCAACCCGCGCGCGCTTGCAGGTGGTGGAGCTGACGGTGCCGGAGCTGGAGCTGGCGCGCGTGGCGCATGTGGTCACGATCGGGTCCGAGATGGCGCTCGCGCACCGGCCCGCCACTGCGTTGCCCGCCCTGCGCCGCCAGTGCGCCCCCGTCCCTTGCCATTACGATCTGAAGGGCAAGTACGGCTGCATGTGCGCACTCTCTTCCAGCCGTGACCATCCCTACGCCCAAGCCACCGCTCTGCCCAGCTTGGCACGGCACACCAGGGCAGGTGCACAGATGGGCCATCCAGCAATGCGCCTAAGCCGGGCGTCCCGGCATGGGTGGATGCGTGCAGCGCCAAGAGTGGGTAGGTGTGCACGATTTGACGCAGCCCGGCGCGCTCGCGGCAGGATGAACAAGGACATCCGTATCAATCTGGACGTGTCCAAGCAGTTCACTGCGACGGACTACCTGCAGGCGCGCCCGCCCGGCCATGCGCTGCCCCCTTCCCGTGCCCGCCCTTGGCCTGCGCGCCCGCCTGGCCGCCGAACCCTAGCCCAAGGCCCTGTCGCCTCAGCTGACCAGCCTACAGACGCTGGCAGTCCACAGCGGCTTTTCGGCTTCGTAATTGCAGCACGAAGGCTTTACTGCCCATGCCTGCATGCATGCCGGGCGTTTATTTGGTCGTTCCACCTGGTGGAATCCACCATGGGGAGGCCAGCGCCCATCCCGCAACCATCCCGCAACAATGAGGATTTCAATACGAACCCTAACCTGTACGGCTGCACGGCTGCGCGCAGGCCCAGGCGCTGCGCACGCGCGCGATCCTGCACTGCCGGCGCGCCTTCCGGCAGGCCGACCTGCTGGTCACGCCGGCCGCGGCCGTCACCGCGCCCATCATCCAGTGCGCGCGCGGCGGCCCCGCCGCCCTACTCGCGCGCCCAGCGCAAGGCTGCCCCGCTTTGTGTCATGAGTTTGGATACCGCTGGGGACTGCATGAGACCGTTTCACGGAAGACGGTGACGGTGAGCAGGCGGGTCCTTAGGGTTTGCTCATTGAGTGGGAGGGCTGAGTGAGGGGGAGGGCTGAGCGCGAGGCGCGGGCGCGCAGCCCGCAGGACCTGAAGTGCGGCGCGTCGGACCTGCCGCTGCTGAGCGCGGTGATGCGCTTCGCCACGCTGGCCAACCTGGTCGGCCTGCCGGCGGTCTCGCTGCCCGTCGGCCAGGACGCCGCAGGTGCGCGATGCGCCCGCTCCGGCCGGCGCGCCAGGACTCTATGTAGCTCTGCTTGGTTGAGTTGACTCAAGTCACCAGCGCTTGCAACCATCCGCGGCACCTATGCCGCTCTGATGACCTGTATCAGCGGGCAAGTCAGGTTCCTGCAATAGTGTTGCCGTGGTCCGTGGGGATGAGGTTGAAGCACAGCAATGCTGCCAAGTGCAGACCTCTCTGTTGCGTGCTGGGCCCCGGCGGCCGCACGCGCAATTCCTCACAGGTCTCAGCGTGACTGAAGCAGGCCCGGGAGGCTGCTTTGCGATGCGGCCTGGACCAATCCTGACTGGCCTAGGCTTACACTAGCCCTACAATCTGGGCACCTCCGGCAGGCCTGCCGATCGGCCTACAGCTCATGGGCCCCGCGTGGAGCGAGCCGCAGCTGCTGGCCACGGGCGCTGTGCTGGAGGCCGCGGTGGCGGGGTCGCTCGTGCGCCCGCGCGTGTTCTACGACGTCCTGGGCGCGGCTGCGCGCGCGGCTGCCGCGCCGCCCGTCGGCGCTGCCTGAGGCGCTCGGGACGGCGCGGCTGGGCGTGCGTCATGTCTGCGAGGGGCTCCGCTGCTTTTCGCGGGGCTGTATTTGGAGGACGAGGGTCCCGGGCGCAGCTGCGCGCGCCGGCAATCTCTGATGGGCTGGCATAGCGTTTGTGAGGGTTCTGTACAGGGTCGGGTAGGCAGGAAGTCGCAGGCCTAGCTGCTTTAGGCAGGTCAAGATGATAGTGAGAGCAGGTGGGCTGATGCAGGTGCGGCAGCACTGGTGCTGAGGGCCCGCACAGGCCAGCATATGCGCCTCAGGACAGGCTCCGGGGCCCTCCAGACACTTCTGTCTGCAACAATGCACGCTTCGCACCTCTGCTTTGTGGCTCGATGCTTGCGCACTCGGTGCTTGCGCACTAGGCGGCCTTTTCAAGGTTGCTGCACAATAGCATGCGCACCGCTGCTGCCAGGCGGGCGTGCATGCATCATGCATGATGCATGCCCAAGCGCGGCAGCCGCGGCTGCGGCGCAGCGGACGTTTGCTGGTCAGCTCTGCGGAAGCTGCCTTAGGCTTCGGTGTGCTCCAATACTGCATACCCAGGCCTGGTCCTGGCGCGAGAGAGGGTCGCGGTGGAGTGGGGTGAGGCTACACCGCAAGCACTGGAGTGTGATGACAGCTAGGCGAGGGTCGTGTCAGAGCTGTGAGCGGAGTGACCGCGCATGCGCCGGCATGCGCATCGCCAATTTTGGCAAGAGCTCCAGGGTTTGTGCTAGTGGTATAGGAGAGCTGGTGGGGTGAGTAGGGTTGGTGGGGTGAGCCGCACACGCGCGTGGCGGCCCACTGGGGCGCTGGAGCGTCGCCGTGACGCGCAGCTGTGCGCACCTGCGCTTGGGACTGCATGCGTGCGTGTCCAAGCCACGGGAGGCGCGCCGCGCAACAGGGTCGGCAGGGCTGTAAATGCCGGTCCCGGCGCGCACTGGAGCATACAGCGCCCCGTCCAGATGCAGCAGGATGCATGTCTGGCGCCACGCGTGCCAGGGAAACAAGCGCACGCGTCGGCTGGGGCGCAGACGCGAGGCGCAGGCGCTGAGAGCATGGCGTGCACAGGCGCGCGCGTGTGCCGCCTCAGCTTCCACCGGCACCAGAGCGCGCTCATCATGACAGAGTGAAGCCGACCTAGCCTATACGTGCTACAGAGGCCCAGCCTACAAGCGCCATGCAGGCTGCATGCAGAGCAGTCAGGGCAGTGCGCGCTGTGCAGAGCGCGTGCTGCTGCAGAAGCCCCGGAAGCGCATCAAAGCACACACCCAAAAATATGCAGCCGATGCACACAAAACTGGTTGACCTCCCTGTGGCGGCATGCCGCAAGCGCCGACGTCGCAAGATCACTCCACCAAAGCAGAGCAGTCACGTCTTTGCTGGAGTGCCTTGCACGATGCACAGCCGGTACAAGCTCACCTTGACACCGGGGGGGGCACCCCTGGGGAGGCGCGCTCCCCAGAGCAACACATGCCTGTCTACTATAAATCTAGGTGACACCACGTGCGGGCTCATCAGCTACGTCGCGCTCAGCACTGGCGTAGCTTGCAACCTCAGCACGGTTTGCCAGTCAACTTACTTCGTGTAAATGCTGTCCTCATACCGCTCTTCCTATGCCCGCCCGCGCGCACGCCGGCCGACACGTTGAGGTTCCCGGCCCAGGCCATCAGCATGCGGCGAGCGCCCGCCGGCGCCGGAGCGGCGCGCATTGGCTCAGCCCGCCGACGCGATGGGGCCCTCGGCCGCGCCGCGCGAACGGGACGCGCCGCCGTCGCCGCCGCTGACCAGCTCCACCGTGATGTTTGCGCATGCGATGCGCTGCGGCGGCACGCCCCAGGCCGCGGGCGCGATGACGGCGCTGTCGTCCTCGCTGAGCAGCTGGAATACGCCACCGGGCGCCGCCTGCGCCGCACCATTCTATTGGCACTCCTTCCCCACTTTCCAAGTTTTCTTTACGATATCCTATTTATCTGCAGCTGAACAAAACGCTGCCGGGCGCCGCCGGCTCCGCTCTATGGTACCCTGCTTCCCTTCCTGTTCTTCCGTTCCTGTTACTCTACCAGCGCGCGCTGTTGGTCGGGCACCCCGACCCCGCGCCTCACACAACGCACGGCAGAGGCGCGCTCGCAGGGGCCCGCTGCATCGCTCCGACGGCTGCGCGGGCGCAGCGCGGCCTCTGCAACCAGCAGCAGGTGGCGCGCGCCACAATGGAGAAAGCGTGCCCTCATGGCCTACGGGATGACCGGCGCAGCGGGGCTGCATGCGGCACGGCTAGGATAAGGGTAGCTCACCTGCGCCGAGGGCGTGTAGGATAGGGCGGTGCACGCGGAGGCGTTGGGCACGTACTGCGTGCCGCCCATGAGGAGCGGCATGTTGCCTGCCGCGGCGCGGCGCGCATGATACTGTTTAGCACAGGGTGAGGCGCGCAGGCGCAGGCAGCACGGTGAGCAAAGCGCTGGCGGCCGGCGCCTGGCTGCAACGGCGTGCCAGGCTGCCGAGCCACTGCCAGAGTGTCAGGCAGGCATGCGTGGTGATCCGAGCGCGCAGCGATGCAGGCCAGCTTGGCACCGGCGCCGTGCTGCAATCGCGGGGCTAGGGGTTGAGCAGGTGGGCAGGTATGGTGGCGGGGGGCAGGTGGGTGAAGCACACCGGCGCAGATCTGCTGCCACTGCAGCGGGAACGCCGCCAGGGCGTCCGGCGAGGGCGCGGTGTCCGCCGCGCCGCCCGGCGGCGTCGCCAGCACCGCCGTCGAGCGCACGGGCAGCGCCACGGTGGTCAGCGTCTGCTCTTCCGTCAGGTGGAACTCCTGCGCCTCCTTGACCAGCAGCACGTCCACGCGGCCGCACGGCCCGGTAGCAGGCATGCCTGCACGCGCAGGCCGGGCGCTGCAATGGCGCGTAGCGGTAGCAGGCACGCCTGCGCTCGCTGGCCAGGTGTCGCAACAGCGCGCAGCTGTGCGCAAACGAGCGCGCGCAGGGCTGCGGGAGTGGCGCGGTGCGCCTCGGCGCAGCGGACGCGGCAGCTGCACCGGCAGGATTGCGGCGCTGCGTGGCTGTGCGTGCGTGCGCAGATGGTGCTAGGCCTTCGAGCAAGTGGCCGCAGCAGGCAGCGGGTCCATGCAGCGCACACGCGCAGAGCAAGTGGCCGCATCTGACACCGTCACGTGCTTCTCGCGCACTCAGTGTCTTAGCAGAGCATGGCGCACATCCAACAGGCAGAGCGCACCCAGCCTGGCATACGCTCCGAAGCCATAGCTGCCGCGCGTGCCGTAGGCCCCCGCGCAGGGCCTGCCCGCGGTGTTGTAGCACTGCACGCTGCAGCCGGTGCCGCCGCCAAAGCTGAACGTCGGCGTCACCTGTGCGTGGGCTGGTGTCAGGCGGAAGGCAGGCCATGGGGCCAAAGGACGCCCAGGGGGTGTCCTAAACTACATGATGAGCGGCCCTGCACGCTGGCGCCCCAGTTAGGAACACAATGTCAGCAGAGCTGCTGCACATATCATGCTGTGCAGAGCAGCAAGTAAGGACGGGTGCTGCAGGGCGGCGTCATGCCAATGTGATGCGCGCCTTCAGGACGGCCTGCTCGCCTGTTGCGTCTGCACAGCACGCTGCCAGAGCGAGCCCCAGGAACAGCGCAGCGTGTGCACGGGCGAACGCGCTCCTGCCGCAGCCCATCATTGCCCGTGCCTGCGCATGCACATAGCTGTGCAGCACTCCGAGCACCGCACGCTCCGGGGCAGGAGCTTGCGCCCGACGACTCTGATGACGCCAAGACTCCACTCAAGGCACTCCGCCTTAAACCCTCGCCAGGGCTGCACAGCTAGAGCCCAGCCTCACGCGGGAGATGAGGTGTGTGGAACACAAAGAGTGTTCTTGTCTTTCAAGACAGCCTTTGCCCACCTCACGGCTGTAGATAGGGCACTCCACGTTACCGGTCCTTGCGGTGTAGAGTTACCAAGCGCCCCCGCTGGGACTCCTGCCGACCACGTGCGTGCCCTTTGGTGCTTTCCAGGTGTGTACACGGTGACGTGTAGCCTTGTGCAAGCGCGGCTGCCGTTTCATAGGACCTGTATTTGGGCGCACTGTCTCTGTTGTTCTTCCACGCTGAGCTCGCTCACCAGCGTCCTAGTTTTGCTGGTTGACGCCTCGCAACGACTGAACCCACTGTGTTCTTCTGCAGAGCCAAGCAGGCTGTCCTTGGCGGCGGCAAGGGCGCGGCAGCCGCCGCGCTGAGAGCGGCGGTGGCGCATCGGCGGCTGGAGGAACATCTGGCGTCGGCACAAGCGGCCGAGCGGGATGGGAAAAGCCAAACCGGCCTCACACACGGCAAAGGTGGGCGCCCTTCGCGCTGCAGGTTGGAAGCGGGCCCCACCTCGCTCGCCACGGGCGGGCGCAACATTAATGACTCCACTTGCCGCAGCTGTGTTGAGCGCGCGCCGAGCGTATGCCGTCGCTGCTGCGTGGGAACTGGCCCTCACCGCCTGCAGCGGCTACTGCCAGCCTGCGAGCGCCGGCGTGGGACGCAGCCCCTAGTGCGGTCGAGCAGACTTGGAGTCCGGCGGCACGCCCGTCAGGGTATGGGCAGGTGCCCTTTGCGGCAAAGGGCAGCCTGTGCGTATGCTGGAGGGGCAGGGCACCTGCGGGCGAACTCAGCAGCGCACGCCCAGGAGTGGGGCAGCACGACTCAGCACTCCTCCGCCTGCTGCTTTGGCCAAGCTTGCGTGAAAGGCACGCAGTGGGGGCGTCAGTGATAGCAGGCTTTGTATCCAGAGGGCGCTGTGTGGGCAAATTGGGCTACACGTCCACCGGCAGAATACCACTCTCTGGTCGCTCACAGCAGGCCGCTCACAGCAGGCTGCGGCGCCGCAGGAGCTGGCCATGAAGGCCGCGGCCTCGCAGACAAACAAGGGCGGCGGCGTGGCGGGCAAGGCGGACAGGCTGGGCGGCGCGGCCGGGCACGCAAAGTACAAGTGCCCCATCTGCGCGCAACAGGCGCCGGACATGAAGACCATGCAGGTGCGGCGCCCGGAGGGCTGCGCGCATGCTGCGCCCGCGTGGCCTCCCTGGTGGTCGGGGCGCTGTTCTACCAGCCGCTGCTCTTCTACCAGCACTTAATAGTAAGCGCTGGGAGTGCTGCAGTGCAAGGGCATACGGTGGTGAGGCATGCGGTGATGTCGCACGCTTTTACGCGGAGGCGCCCTGACAGAGAGCGCGGGGCCTGCTGCGCAGATACACCACGAGGCGCGCCACAGCAAGGTGCCCTTCCAGGAGTCCAGCATCCTCAACCTGCACGCGGTGCACGGCGGCACGACCCAGGGCCTGGCCGTGCGTGGCAGCACAAAGAAAAAGTGAGCTGGGGGGCCAGGCTGCGCCCCGCGCACACGCAGCGCGCAACGCGCATATTTGCGTGCCCGCCTCATGCGCAGTTGTTGATGTTTTGGCTGAAGGTGTTCCCACCTGACCGGACCGCTCAGCACGTGTAGCATTCAAGAACTGTGTGGGCACTCGTTTGTCTCCTTACCTGGGACCACAAGGGGTGTCATGTAGGTGCTCAAAACATGCAGCACCTCTGCAGCCCAGCAGCTATGCGCTGCTGCCACTCGCACCTGGTTGCTGCTGCTGCTTCTGGATGTAGAGGGCCAGTTTGGAGGCGCGCTGGTTTGCCTGAGAGCGGCATGCCTTTTGCTGCGCAAGCTCACAGTCTAGTGCTGTGTGGCAGGCCCCTGGCTTGCTGTGCAGATCCTGGTCAAGCCCATCTGACCCCATACCCTCTGCCTCATCATCAGCAGCGTCATCAGCAGCATGCCATGCAGGTGCTTTTTGTTTACAACAAACTGTTATACACCCACTCCTCGGCCTGTCCCGACTGAGGTCTAACCCCCTTACATGCATAATTTGCCATGAAGAAGTGCGCCCTGACAATGCGGCAGACTGACGGTGTGGGCCTGCTGAGACACGCCCATGCAGGCTCGATGCAGTGTGCCAGCAGCCAGGCTTCTGGGCACTGGGGTGTTGCAAAGGTTGCCATGGGTGTGCTGACGGGTCCCCCTACCCGGAGCGCTAGTGATAGCTAATCGCTACCTAGCGACGGTTGCAAGTCTGCCTCTTTGGAAAGGTCTGAGACTGCAGACGGGCTTACACAAGTGCTACCTGTCACCCATTTGTACATACCAAATAGCAAAGCAAGTCGATGCAGCACCAAGTGCTCCGCCCCACTGCTTGTACACAACCAGGCAGTGCAAGGGCAGCGCCTCCCAGGACACGCAGCTGCGCAGCAGCGCAGTGGCGGACACGCCCGCCTGTGAGCTGGCGGCGCAGGCGGCGGGGAGCATGTCTGGCGGTCTGCATGGGCATCAAGGCCATGGAGAGCTACGATGGTGCCTTCCAGCTCGGCGACGCTTCGGAGCAGCAGCTGAAGGCGCTGCTGGGCTCGCCAGCCTTCTGCGGACAGGTCGGGCAGACGTGCTTTCTGGTGTGTCAGCAGCGCGTCTGGCCTTTGCGCCACCGCGCCCGGCTGACACGCTGCGCACGGCGCAGGTGGTAAAGCAGTGCAGCCTGCCGGAGACCGCGGCCGTGGCGTTTGCGGACGTGCTGTTCCAGCCGGTGCCGTGGAGCCCCGCCACCCGGAAGGGCATGCCGCAGGAGTTTGAGCGCTACCACGGCAGCCCGGAGTTTGCCATCATCAACGTGCCGCCCAACTTTATGTTCCAGGCCAAGATCTTCAAGCCGTCGCGCCTGTGCGCGGTCTACCATGTAACACAGGCGCGGTCTACCGTGTAACCAGCCACTGACGCGCGCCTGGCTAAACAAAAAGCAGCGGCCCGGAGCGCAGTCCGGCACCCATGGAATGAACCGCCCAGGAACCTGGGCACAAGGCAAGCAGGACTCGTCCAGCGGTGTTCCTAGTGCACCTGTTCCTACCAGTGTTCCAAGCGTTCGCGCATGAGCTGGTTCAGGGGCGCGCGCGCCGGCGCCCGCTACAGGGGCCGGAGCTGCAGCTGCTTGGCCACGCGCCGCTCCTGCCGGCCGCCCTCTTCTTCCTCTTCCGCACCATCTACCGCACGATTTGCCGATAACCGCAGCGTCGGGCGGCCTGGGCGACAGTCACACCAGCGCTCAGCTCCATGAACAGCGGCAAGCCAGGCAGGTCAGGCGCCGCGTCGCGCCCAGAGCGGCGCCAGGGTGCGCGCACCAGCCCTGATGTTGGCCACCTCGCCGCGCAGGTCCTCCATGATCTTCCGTATCTGCTTGGCCGCGATGCCTGCCACGCCAGCCACGCTGTGGTTGGCCTTACCCCTTCTGTCACTGAACACAGGTCTCTTCGACCTTGCATCTTAGTAGCTGGAGGAAAAGGGATCAACCGAGACTCCGCTAGTAGTGGTGAGCGATGCCGGCAAGGACCCTGGATGGGCAAAGGCAGTGCTGCCAGCAGAGCGCATGCCAGGGTGTGCCTTGGCTGCATGGCGGCGCCCGCACCCTTGACCAGGCGGTCGAGCGGCTTTGGCGGCACGAAGCCCGGTAGGACGGACTGCTCCAGGGTGACCAGCGACGCCGCGGCGCTCCTGCCCTCGCCGAACGCTGCGCGGGCACACCGCAGGTCTTTCATCTTGAGACCCAGCCGTATCGCACGCCGGCGCAGGCTCCCCAGGCACGGGCAGCGAGGGTGCACGCGGCTGCAAGCGCTCGACGTGGACGCTTGGCAAGCCACTCGCGCAAGGTAATTGCAAGCTGCGACGCGGGCGGCCAGCGGCGCACGCAGGGACACGTTGTCGAGCACCGCTGGCAGCCAGCGCGGCCACAAGTGCTGCGGCTGCCGGCCGCCCGCCTCCTCCAGCGTCGCCTGCGTGAACGGCTGCACGCGCCACTTGCCCTCAAAGTTCCTCATCAGCCCGGGCCGCGCCAGCTTGAAGTCAATCTGCGCGCTCTTGTGGCGCTCAGCCCCTGCCGCCCGCTGCGCGAGGAGCTACTCTGCCCTTGACACACAAGTTTGTCTGAACGCGGCTCGTAGCTGCTGTCTACGAGCAGCGAGCGGGGGTGCCCCTCGTAGACAGCAGCTACAAGCCACATGAGGGGCACCCCCGCTCGCTGCCCGTAGACAGCAGCTACGAGCCGCACGAGGGGCACCCCCGCTCGCTGCTCGTAGACAGCAGCTACGAGCCGCGTTCAGGCCAACTTTGTGTGTCAAGGGCGGGGTAGCTCAGTCTGTGGCGGAGCGGTCACTACGTCCCGTCGCGGCCGGGCGCTGGGCCGCACCGTGCCCCTCCGCCTGTCCTGGCAGACGTATAGGCGCGTGGAGAAGCTCCCGCTGAAGCACAGGAAGCGCCACTGGCCGACCTGCTCCACCTCCGCGTCCAGGCGGCCCTTGCCGTCGTCCCTCAGGACCTTCCTGAAGGCCACCGCCTGCGGCCGCGGCCGCCCGCGCTCGGCGGCCTGCCTGCCAGCGCCGCGCCTGCGGGCGGTGCTGCCGGGCGGGGGGAACATGCGCACGCGCCTTGATGGCCTTGAACACCTTGTGGTTGTCCTCGTCGACCAGGATGTCGAACACCTCGTCCGGCGGCAGGTCCACCTTGCCTCTCAGGCTCACCTGGCGCCGAAAGCGCCCGCCGCGTGAGCATCAGCGCACAGCGCAACCGTGTCCGCAGCCCTACGCCAGCAGGGGCTTGCGGCGCGAGCGCAAGGGACACCTGACACATGAAGCCTTCCGGTTGAGTGACAAGCACACGCGTGTCCTTGTCGATCCACTCCTCTGCACAGTCTGCACTTTCATCCTGGCTGTCAGCGCTGCGTTTCCCCATAGCCGCGGCGCACGTGCGGTGCGGCACGGCACACGCAAACAACCTGCGGCGCCTGTTTGCTACCTATCTGGCTTGCGGTGCGCTACTGCGTGTCATCACCGACGCCCTTCATAGATCACTGCTATGTAAGAGAGCGAGCGCAAGACATATCACTTGCGTGCCTCGCCAGTGTGAAGGCGCCTACCCTATATTTCACCAACCTGTTTCACAAAAACCAAATCAAGTGCATGTGCATTTACACTTTGCTCGCCTTGAGATGCTTGCATAGGGGCTGTTGACGTTGAGCTCTGTCAGCACCATGCGCTGCTAATGATCGGACGTGTGAATCAATGAGGAAGCCGCAATAATACTGCACTGTGCAGAGGGTGAGGTGGTGTGCTGTTATGTCAAGAAATTCTGGCGAAGAAGTCCTGCATGCCCTGCTGGAGTGCACAGCTTGGACTGTTGCAAACATGGCAGGCTTTCAGTACTGGGTGTCTGAGGTCGACGGAGGATCTGGAAGTTCAAGTGGAGCTCCATGTCTTGAGCACTTCTGTTCACAGTGGCCATTGGGTTCATCTGCAACAATGATGTCCTTGGTGGACCTACTCTCTGCAGTCGAAAGTAAAAACACACATGCTGTCAAACAATAAACATGTCGTGCAATACCCAAATTACTTGCAGCAGCTTGGCACCAGGCAACTCGGGCTCAGGTCAACAAGCAGCCAGCAAGTCCAATCACTGTCCCCTTGCCACGCAGGAGCCTGCATGCACATGCGTGCTGATGCGCAAGTACATAACATCATGCACCAGCGGCCAGCTGATGCAGAGGACCCAACAAGCCGCATGCACGTGAGGGAGTGCAACGCCGCCGAAGCGCTTCACATGCTCTGCATGCTCAGGCCCGCGTCAGCAGCCACGACGTTGCGTCGGCCGCGCCGTGAGCCGCTTCACGCAGGCTCGCCTTTATAAGGCAGCGCCGGACGTGATCCATGGTGGAGAACCCATGCGCCTGCACGCCGCTGCAGCGGTCCGCGTGCAGATCGCGACCCCGAGGACCGCGGCATTGGCCACACGACGCTGACCGGGAACATCGCAGCGCATGACATGCAGGCCCTGGTGTCCGGTTGTCCTTCTCCGGCGCTGTGGGTCCCACGCGGCACACCAGGGCCTCCATGACATCCGCAGCGGTGCACCCCGTCAGTGGCGCGAGGCCCAGGCCGCGGTCCTCAGCCACGATCCGCACGCGGACAGCTATAGCAGCGTGCAGGGCGCATGGGGTCCTTCGCGGAGCAGGTCCGGCGCTGCCTCATTCAGGCGGGCCTGCAGGAATCAGCTCACCTGCGCGGCGGACGCAACCTGAAGCCGCCGACGCGGATCAGGGCATGCAGAGCGGCGCGTGGCACCATGCCGCAGAGAGGCGATGCTGATGAGGCCAGTGCTGCACAGGTGCAGAGGGGGTGGCATGCAGCACCTTCCCGTGGCCACCTGCCGCACCCCGGAAGTTGTTGCGCATGCAGCGAGCATCTGTTGAGCGGGCAGCTGCTGAGCGGGCGCACTCGGCTGTGCGCGTTGCCGGCTGACCTGGCTGGCCGTGCACGGTCAGGGCGACCCGGCCGACGGCAGCAAGCGGGCGCTCGAGGCGGCGCAAGGGGGGCAGGACCTCGACCTCGCCCTGGGCGACGTCTGGGACTCCAGCCTCATCAGCAAGCTGCTGAACGTGCCGGACTGCCGCGGGCACGTTCTGCTGCCCGCGTGCGTCATGGGCTACTAGCCCGGCGTGGAGCAGCTAGAGCTGACGCCGCAGGGACACTGTAGGCCGGCTGCAGCCGCCCGCGCGGCAGGTGCCCGCGCAGCAACTTCCCGCGCAGCAGCAGCCGCTTGTGCGGGCGCCGGCTTGAGCAGGCACTCGGACTGCGGGCTCCTGCAGCAGGCCTGTTGTATCCCTGCGGCGCGAGGCAAGCTGCTCCACGCCAGGAAATATACCATGACGCACGCTCGGGCATTAGGACGTGCCCGCGGTAGGCCGCCACGCGCAGGGTGCTGATGCGACCGTGTCTCAGACGTCGTTCAGGACGAGGTTGACGGCCTGCCCCAGGAGCGCTGGTGCTCCAGCGCCCGCTACCTGCCGTCGGTCAAGTTGCCCTGAACGCGCAAAATCAGATGCGTATTGCTGGAGCCGCGCGCTCTGCATGCAGACCAAGCACATGGCGAGACGCAGTTGCGACACATGCCAAGGCCCCTGGACCACCACCGGCGCTCAATGCAGCGCGCGCATGAGCTTGCATGTTGAGCATGCTCACGGCCAGCTACCACCAGCCACATTGAGCGAAGCATACCACAGCATGCCGTCACTGCTCCTCACGCGCGCTGGCACCTCCAGCAGCCCGCATCACACATGGGTGAATCCTGAGTTGCTGGGTAATGAAGCAAAGTGTGATGGGTCATGTGAGGCAGTGCAGTAGCGTGCAAACACGCGGCAGAGAGTTAGCAGCAGCACTGTCCTACTCAGGCCAAGATCAGAGCCAACACCGCATAGCCGGCGGTGTGCAGCGCGCCTCTGTGGCGAGGGCAGCCCTTGCCGAAGACGCCCGCTCGCATGCAGGGCCGACGTTGACGAATGCCACCCTGCCGCTGACAGGCTGCCGCGGGCACGTCCGCTTACGCAGCCCCCACCGCGGGCGTGCTGGGGGGTGCTGAGGCGGCCGCTGCCTGCGCAGCCCCGCCGCACAGTTGCCTCGGTGCTGCGCAGCAGCTGAAGCGCTGGTACGCCCTAGCTGCGCAGCAGCCGGGCGGCCGAGCAGCGGGAACCGCGCAGGCGGGCGCGCCCGCGGCAGCCTGCAGCAGCAGGGTGGCCTACGTAGAGGTCGGACGTGCACACGACACCGCGGGCGTCTGTGTGAAGGTGTTGGCTGCCCACCGCCGGCGCAGCCGTGCCGCACAGCTGCCTGAATACTGAGCGGGGGCGCTGCTGTTCCTGATGCGCCTCTCTGCCTCCTCGGCCTCCTCCTGCGCCTGGCGGGCAGTTGGCACGTCAACCTGCCAATTCACTGCCAGTGTGCGGCTCACACCACCTCAAGGTCGCTTTGTTGTTCCTAAATGCACAGAGCACACACTGGCCAGTACCTCTGTACTGTGGCCCCATCTCCCAGTATGTTTCGCCTTGTGAAAGAGAGAGCCCTGTGGCGAGGCAAGCTGGCCGCCCGCACTTTCGTGCGTGCAGAAGCAACTGTCACTATAGGCGATGGCTATGGTATGCACAAGTATGCCTTCGATGTCCTCACTGACCATCAGTGTGAGGACAACTGGCAGCAAAGATCACGGCTTTGCGACGTCTTCAGCTGTCCCAGAACTTTGTGGAGACATGGGAGTGGACGGCGCCAAGGCCGTCCGCGTCACACTTTCCCCACACACAATCGACTGGGTCGGCCGGGGCAGCACTTGCGCACCGTTGGCGTTTGCGCACCTGGCCGGCGTAAGCACTCGCTATATGGGACCGAGACTGATTGAAAGTCCTTATTTTTGCAGCCCTCTGATGCTTTGGGAAGTCCAATAAATTCATCGAGGCCTTGGTGCATGCACACCGGCCACAACATCGCTCCTACTCCTCCTGCTCCTCCTGCTCCTCCTGCTCCTCCTGCTCCTCCTGCTCCTGCTCCCCGGCTGCTGCTGCGGCATGCAGCAGCTCAAAGTCCTTCTTCGCACGTTGAGCTATGACATTGTTATGTCATCACTGTTGCGATGTGTCTTGCAAGTGCTCTCCTTTCAACTTTACAGCCAGTCAAGCTTTCATGCTTGAGGCTGACGTGCTCCTAGTGTTGCAGGTGCTATTGAGAGCCGTTTCGCTGGTGGGTAATCGCGTGATCGCCTGCAGGCGTGCGTCTCAGCTTTCAGAAGCGAAGGCGGCTCCGCTGCAGCCGCTCGCCGAGCACAAGCAGCACTGTGGCAACGTCGCCAAGACCCTCTGCTTCCACGCCCGGGCGCGACACAAGAAAGCTGCTGGCCGACGCAGCAACAGCAGCCCAGGCCGGCTGCGCATTGCGATGGCTGGCCTGAGGCCAGCCATCAGGTATGGGTGCGCTTGTCTGCGTGCGCTTGTCTGCACCTAGGCACTTAACAAACGTTGCAGTGGCTGCAGGCGCTGTTCGTCGGTCCAGACGGCCGGGGTCACCAAGCCGCGCGCAAGGAGGGGCGCTGGTGGTACTGCATACTCCGCTTGGTTTCCCAGATGGCGGCCTCGACGGAGGTCCTGGACTACCACTACAAGCTGCTATCAGGCCCTCTGCAAGGACTTCAAGGAGTCGTGGGACGGCGCTGACAAGGCCGTCCGCGCTGCCCTCATGCCGACACTCGAGCCCTGAGCGCGCTTTGAGCGCCAGGCCCGCAGCGTCAGCGTGGGTGGCATGCGAACGGCCTTGTCCGCGCCGTCCCAAGACTCCTTGAAGTCTTTGAACAGGCCGGACAGGAGCCTAAGGTGGTAGTCCAGGACTCCGCTGAGGCCGCCTTTTGGGTAATCAAGCCGATGATGAAGTACCCCCAGCGCCCCTCCACGGCGCGCGGGTTGGTGACCCCGGCCGTCAGGCCCGAACGGCGCCTGCAGCCATTCAGATCAGATCATAAGCGAGCCTGGTGCAGGCGAGCGCACAGGCACACAGCTGGCCGCAGCTCAGCCAGCCATCGCAGTGCGCAGCTCGCCTGGGCTGCGGCTGCTGCGGCGGCGCAGCGCAAAGTCGCTGGCCAGCGCGCGCTCAGGCGCCGCGCTGGACCTCTTGGCGTCCTCGTCGACATGCTCCACGTGCGAGGCGAGCCGCTGCAGGGCATCCGCCTCGGCTTCTGAGGGCCGGCGGGCGCGCTTGTACGCGCTTGCGCTGTATTTCAGCGCGAGTGCCACCGCTACCAATTGCGCGACGCGCAGCTCGTCAGCCACAAGCATGGATGCTCGAGGGGCTGCAGATATGAGAGGAGAGTGTCAAACTGTGATGGGACACATGCATTTGCTGGTGCCGCACTGGGGAGCTGCTTGAGGCTCTGGCTCCCTGGCATGCGGCCCAGGCCACTCCTGGGGCACACAAGCTGGGCCGCGCTCCAGCGCGAGTCTGCCTGGAGGGGGCGCGTACTTCAGGGGCCAATGGGCATGGTCGCGCGCACGCCGCAGCCCGTGCTGGCTCTGCTGGCAGTTGGATGGCTGCAGGATGGCAGCAGGGCTGTGCTTAGAGATTGTAGCGCAGGCTGTTGCGAGTCATTTGTGTAAAACATCAAGCCACCTTTGTTTCTCACCGAGCCACCATGCTTCAGCAAGCACGCATGAGAGCACCACGTAGCACCAGCCATGGCCCACACACGCGCCCGCGCATATGCATGCAAGTGTTGGAAAAAAACCAGAGTGCCACCACCCTGGTGGCCTGCCCTCACAGTCCTTACAGAACAGAAATTGACAGGAAGCCATAAACACCGCCCGGCAACGTGAGCATAACATGCTTTGAGCGTGACAAGAAACAAGCAGCTGTGCATCAGTGGCGGCAGCCTTGCCACAACAATTCATGGTTTGGGAGATGCATGGACACGGTGGTTGACCAGGCCCTGTGCAAAGCGACGCAGGTCACACCTGGCTGCCAAAGCACAAGTGTCGATGCTGTGCATCACACGCAGCCCAACAGCGCTTGCCAGCTTTTCTTGCTCCAGCCGAATAAGGAGCCTGGCCCGGCAGCGCATGCGCATTACGCACGCTTGAACGCACCTGTGCTGCTGGCTCCTGCTCTGCCCTTCAGCAGAGCGCCAGCATGGCGGCAGCTGCTGTCTGCATAGTCGGAGCGTCAGCTAAACCCGGGCAGTGCCCAGAGCAGGCTGCCGCCCCAGGTGCCCTCAAGCGCCGCGCGCAGCTCGGCCGCGATCTGGCTCGCCCGCGGCCGCCGCGCCGGCGAGACCGCCAGGCACGCCTCTAGCAGCGCGGTCAGCGCGGGCGGGCACGCGGCCGGCGGCGCCAGGCCGGCCCCGACCAGCAGCTTGCGCAGGCGCATGTCGCGCTCGCTCAGGCCCGCGTATGGCGCCTGCGGCATGCCCGCACAGGCAGGAGCCTCAGCAGCACAGACCTTGTTGGCCGTTGTAAAGGAAGGCCGTCTGTATACCCTCATCGCACGCAGAAAAGAGGTGCTCGGCGGCGCAGCGCTCGCCTGGCAGGCGTGCCTAACCCCTGGACTTGCGCGCAACTGGAAGCGCCTGGCCGCGGCGCAGCATCAGCCCCTGATACCAGTAAGGCGGCAAAGCAGGGCACGGAGGCCGGGGCGCGCCTGCGCGGTGAGCATCTCCCACAGCAGCACTCCAAACGCGTAGCAGTCGCCGGCCGTGCTGCCTATGCCGCCCTCCAGGAGCTCGGGCGGCTGGTAGGCCAGCGTGCCGCGCCGCAGCTGCCTGGCCTCGACGCCCGGGGCTGGGGCTAGGTGCGCGCACCCAAAGTCGGCTACCTGTCCAGCAAGGTGTCGCAGCCGCGCGGTGAGTGGCGCGACATGGCACGCGCGCGCCAGCTGCCTGGGCAGCGCATGGCCTGCTGTCAAGTGAGCCACGCAACCCATGCGGCAGGCGAGGCGGGAAAAGATGCGCCCGGCAGGGTTCTTGCTCCACAGCAGGTGCGCGGCAGCGCTCCAGGCTGTACCTGGATGTGTGCTGGTGTGTGCAGCTTGGTTCTGCTCAGCCCTTGCCCTGCCAGGGTGTGTGCATCAGCCCCTGCCGCATGCAGCTGCAGGGGCCCAGCAGGCCGGGAGGCACATGAGCGTGGTGAGCAGCTGCAGCGGGCGCGCCTTGGCGCGCAGCCGGCCCACGCCCAGCCTCCCGCACGCGCCGCGCGCGCCCCGCCTGGTCAGCAGCACGTTGCTTGACGCGATGTCGCCTTGCACCTGCGCCGCCGCCTCTGTTCAGCCGCTCGCGCTGTGCCAGATGACAAGCTCCCCCCTTGGCTGTGCACCTGCGCCGCCACCTCCGTTCAGGCGCTCGCGGATACGCCACCTTGCACGCGCACATAATTGTGCTCAAGACCGCTGCAATTTATGCAGCAGCTCTGACAAGTGTGTGTGCCAGACATGCGCCAGCGGCAACCTGCCAGTCAGTGGCAATCGGCCTGCCAAAACCTTGTGCACCCGCCACGAGCAGCACAGCAGGGCGGCAGGCTCGGCCGGCCCCGCTGGACCGCCATGCACACGTCTCGAGAGCGCGAGAGCGCAGGAGCAGGTCAAGCAAGCGAGCTCAGCTTGCTGCACAGAGGCAGGCAGCCACCATGCCGACGCGGGGCTTGTGCAGGAACGCGAGCGCCTCCGCCACGTCCCTCGCAATCGCCAGGAGCGGCTGCAAGCGTGGCCGGCGCGAGCGGGGCGCGTGCAGCAGCCCGCGCCGCAGCGCCTGCTCCAGGCTGCCTGCTCGGCCGCCGCCGGCACGCCGTTGCCGTCAGGAGCTGAGGCCGGCGTCAACATTGCATAGCTCACTCGATTGCACACCTGCTTGGGCGAGGCAGGCAGGGGCAGGCACATGACTTGGCCTCCTGGTCGCACATGCGCAGGAACTTGCAGACACCCACTGTGCAGTCGCTCATGAGCCGCGCTCCTGTCTGTCGCCCGCCCAGCGCCAGCAGGACCCGCCGCGCGGCGCGAGCGCGCGCACCAGCCTCGCAGAGCTCAAACGCGATGATGCACCGCCACGTCCCCTGGTCGGTTGGCGGCGCGGCTGGCAGCGCGCCTGGTGCTCCCACCACTGCGCGGTTGCCTGCTTCCGCATGCCAATCTGCGGCGCCGTCTTGCCGGGCGCCCACCAGGTCCAACCCGGCGCCAGCGTTGGACAGCGGGCCTCGCGCGCAGACCGCAGGCGCGGATCCCAGCGCCGCGCGCCACCACGCAAGCTCGTCACGCCAGGTATTTGACGACTCCACCACGCCGCTGGGCACGCTGGTGGACGACCCGGCCGGGCTGCCCCAGTGCAGGGTGCCCCACATGTCGGTCCCCATGTGAGCTGAGCTTGCCCATCCGCAGGCCTGTCTGAATGCCGCCCCGCAGCAACCACGCCGCCACTCACGCAAAGTAATGGAGCCATAGGCCAGGGGTGGCGTGTATACTCGTGGCGGCTGTCCTTCTGGACGGGTGGGCGCGCATCCCGCAGCCTGCGCCGTGCAAGACTTGTGTCACATCCATGCGCCGGCTGCATACCAAAGCTTGTCAGTCAGCCCTGGTACAGGCGATGCGACAGCCGCCGTGTCACGCCTCCCCATGAAGAGTTGCAGCCTGCTAGCTGGAGCGGGCCAACAGCCATGCCATGGTCTTTGTACTCCTGTCAAGCATACACAACAATTCTTGCTGTCCAAGCTTCGAAATCCCTGGTCAGCCAAGGCTTGAGCAGCGCACGGACACACGGGCTGCCGCTGTGCCAGCACCAAATTGCAGGTTGTGTGTCACATCTGCCTGCTGTTCACAAGACACTGTGCTTATGGGGCCAAACCTCTGCCAGGCTGCCCACACTGCAGGCTTCAGGGTCGCTGCAAGGGGCACCTTGCTGCTGCTCTGGGGCGGCACAACTGCGTAATAGGTGTCCTTCCACGCTGCGCCATGACTCTCGTTGTCGAGCCACATGGCGTGGATGTAAACCTGAGTGGCAGCAAACCTTGGCGTTGTCATGGTGCATGACGCGCTGGGCCGGAAGCAGGCAGGGCTGCTTTAGAGCTTGATGGTTCAGACTGCAGCTCCCAGCTGGGACTGGGAACCATCCACGCTACACGTGGGCATGTCCCACAGCCACAGACAGTGCACAGACCGAGGCGCCGCCGAACGCTGCAGGCTGCTTGAAGCAATGTGCGCAAACCTTGAGGAACAGCATGCGGCACCGTAAGCAGGGAGCGCCTGCCAGCATGTGTTCGTGCACATACTTTGCAGCCAGCAGAGAAGAAACGGTGGAGGACGCGCACCATGTTGGGGTGGCAGACGTGGTAAGGACAAGCCTCCGAACCGGCAATCTCGTGTATTATATGGTCATATGATGCGTCAAGGCAGAAAACTTTGAAGGCCCACCCTCTCTTGCAGCACAGGCCTACGCCAGAACTTGCTCTGTTATAGTGCGTCGCAATCAGCTTCAGCACCAGTATCCACACGCACAAGACTTCAGGCGCACGCAAAAAAGGGACCAGCAAGAGCTGCTGCGGAAACTGAGCTGTCACCTCGATAGACCTTGCTGTGCACGCCGCTGCCAATCTCTTCAAGCAGCACGATGCCGTGGCGCCTGGCGGCAGCTAGGGCGCCCGCCTCAACTGGTGTGGGACGGCGCGAGCGCAGCTTGCCTGCACAGGTTGCCAAATAGCACAGTCTGGAATGCACCCCGCAGGGAGGTCGAACCAAACCAGCACAGCTGGTCGGCTGAGGAGGCGCACCAAGCAAACCTGTTACGCCAGCCAAGAAGCTCAGCTCTGCTGCTGCAGACCGCGCAAGACCGGCCTGAGCATACTTGGCGGCAGCAAGGCCAGCGACCACCGCGGCTGGCACGGCAAGCAGCAGGAGCATGGACAGGTCTGCAGTGGACCTCCCGCACACTCCGTGCAGAATATCAGCCTGCGGGCGGCGCAGCTGATGGCGTCAGACGCGCCCCGCTTGCAAGCCCAAGTGAGTCTCTTGAGACAAGGGAGGGATCAGCCTTGCGCTTGAGTAAGTGGCGGAGGCAAACGCGCTCAGTCAGCACACTGAGCCGCCCACAGGTTGCACTTGTCGGCAAGGGCCTGGTATATCTGCGTTACTTGCCCTCCACACTTCTGCAGAATGCACAATCCAGGAGTCTGGAGGTATGGCAGTGCTCACGGGCGCACCCGGCACACAGTGGCTGCACTGCAATCCATTCTGACAGCAGCAGCCTGAGCAGCTGCGCACCAGTAGCAATTTTCCTTCTGCAAGTCTGCACGGCCTTTGCAGAGTCTGCAATTTTGCCCAAGCAATACACCTCTGCGCACTTGGATGGTGCGCGATCTTGCTGCGTCCATGGGGAGCCCATCGGCCGTCGGTACCGTTTGAACTTCTGTACGACAGCCACACGACAGACAGCTTGCTGCCCACACGCTCGATCGTTGTAACAGTTTCCATCACTGGTCCTATCGAGCGCGTACCTGCGCTCTGCATAGAAGTACAAACTCTGCAAGGCAGCGAAGTCGTGAGAGAATGACTTGATGTTGCTGTAGCTGGTGCGCAGCTGCTCGAGCTGCTGCTTACAGGAAGTCAATCTTTGAAGCAGCCACTGCAAGCAGTGTGCGCCCCTAAGCGGTGTTTCACTTCCAGACACATGAGCAATATGGCGCGCCGAGCGCGTCTCCGACGGCCATATACTCAAGCAGAAACAGATCCCTTGCTTTGCATCGTTTTTCTGCAGGCACACCCGACAGGTCTCGCTTGGCCTTGCAAGCGGGCGTCTGACGCCGTGCTGCGCCGCCCGCAGGGTCGTGCTCTGCACAAAGTGTGTAAAAGCTCCTCCGCAGACCTGGCCATGCCCCTCTTGCTTGCAGCGCTAGCTGCAGTAGGTGCTGGCCTCGCTGCGGCCAAGGTTGCTTACGCTGGTGTTGTGCAATCTGCAGCAAAAATGTTGAGCACTGCTGCTGGCACCGCGTGTTGGTCTGGTGCGCCTCCTGAGCCGGCTAGCTGTGCCTTACATGAAGACACTTGCGTCAATACATGGCTCCCTCTCCCCTGCAGGGCGCCCTACCGGCTGTGCTTACTGGCGGTGTTATCCTGTGCAGGCAAGAAACGCTCGCGCCGGCCCACATCAGTTGAGGCAGGCGTTCTAGCTGCCGCCAGGCGCCACGGCATAGAGCTGCATGAAGAGAAGGGCAGCGGCGTGCACAGCAAGGTCTATCGAGGTGCGGCCCAGCTGCTGCAGCAGGTCTTGCCTGTCTGCGCTTGCAAGTCGCCTCATTCCTTGTGCATATGGGCACTGCTGGTGATGTTGGATAGCAACTGACGGCCCATGTCTGGAGTAGGGCTGTGCTGCAACCGAAGATGGGCCATAAAAGTGGTCAGCCTGGACGCATCTTTCAATCAAACCTTGGATCAGGTCATCTCTTCGGAGGTGTATCCCTACCACATCTGCCACCCCAATGTGGTGTGCCTCCTCCGCCGCTACTCACTTGCTGGCTGCGACGCATGTGCATGCGCACGTCCTGGCAGTCGCTCCCTGCTTAGGAGGCCGCATGTAGGTCCTGCCTTCTTTTGTTTTGGGTTGCGCACTCTGTTACAAGCAGACTGCAGACTTGGGTAGCGCCTTGCTCTGTGCACTGTTTGTGGCTGTAGGCCGAGCCCGCGTGTAGCGTGGGTGGGTGCCCAGCCCCAGCAGGGAGCTGTCGCCTGCTACGCTCTCGAGCTCTGAAGCAGCCCTGTCTGCTTGGGGTCCACCGCGTTACGCCTCATGACCCGACCAGCTCTGCTGCCGTTCAGGTGTTCATCCACGCTATGTGGCTCGACCATGAGTGTCACGGCGCAGCGAGCAAGCACACCTATTACGCAGTTGTGCCGTTCCCATCCTACGACAAGGTGCTCCTTGCAGCGTCCCTCACGCCTGTAGCGTGGGCAGCCTGGCAGAGGGCTGGGCCCCTTGCACAATGCCTTGTGAACAGCAGGCAGTTGTGACGCACACTCTACGATGTGGTGTAGCTCAGCGGCAGCCCATGTGTCCATGCGCTGCTCAGCCTCAATCTCGGCTGACTAGAGGCAGCTCTACCGTTGTCCTTGCTTGTGAAGGTTATAATGTTCGTGTTGGGCTGCTAGCCGGCTGCTAGCAAGCAGGCTGCACTCCCTTTTGGGGCTACGATCGCAGTACGCTGCTGGGTTGGTGTCGCGGGGCGGCCCCAAGGTCTCACACCCGCGCGTGAAACAGTGATGCGCAGTGCATGCACACACGCCAGGTCTGCAGCTGGATCGGATGCATGTTTAGAGAAGCTCCTGGGCTGTAGCATCCTGGTCTGTCGAGAGCGGCCCGCGGCCCTGATGCGCTGGTATGCAAGCGCCAAGCACACATGCGCACCCCAGCCGCGGCGCGACGGCTGTCGCATTGCCAATACCAGGGCTGACTGACAAGCGTTGGCATGCAGCCCGCATGGGTGTGACACATGTCTTGCTCGGCGCAGGCTGCGGGAGACCCGCCCACCCGGCCAGAGGGACAGCCGCCAAGAGTGTTTGCGTCCCCACTTGCCTACGGCTCCGTGACTTTGCAGGAGTGGCGGCGCGGTGACTGCGGGGCGGCATTCAGACAGGCCTGCGGCTGGAAAAGCACAGCACGCTCAGATACCAACATGTGGGGCACCCTGCACTGGGGCAGCCCGGCCGGGTCCTCCACCAGCGTGCCCAGCGGCATGGTGGAGTCGTCCAGCACCTGGCGTGATGAGCTTGCGTGGTGGGGCACGGCGCTGCAACCCCCGCCTGCGGCATGCGCGCGAGGCCCGCTGTTATCCGCTGGCGACGGGGTGGACCTGGCGGGTGCCCGGCAAGACGACGCCGGCGAGCGGCACGCGGGAGCAAGCAACCATGCAATGGTGGGCGCACCAGGCGCGCCGCCAGCCGCGCCGCCAACCGACCAGGGGACGTGGCGGTGCATCCTCGCCATGGAGCTCTGCGAGGCGGGTGCGCGTGACCGCGCCGCGCAGCCAGCGTTGCTGGAGCCGGGCTGGCAGTAGACGTGAGTGCGGCTTGTGAGGGGTTGCACAGTGGGTATTTGCAGGTTTCTGCGCATATGCGTCCAGGACACCAAGTCATGCGCCTGCCCCTGCCGGCGTCGTCCAAGCAAGTGTGCACTTAAGTGTGCTAGGAAGTGTCCACGCGGCCCTTAGCTCTTGAAGGCAATGCCATGCCGGCGGCGGCCGAGCAGGCAGCCTGGAGCAGGCGCTGCGGCGCGGGCTGTTGCACGCGCGCCGCTCGCGCCGGCCGCGCCTGCAGCCGCTTCTGGCGATCGCGCTTGACGTGGCGGAGGCGCTCGCGTTCCTGCACGACTCCAAGATCGGCATGGTGCCTGCCCACCGCTGTGCAGCAAGCTGAGGTCGCTCGCTTGACCTGCTCCTGCGCCCTGCAGATAACGGTGGCGTGGCGGTCCAGCAGGGACGGCAGAGCCTGCCACCCTGCTGTGCTGCTTGCGGCAAGTGCACCGCGTTTGATCAGGCCGATCGCCAGTCACTGGCACGTCGCCAGGGCGCGTGTCTGGCATGCGCCCTTGCCATCGCTGCTGTAGCCTGTGTGTGGCAGCTGAAGGGCAGCTATGTGTGCATGCAAGGCACAGCGCGAGCGGCTGAAAGCAGGCGGTGGCGCAGGTACACTGCGACATCGCGTCCAGCAACGTGCTGCTCACCAGGCGGGGCGCGCGCGGCGCGTGCGGGAGGCTGGGCGTGGGCCGGCTGCGCGCCAAGGCGCGCCCGCCGCAGCTGCATGTACCGCTCACGCGCCTCCCCGCCTGCTGTGCAACTGCAGCTGCATGCGGCAGGGGCCGATGCATGCACTGTGGTAGGACAGGGCCCAACAGAAGCCGAGCTGCACACATCAGCAACGGTCCAGGTACACTCTGGAGCGCTGCTGCGCACCTGTTGTGAAGCAGGGACCATGCGGGCGCGACCTTGCCCACCCTCGCCTCCGGCATGGCTTGCTTGGCTCACTTGAGAGCTGGCCATGCGCTGCGCCATGTAGCAGGCGCGCGCGTGCCATGCCGCGCCGCTGACCGTCAGGTGCGACACTTTGCGGGACAGGTAGCTGACTTTGGGTGCGCGCACGTGGCCCCACCGCCGGGCGTCGAGGGCAAGCAGCTGCGGCGCGGCACGCTGGCATACCAGCCGCCCGAGCTGCTGGAGCGCGGCGTAGGCAGCCCGGCCGGCGACTGCTACGCGTTTGGAGTGCTGCTCTGGGAGATGCTCACAGCGCAGGCGCGCCCAGGCTTACCACACTCTGTGGCTCTAGGTTTTTCCGCTAGGTGCTGTGATTTTGTAGCAAGCGGCCTCGGTATTCCTGCCACCTGCGGTGCTGGATGTATTCATGGAAGGCAAGAGCTGCGCCGCTGACTAGCAGGGATGATGCTGTGTATGGCGTGAGAGTGGAGTCATATACACCATTCGCAATTAGTAAGGACAATGCCGCGCATCCCAACAGTGTTAGCGAGTGCTGACGTCGTTCGCTGGGGTTCAACAGACCTCTTGAGGTGCACATGGAGTGGTGTAGGAGAAGCATTACCAGTACGCATTCTAGCAGACAAGCTACGGCATGTCTTTGCTAGAATGGACGTCTATGGCGTTGTGCCCTAATCCTATAATGTGAAGCGCGGTCGAACAAAACAGCTGTCGGTGTGGATGATGCCGCTGAGGCTCCTGCATGTGCGGCGGGCATGTCGCAGGCGCCATATGCGGGCCTGAGAGAGGGCGACATCCACTTGCGCAAGCTGCTGGTCGGGGCCGGCCTGGCGCCGCCTGCCGCATGCCCGCCCGCGCTGGCCGCGCTGCTGGAGGCGTGCCTGGCGACGGAGCCGGCGGAGCGGCCGCCCGCGGGCCAGATCGTGGCCGAGCTGTGCGCGGCGCTTAGAAGCACTTGGGGCGGCAGCCTGCTTTGGGCATGGCCCGGGTTCTGCTAGGCATGTGCTACTGCCACTGCCGATGTCCTGTTGTCATGGCCGTGCCGTGGGGTTTGAAGCTGGCAGCACAGGAGTGCGCATGGATGCGCATTTGTGCGCATGCTGCCGTCCTCGATGCCTTGGCGGCTGACGGGGCCACACAGTGCGTGGTGAGCATTGTATGTGCGGAGCCTGGGATTGTTGCGTTGAGGTTGCGTGGCTGCATGGTGAGCCTACGTCGAACAGTTGCGTTGTGGCCAAATGGCTCTCTGGTGAATAGCGTATGAAGTGAGGGGCCCGATCCCATGCGCATGTATAAAGAGATGGCTGTGGGGTAGGGCGAGGTATCTGGCATGTCCCACTCAGACCTCACTGCAACCCTGCAGCGCTCCTGATGGCCGGCGCGCTTCGGGGCTTGGTGCGTCCTGCCTCATTTGGAACACTGCGTTAAAGTTCTTGACTTTCGTATGGTGGGTGGAAGTGTTATTGTACATGGGCAGGGGATGATGGGTGCGTTTTCTGCTTGGTGCCTTGTGCCTGATTTGGCGTGTTTGGCGGTGGCAGTGATAGCGACGGTTGAGTTGTGGATGAAAAGCATGCCTGCAGCAGGCAGATGCAGTGCTGCGCTTAGGCGGGGTGGGGAACCGGTGCACTAAACACAGCCAAATGAAGTGCAGCCAAGCAGCATGGCCATTGGTTGCAATACAAGACATATGGAGCGCGGCCCCTCGACCCATGGGCCGCTGATGGTGCTGGTGACGCGCGACATGCAAAGCGTGGCACGTCCATGTCACCCGACGCTGCTCTACCTGGCAATTACAGTGCACAAATCGCCCTGCACCAACAGTCAGATGCGCTCTGGCGAGTCTGCAGGAAAGCAAGCAGGGCAGGAGTGGGCAGAGGACAAAAAAGGAGGACAAACCAGCAAACATGCATTCTTATCAACTTACTGAAAGCCAGCTACACCCTATCTATGAAACACTTGCGCCAGAAGATGAAAGCGGACCTATGCATGCATGCGTGCTGTCAAGCATAGTCAAGTGAACACTTCTGTTTGAACACTTGTGAATGAAGCATGCCACCTATACAACTAGCTTTGCCTCACCCTTGCAGAGGCGCATGCGTCACAACAGGTTTGCACGCAGACGGCGTAGAAACTGCCTGGCCGTGAAATATTTGCATGGCAAGCAGAAATGTGGTCATTCATGCAAACCAAGCCAAAGTGGTGTTGCAGACCAGGGACAGGACAGAAGAACAGGGACAGTGCTCATCGCCTACAAGCAGAATTAGCACCCACCACCCCCACTCTAATTCAGCTTGACTGAGCCCTCAAGCCCACAGCTGTGATGCTTGGGCCGCTACTCCATAGGGGAGTAGACTCAATGTTTGCCTAGAACTCCCGGACGGGGGAGGGGTCCCCTAGACTGACTTCGACCCTCGCAGCATCATCATGCCCACTGAGTTTGCATACTGTGTCACGTGGATATGCATTCGCCCCTTTGCCACTTCGCTCAGCTCGTCGGCCTGCCCTGGGGCAGCCGCCTGGGGCGTCGCGACATGCGCGCGGCCCCACGCAGCGAGCTGCTTGCCAAGCGCTCGGGCGCAGACAGCCTGCCAGGTTACGCAGTGCTGGAGCCCGACAATCGCGTTGGCCTGGTCGGGCGCCGCCATCTCCCGGCCCGCCGCCCCGCCGCTGCTCGCCAGCACAGCCAGCGCGAACCGCGCCAGCGCGCCGGCGTCTGCGGCGAGGGTGTCCGCGACATCGGCCGCGCTGACGCCCGTCACCGAGGCGAGCTCCACGCCCGTGCGCTGGGCAAGGAGCCGCACGCCGACTGCCAGAGCAGCATGCAGGCGCACGTCCAGCGGCTGGCCCTCCTGCAGCAGCTGCTCCAGAACAGGCTCGGCGCTGTCCCACAGCTCCGGCGTCGTCTCGTGCAGGTACGCCTGCACGAAGCGGCTCACCTGCGCGGCGGCGGCAGCCTTGCACACGCTGCCGCAGGCCGGGGTGCACGTCATGAGCATGCGCCACCCAGCTGCAGAGGGGGTTCCAGACGGAGTTTTACCTGCAGCGAGCCGCCCGCAGCGTACTGCACCAGGCCCAGATGCCAGCAGGCGTATGCGACCTTGGGCCAGAAGACAGTCGCCCACTTGGGCTGGCTGCCCGCGGGGCGGGCTCCGAGCGCCTCGTCCAGCGCACAGCAAGCCGCGGACATGGCGGACGCTGGCAGCGCGCTCCCGGGCGCAAACATGCTGAGCGCTTGCAGCAGGCGCAGCTGCTTCTCGTCCACCTGCACTGCTGGCACACGTTGGCCGCCTGAGCAGCCGCCGGGCGAGGCCGCCGCCCGAGGCAAGGCTGCCACGCTTGCGCTGCGACTGCACCGTACTGGCGACGCGGCTGGGCAGGGCACTCGCCCGCTTGATGCGCTCAGCCAGGTCCTCGCGCAGGGTGCGCCGCTCGCCGGTGTACTCGTCCGCCAGCCAGCTGCAGGTCCACGCTCGCGGACTGAGTAGCGGCGGGACGCCGCGCTGCCAGCTGGACATGTGCGCCCGCCACAGCCGTCCGGCTGCCAGGTGGGCCTCCGGCAGGGCCTCGCATAGCTCCATGATGTGGTCTTTCAAGCCCTGCACGCAAGTGGCTCGGGTGTCAAGAGTCCGCGCTGCTGCAGTGCGACTGCCCGCGGGTGCAGAGGCGGCAGCGCCCAGCGCGTGTCTTACCTCCGGCATCCTCTCGCATGCGGCGGGCTGCTCGTCGTTCGCGCGCGGCGCGCCGCCCGCCGCGGGCTGCTCGCTGTCCGTGCGCGGCGGCGGTGGCGGCAGCGGCGGCGGCGGCGGCGGCGGCGGCGGCGGCGACGACGACAGGCCCAGGGAGTGCGCGGGCAGCCACTCCGGGAGCACAAAGTGCTCCGCGCCAAAGACGAGGTACAGGCGCGGCGAGGTGACCAGCAGGTGGCCCGTGTGCCCCTTGAGCCGCACTGCGGCCACGACGCGGTCGTCCCAGACATCCTCCAAAATAATGTCAAAGTCGCTCCCCACCAGCGCCTCCCCGAGCGCCCGCTTGCCTCCGTCGGCATCCGCGGAGTGCCCCTGCATGCGCACAGCCCAGGTATCGGCCTGCTGGGGCTGCGCGCTCTGGACGCGGTGCAGGCACCTGGGCCGGGCAGTCGCGCTCTAGCAGGGTCCCTTGTTGAGCGGTGGCAGTTAGTCGGGGCGCAACCAGGCTTGCACACTTGTGAGGGCATGGCTGCAGCGCTGGCAGTTGCCACTCTTCAGCCACACTGATACATGGTGCGTGTGCCGCAGACAGCCTCACTGGCACGCTCTGTGGATGACACACGGCACTGCTAGCCGGTGTCAGTATACGTACATAGGGAGCTGTGTGGCGGGTCCGCGTGCAGGTGGCAATGCAGCAGTTTGCAGGGATGCAGGGAACAGCGGGGCTCCACAACACCTCACTCCTGGCCTGACCCAGAGCTGGCAGTGTCCAGGCGCGCCTTGATGTTGAGCGCAGCGAGGACCTTGGCCCTGGCGCCGGCCGCGTCGCACCCAGGGCCGATGTGCACCACGGTGAACTTGCGGGGGGAGGCCGTCATCGGGTGCGCGCTGGTGGAACCCTCCTCCGCCACCGTACCGGCTTCCGCAGCCGCCGCCTCCGCGGACGCCTGGGCCGCCTGCGCCTGGCGTGCAGCCGGTGTGTCAGACCTGCACTCTGCCAGCGGCCTGAGCCTGTGCAAGCCAGACCTGCAGCTTCCTCACGCAAGCGATGCGTGCTGACCCACATACGAACGACAGGGACAGCGCACCTGCTCCAGCTGGCTGTTGCGGCGGCGTGCCAAGTCCATCACAAACCGTGACATCCCCTGGCGCCACCCAGCAGACCATTCAGACAGTGTCCTGGCAGGTGTGCAAGCCTGCCGGGCAAAGACAGAGCGGGGCAAGAACAGTGCTGTGTGCCGGCAACTGCGCTGGCGCACCGAGCCAGGGGTGCCAGACAGGATGAGCAGGTCGTGCTGGCGCCACAGCGTCAGAACCTCCTCAAACACTGCGGAAGCGGTCACGCTGGGCACCAGCAGCTCCTCGCCAGCGTCAAGCTTGTCGGGCACAAAGCGCGGCCCCGAGCTGGCAGCGGCCCTGGCCACGCTCTCCCGGACGTCCATCGCCAGCTTGCGCGGCCCCTCCACAGCCCGCATGGCGGCCTCCACCGCAATCAAGCGCGCCTCGGCGCGCTATTCGGCGCGCCTGCCCAGCGCCCGCATGCCCAAGTGCACGCACGTGTGCCACCACATCTGCTCCTCCTGGCGCAGGGTGTCCAGTGGGCCACCCGCAACGAGCAGCGCCTGCAGCGCGCAGGACAGTGTGGGCCACAGCTGGTTTGTGCAGCAGGCCACTTGCACGGAAGCAGGTTCTCGGCGAGCCGGCCAGCACAGGGCAGCACTCTGTTGCTCCAACGTCGGAAGAGCTCTGTCGGTAAATGTGGAAGGGTACTTTATGCAACACATTAATGTCAGAGCATCTTGAGGGCCACATTGGCCATGGCGCCATGCAGGATAGTTGCATCCTGGCACCGACAGAATTACCGACAGAATTACAGCATGTTCAGGTACTGCCACAAGCGCATGCAGCCTGTATCAGGATACAGGGTATACTCAGAGGCCTTCTCATCAACAGCCTGCATTGCTCTGCGGGCGGGCACGCCAGGACACCGCATGTGAGCATGCATGCGCAGGGCTTTGCATTCCCGCTTCCACCAAGCGCATGGTGAAAAAGATGCATGTTCCTGGGAGCATGCGCTGCTTGAGCACCATGTACGCACCCTGCGGGCCTGCATGCTCTGCATACAGGGGTCAAGCAGAAGCAAGCACGTACACACCTCCAGTCCTTGCAGTCCTGCCACGCGTTACACCCACATGCACCAGCGCTCAAATACCTTTTCTATTGAAGCACTCCTGACAAGCAAGCTACATGTTGAAGGCTGAATGGCAGGCCTTCTTGCTTTGAGCTCAGCATGTCCTGCAGATATAGACAGAGCAAGGGCCTCCATGTCACGCCATGCACTTGCATGTCATGCCACGCACAGAGTCCCTGAAGAGCATTGTCTGGCACAGGTATACATTCCACTGCCACATGCTACAAGTCACCACTGCTTCATGCAGTGTGCACACTTTGCCTTGCTGCACTTTGCCATAAGCTGCTTGCCGCATCTCCCGTATCGACAGAAAAGCCCTAGCACCCGTGCTGCTGCGGCCGCCTGGCCACCCCTTGCCTGGCCGCTGAGCAGCCGAATGCTCATCCTTAGCAGCCTATGCCGCGGCCGCCTGCTCCTACTCGTTGTGGCTGTAGCGCATCAGGTACAGCATCAGCCTGGCCTTGCCCTGTCACAACTTACACACGCTCTTACTAGTATATGTTGTGCTGCCTGCACTCCCACTTGGCTTTGCTATGCATGCGCAACTCCGCACACTTCCTGTCCCTCAAACAAAACACAGGCAGGCAGTGGTCTGGGCAACAGCAGGCCATGGAAGCATGCAACTACTGAAAAGTGGCCAGCATATGCCAGGGCACACACATAAGTCTGCGTCGTGCGTCAAAGCTTGGTCTGCCTCGAGCAAGGCAGCGGACAGGGGTTCTGCATGTGTACGCGTGAGCATCAGCGCACCGCGCTGGCAGGGCGGTCGACGACTAGGTCGCGGTGCTCGCGCCACAGGTACAGGAGGTGCTCAAAGACGCCCGGGAGGAAGGCGCTCGCCCCCTGCATCTCCAGGAGATGCTGCACGCTGCTGTCGAACTGTCAAAGGTGCGCTGCATCCCGCACACCTTAGCTCAGCCGAGGTTTGCACAAGTGTGGTGGGAGCTTGCTGCGCGTGCTTGCTCATAACCATACCAAAGAATCACACAGCCGCCGCAGGTGCTGCTCGAGGACGGTGGCGCTGTGGAGCAGCGCCGCGCAGAAGAGCAGACCTGGTGGTATGCCTTGTTCAAGGGATGGTGGATGCCGCGCAAGCTTTCAGTCCATTACCGCTACAAGGCGTCAACCTGGTGATGGAGCCTGCGGAGGTCAGCATATTTGTGTCCAGCGCCGCGTCGACCTCCGTTCGCGTGCTGGCAGTGCTCAGCCTGGCGCTGGCCACACCACTGTATAGGACGCTTTCTATAAGGGCTGAAACTGGCTCGAGCCTGTGGAGGAGTTGAGCTTCAGTCATGGCTTTTGTTGCAGTAGGTCCAGAAAAGTCAGCTCTTCTTCTCAATAGCTTCAGCGAACAGCAGCCGCATGCAGGTGTGAGCCAGCAAGCTTGAGCTCGCTGCCGCCCTAACGCTGCCCTCGGACGGTCCAAAAGGGTTTTAAGCAGAGTCAACTCTTTACCAAGCTGGGCTGCGAAAGTGGAGCCTCAGCAGTGACAGGCAAAGAAGCACAAAATCCTGGCTGGCAGGAAAGCACAGGTCGCAGTTCATCCACGCGTCCTCCACCACCTGTGTTAGCAGACACAGCTGCTCGCAGCGGCTGGCGCGGCAGGCCTCCCGGCAGCTACGGATGGAGGCCTCCAGGCGGCTGCGCACGCCGTAGATCAGGCTTTTGACGCAGCTGAGCCTGAAGGCCAGCGCCTGGTGGCCTTGTGTGTGCGCAATGAAACGGTCTATGGTGGCGGTCAGCTGATAGCTGACCGCGTTGAGTGCGTAGTCTGCCGACGGATGCGCTCAGCAGCCAGTGCGTGCAACGGTTGTGGCGGTGTGTTGTCAAGAGGCAGTGCAAATGGAAAGGATCCTTGCCCTGACAGCCTTTCCCTTTGCATCGGCTGTTATCACACACGTTGCGCGCACTGGCTAGTGAGCAGCATGTATTCGCCAGCAGATCTGCTGTCCCATCGCGGTCACCTTTCAGCTGCCCGCCAGCGTGGACCGGCTGATTGAGCATGAGTAAGGCAACCAGGTGCCCCTTACAGGCTCAGCTGCGTTAAGAGCCTGATCCACGGCGTGTGCAGCCGTGTGTAGGCATCCATCCGTGACTGCCCGGAGGGCAGCCGCGCCAGCGAGCAGCTGTGTTCGCGCTGTCACCCTGTAGTGATGTTGACCAGTGCGTTTGGCTGTCATGGTGAAGCTCCTGCGTCCTGCTGTACTCGTACATGCAGCTTCTTGTGTGCCTAAGTCAGCCTGCACCGTTCTATTGCACCTGCATAGGCAATGCGTACACGATGTACAAAACTCCTTGGAACACAGTCAGGCATGAGCATCAAGTTTGAAGCCACCACCAGCCACGCTTGGGTGATGTCGTTGGATGAAACAAATGCGAAGCCACTGTGTAAGTCAAGCTGAAGTGCTCTACCCCATACTTTGTCACTCTGTAGAAGTGCATGGTGGAACAGCTGCTCACCACAGCATATGCACACCATGCATATCTCCGCAGGACGGCGTACACTCTGTGACAGGTAATCGGCAAGCGTGAAGTTGGCAGGCAAGCAGACATGCACAGCACAAAGCAGATAATGATCATGAGACAGTCCGAAGCAGACACAGACCAGGAACAGGAAAACAAAACATGTACGCGCCCTGCGTGCTTGCATGCATGCAAGCTCTGCAGTTACAAGGGCCAGTTTGATTTGAGCCAGCAAAATGCGTTGAGCAGTGTGGAGCTTGCATCCATTGCAGGCAGAGCGCTCGGCTGCCTCATCACTATGGGCAAAGTCACACAGGCAGACCCTGGACATGCATCCAGGCACATGAAATGGACAGCATGAACAATGCACTGCTCTTACGAGCGGACAACTATAATTACGATGAACCCTGAGGGAATGGCCGCTGTGCTAGCCCGCTGCCCAGTCCTGCGGCTCCGCGCACAAGCATTCAGGCGCACTGCGGAGCTAGAAGGCAGCGCGGCCCTTTGCGTACCTCTCGGCTTCCTTCGCCTGACGCAAGATCGGCTGATGTTGACGCAAGCACACCCCCAGCAGAAGCGGGACAGCGGGATAGGCGGGAGGCATGTATGCACCTTTAGCTCTTGCCAGTGCGTCAGCATGATGTCCTCCATCAGCACTGTCTTGCCCTGCCGCAGTGGACAGGCCGTCAGCAGGTTGGCCGATGTCAGCGGGGGGCACAGGCTCGGCGGCAGAGGCTGGCTCACGCCGGCTCTTGTGGCGCGCGGCTGCGGCTGTGCGCATGCCAGCGCGTTCCTCCTTGTGGCCTGGCACAGGGACTCTGCTGACTGACTCTGCCTACCCACCAAGCGCACAACGGGCCGGTGCTCTGTACGGGCCGGTGCTCTGTCCGTGAGCGCAGCTGCCAGCCAACACCTGTGGCGTGCAAGCAAGGAACTGCGGCTGGTGGCACGGCTGTGTCGCCGGAGCCGGTGCGCACCACGCCAGCGGCGCCGGTGAGGAGTATGCGCATGTGGGTGCAGAACACCTGCCACGCGGCGTCGAAGCGGCCGGGCGGCTGGTAGCTGAACACCATCCGCGGGGGCACGAAGTAGGGGCCCGTGTCTGTCTTGGCCATGTTACCGCCCTCATCTAGCTCCTTGAACTGCTTGATGCGCTTCTCGAGCGCGCCCTCTAGCATGATGACCGTGTCCGCGGACCGCCTGCTCTTCACAAAGCAGCCCGCCACACGGCCCAGGAAGCTGGCCTCCCACTGGAGCGCCGACTCCAGCAGGCCGCCGCTCTCCAACACCACCTGCGCCAAATGTTACATGGTGTCCATGTGGAGGCTCAGCAGTGACAGGCGCAGAAGCACAGGCTCCCGGCGAGCGGGAAGGCACAGTGCGCAGCTCACCCACGAGGTCTCCACCATCTGGGACAGCAGCAGGCTCAGCTGCTCGCAGCGGTCGCTGCGGCTGCCCTCAGGGCAGTCACGCACGGAGGCCTGCAGGCGGCTACGCACGCCGTAAATCAGGTACGTAACGCAGCTGAGCCTGTTTGTGAGCGCCTGGTTGCCGGGTGCGCGCGCAATAAAATGCTCGATCCTGTCGGTCAGCGGATAGCTGTCGCGCAGTACTGCCGACGGATCCATGCGCTCAGCAGTGCGCGCAAGCAGTGCAAAGGGACAGTCTCTAAGTGCGACGAGAGCAAGCGTGCTGAGGCGTCGTGCTGCGGCCGCAGCACGCACAGCAAGGCCTCAGGGTTCAGCAGGGCTTCCCTGTGCGCTCATGGTTTGGGCCGCTTGCAGGTCAGCAAAGTGAGCGCGTTCGTGGCCATGCATAGGGCAGCGCCCGTTAACATTTGGTAGCACGGCTGTGACTTTGTTCTCTCTTGCGCAGCTGGTACACGGCTGCAACCAGGAGCTGGGTCGTCTCTGCGCCTTGGCGCCGCGCTTCTCAGAGACAGCAGCCTGCACCAGGCTGCCGTGCGCCCGGACGCGCTGGCAGGCAGCAGGCCTGGGCGAGCATGCCTGACTCGCCTGCGCCTTGGAAGGCGAGCCTGCAAGTCTATGCGCTCTCCGCACGCCTGGTCTGTGCCGTCCTCACGAGTCATGCCAGGCCCATACCAGCAAGGGCGATGCGGGCCGACAGCCACCACCGGCGATCTTGCAGCATACACCGCTGCGCCACTGCATGCTTTCCTGGCTGACGGTAAGCGCCTTGGCCCGGCCCGGGCGGCGAGCACTGCGGCAGGCGAGCGCGGCCTGGACGCCAGCACTGCCCTGGCCGAGCTCGGCTGCTCGCTGACTACGGCATTGCGCACCCGAGGCGCCCCATCGGGGTCACTGCGACCTGCCGCGCCGCTCACTCTGACGGGTGTCATGCCTGTCCAGAAGCCTATGGCGTGCGGCAGGTCGTGTGCGTGGCCGTGTGCAGCACGAACCGCTTCCCGAGCTTGACACCGCGCGCCAGCGGCTGCGCCGCGCTCGCGCGCGTGGACCCGCCGGCGCAGGCGGCTGCGCTGCGGCCCGGGCGGGCGGCTGCGGGCGGCCGCGGCGTCATCACAGGCGCGCGCCGCCTCCCTTGCCTGCGGGGCCACCTTGCACGACGCCCTCGCGCCTTACGCTGTATCCTCATGCGCCTGTGCGCCTGAGTCTGCAGATGTCCGTGTGGAGCTGTCAAACAGGTCACACTGCATGTGTTCACACGCATTCCATGGCTGACAGCACGGGCGCAGTCGAGTGCGCGGCCCAGCCGGGGCCTGCGGGGCCTTGGTTGCCATCAGCGCGCGCGCCCTCCACGCACTGCACGGCCAGCGGGGTGCTGTTCCAGCCGGCAGGCTCGTGTGAGCTGCGCGGGAGCTCTCCTTGAGGGCTGCTGCCCGGCCGCGCCATGACGCAACGTGCGCACGGGGCTGCCCACTGCTTACGCCCCCTTGTCACATGTGCATGCGGCACTGCTTGCTTATCTCATGGCAGCTAAGGCCATGCGCGTGACATGCATGCGCTTGTGGCAGGCGCGCGTGTCCCGGCGGAGCTGTGGTGAAGAGCGCGGAGGTGGAGCGCGCGAGCGGCGCGGCGCTGCATGTAGCGGGCGCGGCCGGGGTTTCTAGCGCTGCGGCGCGCCCGAGCACGCTGGCGCCCCTCGCAGGCAGCAGGTGCCAGCTTCATAGCCGGCGGCCGCTGCTGGTTTGCACTTAATGTGACTGCCCAGCGGCGCGTCCAAGCGACTCGCAACCTGGCCAACTTGCACTGGAGTGTTTCGGAACTGCTCCTGCAGAGCATGTGGCTGTGCGCTTGCAGGTGGCGCACTTCCTGCTGGAGCGGGCGACGGGGATCACCAACGGCGCGTCCCTGGCCACCCACATTGGGCTCACCACGCACGACGCGGCCGTCGGCGCAGCCGTCGCCGTGGAGCTGGGCCAGGCTGGCAGGGCTGCCAGGCTGCGCCGCTGGTGCTGGACCATTACACAGTAGCGACTGTGGGGTGCTGTACAAACACGCCTGAGCAGTTGATGTGCATGCATACCTGCTTGACAACTTGACATGTGCAAATACTTTCCTGTGGACCTCATGCTCCGCAGTGTCTGCACAGTCCTTTCATGTGTTCAAACCCCAGGGAGCAAGAGCTCCAATGGTATTCAGCAGGTCTGTGCACTGAACATGACCCTGCTGGCAACGCGTCTTGCCCGCACCAGGCTGTAATGGCTCATTTCTGCTGTTACAAGGCATACCCCGGCTGTTCTGCACAAGACCACGCATGTGTTATGGCGGGTCGGCGGCCACCATGTGCGGCCAGCAGCAGACAAAGAGAACGGCATGGCCTGCACAGGGACGATCATGCAGTTGCAAAGCAGGCACACACCACAGATATAAACACTGGCACATCCATATGCATGTGCATGTGTAAAATACGGCTAGCTTGGGCACAGACTTGCGCGCACAGTATCCTTGCCATTACCGTACTTGGAGGCGCTTCAGGTGCGGGTACAGCTGGAATGTGCTCTCAACTAGAAAGCCACCACATCACTGGTTTTCAAGTGACCGCTCTTGCGTCTTGCGTGAGGCGTTTAAGTGCAGCAGCAAGGCACTAGAGCTTTTCAAATGCATGTGTACACACGTGTGACAGGTCACAGCACACTGCGCCGGCGCTGCCAGTGCTTCAACCCTGCGTTTAGCCAGCAGCTGCTACTTCGAGAGAGCTACCTTGATAGAGGTCGAATGTGCACGTCCAGGTCTGTGTGCGTGCTGAAACGCCGTGCTAGGCTGTCCTTCAGCCCGGCCACCACCTCGTTGGAGCGCTCTCCAGGGTCCAGGCAGCCTGTCAACCTGCCCCACACACTCGCTTCCTTCGCTAGGTTTCCCTCAGATAGCCGCCCTCGCCAAGGACCGCCTGCGCCGGGTGCAATACACGGTGGACGCCAGAAGGCACGCTCAGAGGGAGCGCACCCGCACAGGCCCCAGCTGAGGAGAGACAGGTAGCGCGCAGCTCACCTGTGCAGTCTCCATCCAGCTCGTCAGCAGGTACAGGTCCCTGCAGCGGCTGGCGTGGTTGGCCTCTGCACAGTTGCGCAGAGATATCTCAACGTAGATCTGCACGCCAACGATTGCGGACTGCAGCGACCTCAGCTCTCGCTGCAATGCCTTCTTGCTTGTCTGGTCGATGATGCTGTTGATGTGGTCCAAGAGTGTGTGCCCCAGCTCGAGTGCCTGCTCAAAGGTGGCACCGTCCATGATGCTGAGAGACGTTTATTGTGAAAAAGGCGTGAAGGCCTGCATGCTGGCGGCTGCAGCACGCGCAGCACGCACCCTTCAGGGTTTATGCCCTAGCATGCGTCTCATGTCGCTAAAGCGTCTGCACGTCCACCTGCACCTGCTCTGAAGCAGTGGGCTCTTGCACCGCTGCCAGCGGCTGTGAGGGCAAGGATACCAGGGCTTGCCGTGATTCACATGAGCCAGAGACGGAGAGCTTTTGTTCCTGCCAGGTCAGGCTGTTTTTGCCAGGTCAGCCGTATCTTGTCAACCCCACACAGTCACAGCTTCTTCCCAAAGTCAGACTGTGCAAGGCGTGTGCATGGCAGTGTCAAGAGTGCACAAACTTGGACAAGGATGCATGTGGAACCTGCATCAGGGCCTCTTTTGTCACGCTGCACAAGTTTCCCACTCTTCAACGCTTGGCCCAACCACACTACACAAGACAGGCTGAGCGCTAGCGTGGCCACACCTTCCCTGCCCACCCCTGCGCAGCAGCCGGCGCGCGGCGCGCGGGGGGTGCAGTCCCCAGCCCAGCAAGTGGCCCCTCACTGCCGCGCCTCCGCGAGCAGCGTGAGCACAGACGCGGCCTGCGCGCGGATCACGCTCGCCTTCTCCGAAAGAGCCGCCTCCTCCAGGCGGCCACGCACGCGCGCGGCCAGCGCCGGCGGCAGCGCGGCGCCGCCGCCGGCCGCGGGCAGCAGCGCCGCCAGCGCGCCCAGCGCCGCGGCGCGCACCTGCGAGATGCGCGCCTCCTGCGTCGCGTCCAGCACGCCTGCGCGCGCGCGCCGCCCGCCTGCATAAGCTTGCGTACTCATGCCTTGGCTCGCGCTTCGGTTGAATCCGTAGTGCCCAGCCGGTGCGCGCGCCGACATGCCGCGCCAACGGCCCGTCCAGGCGCCGCGCCGCGCGGCGTGCGCGCTTCGCGCCCCGCAACAATGCACCGCGTGCATGTGTGAATGCACATGAGATCATGCGCATCCACAGCAGAGAGCACGCACTGTTCCAGAGGCTGGTCACGGCATGCGCATGCAGCATGTCGCCACCAGCACCCCAAAGCATGCCCTTGCCTGGCTTCTCTTTGAAGCCGCGTGCGTCTGTGCAGCAACTGGGCGTGTCTCCCGCCGCGCCACCTCGCTGCCGCGGCGGCGTGCGCAGGGCCCCCGGCGCGCCTGGCACGACCTCTGCGACCCAGGCGACGGCGTCGCCCTGCAGGACCGCGGCCGCGCCGCCTGCGTCGTCCGCGGCCGGAGCGCTAGCGGGGCTGGCGACCCCGCCCTGCCGCGCCAGCGCCTGCAGCCGCTGCACGAAGCCGCCCACGGCCTCCAGCGCCGCCAGCCGCGCTGCCCAGGGGTGCGCTGCAGTGGGAAAGCACACACGCCGGGCTGAGCGCCCGACCCGGCAGCTCCGGCGGACCAGGGCCGCCTCAAGCGCGCTGGGGTTTTGCATGGCGCTGCAACATAACGGCATCAGGCGCGGGCGAGGTGGGGAACGACCGCGGGCACGCTGGCTCCAGGCATCTGCGCTGCTCGTCTGGCGTCCGTGCACGGAACAGCGACGCCGCTGCGCAGCCGGGCCATTGGGCCGCACCCGGGTTGAGGGCCTGCGCGAGCGCGCGCGCGAGCGCGGCGCCGTGCGCGGCGGCGGTGGCCGCGGACGCGCGCGCCCACGCGCCGGCCAGGCAGCGCACGGTCTCCGGCAGCGGCGGCGGCCGTGCCTCAGCCTCGCCCTCCTCGCCCTTGCCCTCCTGCGCGCCGGCAGCAACGCAGGCGCTGTGGCAGCCGCAGCGCGGCAGCGCCATGGCAGCCGTAGCCCGGGCCCCGGCTGCCCCGCCCCAGCTACGCCCATGCCGTGGTTCTGCAGCCATTGAGCGTGTCGGGATGCGCCGCGCGGCGCGCGCGGCGCGCCTGGGCGTCGGCCGCCGGCGCCGGCGTCGCGCCCAGCGCGGCCGTGCTCCGCGCGACACCGCCCAGCAGCAGCGGCGCGACGGCGCCAAAGTGGTCCCCGGGCAGGCCGGCCAGCGCCGTCTCCAGCGCGCGCAGCGCGGCCGCCACATAGGCCATTTTCCGCCGCTCGGCCGCCGCCGTGAGCGCCGCAACGACCGCCGCTTCGCCCGGCCCGGCCGGCGGCGCGAGCGCGGCCGGCGCGGCGGCCGCCAGGGCGGCCAGCGCGTCCAGCAGCGCCTCCTTGCCGTCCCACAGCCGCCCCGGCAGCTCGGCCAGCAGCGCGGCCGCGAGCGCGGGCGCGTGCGGCGCCAGCGCGTCGGCGCCCGTCTTGGCCAGCGCGGCGGCCGCCAGCGCGGCCGCCTTCTTCCGGCCCCACTGCTGCGCGCCCAGGTCTGCGCGCGTAGCAGAGCGGCTTTGCCTTCTTGTTACAAAACAGTTCCCGGCCCACACGCGGCTGCTCTGTGCGCAGCCCGGGGCGCTGGGGGTGGTGATGCGCAAGCGCCCGGCGCACCCTGCGGGCGCCGCCTGCGCGGCCCAGGCCCTGCTCACACTCTTCAGGTCCAGCTGCTGCGCGCCGCGCGCGTCTCGCAGAGCAGGATCGCTGCATGCACGGGAAGTGGCAGCGCGGGGCATCACACCAGGACCCGCGCGGGCGGGCCACAGCCTGCCTGACCAGGGCGCTGCAACGCTCACACGCAGACGCGCAGCGGCGGCGCCGGGAGGCGCCAGCATGCGTGCTCCGGGCCGGAGCCCGCAGCAGGCCCCAGTCACCCTTTCTGCAGGCTGGCATTGATTTCACCCAACGCCAGGTGATGGGGCGATCTGCACGTTTTACAGCTTGCAGCTGTGTCATTACACAAAGTAAGCCGGCAGACATGCGCCATTACAGAGGTAAGCAAAGATAGTGATAACGAAGCAGACGGATGTGCCCGGGCGCCGCACCGCGAGCGATGAGCGGCACGATGTCGGCCGCGTACAGCCGCGCCGCGCCCGCGCCGCTGCTGGTGCCCTCCTCCCACACGTCCGACCAGGCGGCCGCCACGTCAGCATCCTCGTCGCGCGCCGCCACAAACGCGGTCGGCAGCGCGGCAGCGGCCTGCCCCGCGAACGCCTCGGCCGCGCCGCGCGCCAGCTCGCGCAGCAGCAGGCCGCCGACCAGGCGCGCGCCGCGGTCGCCTGCGCGCCGGCGGCGGCCGCGGCTCTCGTGCCAGTTCGGGGCAGAGCCCCTTATGTACTTGCAAGGCAGGACAAAAGCAGGAGCAAAAATCAATAGCCAAAAGCAGCCCCTCCTCTTCTGCAAGGTCTACACAAAAACGTGCACAAAATGCCTTCCTTGTGGCCACGAGCGAGCACTCCCTCCAGCGCATAGAGGCTCCATGCACCATGATCTGAGGCAGGCACAGCGCTCGCACGCGGCAACCTGTTCGAGCAGAGGGCGCATCCCAGCATGTGCACGCGTCGGGGCGAGCCAGTCATTGGTGCACGCCATTGGCCAACGCCGCAGCTCACCGGCTTGCACGGGGTTTCACTGGAACTCACCGCATTTTTACGGAATTTCAGGGGAGATTACGGAATGGCGGGGGTAGGGAGGTTGCGCACCGGGCTCAGTGTACAGGCCGACCGCCTCGGCGACCAGCTTGGCCACGCGCGCCTCGGGCGCCTGGCGAGCCAGCGCGGCCGCCGCTGCCGCGTACGCGCGCCGCACCGCGCCGCTCGGCTCCCCGCGCGCTGCGCCCACCAGCGCCTGCGCGGCCGCGCGCGCGGCGGTCGCGCTGACGCGGCCTGGGGTTGCCGGCGCTCGGCGCGCTTGGCGGCCGCGTCGCTGCGCCAGATCAAAGACTAGCCAGCTGCGGGTGCATGCGCGGCGCTGCAAGGGCGGCAGCAGGGCGCGACGCAGCAGAAGCTGAGCCGTGCTGGCGCACATGCGAGCGCCTGGATCAAAGATGTTTGTGCTGCATGGCTTTGTGAAGCCAGCAGAGGGACACACCATACCCGAAACTACTGGTGACACGCCAGAAGCGCACCTGTCTGGCCGGGGCCGCCGCACATAGCGAACAGGGCCGCAGCGGTGAACGGTGCATGCACGCGTGTCGCACGCTGCACAGCACCAAGCCCCGGTCGCGAGCGGCAGGTCACTTGGCTGCGCTCACGAGTGCCTGCAAATGCGGCGCGCCTTGATGAGCACGCCGGCGTGCGGCCGCGCGTCCGAGCCCAGGCGCGCGGCGAGCGCCGCGACGAAGCGCGCGGTGCCGGCGCGCGTGTTGACGCCGACGCCGCGCTTGATGAGCTGCGCCAGCCTGGGCGCCAGCGCGCCCAGCGCGTCGCCGTCCGTGAAGCGCCCGCACGCGTCCAGCGTGTCGCCCATGGGGCTGCTGCGCGACGCCGACACCTGAGCATGCACAGGCACCGAGCGACATACAGCGCCTGGGCTTTCCTATCGATGTGCCCTGCTCACCCATGTGCCTTGGACATCCACCACCTGTCAGGGAGGGACAAGGTGGGGATGCCATGCGGGGGTGGACAACCACGTGAGCAGCAAGTGCTGGCGGCGCCGCTGAGCACGTGCAGCGCGTTCCGTGCGCGCGAGCCTGGCCCGGCAGCCCGCGCGCGCCGGCTGGCGCCCGCTGCACGCCAGCGGCCGCCTCCTGCGCCAAAAGCGGGTGCGCGCCTGGCGCCTTCCAGGCTGCGCATGCTCACGCCTCGCCCCCGGCGGGCGCTCCGCAGCGCCACCGCCCTCCGTGGCTGGCCGTGGGGCCAGGCATCTGCTGCAGGCCAGGCTACAGAGCCACTTGTTGCAGCGCCACCCTGTGCAGCCTGAAGACAAGCCTTGGTGCTGGGGCCGGGCGGGGTTAGCGACGCACGCGCAGGGTCTCCAGGCGCCCCGCGTCCAGGCCCAGCCGCTCGCTGTGCTGCTCCACATAGTTGAGGCGCGAGTCCTGCCGCGCGGGCGCGCACCCAGGCCTGGACACTCGCCGCACGGCTCACCGCCCTCGTCGCGACCAGCGGCATTGCGACGCGGGGCCTGGCACGCTCCCGCGTGCGCTCGCCCGGGCGCCCTTGCACGCATGCCCCAGCTGCACTTGCAACTAATGAAATATTACATCATCTTGACGACCTTTAATTTCTAAGCACACGCTGGCTGAACAAGGCGAGGACAGACCACCCGCTCGGATGTCACAGAAACCCCAGCAACAACAGCAGAGCAGCCAGCAGGGACGCGGGCCGCTGGGCGCGGCGGCCACCTCCAGGCCGGACAGCGCCTCCAGCAGCGCCGGCACGAGCTCGGGCAGGTGGGGGCGGATGCGCTCGGGGCCCGCCTTCTCCACGATGCGCGCCAGCGTGGCCAGCGCGAGCGCCTGCACCTCCGCCACCTGGCTCGTCACGCCTGCCGCGGCCGCACATGAACATGTTGTATAGGGTATAGGGTATTTCACCAGTTCCGCACACTCTGAGGTGTATCTCATGGCGCCTCCCCCTCCGCTGGTGGTTCCTTGTTTCCCCTCTCGTGGGGCGCGTGCGCTCGTCTGGTAGGCATGCAATGCGCTGCCTGAGCACGGGATGTATCTAGGGTCATATATACCCTGCGCCGACGGCGCCGCGCGCCGCGCCGGGCGCCCGCACGCCGTGCAGCTGGGGCTGCAGGCCCGCAGCAGGGCTGCTTGTCCCAGCACGCCATGATAAAGCACTGCAGATGCTGCAGACCACAGGCGTGCTGTGGGCCGCGAGCGGGCGTCAGAGCCCGCTCAGCAGCGGCGGCAGGGGCGCCGTGGCGGCTTGAGCAGCTCAAGCGCGCGGGCGCACCGTCAGGCCGTGCAGCACTGGCAGCCACCCTGCAAAAAGAATGCCGTGCCCTGCACTCCTGCGCGGCTTCCTCTCGCTCCTTTGAGGAGAGTACGCTCAAACAAACATGCGTGTGCCGGGTGCGCGCCGTTCTGCAGCAGCAGCGGCAGCGCGAGCGCGACGGCGGCCGCCGCGTCAGCCGGCGGCGTGGCGGCCGGGTCGCACAGGCGCAGCGTGAGCCCGCGCAGCGCGCGCAGCGCGCCGGTCGCCGCCGCGCGCACGCTCTCCTTGATGTCATCCGCGCAGCGCAGCGTCATGCTCCAGAAGGGCTCCAGGTGCGTCCGCACCTCCGGCCAGCGCCGGCCCTGCGCGCACGCCGCGCCTGTCCACTCACACATGGGGACCAGCGACGTTCCAGCCGCAGCTCGCTGTCTGCGTAGGCGGCAAACTGCGTGGGACTCATGTGCGCACTAGTTGGCAGGCTTCTTTCTGCTGTGTTGAAATTTAAATGCAATAACCTGCATGACGTGCTGGCTTGAAGCTAGCTGGCACGCGCTCGCCTCGCGCTGCTTCGCCTGTGTCAGGAATCCCGGCGCGCCTGCAGCAGGTCGGCCAGCGCGGCGCAGGCGGCCTCGCGCGAGCGCCACAGGCGACCGCCCATTTCGCGCAGCAGCTCCGCGGCCACCGCGCCAAAGTGCGCCTCCAACGCCTTTTTCGGCTCGGGCACCAGCGCGCGCCAGATGTGCGCCATCGCGTCGCGCACGCGCGCATTTGGGTCATACTGGTACCTGCCGGCGCAGAGCCGCGTCGCATGCGTCGGCCTGGCTGGGCGTGGCGCAGGTGTGAGACCGGCATGCGCCCCGGCAGCGCGCCGGCAGCCGGCACGTCATGTGGTCCTGAGCGCGCCCAGCCGCAGCCTCACACGAACTGCAAAGTGACGCTATGCGCAGTCTGAAGCGAGCTCCGGCATGCAAAACACACATTGTGGATGCTGATGCGGCCGCGAAGCAGCTTGTGCTGCAACATCTGCGCCGCGCCCCTGCAGTTCCTGTGAGAGACTCTATATGAAGTGCCCGTCCGTGGTGAAGTTTTGCCGGTGTGCGCCCTGCGCGGGGGCCCTCACCGGTAGAGCTTGGGGATGAGCTGGGCAACGTAGGGCTCCAGCTGCTTGCCCGCCAGGCGCGCGATGGACGCAAACCTGCCCGCCGCGCGCGCAGCTTGCGACGAGGCTCCACGACTGCACGCTATTGCTTCTGAGCTCTCCTGCTACCGCAGAGCAGGCTGTCGCTCAGGGGCGGAGCTGGAAGCGATGCAGATGGTCAGACTCTGCCAGCGTTGCCCGACTGCGCAGGCGGAGGCGCGCAAGGGATGACCGCCATGTTCGAACTGACAGTGCAGAGCAGACGCGCAAACTCGAGGCGCCGCAGCTGCAGCGCCAGAGCACACGGGAAGCCTGCCAGCTGCCGGCCTCGCATGCGTCCATGTGACTGGGGCGGCGGGGGGCAGGGCCGCAACCCTATCCTACCCTACCCGAACGCGGCGCCGCGGCTGGACGTGGCGGCGGCCGCGTGGTTGGCCAGGTCCATGAAGCGGTACAGCAGGTCCGGCTGGCCCATGTCGGTCGCCAGCGCGCACAGCTCGCGGTACGTGGCCAGGCTGCGCGCGGGCGCGCGCTGGTAGGCCGGGCAGGCGACCGCGTGGCCGCGTGCAGTGCCATCTCGGGGTTTGGTCCGTGAAGACTGCACTCTGCTTGGCATGGGCTGACCTGGCAGCAACAGAGCAGGCGTAGCGCTGCCAGCCTCGTGCCGTGGTGACCGCGCATGCGCCCCTTACACCTCCTGCCGGGCGCGCGCGCATGTGCAGGCGCTCTGCCGGGCGGCGCATACAGGTCGGGAACCCCCAGTCAGGCGCGCGCAGCGGGCGCCCTGCACAACAGGCCTTCCAGGGCGGCGGCCGCGCCTGCCGCCGCCGGGCGCCTCGCCGAGCGCGCCCTCCTCGAACACCTGGCTCTCCCCCGTCAGCTTCACCGCGCGCCGCTTCTTGGGGCCGCCTGCGCGCGCCGCGCGCGCCCCTGTGTCAGAGGCATGCGGGCAGGCGCAGCTTCATTCACACACGCCCGAGCAGATGCCAAGCCACAGCAGACCAAGCACAGGTTCACATTGTGACATGGCAGCATGGCGCCCGCCTCTTTTTGCGAGCATGTAGCGCGTCAAATGTCAACAGGATGGCCGCCCAGGCATGCACCCAGGCATGCGCAGGCATGCCCCGGCGCCGCACCCTGCAGCGTGCCCATGAGCGAGGACAGCAGCTGCGCGCGGCCGGCGTCGTCGCCCAGGCGGTACACCAGGCTGAGGCCGCGCGAGGCCATCTCCTGCGCCGTCTCGCTCGGGTCGCCCAGCAGCGTCGAGAAGGCCTCCTGCAGCTCGCCCAGGCGCGCGCGCAGCGCCGGCGCGGCGCCCGCGAAGCTCGCCAGCGCGACGAGCCAGATGCAGCCCGCCGTGCGCACCTGCGCGGCTGTCGCAATTGCCGAACAGCAGCATCTGTTGCTCACACTTGGACAGATTGTAAAGCAGGCAAGGCTTGCCTGAAGGTATTACACAACTGGCCAATGGCGAGCGCTGAGAGGCAGAAGCGTGCTGGACCCAGGTAGCGGAGCCGCTGACGAGGGGTCCACAGTGATGCTCTAGCGAACAGCATCGTGCGCTTTGTTGCAGCGTCGGGGGGAGCGGCTTGTGTCGCAGGGCGCGGCCGCGCCTCTGCTCAGCTCAGACCGCGCTGGTGGCGCGTGGTGCACAGCCTCAGCTGAGCGAAAGTATGGAATAAAGAAGAGCGGCAGGGTGAGCGTGAGCGGGGCGCCGACCTCCGCGCGCGGGTGGTAGATGCACTCGCCCAGGATGTGGTCTAGGATGCGCCGCTGCACCGCCGCGCGCTCCAGGTCCCCGCCCCCGGCCTGCGCCGCTTCGCTCGCCGGCGCGGCACGCTTCGCGGGCGCGGCCGCCGCCGTATCGCTGGGCCCCGAGCCCGGCTCTGGCGCCCGCGGCTCCAGGGCGTCCGTGGCCATGGGCATGGGCACGCCGCCGGGCGCGCCGCCCGCGGGCGCCCGGCCGGGCTCCGCAGGGTCCGTGGCGGCCGCGGCGTCGGGGCCCTGGGACGCCTCCAGCTCCGCCGCGAGCGAGCGGAAGCGCCGGTGCAGGACCGCCTCGGGCCGGATCCCCAGGCCTGCCGCGCAGCCCTGCTGTGTGACAGGCCGCAAAAGTCATGCTAGCATCCACCCAGCGGCACCTCCGGGGCGGTAGTGTGTATGTCAGGACGACACATGCATAGGCTACCCATCCTTACCCTACACCATAGGCTAAACGACCACAAGTCACAGGTGGAGGCATGGTCAGGAGGCGGCGCGTGTGCGCCAGCAGACGGGCACAAGCCCAGTCAGGCTGCTGGCAAACAGGCAGCCTTCCATGAAGGCTGCCGGCGGCAGCAGGGCAGTGGGCGCGCCGCCGAAGACGCAGCACAGCGCCTCGCCCGCGGCAAAGTGCACCGGCTCGGCGCGCGTGGTCGCGGTGCCCAGCAGCGCGTCGGCGGCCGCGGCCAGCAGCGGCGGTGCGCCGTCGCCCAGGCACAGGTGCCCCGCCGCGGTCGCCGCGCGCGCCGCCACCTGCCCGGCGCGTGGCCCCGGGAGCTGCCTCGACACGGACGAAACGCCATGTCCTTGCTGTGCCCGGCGGCGCGCGGGCGGCAGCACCAAGCGGCACGCATGCGGCGGTGCTCAAGTGGACATGTGTGCCCGGCAGCGCTGCTGCGCGCAGCAGCTGCCGCGCACACAGCAGCTTCGATCGAGGCACCCAATGTATGTGCATTGGGTTCACATGGGCGTGCCGCCCTCGACACCCGAGTTACTAAATAAAAGAAACGAACAGCCGGCGCGCCTTGGGCTCCTTGTCGGCCATGAGGCGCGCCGCGCCGGCCATGGCGCCCAGGCGCGTGGCGCCGCCCGCCTCGTCCGCCGCCGCCGCCGCGCCCGCACCAGGCTCGCCCCCCGCCTGCCCGGCCGCCTCGGCCGCTCCCGGCGATGCGCCCTTGGCCGGCGGGGCGCCGGCGCCCGCCGCCGCCCCCGCGGCGCCCTCGGTGTCCATGGCAGTCGGCGCATCACTGGCGGCGGCGCCGCCGTTGGCGCTGGGGCCGGCAGCGGCCTCGGCGGCGCTGGCCGGGGCATCCGGGGCTTCTCCACCCCCGGCATTCTTATCAGGCCGCGGGGGCGCGCCGAGCGGCAGCGGCAGCGGCGCGCGCAGGCCGGCGTGCCCCAGCGCGGCGGCGCCCGCAACCGCAAGCGTCGCGTCCTTGTTGCGCAGCGCGGCGCACAGAGCGGCCGCGGCCGCCGCCAGGCTGTCCGGCGGCGCTGCAGGCCGGCCTGCCATGCACATGCAAAGTCAGCCGCACGCCTACACACAAGTCAGCATCAAGCACCAGGCCGTCTTTAGTAACATCACGTGTTGCGGGCTGAGCCTGCGTCAAGGACAGCTCGCTGCAGTGCATGCACATGACTGTGAACTTCTCCCGCCAGCCAAGTTCTCGCACACCATAGCACACGCCCCTGGATTCCAGCTCACTCCCAATTTGCCCAATAGACAGTGTTTAATAGCAGACACACATGCTGACAACTGCCTGTGTACCACGCTGGCCATCTGCTTGGAGGGGCCGAAGGGGCCAGCCACGCACCAGCCGCGCACTGCGCCAGCACGTATCCGGCGGCTGCCAGGCTGCCGTCCACGTCCTCGTACCGCGCCCGGTGCTTGTGCGTGCGCGCGCCCGCGTCGCCGTCTGGCCCGGCGCCCGGCGGCGCGAAAGTACCGCAGAGCTCCGCCAGCAGCGCGGCCGCTGCGGCGCCGTCGAGCTCCGCCGCGGCGATGCCGACCAGCTGCGCCGCCAGCTCGCGCGCTGCCGCCCCGGCAGCGAGCAGGCTCAAATCGCATGCATGGGCGCCATCAGTGGGCGCGTCTGTAGGCGCTGTGCCAGCAGCACTCCCCCAGGCTCCAGCAGGTCGCCTGACAAGCTCCCTCCTGCAACGCCCACTGTGTCTCAGGGGCAAGCCCGATGAAGCCCGGTGGGCACCCACTGCGCATGCGATGCAGCTCTCCAAACAAGGGCATGAGCCACATTTCACTCCTCCGTCGCCAGTGAGACTTCGTAGCTGCGGCGCCCGACCCGGGGGCTGCAGAGACAGACCGGCGCGGGCGGCAGCGCGCCGCGCCGGCGCGCTGGCCGGGAGCCCTGCGCGCCGCGCGCGCACCGGCCGCGTCTGCGTGGCCCAGGAAGCCCTGCAGCCAGGTCAGGCGCGGGCGGTAGTGCGCCGCAAATGCGCCTGGCGCGGCGCCCGCCTCCTCCAGCAGCGCCTCCAGCGCCGCCACGGCCAGCTCGCTCGTGCCGTCGCGCACCAGCGCGTGCTCCAGCAGGCCTGCGCGCGGCCGCGCGCGCCTAAACAGGCTCGGCTTGCATGCGGCGCTCACACTCTGCCCAAGCTTGCCAGGCCTGCAAGATCTACGCTGGTGCGGGCCGCGGCCGCTGCGCTGCCCGGTCCGGGGCTGCACCCGCACGCGCCGCTGAGGCAGGCTCAGCGGCTCCACCCCGCGCGCAAAAATCTGGGTGCAGAGCGTCTGCACACGGGTGCGTGCGTGCGCACCCAGGTATTCCAGCGGCAGGCCCCCGTGGTCGGCCATGTCCGTGTCGCCGCCGCCGCCGCCGCCGCCGCCGCCGCCACCGCCCGCGGCCGCCGCCGCCGTTGTCGCCGCCGCGCGACAGCGCCGCAGGAACGCAACCAGCGCGACAAACGCGCGCGGCGGCAGCGCGAGGGGCTTGCCGGCGTCGGCCGGCGCGGCCAGGCGCGGCTGCCGCGCGCGCAGGAAGGCAACAACGGCCTCCGCCGCCGGGTAGCTCGCGGCGCCGGCGGTCTCCGCTTTGGCGCCTGCACGGGCCGCGCGCGTGCTCCCTGGTGCGCGCGGCATGCAGTGCGCGACCCCGCCGGCTGCCAGCTGCAGGCTGCGAAGCGCACACCCGCCACCCGCCGGGCCTGGGAGCGGCTGGGCATGCAGCCAGACAGGCTGGGGCATGGTGCGGGCGTGGATCAGGCACACAGAGCATGAGCACTTGCGACGGCCCAAGGGCGCCCCACAGCATCGCAGCAGCCACTTCGCGCAGCAGCGCCGCAACAACGAGGGACACGCCCACTAGCTTGTCCGGCTACAAGCCGTGCAGGGACGGCGCGCGACGCACCCAGCGTGGGCTTGGGCGGCAGCAGCCCGGCGGCGCCGGCCTCGCGCACGCCCAGCTTGTCGTCGCCGGCTGCCAGCGCGCACACGTAGCGTGCAGGCACGTGGTCGAATGGCCAGAGGCGGCCCGCCCACTGTGCGGCCGCCAGCCGCACGGCCTCCTGCCCGCTGCTGATGCCGGCCAGCACCAGGGCCTCCACGCGCTCCGCCGCGTCGCCTGCGCGCGCGCACAGCCTCAGTGGACCCGCCATACCTTAACCCGAACCCTGACCATGATCCTGATCCTGAGTAGAACAGTGCAATGTACGGCGGCAGGAACGGCGCTCCGGTGAGGCCCGCGCCAGCCAGCGCGCCCAGCCCCTGCTTGACTTCCGCATAGCAGCAAGCAGGGCGCCAGCGCAGCCCGCACACGTAATAAACCTGGCCCGCGCGCCCAGCGCCCCCGGGGCTCGGCGACCGCGGCGAGCGGGGCGCACCGGTGCAGCCTGCGTACGCGCCGGCCAGCGCGCCAAGCGCCTCCTGCAGCGCCGCGCGCACGCCCGGTGGCTCGGTGGCCAGCGCGGCGAAGAAGCGCGCGGCCACGCCCGCGTCGGCCGCCAGCAGGCCCGGCGCGCGCGCCGCCAGCTGCCCGACCGCCTGGTACGTGAAGCCACGCAGGCCGGCCGCCGCCGCGTCGCTGCCGCGTGTCGCGTCTGCAACCCCCCCGGGCACCAGTTCATATGCACACTATGCTCATATGCACTCCACATCTTGCAATCATTCAAGCAAGAGCGTCAATCCATGCATGATCACGACACCCATCACACTCCAGCACGACAGGGCGCGCGCCGTCGTCCATCAGGTGCAGCAGCGCGGCCAGGATGGCGGGCGCGGCGGGCACCAGGCGCGCGTCGGCGGCGTGCTTGAGCACCCACACCGCCAGCTCCATGCCGCTGGCCTTGAGCCGCAGCGACGCGCTCGCGCCGTACACGCCAGCCAGCACCGCCTGCGCCCCGCGCGAGGCGCCGTGGGGTGACCTGAGGTTAAAAGTCCTGATGCTACTCCATACAAATCATAAAGTTTCACGGTGTGCCCTCGCAAAGCGATATTATGCAGTTTCATGACCGTCACGCAGGCTCGCGCCGGGGACGTGCGTCACCGGCACTAGCATGCAGCTGCATCGGCAGCAGGGAGTCAAAATGACAGCCGAGAGATGACAGACATCACGATGTCAACCAGTACCCCAGGGCTGCTTGAGCTCACCCACACGAAATCATGCAGCCTGCAAGTAAAGCCACTAAGCGACGCTCAAGCTTACACTATGCCGCACATGCTTGATGTTTCCATCTTTCGGGCCTGTGCGGGCGGGCGCGGCGGGCGCGCCTGCAGGACGGCCGGGAACGCGTTGGCGGCGGCCAGGCTGCGCGTGAACACGCCCATGAGCCGCGCCTGCAGCGCGGGCGCGGCCGGCGTCGGTCGCTCGGCCTCCGGCGCGCCGGGGCCGCCGCCCTCGGGCGCGCCATGGAACAGCGCAAACAGGCGCGTGATCAGGGCCGCGTCCTCCAGGTCTACCGCCGGGCGCGTTCCGTCCATGCTGCACCTGCGCACACGCTTTTGCACGTCAAGCGGGCCTGAAAGCTCCTGACCTTTCCAGTGTCGGGGCGCTCAGTATTGCAGTGGGGCAGTGCCAACAAGCTGCACCTGCGCACGCGCTCGCGCATCAAGCGGGTCTGAAAGCTCCCAACCCTACCCTAACCGTGAGATGTCCTCAGCTCCAGGGCGCGCAGTGCCGGCGCAGCGCGCGCGCGCGCACCGCTTGCGAAGTAGCTCCTCGGCGCGGCGCGCGACGGGCTCGGTGGGGTCGGCCGCGGCGGTCAGGTAGAGCGGCAGGCAGTCCGCCGGCGCCAGCCCCGCCGCGGCCGTGAAGTTGAGCAGGCCCAGCTTGCGCGCCTGCAGCTCCTCGCCTGGCGATGGGGTCAGGGGTCAGGGTTAGTGCTGACAGCATATGAGCGCCTGCAGCTCCTCGCCTGCTGCGCGGCGCCGCCGGCTGCAAACGCGCGCCGGCTTTGCGCGCCCTGACAGGCCGACCAGACAGCCAAAATGTGTGTACACCGGCGTCCAGCTGGTTGGAACGGCGCATAGGCCGCGGTGCACAGCGCCCCATGGGCGCCAGGCCGCATGCGCCTCTAAATTTTGCAGGCCCATGCTGGCGCGCCTCACCTCGTCGTCGGGGCGCGCCGCATGGGGCGGCCAGGTACGCAGGCTGCCCCGCGCGCCTCTGCGTGCCTGTCCAGCGCCTAGCGCTGACGAGCACACGCGTGGCATGCGTACATCCTAGCAGCCGCTGCATGGCCGGGCAAACATGCCCGCCGCCCCACCCGCAAAGGACGTCCGCGTGACCGCACCTGCGGGCGGCGCCCTGCCCTCCACGCGCGCCACGTCCGCCGGCGCGAGCCCTGGCGGCGTCAGCGGCGGCGGCGCGCTGCCCGCGGCCGCCCCGCCGCCCGCTGCTGCCGGCCGCGCCGCGCGCGCGCCCGGCAGCATGCCGGCCACGCCGCTCTGCATCCTGAGCGCCTGCGCAAACCAGACCATCATACTTTACATTGGCGCATGCATGTTCTGTGCTCGCGTCAGTCTCCAAGCTGAGGTCAGGCGCAAATGGCTGACACTTCACTTCTGATAATCTCAGAATCCGCCGCGCCAATCACGCGACAGTCAAGAGCGTGCCTGGCGCCGCGGATTTCCCCCTGCGCGCCTGCTTTCTCGGCTTAGCACCGCACCGCCCGCACACTGCCAGAGGGCAGCCCCGCGCTTGACGGGGTCAATGCCCCTGCTCATGCAGCCAGCGTGACGCACGGCTTACCCCAGCGGCGGGCGCATCGAGCGGCATCGCCGGCGCCGCGCGCAGCAGCGTGGCCGGCGGCTGGTACAGCAGCACCTTGAGCGCAAAGCCCAGGAACGCCTCGCGGTCCGCGTCGACCGCCAGGAATGGGTGCCTGCAGGCAGCCGCTGTGTCAGCGCAAGCTGGGAGCAGACGGCGCAGGAGCCATGCCTGCACAGCGAACCGCGCGCACGTAATCCTGAGGCACATGCGGCCAATGCATGCAGAGGGAGTGGTGGTCGGGTCAACAGAGACGGCCAGTGATGTACTAGCAAGGAGCCCGGCCAGGCCGCAACGGGCTGCATGGTGGGCCTCGGAGCCCAGGCGGTGCGCGGGCGGTGAGGGTTACATACCGCTATATCTACACATGGGGTAAAGCAGGCCGCACCGGGCTGCACATTCAGCCGCAGAGCCCAGGCGGTGCGCATGCTGTACGGGTAACCTGATCCCGAACGTATGACTTGGAGCAATTGGGCCGCACCGGGCTGCAAACTCGGCCTCGGAGCCCAGGCGGTGCGCGGGCGGCAGCACCGCATACGCGCGCAGCCCGGCCGCCGCCAGCCGCAGCAGCAGCTCGCGGTGCTGCGGCGTGCGCGCCGCGATGCCGTCCAGCAGCTTGGGCACCTGCCGGAGCATTGCACGGGCTTTGGATTGTGCCCCGCCTAATCGGCCGGCCTGGTCTGCGGCAAGCTCAGGCGCGGCGCGTCACCCTGGTGCAGCCTTACGCCAGCCATGCGCTTGCCTCACTTGCAGATGCATGCGCCAGACGTGCACGGCCTGCCATCCTAGCGTGAAATAGCACGCCAGGTTCGCAGCCAGCAGCGCCGGACGGCCTGAGCATGTGTAGTGGCGCCGCGTCCCCGCATGGCCAACCCTGGGTGCGCGACCCAAGCGACCACAGCGTGCACTCTCTGCACCCGCAGCTCTGCCAGATACAGGCGCCGCACAGCGCGCGACAGGCAGGTGCCGTGCGCATGCGCTCTTTTCAGTACAGACTTGGTACAGACCAGCCACGTGGTGGCACAGCACGCAGGAGGCAGCTGCCCGGCCCAGGGGGTTTGCAAAACGGGGTTTTGGCTGAGCGCACCGCGGCCAGGCGGGCGTCCTCCGGCACGCGCTCATAGGCCATCTCCAGGTAGACGAGCGCAAAGTTGCGCACGAGCGGCGCGGCGCCGGGCGCAGCGTACTGCGCCAGCAGCGCATCCAGCGGCATCTTGATCTCGCCATGCCCGCGCACGCGCTTGTTTACGTGCGACAGGATCTCCAGCACCTGGCCCCCAGGCCGCCGTTTGCTGCCGCGCCTGCTACAACGCGGCCCGGCAGATCGTGGTGCGGCGACACCGAGACATGCAAAGCATGGAAGCATCATGTTGCGCGAGCGCATACCTTGGCACGCGTCGCCTGGTGGGAGGACTTGAGCTGGTCGATGACGACGGGCAGCAGCTTGCTCAGCACCTGCCGGCAGGAGCTTGGCGGGAGTGAGTCACACCTGGCACCAACCGAGCAGCATGCGCCGTTCTGGGCAGGTCAGCACACGCTGGGCAGTCGCCGTTTGGCTTGTGCTGTCACCGTTGCACAAGCGCAGTGTTGATTGAGCGTTTGCAGGCACCAAAGAGCGGAGCGCCTGCGCGCCTTTTCAAGGCTGTCCTCCTCTGTCAGCGCCAGCCGGGTGAGGACGCGGTCCAGGGAGGCGACCTCGGCTGCCTCCGCCATCGTGCGCTGTAGACTGTGTACCAAAATCACAAGCCAGGCTTCCAGCGGCAGTCAGACTTTTGCAACAGGCTGTAAAACGCAACACAAACCTGCTTTTGTGATAGCTGCCTGGAGAGCCCCCTGCCCAGCAGCACGTCGGTTGGTATTGCTACCAGCAGGCCCTGCATCTTACCCTGCCATTTGAATGCTTGAGATGTGCAGCACAAAGCACAAAGTCAGCCGAGTGCTATCTTGTTATCATTATGCGTGGTCTTTCTTGCAGGCTAGGCTAGTCATCAGACTTTTACTATTGCCACACAGCTGGAATTGAGGTATGGCTGGGCACGCGCCGCTGCCCGCGCCGGGGCAGCTTGAGCTGGCGCCGGTGCCCGCCAGCGGAGCCAGCGGAGCCGTGCCGGCCAACCCCATCCTGGAGCAGGCATAGCCTTGTGACAGTACAGACCAATGCCTGCTTGCCTTCCAGCCGTACAAGGTTGCCTGTCGGGCACGGATGGCTGATGCGCAGCACCAAGCGCTGCCTGTGTCGCCCAATTGCAGCTTGATACCTTGTCCAGCCAGGCAGGCGTGTGGGGGAAAGTGCTGATCGCACGCTCCGGCACAGGGGCCTGTACGTCTGCCAGCTGTACATAGGGGCTTTCACCCGTCCGAAAGAGCTCCGGCGGGGGCGCAGGTCGCGCGGCTGCACCGCGCGGTCGCGCGCGCGGCCGGCGCGGACGCCGACCGCCTGCTGAGCCAGTTTGCGGCCGGCGGCGGTGTGGGCGCGCTGGCGGCGGGGCTGCAGGCGAGCCTGGCCGCCGGCGCCGCGCCGGGCGGCGCGCTCGCCTGGGACCCGCGCCGCCTGCGCGCCGGCCCGGGCGCCCCGCCCGGCCAGCAGTGCGCCCGCCCGCCGGGCGGCGTATGCATGCGGGGGGGTTCTGTGAGTGCGTTCAACGCTGTGGGCGGCGGTCAGCCTGCCGCGTGAGGGCGGCCGCCGCGGACCGTGCGGCAGCCCGCTCCCGTCCTCCTTCTGTGCATGTTTTTTATAAGCTAGACTTGCGCTTACGGCCAGCATCCAGCCCACCTCTTGCAAATCCACACATCAGCATGATGTGCCGCCTGCGTGCCGGCGGCGCGCAGCTCGGGCGGCGGCGGCGCTACTGCTTCACACCACGCAGCACTGCCACTCCCTGAACGCACTGTGCAGCGGTGTGCGCTGGGGGCGCGCAGGTCGGGCGGCCTGGCGGCAGCGGTACTGCTGCTGCTGCGGCTGGCGCAGCGCCGCGGCTGCTGGTCCCGCGTGCCCGGCGCGCAGCGCGCAGCCGCGGCCGCCGCGGCTGTCGCCACCCTGGGCGCGGCGCTGGCGGCACGCCCCCGCGCTCGCCCTTACTGCAGCCCGCGCCGACCTGCCCGAGCGTGCAGTGCGGGGTGCAGGAACCAGTGCGCTTCGAGCCTGGAGCTAGAACCGCCCTGCTCTGCAGACCTTGCAGCGGGAGCCCTGCCTGCAACGCTGTGGCGCTCGGTCACTGATTGGTGCGCATGGGCTGCTGAGCGGTGGTCGAGAGCGTCGCGAGCCCGCGAGGCCTGCACCCAGGGCTCGGGCCCCACCAAATGCGCGGCGCCTGCGTGCTGACGTGCGCGCCTGCAGCCGCCCGCCGGCCGCAGCGCGGCAGCCGCCGCGCTTGCACACCAAGCGCCGCGCTCCTGCTGGGGCCGCCCGTGCGGTCGTCAGCCATGCGGGACAACGTGGGCGGCCCCTGTGCGAGCAACCCAAACCCTCGCGTGCGTACAGGGCCAGATGCGCGACTTGCAGCTGCGTGACTTCTGCGCGCTGGTGGATGCGCTCGCGGCGCTGACCGCCGGCGACGCGGGAGCGGCGCGCGCGGCGGCGGACGCCGGCCTCGCGCCGCGCCTGGCGGGCGTGCTGGCCGTGGAGCCCTGGGAGGCAGACGGCGGGCCGTACCGCGCCGCCGCGGCCGCGCTCGCCGCCCAGGCGCGGCGCCGCGCCGCCTGCTTTTCCTTGGGGTTGGGGGGTGGGTGTGCAGGACGGGAGCAGGCAGGACTCTGTGTTGGGCTTGCACACTCATGAGTTGCATGCATGGCGCTTGCGCGCGCCACGCCTGCGGCCGCGCCCCGCATGCACGTGAGCGCGGAAGTTGCCACTCTGGAGATCCGCTCCTGCAGCCAGACACACTCTCACAGCCACAAGCGTGCGCGCGGCGCAGCTGGTGAGCGGGGCGCAGGCGGCGCCAGCCGGCCGACACGCTGGCCCCATTGCCAGCACCGTTGCTGGAGCAGGCTCGGCCTGTCCAGCTGGCGCCGCGACCTTGCAGGCCAGCGCACCTGCGCCCGTCGCGGCTGCAGCGGCCGTGAGCGTGACAGCGGCGGGCGAGCCGGCCACGTCAGCTGATACCCAGGCGCGGCGCGGCGGCGGCAGCCCCGGCGCCGCCTGCGCTCCGCCTGCCGCCGGCCTCGGCGGCGCGGAGGCCGACGGCGGGGCGGCGCCGGCGCCCGGCGCGGGCGCCGCCGCAGACCCTGGCGCGGACCCTGTCGGCAACTCCCCGGCGCCCTGGCCGGAGCTGCGCTACCGCGACGCGGCCGCCCTCGCGCGCGGCCTGCGCGCAGCGCTTGGGGCGTACTCGGAGGCGGGCGGCGAAGAATTGCTTGTGGAGGAGGGCGCGGCGGCCGCGCTGGCCGCGCTGCGCGACCTGGCTGACCAGCACGACGCCGTCGCGCAAGGTGCCCGCTCCTGGCTGGCCCGCCCGCCGCGGGCTGCCTCTGTAGCCGATCCACCCGTCTCCGATGCAGCACTAGTGTCTTGCGCGCGGCCCCTGTGCAAGATAGCCGTGCATGGGCGGCGGCGCTGGGCGTCCTCTCGACATATTGCCGTGCGTGCTGTGCAGCGCCGCGCCGTTGCGCGCTGCATGGCGGCGCCGCGCGTCCTGCGCGGCGCGCGCCCAGACGCAGCGCCTGCAGAGCGACCGGCCGGTGCGCGCGCGCAGAGGCGGTGGACGCGGATTTCGCGACCGTGCTGGACCGCATCGCGGACAAGACCGGCCAGGCCGCCACGCGCGCGCTGGCCGACGGCCTGCTCGAGCGCCTGGCCGACCTGGCAACCGCGTACCGCGCGGACCTGGTCGACTGAGCCCGCCGGCCGGCGGGGCCTGCGGGCCGCGCATGGAGAGCGCGCGCCCGGCGGCGGCTCGCGCGATCGGGCCGGACCGGCGCGCTGACAGCGGCTGCACGGCCCCCGCTGCCGCTGCTGGAGCGCGCGCGGGGGGCGGAGGCACACTCTTGCGCGCTGCGCGCGTCGGGACGTGTGCCGAGCTCGTGACCTGAGGCGGGGCGGCTGGTGCCCCTGGTTGTATCAGCGTGCGGACTCTGGGGTGGTGCTCTCACATTGTGCCATGCGTGACGCCCCTTTCTATGCTGCGCAGGTGCACCCGGGGCTGTGTGTTGCTGCCTCCCTGTCCAGTGTGTAGGGCGGGGCAGCCGTCCAGCGCTAACAGCGGTCCTGGTAGTAACGTCTGTTGCTGCCCGCCCTGACCGGCGAGCGTGACTGCATATTGTGCATGTCCTGCTGTATTTTCAGGCACCGTGCGGCATGTGAGCTCAGACCGATGCTGAGCTTTCGGCAGCTGCCTTATTATCCTGGTGTCGGCGGGGAGCACGTTGTCAGCTTGGAAGCATGGGAGCCGCCTGCGAGGTGTGTAGCATTGCAGCCAGCTGAGAGGATGACCGGGAATACAGCACAGTCTGCATGCGTTGCGTGTTGACAAAGCTGAAAAGCGCTAGAGAGGTACTGAGCAAGCTCAGGCATGTGTCCGAGAGTTGTGGAATCGGGCTGAAGGCCACGACACACTGACAAGCGTGCACAGCACCACCGCGCGTCCTACTCCCGGCGGGCGGTGCCTCGCAAACCGCCGCCAACTCCTGCGCCCCGTCCCCTTGTACCGGAAATGGGGTGTACCACGCAGCGCACAGAGCATGCATGTCGCTCGCAGCAGCGCGCAGGCCCAGCATAGGCGCCTGTCAGGTCTGCAAGCTGTGCTCTGCATGCGCGCATGCGGCGGCCGCCAGAGCACAAAAGATGAAGTGGAGCTTGCACGCCATCTGGTCTGTGCTGATTACACAGCCCCTAAGTGGCACCGCAGCCGCTCAGCCCGCGTGTGCGGTGCATATGTCAAGTGGCAACGGAGCTCGGCGAGCTATGTGCACGTGGTTTAGCACTTCAGAGCACTGATCATATCCATGTTCCCCAGTCCGTCTAACAAAACGGTGGTATGCATGCAACCACGCAAGAACACATGGGCCGCATCCCAAAAAGGGACGCATGCGCCCTGGAAAGCCGCTTTGCTCTTCCGATGTCAGCCCAGCCGCTTTTTGCATGCCGCAGCTATAGACCAGCTTTTCTCTTCCCTCTCCCTCCCAAGCGTCAAGCAGAATGGTGCCCGGCGCTGTGGCACGCATCTGTGCGCTTTGCGAGTCGGTGGACCGGTCGCTGGACCGGCAGGTCAGGAAGGAGCCCTTCGACCGAGAGGTCGTCTTAAAGCTGAAGTCTGTGAGGGACCTCGTGGACAACCTGCGCCACCAGACCGAGGCGAGCGCAGAGACCTGCCCGGAGCGCAGCCGCCGCCGGCCCTGCGAGCACCAGTACCTGCACGAGCACGCGGTTCTCCGCGTACAGATGTGCTGCGCACTCCAACTGCTTCAGCTGAAGCTCAGGCACCCCTCTGCTGCAGCGCGCGCGTGGATCTCACGACGTCTGACACTCTCGCTGCAGGACTTGGTCCAGCCAGGCGGCCGGCTGGTCACGCTGCAGGACGCAGAGGAGAGCCGGCTGGGCTCGCTGCGAGCCTTCATCACGCGCGGCAGGCGCAGCATAGAGCTGCTCTCGGCCATAGAGGAGGAGCTGGAGGGCCACGTCAAGGTCCTGAACGACGGGCTGGAGGCCCTGGGCAAGGCGCCGATCGGCGCCGGCCTCGTCTGCGAGCTCCCGGCCTGCGCGACCCCAGCAGTCATCCCGGCCAGCTTCAGCGCGGCGCGGCTGCTGTGCAGCCAGCACCCGCGCGTGGCGATCAAGGGCGGCCCCAGCTCGGTGCGCTCGCACCCTCGCTCTGGGGGCTGCGCAGTGACCGCGGTGCCTTGCACATTGTGCTGCCGGCTTTGCATACAGTACCGTGCGCGCACGCATCCGCGATGCATGCGTGCAGCACACGCTGCGCACACAGCCATGTGGTACATGCACCCATGCATGCTCGGGGGCCTGGACGAACGCATGCACGTGGACATGTGGCCGCATGATGCTGCCCACGTGCGCGTGCATGCATCTCACGGGCGCGCGCGGCACACAGGGCATGCATGCGCATGCAAAGCTTTGAAAGCTTTCAGCTTGCTCTGCCCTGGCTCCCTGCTGGTGGCAGCTGTGCTGCCAGCACTCTGTTCCTGGGGCAACTTGCACTCGTCGGAGCACAAGAAGTAAAAGAAGGACTTGTGTTTGTGACATGTAGCTGCCTTCAGGGAGTTCAAGCTCATTGAACATTAGGAGGTGCTGGAGAAGGACGTGCAACATGACAGGTTGGCATGGCCAGGCAGGTGATTCACGCGTAGCACCCAGCCAGCGCCAGCCTGCGCCAGGCGCGTGACGCATTACGCCCTTTGCAAGGCCGGGCCCAGCGCAGCGACCCGTGCGCGCGCGACTGCGCCAGGGCAAGTCCACGCTGCTCGCTGTGCTGGCGCGGGAGCGCCGCGAGGCGCTGGCGGTGCGCTTGGGCCCTGCTGCTCTGCTGCCAATGGTACCCAGTGAGCAGCGCAGCAGGGACGGGCTGTTGTTTGTCACCTCCCACGCCACCTGTCAGCAGGTATTTGTGCAGGCGCTGACTGCGGCCCAGGCTGCATTCTGAGCAGCCCCGGGCGTCTCAAAACATGCCAGTTGCTCCAGCCACTCCATGCGCGCTCACTCACTGCTTGTCACTTGCTGTGCCAGGCGCAGGCCGCTGCCAGCACGCGGGCCGAACAGCAGGCTACAGGCCGCTCCGCCGCGAAGGGCAGCCTGCTCGGCCGCATGTTTGGCTGCATCGGCGCGCAGACGAACGGGCCCGAGGAGCAGATGCCACGGGTCAGCAGCGCTGCCGAGATCGCTAAGGGCGCGCCGCCCAGCGGCCGCGGGGTGCTCTACGTGGTCGCCGGGCCGCAGTGCAGCGCCGAGGGCCTGTGCGAGAAGGTGCTGGCAAGGCTGGGCAGCAGGGTGCGCCCAGGCATGCGGTGCGCTTGCCCAGGAGGTGTCCACGTGGCGGGCAGCGCTGCCGCAGGTGCACATAAAAAGCCACCAGGTCACTGCGTGTTACAGCATCCATCAGCCAGCCTGCAGCTGCCAGCGGCAGTGCGGTCACATGGTATGGGGTGTGTCGCCGAATGCGGCCCCGGAGCTCTTGGCTGTGCAGCTGGTCATTGGTCCAACCCCAGCGCACAGACAGGCCGCGGCAGACGCGCTGTGGCTTCACGCAAGCCTGTGCTGGCCTCGCAAGCGTAGGAGGCGATGCTGCTCAGCCTCATGCATCAGCCTGGCAGGCTGCGTGCATGCTTAGTTTGTAGTCTGCAGATGTGCCTCCCACGCCGCCTGTGCTGCCAAGCGGCGCCCATGTTGCGCCAGGCTCTCGCCCCAGGGAGCCTGGCCTCCCCGAGACAAGCTGGGGCGGCAATGCGCGCCAGACCCGTGTGCTGACACCTGGGGTATGTGCGCACAGCGCAACTGGACGCATGCCGCCGGGCCGCGCCTGGCGTTGGAGCTGCGCGAGCGCCATTACGACATCTTTATTGACGACGTATGCAGCTTCAATCAGCTCGACTCGCTGCCGCTGAACGGCTACGCCGGCCTCGTGGTCGTCGCACTGCGCCACCCGTTCAATTAGCCGTTCATCTGGGCGGGCTTCGCCAAGCACGTGATGGCGCCGTGGACCGACGCGGACGCCCTGCGCCTGCTGGACACGCTGCATCCGCGCAGCTGCCCCAGGTGCGGCCAGGTCCTCTCGCGCGAGAGACCGCCCCTGCACCTGCACAGCAGTCACTGCAGCAGCATGGACTGTGGCGCCTAAGCGAATCTGCGCGCAGCCGCTCAAGGCGCACTTCCTTGAGCTGTGCGAGGGCCAGCCGGCACTGCTCGCGCTTGCCGCGGCGCAATGGGTGCGGCTGCGCCCGCTGTACAGCGCCAGCTTCGTGCTGGGCTTCGTGGACGCGCGCCCGGATTCATGGACCAGCAGCAGGCTGGCGCGCGCGCCTGCGCCAAGGCTGGGCGGCGAGCAGGGCATGCTGCCGCAGGTCCTGGCGCAGAGCGTGGACCAGGTGAGCGCACCCGTCAGCAGCGCCGCATGCCGAGCAAGCACTCTGCGGGCCCGCGGCCGCGCGCCCCGGCGAAAGGCCCGAGTCCGGCGAGCTGCGGCCTGTTGGTGTGCAGGTGGAGGAGGCGGAGCGCCACCTGCTCGCGTCGATGTGCATGTTCGCGCCTGGCGCAGCGCTGAGCCCGGCCACTACCGTGCCCGCGGCGTGCGCCGCGCTGTTGCGCGGCCTCGCAGCGCTCGCGCCGCCTGGCCCCGCGGGCGCGCAGCGCGCAGCCGACGCGGAGCGCGCGGCCGACGCGGATGTCGTGTTGGCGTGCCGCCGCTGCGGCCTGGTGGTGCAGGATGCCAGCAGCGGCTTGCTGCGGGTGGGCGCCCGCGCGGACGGCCCTCTGCCGCGGCTGCAGCCTTTTGCCAATCAGCCGCCCCGAATGCCCGGCCTCACCGTCACCGGGTCTGCCGCTGCCGCGCAGGTGGGCCGATTCGTGCAGGCCCACCTGCACAGCACGTGGCCGCACCTGCTGGCCGGCGCGGCGCATGCGCTGCAGGAGCTGCTGGCGCCCGGCCAGCATGCGCACACGCGCCTGCATGCTGCCGCGGCCGTCGGCGCGCACCTGCTCGCTGAGCGCTCTGGCATCGAGCTCGCCTCGGTGACGGGCGTGCGCGGAGCGGGCGGAGCGGAGGCCATGCGCGCTTTGGTCGCCCGGGTGGAGTCCGCCACGGCTGGCAATGCCGTTCGCAGGCTGGCGGGCACGGCTCTGTGCGTGCTGGTGGGCAGCAGCAGCGCGGGCAGCCTGCACGCGGCGGTGGAGTGTGGCGCGGCCAGAGCGCTGCAGCGCATGGAGGCCGACGCGGCTGTATATGGGCCAGCGCTGAGCGTGCAGGCCGCTGCTGCGCGGCGGCGCCTGCCAGACCCTCCAGACCTTCTCTACAATTGCTGAGTGTCATGTTCTTGGTCCTCGCTTATGGCTGACCTGCTGACTTTGTTTGTGCAGCTATGAGCTGTCACCACAACCTTACTTCTGCTCTCCGGTCCCTGCCTCATCATGCACATGCGAACTTCCCTGCTGCAGGCACACTGTGCAGCGCACAAATTGACATCTCCCTTCCACTGACAAACAGGAAACAAGCTGGATTAGGACCTCAGGCTTAAGGCAGCAAGCACTAACGCCTGAACTCCCTGGCTCATGAGTTCAAGTTGGCGCATGACCTGACCAGCAGTTCCACCACCAGACAGGAGTCAAGGACTGCACCGCAGGTCTCGAAAGGGGCAGCAGGCAGCAGGCCCTCGAGCGCGCCCGCCATCAGGAGCGGTGCAGGGTTGCAGAGACCCTGAGCGCACGAGCCAGGTACAACGCCCTGCCCCACATGTGTCCATGGTTTACGGACCCGGGGGTGACGACCGCAAAACAGTGACAAGCATGGTCTGCACCTCGTACCGCCGCCAGCTCCTGCGACCCGTTGCCTTGTACCATAGACGAGATGTGCCACGCACCGCACAGAGCATTCATATTGCATGCAGGAGCACGCACGCCGAGCACAGGCGCCTGTCAGGTCTGCAAGCCGTGCTCTGCAGGCGCTGCAGGCGCGCGTGCAGCGACCAATAAACATTGGAGAGGAGCTGGGCTTGCACGCCGTCTGGTCCGTTCCATCACACAGCCCTTCAGTGGCACTGCGGCCATCGATCAGCCCGCGTGTGGTGGTGCATGTGAAAAGTAGCAACGCAGCTGCGGGAGCTGATATGTGCATGTGCACTGATCACGTCCAACACCCCCATCCTGTCTTACAAAAGGTGCTGTATATGCCAGCCATGCAAGCACACATGGCGACATTCAGGCCCCAAGCGTGGTTGTGCGCCGCATGCGCGCAGAACAGAAAACCAACAAGCCTCAGTTTTGGCCTTCCGATGTAAACCCAACCATACAGCCGGACCTTTCGCATGCCTATGCTTTGTTTCAACTGCATAAAAGGTCATTTGCAGCCATAGGCTCGCTACGAGAGTAGCGAGATGACACACGTCCAATTGCTGTGCTGGACAACTGCGGAGTCGCTGGACCGGCTGGTAAAACAGAAGCGCCTTGACCAGGAGCTCTGCCACCAGCTCTTGTCCCTGAAAGACCTCGTGCTCGGCCTGCGCCAAATCCTGGCGCAGGCCGAGCGCGAGTTCTGTGCGCTGAGGAGGGACAAGTACGCGGACAACTACTCTGAGAGCAGCCGCCGCCCGGCCTGCAGGAACTTGTACCTGCTCGAGCACGCGGTGCTTGGCATACAGGTGTGCTGCGCACTGCACCCACTGCTTCAGCTGAAGCTCAGGCACCCCTCTGCCGCAGTGTGCGTGTGGATCTCACGACGCTCTCACACCTTTTGCTGCAGGACGTGCTCAAGCCAGGCGGCTGGCTGGAGACGCTGCTGGTCGAGGACCAGAGCGTGCTGGGCTGGCTGCGAGCCTTCTTCACACGCGGCAGGCGCAGCGTAGAGCTGCTCAAGGCCCTAGGGGAGCGGCTGGAGAGCAGGATCACGACGCACCTCTTGTCATCATAACATTGCAGCAGCTGTCCAGTCCCTGCCTAGGCATATGCATGCAAACTTCCCTGCTGCAAGGCATACCGTGCAATCACAGCTTGACATCACCCTTCCACTGATGCCAGCAATGTTGGAGACAAGCAGGACTAGGCCCCCAGGCTCAAGGCAGCAAGCACAAACAGAGACGCGCACAGACCTCCCTAGCTCCTGAGCACGCGTTGGCGCATGACCTGAACAGCAATTCACTACCAGACAGGAGTGAAAGAGTGCAGTGCAGCAGCGTCGCAGAAGAGGCAGAGCATGCATGTCGCTCGCAGCGGCGCGCAAGCCCAGCACAGGCGCCTGTCAGGTCTGCAAGCCGTGCTCCGCAGGCGCTGCGTGCCCGCATGCAGCGACCACAGAAGCCATTGGGAGAGGATCTCGGGCTTGCATGCATGCTGCTTCACGCTTCTTACAGGCCCTAACTGGCGCCGCAGCCGTTTAGTCCGCGTACGGCGATGCATGCATCATGTGGCAACGCAGCTCGGCAAGCTGAGATGTGCATGCGGTTCAGCAATTCAGAGCACTGGTCAAGTCCCGATCCCCAAGCCTATCTATGGCAAACGGTGCTGTGCATGCCAAGCTCGCAAGCACACATGGCCTCATGCAGACCCTATGAGAGAGTACGGCAGGTGTGTGAACGTGGTCGTGCGCCGCATGCGCCCATGAACAGGCTGTCTTGGCCGCTCTGCCCTTACGGTGTAACCAACAGCAGCACCTGTTGCATGCCTGCTTTTCGCTGGGCTCTCTCCTGCAAAGCGTCAGCAGCTATGGATCCGGTGGCGCATATCTGTGTGCTGTGCTGGCCGGTCATGGGGTCGCTGGATTGGCTGATAGAGAAGAAGCACCTGAAACAGGAGCTACGCTACCGCCTGCAGTGCACCAACGACCTGTTGCACGGCTCCACAACCTGGTGGAGGTCGCCTTGGAGAGCTGCCCAGAGGGCAGCCGCCGCCGGCGGCACAAGCAGCTGTTCCTGCTTAAGCGCACGGTGGTCCGCTGCTCACCTTGACGAGGTCGCGCGCTCAAGCAGGAACAGTGCTAGCGGCGGCTGCTCTCGGGGCAGCTCTTCATGGCACCTCGACCAGGTGGCAAAGCCGATGTACGAGGTCCTTGGTGCAGAGGAGGCTGAAGCACAGATCCTGGTTGAGGTGCTCCTTTTCCATCAGGTGGTTTAGCGAGCTTGCAACTTGCCAGCACAACGCACAAATATGCGAACCACGCCAGGGTTCATGAGTATTGCGCAAGAGAGCATGCAAAACGCCTGGTAGACTTTTCCATCGGCCTGTGCTGCGACCAGGGCGTTATCGGGGACGAATATCACGTCGTGTTTCAGTGTCCGGCCACTCGGGCCGCCCGTGCGCCTTTCGCGCACCTCTTTCCATGTGGTACCACCATGCTTGCGTTCAGTCGCAACCCGGACACCTTGACGGTGGCCAAATGCATACTCGCATGCTTAGATGAAGTTAATTTGATCACAACGCGGCCCTTAGGGCCGCGGCCGTAAGGGGCCAAGTTTTCATTCATTCGGGAAAGGCTACAACCCCAAACTTTCTGGGGATGGTCACAACCCTTGCACTGCAATGCACAGGACGCGCGGCATGCTTGTGTCGCGATGTTCAACCCCGACGTCACAAGTGCTGGACACATGCTTTGTGGGGCGTGGTATCTGATTCGTCCGCCCAGGTGGAGCGCCACGGCATGCTGACAGTTGAATGTCAAGTAGGACTCAGCTGGGACCACGCCCGCCTGGTCCGGATAGTGTCAGACCTGTAGGATGTCGGACGCGTGCTACAGCGACGCGTTCCGGGCGCGCCCACTGTGCCGCAGGCACTGCTCGGCTGCGATCACGAAGCAGTAGGTCCCGGTGGCATTGCGCACGCCGACCAGGGCCGCGCCACGCTGGCTGGCATTGCGCGCACGCGGCGGCGGCGCCGGTCGGCATGCACGACGGGACCGAGTGCTTCATGAACACGGCCGCGCAGTGGCTGTGTCACTGCGGCGCGTTCCGGGCGCGCCTACTGCGCCACCCGCCCGACGCCCTAAAGGTCTGCCACTATCTGGACCAGGCAGCCTCCATCCCGCTGAGCCCTGCGTGACCACCATATAGCAGCCGCTGCTTAGGATACCCCTCGCTGCGTGCGCGGCGGCGGCCGCAGCAGCGGCGGCGGCGCCCGCACCGGCCCCGCATCCAGCGGGGTACGCCCGGGGCGGCCCACCTCCAACAGGCTCCTCACACGCGTGTCCACGCAGCGCGCGCCCAGGCCGCCATGTCGCCTGGCGCCCATCGGCCGCGCGCTGCGCGGGGGGATCCCTGGCATACGGCCCGCGCGCAAGGCGCGCGCGCCGCCCATGGGGGCGTGAGCCTGCCGGGCCGTGCATCGCTTGAGCAGCTGCGTGTTGGGGTGCGGGCTGAAATGTGGGCGCACCTCGTTGCCGCTGCCCTCCCTGGGACACAGCTTCGGAACTGCCTCCGCCTCCACCAGGCAGACGCAGCAGGCAGGTTCGGGCTGCGCGCTCACACGCCGGGGCGCTGGGGTTGCACGATGGGCGGACCGGCCTGCTCCTCCCTAGGACACTGCGTGTGCATATGTCCGCCACAGCGCGCGTCAGCAGTCGCAGCTACCTGCAGCGCAAAAAACTTCGCCAGTGGCTGAAGCCAACTGACTTGGGTAGCGCAGGCCTTTTATGCCGAGGAGGCTGGACAAAAGGGTGCATGCATGTGTGCATATGGCCATGTGCAGCTTGTGTGCAAGCATGGCTGTAAGAGCATGGATGCAAGTGCGTGTATGCTTTCTCATCTCGCAAGTAGAGATATTCTCTAAGCAAAGGAGTCCTAGGCCAGATGCTGGCGGTGGTGCAAGAGACCGCTGCTTCCAGGTCTAAATGAACAAGCCAGCTCCAGCCTGATAGGGCTCCACAGTCGCACTGTGCATTACTGAAAACGTTGGGAATCAAGTACCAGGGCAGTCTGCTTCAGCTGGCACACAGGCATCCAGCACAGTCATACTAGCCACCTGTCAAGCTAGTGCCAGCAGCAACATGCCTGCTGCAAGCGGCATGCGCAGACCAGTGTGCTGCAACAGTGCCAGGGGCTGCTGATGCTTGTTGCGGTGGCGGGCAAATGCCTCGAGCGCTACACGCCCCAGGCATGTCAGAAAGGCAGGATGTTCTGCAATGGAAAATGGAGCTCTCGGACGAGCCCAAGCCATTACATCCTCATCTCATCAAAGCACGGCGCGCTGCACGCCCAGAAACTGGGGCAGGTGTGCAGTGCATGCGTGATGCATGAGCAGCAGGTGGCAAGTTCGATGACATGGTTCCCCAGGCAACCCACTGTGCACTTACCATGCAGGTGCACGGGCGCCACCGAAACTGCTCGATCTTATGAGCCTGTTCCCCGCCGAGCGCCAGGCTGAGCGCAGCTGCCGTGCGCGCAGCCTGCTGCGCACTCTTGTACTTCCCATCACCAGTGGCTGACGCTTGGTGGAAAAAGCCAAAGTTGCTGCACCGCACCGTTGTGCAGCTACGCGACACGGGCGTGCTCACATACATCAACGGCACAGTAAAGGCGGGTCCTAGCTCAACGACGGAGTTCACCATCTTCTACGAACAGTCCGAGCCTGGTGTGGGCTGCACACGCTGGATGTGGGGCAGATGTGCGCTGCCCCCCCGGTGCTTGGGTGAACAAAGCTGTGCACCCCTAAACTCAGTAAAAAAAAACTAAGACCCCCAATTACTGTGCCGTTGGCGTACATCAGCACGCCCATGTCAGGCAGCTGCACAGTGGTACGCGTCAGCAATCAAGTTGGGCTTGTCTACCAGGAAGCGGTCGTTGGTGAAGGAATGTACAGAAGTGCGCGGCAGGCTGCGCGCACGGCTGCTGCGCCCATGGCAGTCTCGGTGGCGAACAGGCTCAGAGCATCGAGCAGTTTGCGGTGGTGCCCATGCACCTGCACGGTGAGAGCACAGGTGGCTGCCTGCTGCACCGTGTCACCGAGCTGCCGCCCTGATGGACAAGTGACAGTATTCGCAAATCTGCATGGGTTCGTCAGGGCCACGTAGCCCTCAGCAGCGGGGAACTTATCCTGCAGTGGCATGCTGATGACATAACAGCATCCGTCAACCATCCAGGGCTATGCAGGCAATCAGTCTATCCATAGACGCCGTCAGGCAACTGTCACGCGAAAGCAGGAGTTTTAAGGCACGATGCTTGCCCGAGCGGCCCAGACGCATATCGAGTAGAGTGATACCCTGAAGGGCGCATGCTGCGCGTGCTGCAGCCGCAGCATGCAGGCCTTGAGGCAATTTTCTCAGCATACGCTCTCACAGCATGGACTGTGCCAACGTCGAGCACGTGCTCGAGCTGGGGCACACGCTCGTCGATGACATTGACAGCATAGTTGACAAGTGCGCCATTACGTTGGCGCTGCAAGAGAAGCTCGAGGCGCTGCAGACCGCAGTTCTGCGCGCGCAAAACATCATTGAGGCAAGTCTGCACGACTGCACCGAGGCCAGCCGCGTCAGCCGGTGTAAAGAGCTGTACTTGCTGACGAGCATGCTGGAGCGCATCAAGGTGAGCTGTACGCTGCCTGTACCTCCTCAGCTGGGGCCTGCACAGGTGCACTCACGGTGTCTGTGCCTCTAACTCAACCGTGCAACACACTTGGCAGACTGTGCTCGGCGAAGGCGGTCTTCTGAGCGACATGCTGGCCCAGGAAGCGAGCCTGTGGGGCAAACTCACAGGCTGCTTTGGCCGATAGCGCTCTGAGGAGCTGGTGGCCTGGCTGCAGGACAGCCTGGCAAGCCGTGTCAACCTGTAAATGTAACCTGGATCAGAGCGCGCAGCTTATGTTCATATACTCAGATCAGGCTACCTGCCGGCCGTAATGCTTGAACCACCGGCCCTGCCCGCTCAGTGCGCTAGGAAACACGCGCAGGACATGCGTGCCAAGGCTGGCCATGCTTGAATGCCATGCAGTCTGTGTGTCTGCTGGTGGCCGCATGTGGTGGCCGCAGACCCGCAAGAACACATGCATAGTCTCGTGCAGTGAGAGCCGGGGAATGCCGTGTAACAGCCAAGGTGCACCATGACAGCCTGGTGCAGGCAAGACGCATGGCCAGCAGGGTCACGTTCAATCTGCAGACCGGCACTACAGCTTTTCTTACCCTGGTGTTTCTAAACTTACAGCGCCATTTACACATGCCTTCATTAGACAGGTCTACAGGAAGTGCAAGACATGCCATGCACATATGCGTCCAAGCTCTGCCAACACTGCACACGCACAGCTCAAGCATGTCCTAAAGCACCCCATTATTGCCTCAGTGTGATGGTCCAGCACCGGCGGCGCCGCCCGGCAGCGCCGCCAGCCTGGCCAGCTCCACAGCGATGGCCGCGCCGATGGCCGCGTTGTGCTTGATGAGCACGATGTTGGCGGCCAGGGACGCGCCGCCGGTGAGCTCGGTCACCCGCTTCAGCAGGAAGGGCGTTACCTGCGCGCACCGCCACACGCTCTGCGGGGGCGGCCTCTGAAGCACTGCACTGCAGCCCGAGACAGGCTGCAGGTCGCGCAGAGGCGTCGTCAGGCGATCACATCGCGTGAAGACGTGCAGCAGCCGCCGGCCAAGATGCTGACCGCTGCTGCCTGCGAGGCGCGCCATGGTGCGCGGGCGCACCGCGGCGCCGGACACGCCGGCCGCGTCCGCGTCGCGCAGCGCAGCGCCGATCGCGCGCTCCACCTCCGCGCCCTCCGCCTCGTGCTCCGCCGGGATGGGCACGCCTGCCGCCACCAAGCCTGCCATCACTACGCCTGCCACCTCCTTGTGCAAACCTCTCAGATGCATCCAGCTTGCGCGCCCAGCGGTCAGCAAGCAGCGCGCCTTGCAAACCCAAAGTATCACAGCAGTACCGTCCTCACACAGGGAAAGGAGACGTGAGCGGTATGCAGCCGTGTGCACACACTGCATCTCAGTGCTGGGCGCAAGATGAGAGGACGGCTCCGCCTCCAAGCAACACACTTGTCAGCTCCCGCCCAGGCTCACACAAGCCTGCCTGCTGCACAGCAACCCGCTGGTCTTGCAGGGCACGGAGGGCGCAGGCGCCGATGGCAAACCGCGGCTGCCGAACAGGCTGCGGCTGGGCCGCACACTTGACCGCACATATTCTGTCTATCTATGTGAAAACAGATTTAGTGTGATCCTTGGTTGGACAACTCTGCACTGCCACCAGCGGAGTCCTGCGCAGAGGCGCGGGTGCCCGCAAGCGTGAGCCGCCAGGTGCGGTGCGAGGCGCCGCGCGAGGCAGGGAGGCGGGGCGCGCCAATGACGACGCCGCAGCCGCCCGCGGGTGCGGCGCCGGGCCGCAGCGCGAGCGCCGCGCGCACCAGCGCGGCGGCCTGCGCCGGCGTGTCCACGCGCGCAGGCGCGGCGCAGCCGCTGGCGCGCGCGAAGAAGGCCGGGAACTCGTCCGCGCCGTACGCGGCCACGCACACGCCCTGCCGCGCGTAGTAGGGTTCAGAGCAGGCACAAGGGCTGACAGAGTCAGTGGGTCGCGGGGGCTGGCCGGTCTGCCCCCAACAGAGCGGACAGCGCGCCCAATGGCAGGCCGCGAGCGGCAGCGAGGCCGTTGCGCGCCCCGCCGCGTGGCTGTGCATGTTTGCAGCGCGCCCTGACCGAGCAGATGCGCTGCAGAGCAAGTTGAAACAATGGCTCCCGGCTTGCTGACACAGGCTGGCGCGCGCCAGCGCAGCGCGCATGCACTGCAGGGCCTCCAAAAACCTCCAGCCCCGCCCCAGCCTACCGGCCCTGCCACACCCTAACCCTGCAACACCCCGTGTGGAGGAGCGATGTGCAGGAGCGCGACCTGCGTCTCCAGCACTTCCAGCGTGCGCGGGATGTCGAGCACGGTCTTGGCGCCCGCGCACACGACCGCGACCGGCGTGCGGCCGAGCTCGGTCAGGTCCGCGCTGATGTCCAGGCTGCGCTCGCCGCCGCGGTGCACGCCGCCCAGGCCTGGCCGGCGCGCTCGCCGTCGGCGACCCGAGCATGGCCCGGGGCGCGCAGCGCCGCAGTCAGCGAGCGCGCCGGGCTGCTTTGGGCAGCCCGTCAGGCGCGACCGCGGCTGACGTCCAGGCCGCGCTTGCCTGCCGCGGCGCGCCGCCCGGGCCGGGCCGCGGCGCTCGCCGTCGTGCAGCAGGAGGGCTGCGGACGTATGGGGCTCACCGCCGGTCACAAAGATGTGGATGCCTGCGTGCGCGGCGAGCACCATGGTCGCTGACACGGTCGTGGCGCCATCTGCGCCGGCCGCCATCACCATGGGCAGGTCCCGCCGCGACGTCTTGCGCACGCGCGCGCCCCTGTCAGCACGCGGCAGGCGCTCTGTGAAGCCAGGGCGCCTGGCAGCCTCTGTGACTCGCAGCTGCTCTCCCTGCCGCTGGCGCGGCAGTGTGCAGCGCTGAATCCCAGGCGCAGGCAGGGCAGGAGGCAGGCGCTGCGGTAGGCAGCGTCCAGCCTTATGACTTACAGCAGTCCCCCGGCCAAAACCCTGCAGGTGCGCACGGCAAGGCCGCACCCGACCGCGACACGGCGCAGCTGCTCGGCGGTCAGGCCCACATGCGGCACGCCGCCCAGGACGGCGATGGTTGCAGGCGTCGCGCCGTGCTCCCTCACGACTGCCTCCACCTGCGGCGCTCGCCGGGCGCCTGATGGTCCGTGAAGCGCATCCGGGCACGCTATGCATGCAGGAGAGTCGCTGAAAGCGAGGAGGTCTCAGGGCGCGACGCGCCTGCAGTGCGGTCTCCAGGTTCTGGGGGTATGGCATGCCGTGGCTGATGATTGTGCTCTCCAGAGCGACCACCGGCGCGCCCCGCTGCAGCGCTGCCAACACCTCTGCGCTGACTCGCAGGAAGCCGTGCTGGCGGCCCTACGCACTTATGGGCACAGTTACTATGGGCACCTGTCTGGGCTCCCCTGCACAGGCAGGGAACAGCCGCGGTCTGCTGGCATCTTCTCTTCCATCTCTTCCATCTCTTCCACTTATTGCTCAGCGCCGAGCGGCGCACCTGGACCTTTGCAGGACTGCCACCGTTCAGTGGAGCAGCGACGTGTGCTGCAAGGGCGCCGATGCGTTGCCGCCACGTTGCATGTTCGTAGTCAGTGTGGGGCATGGCCTGCGAGGTGCGGACAGCACAAGACAGTCGTACTACAGGTAGACAGACTTACAGACTTACCAAGTGACAGGTGAGTCAGGCACGCCTGTGTAGGCCGGCTGCCTGCCCGGGTGTCTGAGTCCTCCGTGGGCTGATACATTTTGCTGATACCTGGTGAGTCTTAATGGCGTGCCTAATTTTCTGGGAGAGCGCTTGGGCCCAGACGCAGCTATTTGTTTGCGTCCCAGCTGTGAGCGCAGCGTCAGATGACGAGTAAGAAGAAGAACAGGCAGCGCAGGACCTGTATATACACTGCATATACACTATGTTGCTATCTTCACCTCCTTGGACAAACAGACTTACCAATTCCACTGCATCCGTGCATTAGCTCAGGAGCTACTTGCCGATTGGTGAGTCAGGTAGACTGTTACACAGTGCAGCCCCGCCTAGGCTGGTAAGCGTTGGACTCCTGTTGTTGCCGATTGGTGAGTCAGGTAGACTGTTACACAGTGCAGCCCCGCCTAGGCTGGTAAGCGTTGGACTCCTGTTGTTGCAGAGCGCCTGCTCCGTGTCGTGCGGGAAGGCGACGCTGACATACTCCACCGCCAGCCGGACCAGCACAGCCGGCTGGCTACATGCCTTGCTTGTGACGATCAGCCAACTGATCACGGCGACAACTGAGCTTGGCCTTGTCTAGCAGGCCGTGTCTCTGGAAGAAACCTGCAGCGATGGAGTTGGCGTTCCTTGTGACCTGCGAGCCTCCAAGCCAGCGCTCGGGGAATCAGTGCAAGTAGCGCAGTTGTGCAAGTTTTAGCTGAAGTGGGTGCTCACCACGTGCTTTGCGGTGCCCTTAGCGAGGCCAGAGCGCAACGGAGTGTGAAAGGGAGCTTGGGCCGCCGGCGTGCGCCGGCGCCTTGGGTGTGGTCATCACTGCTGGCGTGTGCCAGGCAAAAAGTTAGCGCGTCACAGCCATGGGCGCGCGTCTGCAGCGCGCCGCTTTGGCACGCTTGCTGCAGCAGCCTCGCTGGTGCACGCCACGAGGCGAGCGCGCTCATGTACGCCAACAGCATGGACCACAAGAGATTGCTGGTGGTCAGCGCCAAAGAGCTGTGCCGCGTGCTTAGCATGGCGTGCGCAGCGAGGTGGCGGCAGCGAGCGCGTGCAGAAGCAGCATGCCGCTACGGTGCAGACGCACGCCGACGGCTGCTACTCGCATAAGCATGTTCTGGTGGCACACGCCAGCGCGCCAGCGGTGACCACGTCCCAGGCGCCTGCGCGCGCCGGCGCCCCAAGCCCTCTGCAACCCGTCGCGCTCTGGTCTCGACAAGGGCACGGCCAAGCACGTGTGTGCACCTGCATATTTGCCAACTTGCATGAGACTGCGCTGCATGCACCGGTGTCCCGAGCGCTGTCATACGTTGTTCCCCTTTTGTATTTATAGCTGTTCAGTATAGTCATGCCATGCACTGCGGCATTGCAACGGGTGCTGCAGAGGCTGTACGCTCTGAGAGTGGGGCATAATCATTTTTAACTTAATCTGGCGCCAAAGGGTTGAGACATACACACTGTGGCTTGTAAACATGTTGATGTTAGCATGTTGTTTGTTGGCATGCTAGTCTTAGATCCTATAGTGCACCTTGATAGATATGCTGACTCAGTAGTGCAGATAGGCTGCAAGTAGCAAAGGGTCAAGTTTTAACATTGAACCCTGCTCAGTCAGATCAGGACTGCAAAGCACTGTCAGGATTGCAAAGCACTGTTATGGCAACTTAATCGAGTAACCAGGCCGAGTGTCTCAGTGACAAGCGCGTCAACATGCGGGGCTGACCAGAAGCATTTCAGTACGGCCTCTGCATGAGCCTGTGCAGCACAGTTCACAGCCTGGCCACAGCACATTAAAGGGGTATTGCAAATGCACAGACCGCCAGTGGTCCTGCAGTAACAGCTGGACAGTACGCACCCACGGAATACAGCAGCTGGGTGAGGCGTAACATGCGCGCTGCACGCGCTCTTGAGCGACCGCGTCCCCTTGTTTGAGAAACTGGTTTGCAGAGGTCGGGTGCATGCGCAGGAAGCGGGCGGATGCCACTCCAGAGGCGGAGCGTGCGGCCTAGCTCTGCATGGCCAGCGGAGGCGCGTGCGCCTCCAGGCCCTCCAGCCGCTCGCTGTGGAGCACCAGGATGTTCTCCACCTGCAGCGCCGCGTCTGCAAAGTCACTCTCCGCTTGCAGTGGTGCATGGCACGGCCATGGCTGCGGGCGGCCTTGCACGGCGTGAGCACGCGCTGCACGACCATAAGTATCAGAGCGCAAGGTGTGCCCTGCGCGTCGATCGCGCAGTGCCTCAAGTGCGCACTGGAGGCTCAAGAGGCAGCGCGCCCCTGTCGCGCACTGCTTTGGAAAGTGCGCACTGCCCAGCAGCCCACAGCAGCCCACAGCAGCATGAGCAGGGTGCGCAAGCGCCAGGCAGCCACAACCCGCTGCGCTCCAAAGCGGCTGTGCTCCAAACAGGCGGGAGGCGGGCTGGCGGCGCCGCACACCTTCAGGAGGTCCATCTCCAGCTGCTCGATGCGCGCCTCCAGCCCCTCGCGCGCCGTGTCCTTGCCGCCGCTGCCGCCGCCGCCGCCGCCGCCCGCCTCGCTGCCGGCCGACGGCTGCGCGGCGGCGCCGCCCGGCGCGCACTCGGGCGGGGCAGGGCCGCCGCGCACGTCCGCGCGCCCGTTCGCCGCCGGCGCCGCGGGCTGCGCGCCGGCCACGCGCACCTCGCTGGAGCCCAGCGCGTAGCTGCGCGCGCGTGCGCACTGGGATGAGAGTAGGGCTAGGGGATTTAGCCCAGCGTGTAGATGCGCATGCGCATGCGCCAGGGTGAGGCCTGAGGCGGGGCAGCGGCGCTGCAGCAGGCGCTGGGCCGCGCCTGGTGTGCACTCGACGGCATGAGCGGGAGAGGAGGTGGCAGGTGAACAGAGTCAGTGCCCTGTTGACAACCTCTGCGCATCGCCTGGCTCACCTGCCCGGACGCGGACACCGCAGCACAGCACTCATGGCATGCTACCAGTGAGAGCGGGCACGCGTTCAAGCCGGGGCGGCCCGCCCGGGCCGGGGCGCGACCTCTGGATGGCCGGCGCGCTGAGCGCGAAGCCGCGCAGCAGCGGCCGCAGCGCGCCCGGCACGCACGTGAAGCGCCGCCCCACGGCCGTGCCGCAGCCCGTGCATGTTATCGCCTGGTACGTGCTGCGACGCTCGCGTGCGCCGTCAGCACGCGGCTATGGGTAAAGTAGGCACACGCCTGGTACGTGCTGCGGCGCGCGCGCGCGCTGTCAGTACGCGGCAGCGCCGCTTGTAGCGCTGCGCGGCCTGGTGCGGGCTTCAGGCGCGCGCTGGTCCGCTGGCTGAAGCCCCCACACGCTTCGCAGAGCACTGCGTTGCTCGCCAGCAAGACTTCTGCTTTCAGATTCCAGCCTACTGCCTTCAGCCCCCCGCCTTCAGCCTACTGCCTTCAGCCTTCAGCCTACTGCCGTCAGCCGCCTGCCAGCACCAGGCGCAGGCTAGGCGCAGGCTGGGGAAGGTGAGCGCGCGCGCGCCTGTCCAGCTCGCTGACCAGGGTGGCGAGCTGCTGTATGCGGTCCAGCTGGACGCCGGACACGCCTGCCAGCGGCGCGCGCGGTCAGGCAGGCGGCGAGGCGTCACTGCACGGTGCAGGGCAGACGGCGCGCCGGCGCCTGCGGCCGCTCCTGGCTCTCAGGCGCCTGCAGCTTGCGCCCGCCGCGGGCGTGGCCTGGCGAGCCTGGTCAGCCAGCAGATTAGTGCACGAGTGGCGCGCCTCTGAGCGTAATAAGTTGCAGCTCCTCCACGCTGCAGACAAACTCCAGCGAGTCGCCCAGGATGGTGCTGCAGGACAGGCATTGGAAGACCATCGCCGGCAGCGGCTCGGTCTTGATCGCCATCGCCATCACGCTGCCGCGCCGCGGCCTGCCACTGCTATTACATAGCAGCCTGAGTCTAGCCTGCAGCCAAACACAGCACGCCTGGCATTGTTTGTTGCTGCAAGGCAGGTGTGACTGCGCAACAGTGGCGGTGCTCGAGTGTCGCGGAGCAGCGGGTGTGCAAACAGGCAGGAGGCAAGGCGCACAGCACAACAGGAGTCTCAGACCTGTTCACCTCAAGGAAGCACAGTGCAGGGTCCCTGCAGACTGCACACCGTGCAGTGCACAGCCAAACCAAAGAAAAAAGGCTTGGCATCCCCTGATGCAGGCTGTAGCTGGTTTGTAGCGTTGTACACCTCGGCAGCACACGCACGCTCGTACTTGCGCAGTGGCGTATCAGCACGATGGGCATGCACCGGCACCGGACATGCATATGTGAGACAGGTGTGCTGGCAGCTGGCGGCTAGCAGGCGTGCTGCCTGCCTGTAGGCAGGTGCTGCTAGCTGCCTGCATGGGCGACAGCGAGCGGGGCGCCAAGCGGCGCCGACTCGGCGATGCTCCAGACGGTGCCACACAGGTGCGCCGGGCGCCTCTCGATATGCCTTGTCTGTGGCTCGGGCTGAGGTTGTCAGCTGCCTAGCTCGCAGGCCTTACCTTGCCGCCCGTCATGTGCCAAGCTTTTCCCTTGCGGTTCCCTCGTGCAGGCCGCAGGGCCGACAGCGCAGCGCCCGCCCAGTGCCACAAACGTGGAGGCCTCTGCAGCCAGCGGAACCGAGGCAGCACGCCACACTGCGCCAGCCGCAGCCGCTGGCAGCGCCGGCGGCGCTGGCCGAGCAGTCGCCTGGCCCGCGGCAGGCGCAGCGGACGGCCGCGACGCGGCTGGCGGCATCGCGAAGCCCGCCCCTCCTGCTGCGTCAGCCCCGCCGTCTGCCAGCGCCCCGAGGCCCCGCTCGGCGTCCGCGCCGGGCGGCACGAGCGCGCCGCCCGGCCGCAGCAAGGCCCCGGGGCTGCCAGGCCCGCCGGGGAGCGCGGCAGCCGGCGCCGCCGGCGCCGCGGCTGCAGGCGAGCATGCAGCAGGCGCGACGGGCGACGCAGGCGGCGGGCGGGAGCCGCCGGGCGCGCGTGACGCTGCCGCTGCGCCGGCCATTGCAGCGGTTGATCGTGAAGGCGCGGCTGCCTGCGCTGCTGAGTCTGAGGCGGTACCCGCTGGGGGGGCTGGCGAGGCTGCGGCGGGGGCGCTCGGTGCTGGAGCAGCGACGGTGGAGGTTGGCAAGGCATCAGCAGGCCTGCCAGGCGCTGCCAGCACCGCAATACTGCACGCGCTGCGCGCCGCGTCGGGCAGCGTGAGTGAGCGCGGGGCGGAGCGGAACAGCGGACCTGCCGACGCCGCAGGTGCGAGCCTGAGCGCTCCGGCCGGCGCCGCGGTCGGGAGCGGCAGCGGAGCCCAGGCAGCGGGGGGCGCCGCAGGTCGGCAGGGGGACTCCGTACAGGCCGGCGGCGCCCCTGGGGCCGCCGGCGTGGCAGCGGAGCAGCAGGCGGACTCGGCGCCGGGCGCCGCGCCGAGCGCGGCGGCCGCGGCGGCTGCGCGAGCGGCGCCGCTGCCGCCGGTCCAGCTGACGGCGCGCTCTGACGGCCCCGCAGCCGGGAGGCCCCCGGGCGCGGCGGCGGAGGCTGCTGCGGCGCCCGGCGCACGCGCGGGCGGCGGCCCGGCAGCACCAGCGCCGCCCTTGGCGCCGGCACAGCCGCCAGCGACCGCAGCAGGGGCTGCGGGCGCGGGTGCTGCCGCGGGTGGACCCGCCGGGGAACCGGTTGCGGAGGCCGGGCTCGTGGAGAGGCGCGCGTCGGCGGAGGAGCTCGGCACGGCGCGGGAGGCTGCGTCCAGCGCGCCGATATCAAACGGAGCGCCGGAAACAGGGGACTCAGCGGCGGCAGGGCCGGCGGCGCCAGGGGCTGATGCGGAGGGCGCCTCTGTGGCCGGGGCGACGGCGGTGATGGCGGCGGCAACAGCGGCAGATGGCGGCGGCGCGGCGGCGGGCGCGCCCGCGGCGGAGGCCGCGCCGATCGGGCAGTACTCGCAGCGCGAGCTGTGCCTGGCGGCGCGCGAGGCCGCGGGCGACCTGGCCTTCCGCTACGTGCGCAACGACGGCCGGCCCGACAGCAGCGTCTGGTACGCGGCATGCCTGCTGGGGCGCGGCGGCGGCTCGGCGCAGCGCCTCCCCTGCAGCCCGCCTGCTCGTGCAGCCCGCACCAGGGGCCTGCCAACGCCCTCAGGGGGTGTGCGCACAGCGCCTGTACTGGTTGGATGCAGCCGGCTGGCTACTTGGCGGCTGGTTACACAACTGAATTCGCCATCGTGCGGCCCAGTGCTTTGGTGCCTGCGGCCGGTGCGCGCCTGCGAGTGTGTACCTCGGTGACCAAAGTGGGCGCCGCCTGGCCACCCGCGCGCCCCGAAGCATGCCGTCCATGGGGCGCGTGCGCGGCCGTCGCGCGCGCCGCGAGCATCACATCACGCCCTAATCCCAAGCCTGCGCGCGCGCCGCAGGCTGGTCGGTCTGAAGACCATCTTCAGCCGGCAGCTGCCCAACATGCCCAAGGAGTACATCGCGCGCCTGGTGCTCGACCGGCGGCACCGCTCGGTCGCGATCGTGCGCCGCGACGGCGCCGTGCTCGGCGGCATCACGTACCGGCCCTTCGGCCCGCAGCGCTTCGGCGAGATCGCGTTCTGCGCGGTCACCGCCAACGAGCAGGTCAAGGGCTTCGGCACGCGGCTCATGAACCATACCAAGGCGCGCACTGTCCCGCACGCGCCCCCGCGGCGCCCCGCGGCGGCCGCGTCGGGCGCCGCCGCGCCCGGCGGCGTCATGCGCCAGGCCCGCCCGGACGCAGAGCTCTAGCGAGCGCGCGCTCTGCGGCGTCACTGCCGGCCCTAAAAAAAAAGCCATGAAAGGGCGCGGCTCATGTGCCCCAACAAGGGCGCGCCATGTGCGGTTGCCTTATGGCATGCAGCAGCGGCTGTTAACAGGGTGCCGTGCGCGGCAGCACCATGCACACCCCCCCTCCCTTCCTGCATGGCTTTGGCAAGACTCGCTATGTGTCATGCCCGCCGGCGCCAGAATTAGGACCTGGGCACATTCAACGCTGTGCCTGTGGCCAGTCCATGCATCTGATTGTGCTACTCCTAGCTCTGTATATCAGGGTGGGGTTGGGCATCACTCTCAACGAGACGCGTGCACGACACGCAGCGCATGCAGTGCGCAGGAGGCGGCCAAGGTGCTACAGTCACTAGGGTAGGTCTAGGCATTGCCCTCAACGAGCTCCCGCATGACGCGCGGTGCACGCGTGGGCGCAGGAGGCGGCCAAGGTGCACGACGGCCTGGAGTTCTTCCTCACATACGCCGACAACAACGCGGTCGGCTACTTTGAGAAGCAGGGCTTCACCAAGGAGGTCACCATGGACCGCGAGCGGGCGCGCGCGCGGGCCCGCCGACGGCCCCCGCGTGTGTGCACAACGCCTGTGCGCAACACGGAGCACACACTGTTTGTGTTGGCAAGCGGGCTGGGCAACGCCGCTGCGCATGCGCGCCAGACCCGCCAGGACATTTGTGGTTGTAGGGGCAGTGATGCGGAGGCGATGATGCTTGTATCGGGTGCGCGGCGGCAGGCTGCACTTGCCTTACATGCGCCAATCCCCAGCCGCCAGCTCACGCACACACAAATGGGCTGCAGCGATGCTGCCTTGGTGCCTGCATGTCGAGCGCGCGCGCGCCGCCGCCGGGCCGGCGCGCGAGGCGGGCACGCGGCCGCGCAGTGGGTCGGCTACATCAAGGACTATGACGGCGGCACGCTCATGGAGTGCGTGGTGCATGCGGCGCTGCCCTACGCCGCGCTGCCGGCCATGGTGGCCGCGCAGCGCGGCGCGCTGGACGCGCGCATCCGCTCGCTCTCCAACGCGCACGTCGTGCACCCGGGCCTGCCGGCCGCGCGCCGCCCGCTGCCGGTCAGCGACATCCCCGGTGCGGCTCTGGCGGAGCACCGCTGGCCATGTGGTCTTGTGCGCACGGCCATGAATTCGAATCGGGTTTGACTGCGCCAGGCCTGCTGCAAACATATGCGTGCTCACTAGCGCGCCTTCGGGCAGTGTGTGTCACCTAGAGGCGCCCAGTACAATGCTTGTATGCCTTGTGCTGGTGTGATGCGGCCCGGGTTGCTGTCCCCGGTTGCTGTTCCCACTGTTCGAGGCTGCGGCGATTGCTTGACTCGCGGGCGCGCGCGCGGGCAGGCGTTTGCGAGGCCGGCTGGGCGCCCGACGCGGCCGGCGGCGCGCGCTTCAGCCTGCTGCTGGACGGCGCGCTCGCGCCGTCCACGGGCGCCAGCCTGCGCCGCTTCCTGGGCGGCCTGCTGCGGCGCGTGCAGGCGCGCGCGCGCGCTCGCGCGCCCGGCGCCGCTGGCGCGCCAGGGCAGCGCGGCGGCGCGCCGGCAGGCGCCGCGCATCCCCCACATGGGCCCTGCATGGCACGCGGCGGCGGGCAGCGCAGCGCGCCGTCGCAACGATGTCCTGCCGTGTCTGCCGCCCTGCAGGGGACATGCAGCTCACCCTATGTGCCAGTTGCCATGCACTCCTCCTCGTCGTCCGACCCATCCAGCTTGACTATCTTGACAGCGAAGGGCGGCCCCCCGTCCGGCGCTGACGCCAGGTAAACGCAGCCATAAGTGCCCTCACCCATGAGCTTGCAGAGCAGGACATCGCTCTGCGCGCGCATCCCAGCACGCCGTGTCGTGCTGGACAGCCAACCGGCCGGTAAAACGTACGTACACGCTATGCCAGAAATGGCAATTCGTGCACATACGTTCACCGGCCGGTCCGTCCAGCACGGCATGATGTCGCAGGATGCGCGCGCAGGGCGCCGTCCTGCTCAACAAGCTCCTTGGCGAGGGCACCTATGGCTGCGTGCACCTGGTCATAGTGCCTGTCGCGGGGCCGCCCTTTGCATTGAAGATAGCGAAGCGTGGACGCGTCGGACGGCAGCAGGGAGTGCACGGCGCAGTCCGAGAGAAAACCTAATATCTGGGGGGGCCAGGCCATGGAGGACGCTGGGCCATTCCTGGACGCGGTGGATGCGAGCGAGGTCCCCGACTACTACGACGTGATCAAGGTGCCGCTGCGCGTCCACCCGGGCTGCCCGCAGCGGCTGCATGTGCGGCGTGGGAGGCGAATGCGGCGTGGGAGCGGGGTTGGGGCGCAGCCGACGCTGCATGAGATTATTTGCTGCGTTTTTGCGCATGAGTTGGCCTGGTCCGAGCTCAGCTGGCGGCGGGCGGGGCTCGTCCAGGTGGCCCCACGGCCTGTGCAGAGCGTCGCTGCCTGACACACACGCACACACGTATGTCAGTGTGTAAGTCTCTTTCTCTCCACCCGTCTCTCAGGGGCCCACCCGCCGCCGCGCGGCGGCGGCTGCTGGGCTCCGGCCATGCCGTGAACACATGCCAGAGTGCCTGCTCATGCTGCAGCGCCCCGTATACCCTATACCCTGAACCTGGCGCTAACCCAGGCTTGTGAGCGAGGGCGCCCGCTGCGACCTCACCCAAACCCTTTCGGCAGGACCCGGTGGACCTGGCGACGATGCAGGCGCGGCTGGACGGCGGCGCGTTCTACATCGCGCTGGACATCTTCACGGCCGACCTGCGCCGCATGTGCGCCAATGCGCGCATCTACAACGCGGCGCACACCATCTACGTCCAGTACGCGAATCGGGCGCGCCGTCCTACAATAATTCTAACCCCACCGCATGCCTGCCGCCGCGCGCTGGCCCTGACGGCGGCGCGCGCGCACCGCCTGCGCGCCTTCGCGCTGCGCCGCGCCAGCTTGCCTGTCAGGCTGGCATGCGTTGGCCTGCGGCCGCCCGCTGCCGGGCGCGCAGCTGAGACGGCTGTGCCCGCTGCAGATCGAGGCGTTCCTGGACCAGTACCTGCTGGCGCATGTCGTGCCAAAGGCGTGAGGGGTCGGGCACCGCAGCGCGAGCTGCGGCCGGCGGCTGCGCGTCCTGTGCAAGGTAAACCCACGTGCAGAGCGCTGGCGAGCTGCGGGAGTTGACTTCTGTGCGCTCCACCGGAGCAGGCAAAGTCAATGATGCACGCAACAGCATCATGTGGTGCTTGCAGGCCTACGGGCACCAGGCCGGGTGCAGGTGTTTTTGCAGGTGTGATTAGCAGCCCGCTTCTACTGCGATATGTGTCATTGAGCCCTAGGTCCTCCGTTTGTTGTGTCTGCAGCCTGCTTGCAAGCCAGGCTTGTTGAAAACGTGTCACCTGGTGAACTCATGAGAATTGCATGCAGAACTGTGCCCATTTCTGTTTATCAAAGAGCGAAGCATGTGTGTGTGAGCGGCTCAATGAGGTGTTGGTCACCTCGCCTTGCAAGATGGCTTCTGTCACATGATGAAGGGCTGTCCAGAGGTGGGCTTGCAGCTTTGTATTCTGACACCTATCGAGACGCATGCTCCTCAGCCTTACGAAACAGAAGCATGCACGGGCCCATGATGCAACTCTTAAAGGGCACGTCCTGCAGTCAACTACCCTGTGAGGCACCCCAGGTACTGCGGTTGTGTGGCAGCAGGTCAGAAGGTTCCAACAGGCGCGTGGCAAGACCAGAGACCCGCCGGATGCGGGGCTGGACCAGCAACCTTGCCAGGCCGGTGGCAGGTCCTCCGCGCCCAGCAGCAGCCGGCGAAACCAGCCAGTCAGGCCCAGCATGACCATGCCAGATCAGACACCAGCCACATCCAGCAGCCTATGGCCTGGCCCGCTCCGCCTCCGCGCCGCGCGCGCCGCCGTCCTCCCTGCGCCGCGCGCCGCGGCCCTCCCCGCCGCGCGCGCCGGCCCCCTCCCCGCCGGCCGCGCCTCCCCGCTCTTCATCCCCTTGCCGGCTGGGCCGCAGCCGCGGCCGCCGCTGCCCCTTCTTCTCCTTTTTGGGCAGGCGCGGCTCAAGCGCGGCCTCCAGCAGGCCAGGCGGCGGCGCTACCTCCATGCGGCGCGCGACGCGGTCGACCACGGGCGCAAACGCGCGCGCGAACGGCAGCAGCATCGTGCGCGGCGCGTCCACGCCGTCGTCCGGGCAGCGCGGGCCCTCCAGGCGCACGCGCAGCACGTCGTGCGCGCCTGCGAGGCCGGCGCCTCCAGAGTCAGGCATGCCTCCAGTGTCAGGCACATGACCGGTGCTCGCTGCCCTGCCCCTCTCGCCACTCCATCCTGGATCTAATGAGTAGAGTGCAAAGAGGTGCACTGCACACCGTGTGAGCCTGCACACAGCATAGAGTCGACACGCATCTCGCTTTGGGTATCATTCCCGCGCTGTTGCAGTCGAGCACAGGTGCTGCTGCACGCCGCACCTCTGGCCTCCATGTGCGAGTCTATCCGCGCAGCATATGGCTGATCAGGGCAGCAGTCAGCAGCAAGCCCCCGAGCATGCAAGGTGCGCCCCCGCGCACCGGTGCCGTCATAGAGGTCGACGACGGTTCCAATCGCCTCGCCGCTCGCCTGCAGCACCACGGCCATCCCCACCAGCTCCTGCGGCCGCGCAGGCGGGGCAGCTGAGGGCGCATGCCGGCCGCCCGTGCTGCTTGTCAGCAACCTCCAGAAGCTGTGCTGACGCTGTGCACAACGGACTGGGCAGCGACATCCGCATGCGCCGCCGCGCGCGCTCGTCACGGCGTCACAGCGCCCTCACGCCCTTCCAATGCTGCTGCCGCCGCTCCTGCTTGGGTAGCTTGTCACTCTTGTCTCCGCGCATCACACACCGCACGCCACCTCGGGCACATGTCTGGCTGTCTACCTAGGACTGTGTGTAAAGCGCGGCAGCCGCGACGGCACAGCGGGGCCGGCGGACCTGCACGTAGAACTCGTCGTCGCCGTCGAGCGGCGGCCGCGCGGCCGCGTCGCCGAGCAGGAAGAGGCCGCGCAGCTGCTCCGCGGCCTCCGGCGCGTCCACGCCACGCAGCTTGAGCAGCCACGTCGGGCGGCCCTTGACCGTCGTGGGCCGCCCGGCCTCCAGCCACACCTGCCGCGCGCACGAGAGCGCGTCCTGCTTCACTGGCAGGCAACTTAAGCGGCAGGGGCTGTGCGGGGGTTCGTGCAACGCCCTCAGGTGCGACCACAGTGCGCTGAATGATGCCCAGCGCTCCTCCCCCGACAGCCCGCGCGGCCCCGCAAACCCGCTTGCGCAGGGGCGGCACGGCGCGGCCACGCCAAACCCCTCCCCGTCGCCCTCACGCCCTGCCCCGAGCGCTGGAAAGCCCCGCGCCTCCCCCTCGCCCACACACCCACCCCCCAAGCGCTGGGAGCTTGGGGTGCGGCGCACCGGCTGCGGCGGCCCGCGGCCGCGCTCGCGCGTCCACCCGGTCCGCGGCCGCACCCACAGCCGCCCCGGCGCGCCCAGGCGCTGCTCTGGCGCGTCGGTTATCAGCGCCAGCCGCAGCTCGCCGCCCAGGCCGTGCGGCGCGCCAAACACGCCGAGCTCCAGCAGGTCGCCATCGGCGGGCGCGGCCTCCTCCGCGGGCTCGCGCGGCTCAGCAGCCGCGGGGGGCTCGCACGGCGCAGCGGCCGGCGGCGGTTCCGGGCTGGCGGCGGCCGCTGCGCCGACCGCCTCAGCCAGGCCAAAGCCGGTGGACCGGGCGACGCCTGCTTCAGCCCGGTCTTTTGTTATACAGTGCCAGATAGTCTGCGCACAACCTGGCGCAGGGCACTGCACTGCCAGAGCGGGACACGTGGTGTGGCGGGTCGGACCTGGGTGCCTGGAGCGCCGCCCGCCGCATGCTTGACGCGCAGCAGCCGCTGGGGCACCCGGCGGCGCAGTGCGCCCCGAGGTGCTGGCGCCTGTGCAAGTCCTCAGCTGCATCTGCACCACAACCATACGAGCTGCCCAGGTAGGTCAGCACGCCGTGCAACCTCGCCGGGAATGGTGTCGAATAGATCACAGCCGTCTATCTGCTACATTTGGCAGATTGCGGGCCGGGGCCACCTTTGAAGTGCATCGTCTGGCCCTACCGGCCAAACTAGCTCCTCCAGGGCTTTGCGCTGCAGCTTCGTTGCGAGCAGCAAAGGGAGAGGGAAACGAGCGACGCATGCGGAGACTGGTCCTAAGAATCACAAGGCGCCTGGTCCTGGTCCCCCTGCTGTACGTCGGTTGGCGCCTGGTAGTCCTCGGCCGCAAGATGGGCATAGGCGCCTCGCTGCCGGACCGCGTGATCCGCGCAATAGACTTCAACGATGTCAAGGCCCTGGACGACGTGCGCCCCGCGGCTCCTGCCGCGCCTGCTGCTGCCCGTGCCCTCGCGCGCGCTGCTGCATTCGGGCTCACGGGTGCGGGCGCGGCGCGCGCAGACGCTGGCAGCCTACCAGCGGCAGGGCGAGCGGCCGCCGCTGGAGACGCGGGGCATGGTCCGCGGCCACCCGCAGTGGTCGCTGCTCATGTTCGCGGCCGCCAAAGGCTCGTACGGCTGCGTAGACGTGGTGCGCTGCCTGGCCGTAGGCAGGCGCTTGCTGTCCCTGCATCCCGGGGGGCAAGAGCGGCTGTGCCAGCATGGTGTGTTTCCGACAACGGCTGGCGGCGCGCGTGCGAGCCGCTGCTGTATGAACTGCGCCGCGCCCACCTCCTGTGTTCGCGTAGAGAACAGCAACATCAGGCTGTCTGTGTTGCTGCTACAAGCGCAGCATCTGCCATGCAGCACGCCCCTCTGGCAGGCTGGTGCACGCTAGGCGACGCGCGACGCTGCACGACGCGTGCCAGCCTGTCCAGTTTCCTGAGGCGGACCCGACAGCACGCCCGCACTGCCTCCTTTGCAGCTGCCGCGTGTGGACGGCGACCCGCGCACGCCGACCTGTGCACGCCGGGCGCCGGTGCCTGCGTCCGACAGCGCTGTCATTGCGGTCGCGTCTCGCCGCCCGGCGCCCACCCCGCGCTGACGGGCGCCGCCGTGCCGCGGCAGCTGCTGCGCGCGGGTGCCAACGTGCAGGCGATCGGGGAGGAGGGGTCGACCGCGCTGCACGAGGCGATCATGCGCGGGCGGCAGCGCGAGGCGCTCCTGCTGCTGTCGGCCGGCGCCAACCCGTTCTGCGAGAACGCGCGCGGTGCGCCGCGCTTGCGCAGGGTAGGGTTAGGGCTTTTACCCCACCATGCCCGTGCTGCTCGTGGCTGTGCAGCGCGCCGCTCTCGAGCTCGCCCGCCGCGCTGTCCGCCCTCCAGCGCCCCCCGGCACAGGCGCCCCGCCCCCGCGCTCCGCCCTGCCGCGCCTCGCCGTGAAACACGCGGCGCGGGGGGCGGGCCAGGCCTGACGGCGATCGACGTGGCGATCAACGCCAAGAGCCTGGCGCTGGTGCGGCAGCTGGAGGGCCGCGCGCCGTTCGCGGGCTACCTGGCCATGAAGGTGCCCAAGTTCATGGGCCTGGGCTCCGAGTGGAAGGCGCGGTGCGGGCCCTACCCTAATGGTCAACCCTAAATTCTACCCTACTTTTGATGTCCAAGTTGCCAGGGTTTGCTGCTTATTGTCTGTCCGCTGTCTACGCATCCACAATTGCTGGGGGTCGGTGCATCAGCTCTGCACAGAGTGCTCACACTGTGCGCAATCGGGGCGCAGCATGGCTGACAGCCCGGTGCGGGCCTGCTCCCCTGCTGCTGCGCAGCGCTGCGCAAGCTCCAGGCGCGCGTGCGCGCATGCGGCGTGCGGGGCGAGGGAAGCAGCGGCCGGCGGCGGCGCGCGCCTGCGCCGTGGCCGCCTCACTGCCCGACCCTGTACATCCCCCCTCGTCCATTTACCACCTGGCCTCACACTACCTTGTGGGGCGCGCGCGCAGGTATGTGGTCGTCATGCCGCGCTGGCCGGCGGCGGGCCTGGGCCACCTGGTGCGCGTGGTCATGCTCGCCTACAAGTCGGTGGACGACACGCTGCCCGTCTGCAAGGCGCGCCCGCCGCCCCCGCCCCGCGCCCGTAGCAGCCGTGCTGCCGCACCTCCTGGGGCTGGGTTGTGGTGGGGCGCAAACGGGGGCCGCGCGCTGGGCATGCGCAGAGCTGCGGCGCGCGCAGCGCCGCTCGGCCCGCTGGTCCGGTCCCGGGCGCGGCAGGACGTCGCAGAGCAGGCGGGCAGCTGGGGGGCGTGCCTGAGGCGGCATGTGAAACAGAGAATAGGCAAGGGCTCCGAGAGCCGGGCGCCGGGCGCAAGGACGCCTGCGCGCTGCTCACAGGATGCACTGCTCACAGGATGCACTGCTCACAGGATGCACTGCTCACAGGGCGCTTGCCCCTGACAATCGCGCGCGCCCCGCAGGTCTGGCTGGACGGCGCGGTTGCGCGGCTGGTGGTCGGCTCGCGCGACCCCAACGCCGCGCAGTGCGCGCTGGTGCGCGCGCCCCCCGGCAGCGGGCCTCGCGGGGCGGCCGCGCCCGCGCCCGCGTCGCTCGTCTGGCCTGCTGCGTTGGCCCGGACGCCTGCACGAGCAGCGGGATGCGCGCGGTGCTCGCTCGCACACCTGCTCAGGGTGCCAGGAGCTCTGGCGCTGCCGGAGTGCGAGCCAGTCCTGTGCAAATATCACCTATCCTAGCCCTGATCAGGGGCGTGGGGGCGCGCAGACGCTGCACCGCACGCACGCGGCGGTGACCGGCGCGCACGTCACCGGCGACAGCAACGGCCCCGTGCTGCACCTGCGCCCGGTGCGGCGTGGCGGGCCGCTGCGCCGCCCGCGTGCGGGGTTGCGGGCTCCCTGCCTCGCCCGGCAAAGCAACGTCGCCCGGCGCCGTTGCTTGCCATGCTTATGTGCGATGCCGAGCCTGTTTTGGGCTCCCGACCTGCCTGCTTTGCGCGCGCCAGCCCGGCCCGCACGAGTCGCACTGAGGGGCTTGTGCATCCCTCGCTGGTGCTGGCATATGTTCAAGCACACAAGTTTGCGCCAACGGTTTATCGGGCATGCACGTCTGGGCAGGCGACACGGAAACCCGGCAGCGTATGCACTTTGCGGGGCAGTCTACGTGGTGGTCATGTGGCTGCAGGGCTTCGTTTTGTGCAAGCGGTCCGTGCGTGCCAGGGCGCGCGCAGGCCGAGCAGAAAGGCACCTGGCAACAAGGGTAGCCTGTAGCCTAAGCAGGAAGCGTAGATCCTGAGTGCCGAGCGCCCGCCGCGGGCGCAGGTGGACCGGGAGGCCAACAGCGTCGGCAACCTGCGGCGCTTCATTGACGTCGTCAACGCGCGCGGGCTGCCGCCGCCGCCGCAGCAAGGTGGTGCCCCGCTCGCTCGACCAGTCACCCGCTTTACTCAGGCCTGTGCTTTGTGCGTGCGCGCCTGTGCCATACACCGTACAGTTGCTGCAGGAGTCCACTGCTGTGCAGTCTATACATGCTGGAGACAGGGTGGGGCACAGCGCTCGCGCCACCCGGTGAGCGCCTCGAGCGTGCGCGCAGGGCGCCCACAGGGTGACAGCGCCGCGGGCCCCTCGCGGCCCTCCGGCAGCTCCGGCGCCACAGCCGGTGCGCGCGCGCCCCGCCAACAACCTCACTATGTTCTACAGCGTCTGCCGCTCATGCGCGTGAAGCCTCCCTGGACAAGCCGCATCAGGCTGCTCAGGAGGCATACCGGCCTCTGGGGCGCTCTAGTTGCGACTTTACCGCGGATGTGCCCCAGTGCTGAGACGGGCAGCGGGTTTGGTAGCGCCAGCGCCAGCGCCGGTATGTGAACGAGCCCGGCGTGCAGTGCATGTCGGAGGTCGTGCAGTGCATGTCGGAGGGTGCAGTGATGCCTGGCCGCACATGCGCGCCTGCAGGCGAGACTGATGAGCAGCTCGCGCGGCGGCTGCAAGCAGAGTATGACGCGCAGCCCGCCGCGTCGCCCGCGCGGCCTGCGGCCGCCGCGCCGGCGCAGCAGGCGTCGCCGGCCGGCCCGCTCGAGTCGGGCGCGGCGGTGTGCCCCATCTTCCCGGCCTGTTTTTTTTTTTTTTTTTTTTTTTTTTTTTTTTTTAAGCGCCCGGCGTCGAGCTTGTGCCGGACCCGTCACGTCCGTCCCAAAGCCCCGCAGTGGCCGCTGCTGTGCGGCACACCAGGTGTGGGGTCTGCCAGGAGATGTGTGTGTGGCGCAGCCCCCGAGCGAGCTCGGCCCTGCCGGTCCCTGCAAACGGTGCTCTGCAACATGCAGCGAGAGTGCACCCTCGCACAGGCGCCCGCCGCTCCGCAGGCTCCGAGCGCGCACGCCAAGACCTCGCTCGCGAGCGGCCGGCCGCGCTGTGCGCAGGTGCACTACCCGACGGTCAACCACGCGAGCGCCGGCGCGCCGGTGCGGCCGTCCGCGCCCATGGCCGCCACGGACGGCACGGGCAACCTGTCCTTCCCGGCGGGCGGCGCCGCGATGGCCAGCGCGCCGCCGGGGCCGTCCGGCAGCGCGGCCGGCGCGCGCGCGAACGCGGGGCCCAGCTCGGGGCCGCAGGGGCCGCCCATGTCGCCGCCCAGCCAGGTGCGCACCCCGCTCGCCGCAGGCGTGCTTGGGGTGCATCAAGCCTCTCGGTCGCCTGGCTTGAGAGCACCGCGCGCCGCTCCGTGCGCCGCTTGCAGCTCTCGCAGGTGCCCATGTTCAGCTGTGCACGGCCCGGGAGACCACTCACAGACACGATTAGTGAACAGCAGTTTTCTGTGGAGGTATTGTGATGCAACACAGCGCAAGCAGCCTCCCGCAAACAAAGGCAGAGCTTTGTGCTGCCTGATAGTGCTTGGTCACTTCCTGAAGAACACCAATGGGTTTTCAAATCAGTACAGACTGCGGTCCCCGCCCGCGCAGCTGCACCGCCGCGCCGAGTCTACGGACGAGGACGAGGGCTCCTGCGTCGTCTGCCTGGCCGCGCCCGCCACCGTGGCGCTCGTGCACGGCAGCACCGGCCACCGCTGCTGCTGCCCCGACTGCGCGCAGCAGCTGCGAGCCGCGAAGCAGGCCTGCCCCATGTGCCGGCAGCCGTTCGACCAGATCCTGCAGGTGTTCTGAGCGCCTGCTGGGCTGGAGCGGCCGCTGGGTCGCGGCCGCGCATGCGTGGCGCAGCGGCGCGCCGCGAGGCCGGCCTGCCCCGCGCGCTGGCGGCGTCGGTGGCCTGCTCATGCAGGGAGCTCATGCAGGGAGCGGGCGCGGCGCTGGGGCGGCGGGCGCGGTCTGCGTGGCGGCTGCAGAGCGTGCGGTGCATTGCCGGTACTAGGCGAGATGCGCTCCTGCTGGCTGTGGAGGGCGCTGCTGCTCCTGGCGGTGCTGCAGGGCTGCCGCGCAGGGGACTCGCGAGAGTTTGTCAGCTGGTGGTACATGCATCAAGCGTGCGGGGTAGGCCAAAGGCAGCGTAGGAGGCTCAGGCCGGCTGCAGGCTTGCTTTTGTAATAGGTCGGCCACACTGTCACGTTCTGGCTGGTCTGCCCATCGTCTCTTTGGGCAGGCGTTGCAGATGGGCGGGTCAAGCACCTGCACTGCCCAGCAGTGCGTTGGTCAAATAGGCTGCACACAATGATGATGGGGCTGTGTGCAGGATGTCTTTCATGTTGGTGCAGCACTGTGCATAGCTAGGTCAAGAGCCATGTTTGTGCCAGGAGCGCTTGATAAGTGCCACATTGTAATATAGGCGAGTAGTAATTGATCTTACAGAAAGTGTGCCGCGTTAGAACTGAACATGAAAGCAAGCTAGTGGCAAACCCATGCAAAACTGCAGCTCGTGCTATCACACTCGCTTACTTGACAGCACAACTACCTACAGTGATGGCCGTCAGCACACCACAACAATAGATACTGGGATGCAGCAGGCCCAGCATGCCGCTTATGTACTGTGATGCTGTGCTAGCACCCCCAGCAACAGCACTCACAAAAGCTCACTCCCTTGCATAGATGTCACGTTGTCGTGCTCGCTCAAGCAGAACGCAAAGCGCTCGGTGGGCTTGCAATGAGTCAACCAAACAGAGGGGAGAAACATGCCAAAGCCGTCGCTCGCTCACGAAGGCAGCCTCGCGTGGGGAATGTGCTGGCAAACAAGCGCACTCTAGAAGTTGTCAGTGCCCTGGCCACCGCCCATGCCGCCCATGCCGCCCATGCCACCGCGGCCGCCCTGCTGGCCGCCCATGCCCATCGCGTTCTCGGCAGCGCCCATCATGCCGCCCTGGCCGCCCTGCTGGCCGCCGCCCATGCCCATCGCGTTCTCGGCAGCGCCCATCATGCCGCCCTGGCCGCCGCCCTGCTGGCCACCGCCCATGCCCATCGCGTTCTCGGCAGCGCCCATCATGCCGCCCTGGCCGCCCTGCTGGCCGCCACCCATGCCACCGCCCATGCCACCGCCCATGCCACTGCCCTGGCCGCCCTGGCCGCCCATGCCCATCGCGTCCTTGGCTGCGCCCATGATGCCGCCGCCCTGGCCGCCCTGGCCGCCCATGCCAGTCTGGCCGCCCATGCCAGTCTGGCCGCCCATGCCGCCCATGCCGCTCTGGCCGCCCATGCCGCCCTGGCCGCCGCCGCTGTAGTCGCCGCCGCCGCCATAGTCCTGGCCACCGCCCATTCCACTGCCACCGCCCATGCCGCCGCCCATGCCGCTGCCGCCGCCCATGCCGCTGCCGCCGCCCATGCCGCCGCCGCCGCCCATGCCACCCTGCGCGTAAACCAACGTCTACTCAGTGCACATGCACCTACTCTACAAAGGTATGCTGCGTGTGGGCAACATTGGCCCATTTTGCCACAAGCAAGGTGTAAATCCAAACCAATTCACATCATCATATACAGCACACACTTCCTGTTTTTTGGCAAGACATGGCATAATGGATGTTTGGGCTTCTTTGTGAGGCATGGCATTTTTGGCAAGACATGGCATAATGGATGTTGGGGCTTCTTTGTGAGGCATGGCATATTGGATGGGTGTGGCTGCAACGTGAAGCCACACCCACACAGGAGCAGGCCAACAAGTGGTGCACCGCACCTGCTGACCACCCATCATACCGCCGCCCGACTGGTCACCGCCCATCATGCCACCGCCCTGCCTGCACAGCAGCAACACGTGAAAGGTCAGTATCAACCATGAGGTATAGAGAGTTTAGAGGAGGTCACCTGAGAGCCCACCACAACGTACAGTGTGCACGCGACTGAGCACTAGACCACATGCACTGGACCACATAAGAGTACTACTTGTACATATGTGTGACCGCAGTCTCTGATAGCATTCTGATAGCTGGTCAGACAGCACACGACGCACTGCGGTAAAGGCAAAGTACACCTTCAGGGAGCCACTTCAGCAACAAGGTCTGGCATAGCAGAGTGATGCGCGGGAAATGCGGACGCACCCCTGGCCGGTCATGTCGCCACCCTTGTCTGCACACGCACACGCAGCGTGGGTGTCAACCACTGAGCAGGCTCAACATCATGCCCTCAACCCTTAACTGAGCAATTTGTCAGAAGGAAACCCGCCACTAGGCCAAACACGCTGACAACGCAGACTCAGCAGGTCGCATGCCACACGCCAAGCGTCTGGTCAGCCCACATGCTGCGCACAATTCTTGAGAGCCACCATACAAGAGGGGGACTCACTGCCGTCGAACTTGTCGGCGATCTTGTCAAAGAGACCCATGGTTGATGAAGCTTGCTGACTGTTAGCCTGCGCGCAAGAAAGCCTACTCAGCACTGGCTGAAGCATGCATCATAACTGATACGTCAGGTGACCACCACCATCTCAGTTCCCGAGCACACAGACCCGCAGTGCCCTTGTCCTTGCCAGCATCAAGCAGCTCATGCTGTCCAGCTCCCCGCATGAACGCAGATCAGCTGCGTGACTAGCACACGAGCGAAGCCCAGCAGAGGCAGCTGCGCAGCAAACGTCAGCTTCACTCCCTTCGTGCCTTGTAGTCGGCTCATTGCCCTAACTACCCGCGCAGGTGCTCGATGCCTGCAAGGATGTCCGATGTGCTTCGACAGGAGCACAGACTGCTCGCACAAACCCACCAAGACTGCTGCCCCGCTTGCCAGCCCCACGCCAGGTGACTCGACAGCTGCCGCGTTTTAAATGCAGCTGCAGGCGAGCCGGGACCCACGGGCTCGCAAACACAATGCAGAGGCACTGCGTGCCGAAGAGTCCAGCAACAACCATTCTATAACCCCACACTGTGCGTGCTGACGCTGAACATTGTGCTCATTGGGTGCATTTGTGCACAACAGAAAGATACCGCTGACAGGAAAATTGACAGGCATCCAGCTAAGCATGACAGCATTCCTAGACACTCACAACCGGTTTATCACAGGTACGACAAAGTCAGAAGCCATGTCACACCATGGCGATGTCATTCTACAACGATGGGCACTGTGCACGGGTTCAGTCGCGCCTGAGAGCTTTGCTGGGTGCTGGGTTGGCTTGATGAGTGGCTGTTGGCTTGGATAGACTTCTGGGCAATCGATCTTGAGTCTTCACCCCCGACCCACATGGGTAGGTTTCTCCAGGAGGCCCCCAGCTTCCTGTTTGGCATCTAGCTATGAAGTTCATTTCACTATGAAAACTTCGGTCCGTAGCCCCCATGCAGGCCATGAGGACAGCATGGAATGGTGACAGCGCCCCAGCTGTGCCATCAAGCTGGGGGCACGATGTGGACGTTGCCCTCCAGCACGACCACGTCACCTCGGCGTGCAGCCTTGAGATTCCTGCGCTGCACCTGCACGGGGCACGCAGCACGCCCCTTGCAGCGGGGCGCATGCCTGCATACAGCGAATGGAACGGCAGACTGCGCGCCATGGCAGCCACGCTGTAGGGCAGTTTTTCACTGCTGGGCAGTCGACATGTGCTCTATGTGGCAACTTTCTACTAAGCAGACCCGCAACAGCCACATGCAAGCCTCCCCACACCCTAAACCATCACGGTATGCGTGCACCATCACAAAATCCGGTGCACATGCACGCGCTGGCTAGCTCCTTGACAGGCCCCAAATCACAACAGCTTGCATGACCGCGATCAGTAAGGTTTCATGGGTTCCATGAAATTCATGTGCTTCATGAAAAGGACACCCATGCACACCTTGAGCGCGGAGGCAGATGCCTGGGCCGGGGCCGCTGCGGCGTCAGCGGCGCCGGCGCACGCGCTCGCGCGCTGCGCCGCGGCCGGCGCCGCCGGCTGCGCGGGTGCCACGCTCGGCTCTACCAGGAACTCGTCGGCGGTGTCGCCGTCGCGGTCTTCCCGCAGCCGCTCTCTGTACCAGTTGAGACCCTGCGGCACACCCCCATGCCCTTGCACGTCACCATCTACAGTAAGTGTGGTGCAACCACAGCAGACCCTACCTGCTCGCCAGGACGCAGTGATGTCCCTGCGCAGGGGCGTCAGCAGCCCAAATTGGCTGATGCACGGCTGTAGTTAACTAAATCATCCATGGTGAATTCTGCAGCGGCCATGCACGGCTGCATGAAGACAGTGGTACAGACAGTGGCAGCAGCCGGTGGAACAGTCTCTGACAAGCGCGGTGGCGTCCTGCTCCACACGCGACCGCGAAAATGTCCACCGACTCGCCAGTACAAACCGTGCGTTGCGGAACTGAAGGGGCTCAGCTACGCTTGTGCGCACTCACCGCCGCCCCAACAAGCATAGGGCACCGCCCGCCCTGCTGGCTGTCAAGAGCGCCAGACAGCGCGCTGCAGGTGGCACCACCTCCACGGGCGGTCCACCGCGGCGTTGGAGCCTGCAGCTCCACAGCTCCACAGGGTCCAAGGCATAGGGCAGCGCTCCCACCTGTATGCCGCCGGACGCGCCGTAGCCGGCGCTCTGCAGCACCGGCTCCTGCGCAGGCGGCGGCGCCTGCTGCCGGTGCGCCGCGGCCGCCGCCGCCGGCCGCCGCGCCCGCTCGGCGACGTCCGGCCGGGCGCTGGACGGGCTCGCTCCGGGCTGCTGGCGCGGCTGCGCCTCCATTGCATCCTGCCCAGGCGAGCAGAGGCTCTGCTTCACAACGGCGCTGCACCCGGTGCTGGAAGTGGGCGCTCAGGCCTCGAGTGCCGGTGCGCGTATGTGGCGCCCAGTGCGCAAGCGCACTGGAGGTGCCCGCCCGAGCGCTTTCGGCGCCGGGCTGCAGGCGCGACCGCGCAATGTGGCACCTTGCGCAGGTGCGCTCACAGGCAAAGGTGAGTGCTGCAGCGAGCGGTGCACAAGCAGACCCCCCTGGCACCTCTGCAAGCGCTTCAATTACAAGCAGTGAGGCATGGAATAAGCTGCCAACTTGAGCAGTCGGGGACGCCGTTAACACAGGACGGTACTCTGGCGCACATGAGACTGTTGGAGCAAGCGCGCTGCGTGCTTGACATGCAACATCAGCACAGTGGCGAGGCAGCTGGCTGCCTGCAGGCACACGTGTGAGCAATGGCGTGCGCACCTCTCCCAGAACATAGCGCTTGACCTTCTTGAGGAAGTCCATCCCCCGCCACCACAGTTCCAGGGGCAGTGCTGCTAGCAGCGCGCTGGCACTGTGCGCTGGCACTGTGCGTTGGTTTGCTCCAAGCTCTCCCAGTAGACGCTCTGTACAGAACGCTTCATCACGCTGAGGAGAGTGGCGTGAGCTGTGGGGGATGCTACTGCGACTCGAGCATCCTCTCCTTCAGCAGGAGAGCTTTCGGGTCTGGTGGCAAAGTCTCGGGTAGGCTTCAGGGCTTGCATGCATGACTGGGATGCTGGTGCCCAAATTGTGCTCACTGGAAGAAAGGGGCACTAGCCTACTTGCAACTGTAGTCACTCAGCCCTACCCAACCTCTGCCGTGAGCTGCGGCGAAAGCGCACAGGTCTGCGCTCTTTGTGACGAGCTGCACATGCTGGTACTCTGTTTCCTGCACTAGCCGCCGTCTGGCCAATGCACGCGCCCTGCTTTGCTTACGTGTGCACGTGAGCAACTCCCAAGTGCTCAACTGTTATGCACCCGAGCACTCACGAGGTGCCCGCTGCGTGCGGTCTGGCCTGGACTTTCCAAAAGGGGCAGCAGCGTGTCTGCGCAGCTGCAGCCTGCTGAAAGAGGCGGCGGAGAAAGGCTTGCCTGCTCTGAAGCAGCCTCGCTGCGCTCGAGCATAACGCATGGGGGCGGCGCTGGGCTGCCCCGCGCTCCTGGACGCGCTCGAGCTCCACCTGCTCCCGCTCCTGACCAGGCGGCAGGCGCTCAAGGTCTGCTTGCCCGTACAGGCCCATGCGAAGGCCTGCTTGCTCACAGAGGCGTGTGAGAGCTCGTTCCCTCTGAAGCAAGTCTTGCACAGGCGCACTGGCTTGCAGAGCTGCTACATAGTATACTGTTCACAGTCCAAACATACCTTGTATGTCCACAGCACCATGGGCAACCACAGGTGTGACCTTTTGTGCGAGCGTTGCCCTGCAGGGGAGCTCGTTCTAGTGAATGATGCGCACCTGGCTGAGCTGGAGCCCAGCAGCTTTGTCACGCCGCGCAGCTGGGCGCAACGTGCAGAGCGCTGCAGCGGCGGGTCGGGCCAGCGGTCGCGCGCGGCGCCTGCCGCACGCGCCTGCTGGTCGTGTGCTCTGCGAGCAACACGCTGCTGGAGCTGGATCTGGCCACAGGTGTGCGCCCGCGCGGGCGCTGTTCCTAGACCCCGACGCGCTACACGTCACGCTGCGTGCAATGGCTGCGCACGGCGCACGCGCCTTTACTAATCGCGCGCTTGGCAGAACGCTGCTGCTGCTCAAGCCGGCCACGGCCCCCTAGTGCCTGGCATTATCATGGCTGAGTCAAAAAGTGCTTGCTTTGCATGAAGCAGGCCCGGCTGCTATCTGCTGTCATGTGCTGCCCAGGCCTGGCAGTGCACACACGCCCATGTGCTGGTCTGATTGGGCACAACAGGGCTTCATTTGTTACATGTCGAACATCCGTGAGTGACTGTGACGCACTGCCAGTACTGTGCACAGCCTGCTCCTGGAGCCAGCGGCAAGGCAGCCGCCAAACGCGAGTGTGCTGCGCGCGGCGCAGGCGCCGTCGTGCGCAGTGTGCGCCTGACGCGGCCGCGGCGGCGGCGCGGCGCGCCCGGCGGCCCTGTGACAACGGAGGAGCGCGCCGCCGCGGCGCAGGACAGCAAGCGCGCTTGCTGGCCGACCTGCATCGCCATCTCGCCCTACGACGGCCACGTGTACGTCAGCCAGTACAAGGCGCGCGGCGCGGCGCGGCGGCGCTCGGATGCACGGCCTCCGGTGTCTCTGCCGCCGTGCGGCGGGGTGGTGTCAGCACGTGCACATTTGCAGATCCCGCTGCTAGGCGCAGGCCTTGCGCGCTCTCATGGGCGGCCGCGACGCTGGCTCGCTGGGCTCTGCGCGCGCGAGCCGCGGCAGGTGCGCCCGAGGGCCGGCGCGCGCCGCGACCAGAGGCATACCTCCGGCCAGCAGCTGCCGCATGCGACGCTGCCCCGTGCTGTGCGAGGGGCGCAGCTTGGCGCCTGGGGCCACGCGGCTGGCCAGCGGTCGCGCACAGCAGGCTCACCGCTGCAGAGCGGCGTAAGCTGCACCGGCTGCTCGAGCTCGAGAGGCCACTGGGGCTGCTCCACTGTGGGCAGCACGGCCAGCCTGCGCCGGGCTCACCGCATGCGCCGTGCGCCCAGGTCGCGGGCGTGCTGGTGCTGCACGGCGAGACGCTGCGCCCCGTGCGCGTTATGGCCTTCGGCGACCTGCTGGCGGAGCCGGAGGGCATCGCGTTCGCTAATGGCTACGTCCACGTCGCGGGGTGCGCGCGCCTCACCCCACGCGCCCCAGAGCGCGCCCGCGCACTCCGCTCTCGCCGCTGCCGAGTCCCGGGGTGGCCCACCAGCGGGCTTTGGAGCCAAGCTGTGTGGGGCGCGAGCTTTCAGAGCTGCCTGGCAGCATGCGCTTCTGCGCAAGGTCCACTGAACAGCCTCATCGGTCACTGGAGCGGCGGGTCGCGCAGAGCCAGCATGGTGGGTGCTGCCCGGGCGTCCGGCGCAAGCCCGGTGCCGCCCGCCGGTACCCGTGACGCGGCGGGGCGCCGCGCGCAGGGTCAGCCGCAACGTGGTGGTGCGCTCGCGGCGGACTGTGCACAGCGCCGTGCCGGACCGGGCCAGCCACGACCAGACACACGTCTTCCTCGATGACGGCGTCCAGCTGCTCGTGCCGTGGGGCATGGCAGCCGCGCCCGACGACGGCGCGCTGTACATCGCCGCCGACCTGAGCTATGACGCGCGCGCCTGGCGACTGGGGGATTTATGGTGAAATAGGTCTCTGCTAGGGTATGATACCAGGATGCCATGCCCCTGACCTGGCCTGGCTGCTTGGGAGCTTGCCGCAGCACTGGGAACGCATGGGAGCCTGGTGCCGAGCCGCAGCAGTGTGGGTGCAGCGCTGCGTGAGCGGCGGGCAGCAGCAGTGCGGCTGCGCGCCATGGCGTGGCCGGCGCTCTGCGCAGCGTGGCCGCCAGGCTGAGCCAAGGCAGGCACGCCATCAATGCGACCGGTGCTGCGCGAGCGGCAGCAGCCCCGGCGCGATACCGACTCTGCTGGTGCAGGGCGCAGGCGCCCAGCTACGTCCACATGCCCGCTCGCGCCACTGGGTGCCTGCTCCGGATGCCGCCGAGCTGCGAAGGCGCGCTGGCCTGAGCGCTCTGCTTGGCCGCTTCTGGCGTCCTGCCACAGTGTGCGGCTGCCCTGTGAGGGCGTCCACTTCCAAGGCGCACCTGCGTTTGAATGATTCAGCATGCGCTCTGCACTGCACGCGCCCCCCTCCTCCGCATGCGTATGCAGGGTGCTGTACGGTGGAATGCAGTCACTCGTGGATGCATCAGTCAGTAGAGCTGAATTCGCAAAGCAATCATGGGACGGCTCCCAGTACATGCTCTCTCCGGCAGGCGACTGGGATGGAGACGCGCCTTTGGAGGCGTCACGCGGGCGGCTGATGTTGCGCCCCAGCGGCGTCTGCGTGGACGACGCCGGCGACAAGCTCGTCACCAGCGGGACCAATGAGGTGGCCGCCTCATGCGCCCGCCGATCGCCTGCGCCCTGGCGATGCAGGGTCTCCTGGCGGCCTGCCTGGCGGCCTGCCTGGCGGCCCGGCAGTGCTGGGGACCAGTAGCGCTTGTGCGCCACTGTCGCTCGGCAGGGCGTGCTGTGTGGTACGGAGCTCCGGTCTGGCCTGGGTCCCTGACGGGCGCGATAGGCACGCAACAGGGTAGGTGCGCATTTTGTGTCCGCGCAACGCATGCAGCACGAGGCGGCCGTCTCGGCATGCATGGCCCGTGCGGCGATGTAGCGCGCGAGCGGGGTAGGTTGGCGCGTGCGCAGGTGCTCAAGTTTGGGGGCAAGCGCTCCGCCAAGCCCGGCGACTTCATCGGCGTGGCCGCGCGGACCGCGGCGCACCCGTTCGATGTCGTGTTCCACCGGGGCAGGCTGCTCGTGTCCATGCACACCGGCCAGAAGGCGCGCGCCGCGCCGAGGGGGCCCCTGCAAGTGCAGGTGCCAGCTGTGCTCCTGCAGGGTTGGGGTCAGTCGCACTCCTGCAGCAGCGCGGCGCCTGGCACGCACCGCGCCTGGTCCTCTGCAGTTTGCGCGCTCTGTACAAGCGGTGTGTGCTCGAGTGTCATGCACGCGCATAATTTGCAGAAGCGTCAGGCCTGACTGCGCTGACGCATGGCGCGCGCCTGCAGCGCGCGAATGCTGGCGGCTCCGACCCCTGCATCACGGTCTATGATGCGGCCAGCGGCGCGGTGCTCCAGCGCCTGCAGCCGCAGCTGGACATCTTCGATGAGCCCAACATGATGGCTGTGGAGTGAAACGCACATGTGAGCAAAGGCCATGGTGAAACATGCATGCAGAGATCAGCTCTGACAGATGCCTGCTAATCTAGAGTGGAATGGTGTTGGCCTGGTGTAAATGTGTGTGTGTGATTTGCAAATGGAACTGGCCCGCCTGGCAGCGTGGACTTCAAAGATGCTTTCGATCACTGGGAATCAAGACTCATGCTACGCATGTCCACAAATGCCAGGACTCCAGCCAGCCGCCTATTGCGTGCACATCCAGGCAGACCCACTGGGGCCTGGCCGGCAAGTCACCAAGGAACCTTGGTGACAAAGTCAACCTAAATCTGACGATGTTTGTGACACAGCATGCTAATAAACCAATTGTGACTTCAGGTAAGGCAAAATTAAAGCCTACACATAGCATTGGTATAGACAGTTTCTGTCAGACACACACGTCGACCTTACATGAGGCTGATGCTCAGGAAGTGGTTGTGAGAGGACCATAATGCACGCAAACTTACAGTCCGCATTTGAACTGCTGGCAGACGTCAGACGCTTGCTAAGGCAGAGATAAAACAGCAACTCAGCATTGTTCAACAGACTGGGAGTTCGCGCACACCCAGAGCATGCTGAACACATTTGGCACATGCATGTGCACTTGCTGAGGTGTGGTCATGCTCTTATTGCGGGTAGCCTTCCAGGCCCTGGTTGTGGAACATGTCCTCGTAGACCCTGTAGTGGGATGTCATGCCTAGCGCCTCGTACTGCCGCGCCAGCAGACGAGGTTATGTAATACCAGGCGCGCACAGCAGCATGCGCATCTTGGGCTCATGTGCTTGGCCACGGCGTCATCCGCCTTAAGACCACATTCAAGTGTTCTTAAAAACAATGGGCGGCCTCTGCTCAGATGGCTAGTTGTGTTGCAAACAAGAAAGGCCGTAGAGGTCACGCATTGCACGGTCGATAAACAGTTTCACCAGCGCCTCTCTGCACTGTGCGAGCCCCACAGCAGGCGCAGGAACACACCGTTAATCTGGCACGTGTGTTGTGCTCGTCTGCATACAGACGGATGCCACATACGCCCTCCGAACGCGCCAGCTTGCACACGTGGTCGTACAGAGACCTGGTGAAAAGGCGCAGGCCACTGCTTTGCATGCAGCCAGTGTGTATTACTGCGAGGCGTGCACGTCAAGGGCCGATTGGCCGCTGCTCGCCTGTAGTAGCCTTTCCGGCGGTGCTCAGGCGCTACATACACCGACTGCACCCACCAGACCTGCGCGTTGCGCCTGTTGGATGCGTCAGGCCACCAGAGTTGCGAGCTCGGCGACATACGGGAGAGCAGGCCGACGGCAGCGCACCAGTCGGACCACTCGTAAGTAATAAAGAGCTGCGCAACTGCGTCCCCATCCAGCTGCGTCAACGGCATTCGCTCAGCAACTATTGCTGCACAGCTTTGTCGATATGAACAGCGCCCCATATGGCCAGCGGTCCTTACCTCTAGGACAAAGTACTTGCCCTTGGAGCAGATGGGGTCGTTCAGCACAGCCGCAACGCCCCCCCGTGCGTTGTCAGGCGCAAGGGTCACGCCCTCAGAGTCCTGCGCCCAAACGGGGACAAGTCTGCAGTCGGTTGAGCAGTTGCACTGCGGCCTCATGCTTGCATGCATATTCATCTGCAATGCTTTGCCGTGGAGCGCACCACGGCCATCGCTATGTTGTTCCGTACAAGCGCGTCAAGGTCTGAGAGCTGCGCTTGCCGGAACACGGGCGCTCCAACCATCACAGCAGCTAGCTCGGAGCGCTCCTATATCAAGAGCACCTGATCTAGCAGAGGAGGAAGCAAGCAAAGTGGACAGGATTGCGCAATATGCCTAAGCAAAGGGGCTGCTTCCTCTGGTTAGGCAACCAAACAACCAAAACAGGCTTGGACATGCACTGGTGCCTGGCCACGCCCACATTTGCAATGCCAATGCATGGGCACTGTGCGGTGAGACAGACTGGCCTTGTTGTTCACGCTCGTCGTGCAACAGGTACCCGTTGCATTCCATGACCACCTCACACAAGCTCTCAACCAGTACTCTTCAGTGTTCAAGACGCAGCGGTTCTTTCAGGCTAAAGCGTTCGCGGGGGAGTTCAGTAAGCACCGCCCCGCGGCGCAGCATGAACAAAACCCTCTCACTGCATGATATCAAAGGGTTTGAACAGCGCCTTGAAGGCCTCCGTGCGTGCAGCCTCTTGGGCCTCGCTGACTTGGCAGGCCTTCCAGTCTGCGCGCTCCGGCACGCCTGCAAGCGCTGCCGCCACCTGCACCGCAAGCGGCAAACTCGAGCTCAGACTCCAGAGCATTGCGCGTGTAGCCCTATCTGCCTGGCTGGATGCTGCTTGGCGAGCGATTTACCCTCACAAAACCCTGATTGCATTGAAGCACTGCTGCCAAAGGAAAAGCACTGCTGCTCTTCCAGTGCCTGCAGACGCGCCCCTTGGAGCTGGCCCAACACCTTACTGAAGCAGGAGCATGCCGTCGCCGAGAAACACACACAAGCGCCCAATGGCCTGCACACAGTTACGAGCAGGCTCGCTGGCCGTGAAGAACCCATCCTACGCTGTGATGCATTCCTTTGCATGTAAGCAGCGTGCCGGCACGGCAGCCTCCCATAAGAAGCGCGCGCGCTCAGGGAGGTACCACGCTGCTTCAGAGCGGAGAGACAGAGGCGCGCATACAGGCGGCTGCGCCTGGCCATGCGGCGTCAGGCCCAAGCCTGCACGGCAGCCTCCCAGGGAAAGTTTTTGCGCTCAGCAAGGCATGCAGCGCTTCAAGACTAGCACACGCAGCCATGCGTGCGGGCGGCAGCGTCGGGCAGGGTGGGCGGGCCGCGCGCCTCGCGCCCAAAGTTGAGCGGGTGCCGCGCGCCGCGCGGGATGGGCTGCACCAGGCGCTCGCCGTCGGGCAGCGTGGCCGCGAAGAACTCGCCGGCGCCCACGACCGCGCGCAGCGCTTCGCGGCCCGCCTCGCCCTGCGCACCGGGCACGCCGGCCGTGCTTGCCAGGTTGCGCGAAACCTGCTGATCACGGTGCACCGTCGGGCGCACCGCGCCCGCGCATGGTGAGGCCCGGGCATGCTTCTGGAAGCGACCATGCAGTTTTTAGAAAGCAGCTGACCTGGGCTTTGTAACAGCTCCAGTGGACACCCCCGTGCTCGCACAGCAGCACACATGTGCTAGCACAACCGGCCCGCACAGCCAGCTGGCACACCCCGCCACATTCTCGTGGGTGATGCTCCGCAGTGTACCATGCTCTGCACCATTTGCAGCGTTGTGGTGCGTGCGCACAGTGTGTTCGTGGCCACTGCCGCTATCCACCAGCCAAACCCAAACCCAAATCCAAACCAGACGCCCGCGCACCGCAGACGGCCCCTTCAGCGGCATCAGCGCCAGCCCCGCAGCCTCGGCGGCGCCCTGCAGCACGGCGGCCGCGCCGGCGCGCGCGGATGCCGGCACGGCCACCGCGTTGACCTGCGCATGGTTGCCGCCGGACTTGCGGAAGACCATATACCGCTCGAACATGAACAGCTCCTGGCCCTGCGCGCGGGCGCGCGCTTTCAGGCGGCGCGGCGGCAGCAGACAGTTGCCTGAGCACGGGCTCCCGGGCAGCGCAAGCTGCCGGCCTGGCGCGGCCGCAACAAGCTGCCAGCACGCCTGGGCTGCTGGCGTGCGCTTGCACAGGCGTGCGCCGCTGCGACCGAACAGCAGCTGATGGCACAGCTCCGGGAGGCCCAGGACAGTCCATACGTCCCATGGGCATATGTATGCTGCGCATGGGCGCACACTGCTGCTGAGCTGCTCGTGTGGTCTCCCCGCAAACCAGCCTGCACAGCACCCCGGGGCCCAGCAGCCACGGGAAATTGCGGCGTTAATGCATGCAGATACGGCAGCAGGCATGCTCTCAAGACCGCGCCCCCGCGGGCGCGCCTGCGCGCGGAAGCAGGCCCGCAGCGCCTCCGCGTAGCGCTCCAGCTCCGCATGCGCCGACGCGGGCAGGCAGAGCGTGGACGGGAAGTGCTCGATGGGCAGCAGCAGCACGTGCTGGCCGCTGATCGCGCCCTTGTCCAGCGCCACATAGCTCTCCTCGCCTGGCGCGCGCCGGGGCAGGGTCAGGGTGTGCAGGGTGCGCTGCGCCCGGGCTGGGGTCACGAGTGCACATGGGCGTGGAGGCGGCCACCTCCAATTTCGCCGCCCTGTTTCTGTTCACTCGTTGGGAACGCCTTACTTCCGTCGACGTGCGTGATGCGTAACCCAGCATCAACATTAGACGCTCCGCCCCGGGCACACGCAGGTGCCGGGCGCGCCGCGCCTCCGCCGACGTGCAGACGATGAACAGCTACCGCAGGGCGCACACTGCAACGCAGGGGCGGCGGGGCGCGCCGATGCTGGCGACGAGGTTGACGTCGGCGTTGGGGTTGGACAGGCAGAACCAGCAGCCCTCCACGGGCTCCCCCGTTACGGGCGCGCCGGGCCCGCTCGTGTCCGCGGAGGCCGCGTCCACGGTCAGCTCGCGCCCCATGAGCGACGAGCCGTGCAGGCGCAGTGCGGCCTCCGCGCCCGCCGCGCTGTCGAACTGGACAAAGCCAAACCCGTGCAGCTTGCCTGCGCGGCGGCGTGCTCGGCTCAGGGCTCAGTGCATGCGCCGCGGCAGCTCTCTGGCACGACGATCGGCCGTGCAGACACGCCAGCAGCCGGACTGCAACGGTGGCCAAAGCTCGTGCCGGCGCGCCGGGCGACCCCCGGGGGCCCCGAGAGCAGGCAAGGGGTCAGGGTAGGGGTCAGAACAGGCAACCGCGGGCCGGGCGCTGGGCGCGCCATCGGCCGCGACGCCGCGCCGCACGTCGGCCACGCGGCCCGCCTGCTCAAAGTGCGCGACCACGTCGGCCTCCTCCGCGCCATATGGCAGGTTCTTCACGTATACGGTGCACCGGTCGTCCTTGGCCACGCCCGGCCGGCCCAGGCTGGGCGCGGCCGACTGCGTGCGCGGCCGCTTGGGCGCCTGCCAGCGCCACGACTGCGCAGCGCCGCGCGCCGTCAGGCCGGCGCCCACGACCCGGGCCAAACCGGGATTGCGCTGGGCGCCTGGCCGTGCCCCGCACGCATCCTCTGAGCAGGTTGGACCTGGCACTTGCTGCTTTCCAGGAGCGCCTCTGTGCCCACGCATGACGAGCTCAACATCCTCCCCACCCGCACTCTCAATCGCACGCATCCTGAGAGCCGCGGCAGCAGGCACAGCAGCGCGCACCTGCTCGAAACCGTCGTCGGCGGCGGCGCGCTTCGGCGGCCCAGGCAGCGCGAAGGGGCAGGCAGTGGTGTCCGCTGGCGCCTGCGCGAGCGCCTCCGGCGCCATCGCCGCCGCCGGCACGAGCGCCAGCGCGTGCAGCGCCTTCGCCTTGCGCGCGTTGCCGGCCGCCGCCAGCGCTACAAAGCGCGTGACGTGCGCGCCTGCGGGGCCGCGCGCGCGCTGCTCGCCTGCGGGTGCGGTGGCGGGCGAGCGCTGGCACGGCGCTCGCAGGCACGGCTCAAGTCCTGGCCGCTTGCTCTCACATTAGCCTTGAGGTAGAGCCGACGCAAAGTCGGGTCCCTATTCCATCATGCACTAGCAGGCCCATATGTGAGCAGCCGCATCAGACCTGCCTCGCTATTACACCAGGCGCGCATGGCTGTCATGGCCACCCAGCAGCTCTGCGCCGCAGAGCACCCTGCCAGGGCGGGGAGGCCGCGGGCGCCCACCCGCGCCGCGGTCCTTGTTCAGGTAGGGCGGCCGCGCAAAGTGCGCGCCCAGGCCGCCCGCAAAGTGGTACCGCGGCCGCACGCGCAGCGCCAGGTCCGCCACCGCGCGGCTGCCTGCGCGCGCGGGACGGCGTCGGCGCAGGCGCGCGCGCTCGCACCAGCCCAGCTCTGCCGCCCACCGCGCCGCACCAGCGGCCGCCGTGCGCCCTGTGCTATAAGCAGCCTCACAGGCAGCGCTCTGCCGCTTGGCACTGGGTCGCCGCCCGGCGCGGGCGCGGGCGCCGGCGCCCGCTGCCCGCACCGGCGTCGGGCAGCACATCGGGCGGCAGCAGCGCCGCCGGCACGGCGGCGCAGACGCCCGCCGGCCACTCGCACGTCAGGAAGATGTCCACATCGCCCGACGCGGCGTCCACATCCGCCTCTAGCCTCTTCACATCCGCCTGCGCCCACCGGCCTGACGGTCGAGGTACATGGTAGGAAGAGGTGAGGTTAGGGTCCCTCACAGACATGGACGGCCATGGTGCCAAGGGAGCGTTACTTTCTGTAAGCCACGTGACAATCGCCCGCGCTGCAGCGTACCCTGGTGCCTGCTCGCCAGCCACGAGGCTTATGGCACGGAGAGTTAAAGGAGTGTGGGCGACGCCGCTAGGCGGCTCCGCGCCTGCGTGAAGTGCCGGCAGCCCGCGCCGGGCGCCCCGCCGCCGGCTGGCGGCCCTTCGTCCTGCGCGCCATCCAGGTACGCGACTGCCAGCCCGGCCAGGCTCGCCAGGCCGGCGCGGCCGAGGTAGCGCACGCCGCCGGCGCCGCCGCCGGCCTCCAGCGCCGCCAGCGCGCGCGTCGACCCGCGGCCAAACCCTCCTATGAAATAGGTCGGCAGCGGCGCGATGCGCGCGCCGGACGCGTATTCAACTAGCTCCGAGTCGGGCTCCGCCGCATCGTCCTCGGGGCCTGCGCAGGTGCAGAGGCGCCTCAGCAGCTGCCTCGCGGCCGGCGGCGTGGTGGCGCGCGCGCCGCGAGCCCGCGAGTCCCCAGCGCGAGCTGGGCCCGCGGCGAAGCGCCTGGGGCCTTCGGGGCCTGTGCGGCCGCAGTCCCTCTGCTGAGCGGGCAGTGTCTGTTCGCTGCCTGGAGCGCTGGGACTCGCGCCACGGCCTCTGCATGAGCAGCCTACACGGCGCGTGTCGGGGGCCTCTGCAAAGCCCACTGGGGGTTGCCGCGCCTCCGACTGTGGGCATGCAGCCTCACAACACACCTTCACACATGATGCAAGCACAAGAGACAGTTGCACCTGGCCACAGCTGTTGTTTCACAAATTGCTGCCTACTACCTTGCTACCCACGGCCGCGTCCTCACTCAATGTATGGCTCCGCGTCCTATCTTCTCTGGAATGACAGGCAGGTGCGCACCGCACTCCGGGAAGAAGCCCCCAGTGCACAGCAGCAGGTCGAACGGCCCGTTGGCTTTATTGACGGCCTGTACGCGCTTGAAGAGCGCTGAGAGATTGCCATGCACGTCCCCGCTTATCAAGACCTTCTTTTGGTCCGCCATCAGGGCGGCTTCACCACTTTGCGCTATGCTACACACATGCACGATGCTCAAAGTACATTATCCATTTCATACGCCCATCGGCTAACTTGCAGAGTCCTGGAAAAGGCTCACCAAGCGCCTCACCTGCGCTGCAAAAGCGGGGCTGTGGAAACCCTCCCTCTGCTGCGCCGAAACCTGTGTGCTGACGCCTCCAAAGCGAAGCTGCGCAGAGCTTGTGCCAGAACAGAGCACCGCAGGACAGAAGACAGTGTACACACGCAGCAAGAGGCTCACAGCTGCCTTTCTAGAGTGACAGAGCGAGGGGAGCGCCGCCTCACCAAACCTCACAGCAACAGGTGCTGCAAGAGGATGGACAGCCCTGTGACGCTGGCATGCGAGCTGCCAAAGCCGCTGCCGTTCGGCGCCGCGCCGGCGGATGGGGAAGTGAACGGCGGCAGCCCGCGCGGCGGCAGCCCGCGCTGGACCCTCAAGGCCAGGGGGGCGCTGGCGGCCTCGCACGTGGCGCCCTACCAGGCGCTGCCGGTGCAGGTGGGAGGCCTCCGCTCGCGCGGCCTTTTGTGTGCGGCTGCTTGTGCTGCGGCGGAAGCTGCGGCAGCGCTGGCGCCTGGCGTGCGGCGCGGGGCTTCCCCTGGACAGCGTGCTGACGCAGGCGGTGCACCTCGCAGGGGCCGGTCGTGGAGGAGGAGCGCGTGCCGGCTGGCATCACGCACCACCTGACGCCCGCGGAGCCCGTGCTGGAGCGGGAGGACGCCACGCGCAAGGCGCGCCGCCCCGCGCCATGGCACTGCCGGCCAGCTGCTCGCCTGCCACCACGAGGGGCCTGCGGGCGGCCGCGGGCCGCCGTGCAGCGGGCCGAGCCCAGCCGCCAGGACCGCCGCCGCGGCCTGCCAGCGCGGCCAGGCGGGTCTGCCTGCGCCCGCGCTCGCGCAGCGTGCACTGAGGCCTGCGCTGCGGCGGGCCGCGCAGGAGATGGATGCGCGCATCCGGCAGGTCATAGCTAACTACACGCAGAAGCTGGCGGAGCGCACGCAGCACCACCTAGGGTGCGGCGCATGCCCGCCCCTCCCCTGCCGGCACAGCCCGACGCTCCCTGCAGGCAGCTGGGCTGCGGGGTGCTGAGCTGCTGATGCACCTCACTGGCGCGGCCCAAGCAGGGCCTGCAAGCTGAGTGGCCGGGGGCCCTGGGCAGGTACCCGTACAACCTGGACTTTGACTTCACGCCGCTGGAGGGCCTGCAGCGCTTCAGCATCAACAACCTGGGCGGTGCGGCCCCCGCGCCCGCCCCCGCCGACCCTGCTGCCGTCGCCGCGCTGGGAGTTGCTGCATGTCCGTGGGCGCCCTGAGGCACCGCTGAGCGCGTGGTGGAGCGGCGTGCCAACGTAGCAGCTTTTCAGGCGTGGCCTGACATCGCTCGCCGCGCGCGCAGACCCCTTCATAGAGAGCAATTATGGAGTGCACTCGCGCGAGTTTGAGGTGCGCGGCTTTGCCGAACCAAGGACGGGGGCAGGCATGCTTGTTGACTTAGGCACGCTCCTAGCTCGTGCTTCTGGTGCACTTCATTTTGCTCATATGCGGAACGACCTGGCTCGATGGCAGACACGCACACGTGCAGCACGGAGAGCTCAACACAACATTTGGATGGTTTCATGTGTTGGCCCTGGTGGCACCGGCTTCGCGCCGGCCGGGCGCTGAGGCGCGCGGCGGGCGGGGCCGTGCGCAGATCGGCGTGCTGCAGTGGTTCGCGCGGCTGTGGGAGATCGACCAGGACGAGTACTGGGGCTACATCACCAACTGCGGCACCGAGGGCAACCTGCACGGCATCCTGGTCGGGCGTGAGAACCTGCCGGACGGCGTGCTGTACGCGTCGCGCGAGACGCACTACTCCGTGTTTAAGTGCGCGCGGCGCCCCGCCCGGCCCCTTACTCTCTCAGACCCTGCGCGCCCTGCACGGCCTGCCACGGCATCCCTGCTTGCTCTCGAGCACGAGCCCATGGGTCCGGGATTGCTCCGCCGTGCCGCGGCGTGCGCATGGAGAGGCAATTTCGCTCGAGCGCGAGGCGCGCGAGGCGCATCATGCTGTGATGCGCATCGCTCCCGGAAAGGGCGTGCATGCATCGTGGGAGCCCGGGGTGGGCGCTGTTCACGCGCCTTTTTGCTGACCCCCGGCTGCGTCCAGCTAGGTCTCTTCGCAAATCTCTTACACCGCACTGCTGCGCGCGCAGAGCGGCGCGCATGTACCGCATGGACGCTGAGCGCCTGGACACGCTGCCGAGCGGCGAGGTGGACTACGACCACCTGCGCTCGCGCCTGGCGGCCAACGCGGCGCGGCCCGCCATCATCAACGTCAACGTCGGCACCACGGTCAAGGGCGCGGTCGATGACCTGGACCGGGTCCTGGAGATCCTGGCGGAGACCGGCTACGGCGAGGATCGCTTCTACATCCACTGCGACGGCGCGCTGTTCGGGCTCATGGTGCGCGCCCCCGCCCCTCCACCCCGCCTGCCCGGAGAGCGCGGTGCGCGTGAGGGCGTGTGGCGCGGGCGCGGATGCGCCTGTCCACCCGTGCTGAGCGAGGCCTGGCTGTAGCATACATGGGTCCCTGCAGAGGTTGTTAATCGCATTGTCAAATGCAGCAGGTGTGGCACCTCGACGCGCACCCGCTGTGGGACTCATCTCTGCAATCAAAACTTTGAGCGTGCCAAGGCGGCCCGCCAGCGCCGGAGCGCGCGCATGTAACGTCTAGCTCAACATCAATTCCGCTAAGGGGGACCCCGTGCGGCGCGCAGATCCCGTTCGTGAAGCGCGCGCCGCTGGTGACGTTTCGCAAGCCGATCGGGTCGGTGTCGGTGTCGGGGCACAAGTTCATTGGCGCGCCCATGCCCTGCGGCGTGGTCATCACGCGGCAGCGCTACGTGCAGGCGCTGAGCAGGCGCGCGCCTTTGGGCCCCAGCCCCCGGCCTGTCTCGTGAGCTACCTGGTTGCTCCGCGCCAAAGTCGTGCAGGTGCTCTTTAAAGCGCACGGCGGCGTTGCCACCCTGCCACCCTGACATGCGCCATGTCCACAACTTTACGCGCTGACGAGCGCTGTTTTTCTTGGCCTATCAACATGGGTTGCAGGTTGTCAAGATGAGTCGCAATGTGGAGGTTGCCATAAGGGCGCGTCTAGCGCTGCGAGCGAGTAAATGCGATGCCGTGCGGCGCTCTTGCTGGCCGACACATGTTCCTAATGCAGCACCTGCGCGCACTCTTCACATACCAGGCTTTAAGGGGCATTTCTGATAGACCGCCGCGCGCGCGCAGCGACATCGCGTACCTGAACAGCCGCGATGCGACCATCATGGGCAGCCGCAACGGGCACGCGCCGATTTACATGTGGTACACGCTGACGCGCAAGGGCTACGAGGGCATGCGCAAGGACGTGGAGCGCTGCCTGCGCAACGCGCACCTGCTCAAGGCGCGCCCGTACACTACGCGCGGGAGAGAAAAGCCCGTGCAGACCGCGCCAGCGCTGCGCGCCGGCTCTCAGCTATCATCCGGCGCTGCGAAAGTGCGGCTTTGAAAGGCGAAAGGACTGCTGGCGCAACCTTGGAGCTTGCCCCGTGCTATGGGTGCTTGCTATGGGTGTTGGCGGAGCTGCGGCGCTGACGCGCGCGCGGCGCGCCGGCCAGGCGATGCTGGAGCGCGCGGGCGTGCGCGTGATGCTCAACGAGCTCAGCAGCACCGTGGTGTTCGAGCGGCCGACCGAGGAGGCGTTTGTGCGCAAATGGCAGCTGGCTTGCCAGGTGCGCAGGGTAGGGGTAGGGTCAGAGGGTTTGCACCAGGGTCAGAGGGGGTGCTGCGGGGCAGCTGCGCGGCGCCCGCTGCAAGGTCTCTCATGGGGTGTCAATGAAGGTGTCAGGCGCCGGTGGCGTGGTCGCACGTCTGGGGCAGGGCTGCGTGCGAGGGGCATGTCTGAGATGCATGCCCAGGGCGCATGGATAAGTTGCCGGTGCGAGACGTCGATGCGCGAGGCGGGTACAGTGCGCTGACCAAGCGCCGCGGGCGCGCAGGACGACATCGCGCACGTGGTGGTCATGCCGAACGTGACGCTGTCCAAGCTGGAGGGCTTTGTGGCGGACTTGATCGCCAGCCGCGCACGCGCCGCCACGACCGCCGCGCTGCGCGTCGCCGCCGACGCGCGCGCCGTGCGCGACGACGAGCTGCGCGGCGCCAGCGACGACGACTGCTAGCGGCGGCGCTCCTCTGGGTGTGTAGGGCAGCTGGGTTATTTCTTCAGAGCGCATGGGGGTGTGCGCAGGAGTGCCTCGGCTGGCACGCTGCCAGCGTGTGGCCCGTGCGCTGAGTCGATTGGGTGGCTGGGCGTGTATGCCCGTATGTGAGCATGCTCGCTGGTGGCTGAAGCGGATGAGTTGCAATAGCCACACGGACAGTGGAAGTGTGTGATCAGGGGCTTCAAAGAGGATAAATTTGGGGGCATGTCATGCGGTCATTGGTGCCATGCATGATCATTTAATATGTGTCTCCTAGTATGTAGAATGTAGAATATGGAAGTTGGTTGAGCTTCTGTGCGCTGCGTGCCAATGCGCATAGGCAGTATGTGTGGTGTGCCCAGTCGAGAAGTAGAGAAGTAGCAAACTGCTGCTGCGTGTGCGGCCAGGCGCCTTACAGTGCCTGGCAACTTTCTGGGTTTTGCGGCCCCCTGATATTTCAGCACTTGTGAGGGGCTTCTGGTCACAAGCTCCCTACTGTATGGGACTACCTGTTGCAGGACCCTTCCCGAGAACAAGCCCGTGTTCGCACTGCGCTGAAGCGCTTCTAGCTCATTTGTCATGTCATGTCATGCTTGTGCTATCCAGCGCAGGATGTAAGACGTGGGTTGGTATATGTGCATGTGCGTGTTCACCCATTATGGCAGAATCTGAGGCACGAACCCTGCGCATGCGGACTTGTACATTTGCATGACTGGCACACCTTTTGGGGTGGCCGGACGCTGACAGTGCTGGATGCAGAACTTTTTGAATGACCAGGAACATTTGAAGTGTTCTCGCCAGCGCAAGTTACAAGCTACTTCCCTGCCGCTGCCAATTTCCGCTCTGCCAGCTGACAGGGCACAACTTTGCATACCACTATGAGACATCAGTATGGGGAGGACCACCGTCGGGGTGGTTCCGTGCCTGGTGGCCTTTTGAGGAGCGCTCCCCCTCCTGCCTTGCGAGGAGCGCTGGCCTTCATCCCATTTTTATTTCTATAAGTTAACCCTCCTCAATCAATCATCATCCTCCTCAAGACCCTGCGCATGCTTTGGCCCACACACTTTCTGCGTGCACGCCTCCCTCCTCTGCCGCACCTATACACACCCCCAGCTGCACCATGGCGCTCCGCAAGTTCGCCAGCCAGTTTGCGTGCAGCTCCGGCCTGCGAGTGTGCGTCAGCCCGGCGCTGAGCGCGTGCCGGGAGAGCCTCTGGCGCGGCTTTGCCACCGGTGCGGCCCGATCTGCCAGCTGCATCAACGGCAGCCAGCCGGCGTGCAGGCCGGTGCACTTGCGGCATCAATGCTATCCAATGCCTGCGTGCTCTGCATCCCTCCAGTGGACGGGCTGGTGCCTGCACGCCCCTGTGCGCGTGCTCGGCACGGCTGCGCACCCTGGTGCCTAGGACAGCGTCCTTGGCAGCGCCGGTGCTATCCACAGCCTGGGCGCCCGGCCTGGGTGCGCGGCCTCAAGCGAGGGGCGCCGCGCAGTGTCCGAGGACAGGAAGTACGCCAAGTCGCACGAGTGGGCAAAGGTGGACGGCGACGTGGCGACCATCGGCATCTCTGACTTTGCGCAGGTGGGTGCTCCCCCCTCCTCGCGCCTGGCTGCTGTGGCGCGCCTGGCCGGCGGCGAGCGCTCTCAAATACATCCGGACAGGTCGGGCTGCCACACAGGGGTCCTGCGCTGTTGCAAGCGCCTGTGCTCGCGCCTGCTCTGGCGTTGCCGGCCACTGCGCCGGCCAGCAATGCATTTGCTTGCGGTCCATCCGCAGACGGCCACCTGCGCACCCTCACGTCAAGGAGCGCCAGAGCTACTGCGCGCCTGTGCGGCGCAGGCCGAGCTGGGCGACATCGTGTACGTGGAGATGCCGGAGGTCGGCAGCCAGATGGAGTCCGGCGCCGTGTTTGGCGTGGTGGAGTCTGTCAAGGCGCGGCGCCCCGCCTTGGTTGATTGCTGCCTGGTTAACGAGCGTACCGCCGGGGGGCCAGCGGCCAGGTGAGCAACAGGCAGCCTGCATCGATGTCGTACGCTGCTTCAGGTCTTGCCGGCGTCCAGAGCACAGCGGCTGCACTGCTGAGCGCATGTCAGGCAGCCGCCCCACGGTCCTGTGCCTGCGACGCTGTGCAGCAGAGCTGCGTACGGCAGTGGGGATGCTCTCTTGTCTAGACGCGCGCGCGCTCCCTGAAGGGCCCACGCGGCCAGGACGCTGCAGGGCTCGGGGCTGTCTGCGCATAATCCTTGGCTCACGATGCTGCTCGCTGTCAGCGCGGTCGCGTTCAGGGCCCTAACCCAAAACTGCGTGCAGGCGGCCAGCGACGTGTACTCGCCGGTCAGCGGCGAGGTCGTCGAGTTCAACGAGAAGCTCGTGGAGGAGCCCGGCGTGGTGCGCGCCCCGCGCCGCGCTTTGCATCGCAGCTGCACCCCCGTCTATGCTGAGCAGGGGCGGCACTGCTGGTTGCCGGCGCCCAGCCTGCGCAGCGGGCAGGCACGGCGCCGCGCGCGGCCCCAGCATGGAAGCGGTCCAGGCGGCGCTGCACTGGCAAAACGCGGTGCGCCGGCTGCGCGCGGCAGGTGAACAAGGACCCGTTCGGCGACGGCTGGATGGTCAAGCTGCGGCTGAGCGACCCCGGCCAGGTTGACAGCCTCATGGACCCCAAGGCCTACGAGGCCAAGTGCTCGTCGGACGACCACTGAGCGCGCGCCGCGGGCGGCCCCGCCGGCGCGGCGCCGCGGCCGCGTGCCCGGCGCGGCGCCCTGCGGCAGCGCGCGCGCCGCCCGCCGCTGCCAGCGCCGCGCTCCCGCAGCGGCGCGCTGGGGCTGCCGCTTGACCTGCGGGGACGAGTGTCGCGCCGCACTGGTGGGGCGCGGCGGCGGGATGCAGGCGTGGTGGCGGCCGGCGGACGTGCGCCCAGCGCGGTGCAGGCGGCAGGGTCAACCTCGCTGACATTCCGCTTCCAGTCCAGTTCCTTTGTGAGGCTTCCCTGGTGAGGCTGCACGGGTGTGGGACTCGGGGGTGGGTGAGCAGGGTCAGGCCGCCAGGCCTTGGTGAGCCCCGCGCAGCCGCATCACATTTTTCCCGCCTTCATTGCATGCCATGGGTCCGCGTTGTGGGCGCATGCAGTGCTTGGCATGTGACCCTGCCTGCCGCGACGACGGCTGTGCAGGGAGCGCGCTGCCTTGACGGGGAGTGCGGCCTGCATACGGGCTGCCTCTGGCCCGGCATCAGGCCTGTGCGATGCAGTGAGGGTCGTGCGTACCGCGCTTTTTACGGGTGCACTGGTCGGCAGCGTTTGCCGCGAGGGTATTCCTATGTGAGGGCGGGTGTGCGCGCGCAGCGCGCATAGGTAGCGAGCCTCGGTTGTAAATGCTCGGTTGTAAATGCTCTGGGCACAACAGGCAACAATCTACCAAGCAAACTACAAACGGGAGGTGAGCCAAAAGCAAGCATTGGAGACCCCTGCAGGGCTACTACAGGGCTTGGGAGGGTATGCAAGTGCTCTGACTTCCGACACGCCGCCCCAGGCAGCGTACTACACGGCCCTCCCAGCTCTGCGGACTCAGGAGGAGAACACAGGACGGACGGGGCGAGCTGCTCGCGCGGCAGTGGAGGCGAAGCCGGAGACCTGGGCGAGCTTGCAGTCCGCTTGGTTTCCGGCGAGCGGTGCGGTCCCGTCCAAGCTCTCGGCCTGTCTGTACGGAGCAACCCCAGGGCTCCAAGGCGCCGGAGCGGACGGGCCGCGGAGCCTGGGGGGGAGGGGCAGCAAATGCGTCGCCGGTGGGAGTGCGAGACCGGGGCGGCGCTGGTGCCGAGCCCGTGTTGTTTATCGATGTGTGGGACTTCCAAGCCTCTAACACCGGGGCTACGGCGTGCTGGGGAGCTGCAAGCGCTGCCCCGGCAGCGTAGGAGGTACCTTGCGACGTAGGCTCTTTGGCGATGCCCCGGCGGCCGCGTTGGAGCTCTCAGCACTGTATCTGATCATTGCCGCGCCCACCTTGGTGCCAAAGCTGCCGGGATGGGCCTGATGATGGCAGTCCTGGGGCCGGACCTCTGATGCGGGCGGGCGATGGAGCAGGGGGAGGTGTCGGGCGCCTTCGTGCCTTGTGCTGAATTACCTGCGGGGCCTGCAGCTAGGCCAAGCTTGTGAGGAGACCCCGCCGGAGCCCATCGGCCCCGCTGAGGTGGTTGTGCACCGACCTAGGCGCCGGTGCCAGTTTGCGAGCGGCGGCCCGGCGGGCGTACGAGGCGCTGCTGGGAGCTCTCATGCTGGTGGTAGAAGCGGTCTCAGCTACTACTGCAGCCGGCCGCAGAGCCGCGGGCGGGTTGCTTAGTCAGAGCGTGCGCGCGCGTCCTGGTCCTGCACGGAAGCTGCAGCGCTGGCGACTGGTGTGGCAGCTTGCTTGGACGGCCAGCGTGTAAAGTCTACAGCACAGATGGCTGCCATGGGGCCGCACCACTGCCTGCAGACGCCTCAGGTATGTGCCGCGCGCGCCGCAGGCTGTCGGCGGCGCCTCTCGTAGCGGGCACACTGTAGCAGCGGTCCGGTGCTGCGGCCTACAAGCGCCGCGGAGCACGCGTGCTGGGCACGGCAACGCCGGCGCGGAGGCGCGGCGGGGCGCGATGGCGGGCGTGGGCGGCGGCGCGGCCGTCGCAGGCGGTTGGGGCGGCACACCAGAGAGCGGCGCGCAGCGGCGCGCGTGGTCCGCACAGGGACCGGGTGGCTGCGCGCCGCTGCAGCATTGGCACTCGGCGCCGTATGGCGGCCTGGACGGGTGCGGGCCTGGCGTGTTAGGGGAGGCGCCACGCAACAGGTGGAGCTCCTGGGTGTTGCGCGGGCTCCCTGCCCTCTTTTGCAGTGCCCAAGGGGGGGGGGGGGGGGGGGGGGCCGCCCCCACCTGTACTCACGTACAGGTCCCGCCCTGGACCTCTGCCTGAGGGCGGGAACCCCCTGACGGGCATACGCTCAAGTCAGGGGGATGGCCGCATAGACAT
>JAABUJ010000144.1_pt1 | contig 156867 bp, 147 predicted proteins | sample 5559131 | NCBI WGS metagenome assembly JAABUJ01 (sample SAMN10711875, study PRJNA513366) | rock metagenome | isolation source: Antarctica rocks | place: Antarctica: Victoria Land, Mt New Zealand nord | collected 2016-01-07 | reverse complement strand
ACGCCGGCTGTCCAAAGACTACGAGCGGCTCCCCGAGACCGAGGAAGCCATGATCTACATCACGATGAGCCGGCTCATGCTTCGCCGCCTTGCGCGGGCTGCCTGACCCTTTTCAGACAGCTTCTAGACTAACGAACCGTTCAGACCAGGGCCACTAGGGTACGTCTCGCTATATTGTTGGACCCCCTGCCAGGAACCCGTACCATACTCATAGGTTCCCTCATACGCATCGGCGCTAGCCGTGCCAGAACTCGCAATATAATCTGGCGACATGTTAAAGAGTTTCCGATCGTAGTTCCCTGTTGACGGGTTATACTCGTACTAACAACGGCGTATACACCGGTCGAGTCCGGCGCACCGGACCAGCTATATTGGCTCCAACTATGTGGATGCCAGTAGTTGCAGTTCGCACCGTGATCCCAAGAATCAGTCTCGGCGTGGGCAACGCGTATGCTATTTACTCCGACCAGCAATGAACTGCAGATCAAAACGAATCTAACAGCAAATCGATGAACATAAGCTAATCCCACTTGTCGCCCTCCTAAACCGGAAACTGTCAAAATCGATCAAACAATCGAACCACGGCAGGTCCAGCTACTCCATCTACATATCATATGCATATCCTATTTGGTCTGGCCGAACCGCCGCATTCACTTCCCCAACAGGCTCCGGCACTGACGAAAGCGTTCCGTCTCAGCGCAAGGCAGACACCCAGCGGGCGGTCCACTCCTCCAGGCCACAGTTCTCCAGCATCCAGCGATCTCGGGTCTTCAGCGCACTGATCTCTTCTGACGAGAGATTGAACTGGGCGAGCGCCGTATCCGGCTCGTTCACCAGCAGATTCCGGTAGGTGCCATCCGTCATGAGTTTGGTGGTGACATCGATTAGCGCTCGCAGGCTCACACGGTTCCTCCTGGTGCTTCGCTCCGTCGTTATTCTACCCGGAAGCAGCGGCAGGTTAGGCTCTGCGGCCAAAGGGAGACGCGGCGAAGAGCAGGAAGAGCAAAAACACGACGAGAGCGCCTACGGTAATCTCTACCCGGCGTTCAGGGAAGAGCAAGCCGCCGAGTAACAGTAGTGCACCGAGTAACAGCGCGTAGAGCATCCGCCGCGCCACCCGCTCTAGGCGATCGACCGCCCGGACCAGCTCCGCAGATTTAAAGTGGAAATCGACCTCGCCCTGCTGCACGCCCTGCAGTACCTCCCGTGTCAGATAGGGAAGAGCATATCCGGTGGCCGCCAGCGACCGCACCTCACGGGTGATCTGGTTGAATGCGCCCCGCGCCCCACTGTCTCCTCGCACCAGATCACGAGCAAACGGCTCGGCCACGGTGACAAATTGAAAACTCGGGTCGAGGGCCGTGGCCAGTCCGCTCAGAGTACCGAGGGCACGTCCCAGAAAGGCGAAGTTGGCGGGAATCTGGAAGGCTTCGGCGTACAGCACGTCCTGGAGCTGGCTTAACACCTGGATTGGGTCAATGGCTTGCAGTTCGCCGAAGGACATCTCGTAGAAGGTGTCTACCGTCCAGATCAGCGCACGTTTTAGCGCCCGCAGGTCCGCCTGCCGGGTAAAGAAACCGAGCCGTCCCAGAGCTGCTATGACGCCGTTAAAATCTCGTCTCACGATTCCGACAAACACCTGACGGATGTTCTCCCGCATCTTGGGAGAGATGTCGCCGACCATGCCGAAGTCCAGCAGCACCACCACCGGGCCGGGGCGCACAAAAATGTTGCCCGGATGGGGATCGGCGTGAAAGAAGCCGAACTGCAGGATTTGCATCAAATAGGCGCGGATGAGAAGTTCGGCGACCGCCGGCCGGCTGATGCCGGCTCGCTCCAGCCCCGCAAAATCCGTCACTTTTACGCCGGTCATGAACTGCATGGTCACGACAGTACCGCGAGAGTGTGACCAGTAGATGCGCGGAATCGCAATGGTGGGCTCATTGGCGAACAGCACCGACAGCCGTTCCGCGTGATGACATTCTCGCTGGTAGTCCAGCTCGAGGCGGAGCGTATCTTCGAACTCGCGCATGATGGCCGGAAGATCGGCTCGTCGCCGGATTGCTCGAAACCGATCTAGCCAGTCCACAATGGTGCGAACAGTACGCAGATCTACTTCAATAATCTGGTCGATGTTGGGCCGCTGCACCTTGACGGCAACTACGGCGCCAGAATGCAGAGAGGCCCGGTGAACCTGTCCCAAGGAGGCAGCTGCTACCGGGACCTCTTCAAAAGATGCGAAGTGCATGGCCAGCGGGCCGTCCAGCTCTCGCTCGACCTCGACCTTGATATCCTCAAACGGCACGCCCGGTACTTCGTCTTGCAGGAGCGCCAGTTCTTCGATGTACTCAGGAGGCAGCAGATCGACACGGGAACTGAGGAACTGCCCGATCTTGATCAAGACGCCGCCCATTTCCAGCGCCACCGAGCGGATACGTATGGCCCGCTTCCGGTTTCGCTGAGCGTCCTGAAAGAAGCTATAGGTCCGCCCCGTAATCCGGGTCCGCACATATTGCAGGAGAAGGCTGAACAGTAAACCGAAGAAAAGTCGAAGAATTTTCCAGTTTCGCCTTCGACGGTCAATGATGGGTGTTGCCATATATGATCTGCACCGCCTGGGTTCGCATAGTTACGTCAGTATCAAGAAACGAGGACATGACTCAGCACTTCAAATCGTATCGCACCGACAGCGAGCAGGCGACCTACGAGTTGGGACAACTGCTCGCACAGCAGTTGCAGGCCGGCGATGTCGTGCTCCTGTACGGATCAATCGGGGCGGGTAAAAGCGTGATGGCCCGAGCGATTGGCGAGGCTCTCGGCGTCTCCCGTTGGTCCGGGAGCCCGACGTTCTCCCTGGTGCATGAGTACGGGACCGTTCCGCCCTTCTATCACGTGGACCTGTACCGGCTGTCTGCGGGTGAGGTCGCAGACTTGGGCCTCAGTGAGTATGCCCAAAACGACGGCATCCTGGCAATTGAATGGGCCGATCGTGCGGAAGGCGGGCTGCTCCGCGACCTGTCCACCGGGCGTGCCATTACAATTGAACTGGCCTATAGCGGGGAAGATAGCCGTGAAGTGCGGATCTCGGGCCCGCCGGCTCTGATCGCTGAGCCGGCAGTGCCCGTCGAGAACGGTCGGTGATCCTGGCGCTCGACACCTCGGACGGCCAGGCCAGCGTCGCACTCTGCCGGGATGGACTGACCATGGCTGAGTGGTCGTGGGATACCGCCGGAAACCACTCGCGCCACCTGCACCTCGCAGTGCAGCAGATGCTCGCTTTACTGAGCGTCTCCGTGCGCGACGTCACCGCTTTAATAGTTGCCAAGGGACCGGGATCTTTTAGCGGCCTGCGCGTTGGTGTCAGTTTTGCCAAGGGATTGGCAATGGCTCTGGATGTTCCCCTGGCCGGGATCAGCACTCTGGATGCCATCGCTTTCCAGGCCAGTGCCGGCAGCGAGAGTGTCTGGGCAACCATGCCCGCCGGCCGGTCGCAGGTATATACCGGCCGTTTCGAAGGACAGGGCGTGACGTGGCGGCGTGGCGGCGAGTACATGATGGTATCGGAGGAGGAGATGGTGGCCGTCAGCGCGGACGGCGGGCTGCTGGCTGGACCGGCTGCCCACGCTATTGCTGCACGCGCAGCGCTCTTGGGGAAACCGCGCGACATGGTCCCACAGGCCTGGCAACTGCGCCGAGCCGCCTTTTTGGCAGAATTAGGAAAGCAGTACTTTGATCGGGGCGGAGTGGACGAGGCGTCCACGCTGGAGCCGCTCTATCTTCGCCGTTCTTCAGCCGAAGAAAAGCGCGCGTCCCTGCAGGAGTAAACGTTGAGGCTCATTGTCGAGGATATGGACCTCGAGGACATATCTCGGGTGATCGAAGTCGATCGTGAGAGCTATACACTACCCTGGCCGGCCAGTGCCTATCGTCGCGAGATTTTGCACAATCGCAATGCCAAATATCTCGTACTGCGCGAGTTAGCGCCGGGCGCGCTGCCCCGAGGCGCCGAGGCCGAGGTGGATTCTCGACCGAGACCACCGTTCGGGTTCTTTCGCAAACCGGCCAGGCCGGCCGATAAACCGGCCGATCGAGGTCGGATTGTCGGCTACGCCGGCATGTGGCTCATGGTGGATGAGGCGCACATCACCACGATCGCCGTTCTCAATGATTGGCGCGGAAGAGGACTGGGTGAGTTGCTCCTGGTCAGTCTGATCCAGCAGGCCACGGGAGTCCATGCGCACCATATGACGCTGGAGGTGCGAGTCTCGAACGAAACCGCACAGAAGTTGTATCGAAAGTACGGTTTTGCGGAGGAAGGGGTTCGTCCCCGATACTACAGCGATAACAATGAAGATGCACATATTATGTCTACCAAGAACATTCAAGAAATCGCCTACCAGGAGGCGTTCACCGACCGCCTCGAACGTCTCCGCACGCGCTTCAGCAGCGTAGCCGACCTGGAGGTTTCTGCTCCGGTCTTCGCCGCCCCGCACGCGGCGAGGTCGCAATAATTAGTTTGGCCGTCTTGGTGCTCGGCATCGAAACGTCGTGTGACGAGACCAGTGCCGCCGTGGTTGAGGACGGCCGGCTGGTGCGTTCAAATGTAGTTGCTTCCCAGATTGCCGCCCACGCTCCCTTCGGGGGTGTGGTGCCGGAGATCGCCAGCCGCCACCACATCCAGGCCATTCGCTGGGTGGTGGAGTGCGCGCTTCAGGAGGCAGGAGTGGAGACCGCGGACCTGCACGCGGTGGCAGCAACGTGCGGACCGGGGCTGGCGGGCGCCTTGCTGGTGGGGGTCAACTTTGGCCGCGGTCTGGCCCTCGGTCTGGACCTACCGTTGGTTCCAGTGAACCATCTGGAAGGCCACCTGCATTCCGTCTGGCTGATGAAGGAAAGAAATCAACCTGGGCCGGTCCTGCCCATGTTGGCGCTGATTGTCTCCGGTGGACATACTGAATTGGTAGTGATGCATGCGCATGGCCTGTACGAGCGTGTCGGCCACACCCTGGACGATGCCGCGGGCGAAGCGTTCGACAAGGTTGCCCGGCTGTTGGGTCTGCCATACCCCGGTGGACCGGCCATCCAGGCGGTTGCCGCCCACGCAATTGAGCCGATGAGACTGCCCCGAGCCCGGCTCCCAGGAACGTTCGACTTCAGCTTTAGCGGCTTGAAAACCGCAGTGCTTCATCTGGCCGCGCGTCTGGCCACTGAGGCCGGACCCGAGGGACTTCGTGGCACGGCGCTGCCCCAGGTGGACATCGCCGGCGGACTGTCATCAGAGCAGATAGCCAACATCGCCGCGGGATTCCAGGAGAGCGTGGTCGAAGTGCTCTGTCAAAAAACAGCCGACGCAGCCAGCGCCCTGGGGGTCGCCTCCGTGGCGGTGGTTGGTGGAGTCGCGGCCAACACCGCCTTGCAGGAGCAGATGCGGCGAACGATTCAGCAGCCGCTGTATGTCTCACCCGCCGAGTTCGCCACCGACAACGCGGCGATGATCGCGGCAGCGGCGTACTACGTCCCACCGGTGGAGGAGGAGATTGATATTCTGCCCGGCCTAGCACTGGGAATGGCGTGACTATGTCGCCTTCCCCGCTTCCTCCCAGCGCGCCAGGATGAAGAGCAGGTCGGACAGGCGATTGAGGTAACGCAGCACCTCGACGTTGGTCACATCGGCCTCGTGATACAGCCGCGCGACCTGGCGTTCCGCTCGGCGGACGATGGTGCGGGCCAGATCCAGCGCCGCCCCAGTCACGGTCGCCCCCGGGATGATGAACTCCTTGCCGATCTCAACCTGCTCTTTCAGGCGCTCAGCCGCTTCGTCCAGGCGGGCGACATGAGACGGCTCGATCTTGAACGATACCTTCTCATAGTTTTCAGGCGTGGTGGCGAGCTCCGCCATCATCACATAGAGGTCCTGTTGTACCTGGCGAATCTGATCTTTGAGGTTGGCACCCTCCGCGTGTGCTCGCGCCAGTCCCAGGGCTGAGGTGGCCTCATCGACCGTGCCGTACGCTTCAGGGCGCCGGTGGTACTTGGGCACCCGTCCGGCGCCCAGCAGATCCGTGTATCCCTCGTCACCGGTCCGTGTCGTCACTGTGGCCAAAACTAGCCTCCTGTTTTATACTCTAGAGTTGTCATGGGCGCCCGTGGCGGAACAGGTAGACGCGCTAGGTTGAGGGCCTAGTCCCCGTCAAGGGGGTGCTGGTTCGAGTCCAGTCGGGCGCACCATCATACACGCCGCTTCTCGTAGGCCAACGCTGACCGCGTGAGCCAACGCGCGGCTGGGTGCTGACGCCGCCTATGACCGGAGCGAGAGTAGTGAGAGGTTCTTCATGGGAAAGTCCTTCACGTTCCCGGTGACCAAGGTCGCTTCATTCTCGAGCGCGACCGCGGCGAGAAGGGCGTCGGTTGTGGTGAGCTGGTACCCCGCACGAGCAAACGTATACCGGTACTGGCCTGCCCGACGTGCTGCGTCTCGGCTAATGTCGCAGTACGGTAAAGTCACGATGAAGAGGGCCCAGTGCGAGGCCTCCTCGGCTGTGAGGCCAGCATACAACTCAAGTACGGTGACCGCGCAGACGGCCACCGCTTCACTGCCGTCAATCCAGGAGAGGATGGAGGAGGTCGCCGGCTCGGCGCCTTTGGAGAAATCGATCAAGGCGTCCGTGTTCAGCAGAAACCGCGTCAAGTTCGATCGTCGCCGGAAAACGCTTTTTCATCGCTTTCTACTCGCATGGCATGCACCCAGGCCGACGCTGCTCGAGGCGTTTCCCAGCCCCGAATGTGCACATCCTTGAGCGCACCAGCGTACTCGTGCGCGGCCTTGCGAAGGCGCTCTCGCGCAACCTTCTCGCGGGCGGCATCCACCAAGAACTCGCTCCGTCGTCTCGGTCCCACCAGAGCATCAATCTCGATCAGCAACTCTTCAGGAATCATCACATGCACGCGTTTGGTCGCTGTACTCGCGGTATGGTTTGGTCTTTGCATATCCATGTGAGAAGGATAGCAAGCTTACGCAAGGTCATATGCTTGGGTATGCCGGCTGTCTCCCTGCGTCTGAATACTGCTCAATGATCCGTGCCTGGTTCTATCTGGTTGCGTCAGCCGCTGTCTGGTTTGTCGAAGCGTTTCTGTTCAGCTACTTTCTCCGCTTCTCCGCCGGGCAGACGGTGTTGATGGCGGTCTTCTACCTGCTGCTGTTTGGCATCGCCGCCCGGTACTTTATTCGGGGACTGAGCGGGCTAGGCCGCTCTGACGACGATGTTGCCGCGTGGCGCCTGGTATCGATCATGCCGATGCTGGTGGTAATTCTCGGCTCGTTCGTCTCTCTCCCGATCCTGCTGCTGGTGGTCGCGGCCGGCAAGCTGTTGTAGGACCGAGTGCCTCGCAGACAGTCTAGAGTTCAAGACGGTTGACGTAAGAGAATTGCGGATACCCCAAAGGGGAGCTCATGCAGGCATCCGTCTTGCACCGGCATCATCGTGGAGGACTGAATCCCCGCTCGCACAGCCGGCAGTGCTGGCCTGCGGACCAGTCCGGCCAGTCCGGCCAGGACGGCCGGGCTACGGGTGCCGTGGCATACGTCGGCCTGAGCCGGGCTACGGGTGCTGTGGCATACGTCGGCTGGAGAGCCGCGTACGGCAACCGTCTTGGTCTAGAGTTGCCCAACGCTCCCCACCGCCCGCTGGCCTACGTTGGCACGAACCCACTCGACGATATCGACGGTTGACGCTCCTGGCGTGAAGAGCTCGGCCACGCCTAGCTCCTTCAGGGTCCGCACATCCTCTTCAGGGATCGTCCCGCCACCAAAGAGCAGAATGTCGGCGGCGTCGTCCTGCCGCAACAAGTCCAAAATGCGCGGAAATAGCGTCATGTGGGCGCCGGACAGCAAACTCAGCCCGATGCAGTCCACATCCTCCTGCACGGCAGTGTTTACCACCTGTTCGGGCGTCTGGTGCAAGCCGGTGTAGATGACTTCCATCCCGGCGTCGCGCAGCGCCCGCGCTACTACCTTCACCCCGCGATCGTGTCCGTCCAGTCCCGCCTTGGCCATCAGGATTCGTATCTTTGGTTCTGCCGTCATGACGGCGCCCCTCTCTTCACTTGACGTGCTCGGCTTTCTTTAGACGAAGGCCGGTTCGCGGTAGGTGCCGTACACCACCTTGAGCGTATCGGATACCTCTTGAACGGTGGCATAGGCCCGCACCGCGTCCAGGATATACGGCATGACGTTTTCATCTCGCTCGGTTGCCGCCTGGAGTTCATGCAGCGTGGCTCGCACCCGGGCGTTATCCCGATTGTGCTTCAGCTCTTGCAGTCGCCGAATCTGCGTTCGCTCGACCTCCGGATCGATCCTCAAGATCGGTATGTCAATGGCCTGGTTCTTGACGAAGTCATTGACGCCCACCATGATTTTTTCACGGCTTTCCAGCTGCTTTTGGTAGACAAAGGCCGACTCCCCGATTTCGCGTTGGAAGAAGCCCTGATCGATGCCGGCCAGCACGCCGCCCAGCTCGTCGATGCGCGCGAAGTAATCGAGCGCGCCCTGCTCCATCCGATCGGTCAGCGCTTCCACGAAGTAGGAGCCACCCAGCGGGTCCACGGTGTTCACTACTCCGGTCTCGAAGGCGATGATCTGCTGGGTCCGCAGCGCAATCTCGACCGCCTTCTCGGACGGGAGCGCCAGCACCTCATCCATAGAGTTAGTGTGGAGCGACTGCGTGCCGCCCAGCACCGCCGCCAGCGCTTCAAGGGCTGTCCGCACGATGTTGTTCTCCGGCTGCTGGGCGGTCAAGGACACCCCCGCCGTCTGAGTGTGAAAGCGCATGAGCCACGATTTCGGGTCTTTGGCTCCATATTTTTCGCGCATAAGACACGCCCAGAGACGCCGGGCGGCCCGGAACTTGGCAATCTCTTCGAAGAAGTCGATGTGTGAGTTCCAGAAGTACGACAGCCGCGGTGCGAAGGCATCGACATCAAGCCCACGGGCGACGCAGGCCTCGACATAGGTCATGCCGTCGGCAATAGTGAACGCCAGTTCCTGAATAGCGGTCGAGCCTGCCTCACGGATATGGTAGCCACTGATGCTGATCGGGTTGTACTTGGGCGCGTGCTGCATCGTGTACTCGACCGTGTCGACGATCAGCTTCACGCCGGCGGGAGGCGGATACACCCACTCCTTCTGTGCAATGTATTCCTTGAGGATGTCATTCTGCAGCGTGCCGGTCAGCTTCTGTGAGGGGACACCCTGCTTCTCGCCAACGGCGACATACATGGCCAGGACGATGGCAGCCGGGGCATTGATCGTCATGGAGGTGCTTACCTGGTCGAGTGGGATGCCCTCGAACAGCACTTCCATGTCCGCCAGCGAATCGATCGCCACGCCGGTCCGCCCGACCTCTCCCAGGGCGCGGGGATCATCGGAATCGATGCTCATCAGGGTCGGATTGTCGAATGCCACTGAGAGGCCGGTCATTCCCTGATCGAGCAGGTAGTGAAACCGCTCGTTGGTATCGCGTGCCGAGCCGAAGCCGGCAAACTGACGCATGGTCCACAGCCGGCCGCGATACATATTGCCGTAAATGCCCCGCGTGTACGGGTACTGTGCCGGAAAGCCGATGTTCTGCTCGAAGCTGGTTCCGGCCAGGTCCAGCGGCGTGTAGAGCGGCTCGATGTGCTGGTCGGAGAGCGTGGTGAGAGAGACGTCACGATCCTTGCCGTAGCGCTGCGTCCTCCACTCTTGAAAATCCTCTTCGATGGTACGATCCTTCAGCATCTCGATCTCCTATTTTCCGACCGGTAGCTCATGGCGTGCGAGTATCTGTTCGGCAACCTGGTACGGGTCCATCTGGCGGCGGACGGCGAGATCAAGCAGGTGGTGAAACTGTTCGCTCCTCGCTTGCGGCTGCAGCACCGTTTCCCGTAGCCGTCGCTCCGCTATCTCCATAATCTCGCGTTCCAGCCTATCTTTGCGACGGCGCACCAGCCCACCGCTGGTTTCGAGGAACGTGCGATGCTGCTGGATGCGAATCCACAGGTCTTCCAATCCCTTATTCTGCGTTGCCACGGTCTGTACGATTGGCGGCGTCCAGGGCCGCTCTACCACATCCATTCGCAGCAAATCGCGAATGTCGGCCACCGTTTTACTGACTTGCGGATGGTCGGCTTTGTTGACCACGAAAATATCGGCGATTTCCATAATCCCCGCTTTGATGGCCTGCACACCGTCGCCCATTCCCGGTGGGATGACCACCACGGTGGTGTCTGCCGCGCCAGCCACCTCCAGTTCCGACTGCCCCACGCCAACCGTCTCCGCCAGCACCAGGTCCATACCCATGGCGTCGAAGACCATGATGGTGTTGGTGGCGGCCAGGCTCAGCCCCCCCAGGTGGCCCCGAGCGCCCATACTGCGGATAAAGACGCCCGGATCGGCGGCATGTCTCATCATCCTGATGCGGTCTCCCAGAATAGCGCCGCCGCTAAACGGGCTGTTCGGGTCCACTCCCAGGATGCCGATGGTCTGGCCTTGCTCACGAACCACCCGGATCAGCTCATCGACCACGGTACTCTTACCCGCTCCCGGCGGCCCGGTGACCCCGACGATGTAGGCGTGGCCGGTTTCCCGATAAATGCCGCGCATGGCGCGTTCCAGTGATGGGGAATCATTCTCGATCAAGCTGATGAGACGACCGGCGGCCCGCCTATTGCCCTGCAGCACCTGCTCCACCAGCTGCTCCGCTGAGTGTCCACCGAACCGGCCATCAGTCACGCTTGAGCAGCTGGCGCGCAATCACGACCCGCTGGATCTGATTGGTGCCCTCGTAAATCTGGGTCGCTTTGGCGTCGCGCATGTACCGCTCCACCGGAAACTCTTTGATGTAGCCGTAGCCGCCTAAAATCTGCACTGCGTCCGTGGTCACGTGCATGGCGGTATCGGTCGACATGAGCTTGGCCATAGCGGCCAGATGGGTAAAAGATTCTCCTCGATCGCACGCGACCGCGGCTTCCCAGGTCATGAGCCGGGCCGCGTCGATGGCGGTCGCCATGTCGGCCACCATAAATTGAATGCCTTCGAAGCTGGAGATGGGCTTGCCGAATTGGCGACGTTCCTGGGCATAGGCGACCGCGGTGTCCAGAGCGCCTCGGGCCAGGCCCACGGCCTGTGCGCTGATGCCGATGCGGCCACTGTCCAGCGCCTTCATGGCAATTTTGAATCCGTCTCCCTCCTGGCCCAGGAGGTTTTCGGACGGCACCTGGACGTCCTCCAGGATCAACTCGCCGGTCGGTGAGCCGCGCAGTCCCATCTTGTGCATCGGCTCGCCAAAGGCGAGGCCCGGCATGCCCTTTTCAACGATGAAAGCGGAGATGCCGCGCACGCCGGGAGCGTCTCCCAGCCGAGCCATCACGATATACACGTCTGCCACGCCCACGTTGGTGATAAAGGTTTTGACGCCGTTGAGCACGAATCCGCCATTGTGACGCACGGCGCTGGCTTTCAGGCTTGCCGCGTCGCTCCCCGCGTCCGGCTCGGTGAGGGCGAAGGCGCCTAGCTTCTCTCCCCGTGCCATCGGCGGCAAATACTTCTGCTTTTGCGCCTCGCTGCCAAAGTAGAGGATGGGCTCGGTACCGACCGAGGTATGAACATCCAGGATGACGGCAAGGGTGCCGGAGACCGCCGCGATCTCCTCGACGAATAGCGCGAAGCAGATGTGATCCAGACCCGCCCCACCGTACTCCGCCGGCACCACGATGCCCAGGAGGTCGAGTTCGGCCGCTTGTCGAACCAGCTCCGCGGGGAATTCGTTGTGCCGGTCGATCTCTTCCGCGCAGGGCGCCACGACGCCGAGCGCAAAATCGCGAACCGCGTCGCGAATCATGGTTTGATCGTCGGTCAGCTCGAGATTCACTTGCCCCCCATCACCTGGCGTGCGATCACCAGGCGCTGAATCTGCTGGGTGCCCTCATAGATTTGGGTGATCTTGGCGTCGCGCATGTGGCGTTCCGCCGGATATTCCTGCATGTAGCCATACCCACCGAAGATCTGGACCGCATCCGTCGTCACCCGCATGGCGGTATCGCCGGCAAAAAGCTTTGCCATGGACGACTCACGAGCACATGGAATGTCTTTGTTCCGCAGATACGCGGCGCGCAGCATCAGGTTGCGTGCCGCCTGAATCTGGGTCGCCATATCGGCCAGCATGAACTGGATGCCCTGGAACTGACTGATCGGCCGCCCAAACTGGTGACGACCGGCCACGTAGTCCAGCGAATCCTCCAGCGCCGCGCGCGCAATACCAACCGCCTGAGCCGCGATGCCGATGCGGCCGGCATCAAGTGTATCCATTGTCACCTTGAAGCCATTGCCCTCGCCGCCCAGCACGTTCTCCACTGGAACCGCGACGTTCTCCAGCACCACATCGGTGGTGGGAGCGCCACGAATGCCCATCTTTTCGTAGTGGGTGGTAAAGGAAACGCCGGGCATGCTCTTCTCGACAATGAAGTCTGTGATCCCTTTGGTGCCTTTGTCTTTGTCGGTAACCGCCGTGACCACATACACGTCGGCCACCTCACCGTTGGTGATAAAAATTTTCCGACCGTTGAGGACGTAATGCCCGTCGCGCTGAACCGCCGTGGTGGTGATCGACGCCGCGTCCGAACCCGCCTCCGGTTCGGTCATGGCCAGCGCCCCCAGCTTCTCGCCGCTGGCGAGAGGGACGAGGTACTGCTCTTTTTGCTCGGACGTGCCAAACATCAGAATTGGCTCGCCGCATAGCGAGATATTCACATCGAGAATCAGGCCAGTACTGGCGCAGGCCCGGCACAACTCTTCCACCGCCAGTGCAAATACGATGTAGCTCTGCCCGGCGCCACCGTACTCCTCCGGAAACGGTATCCCCATCAGGCCCAGTTCGCCCATCTTGGCGACCAGATCAGCAGGGTACTCCGCGGCTTCATCGATTTTCCCGGCGCGCGGCAAGACTTCATTCCGGGCAAACTCTTTGACGAGGGTCAGGATGTCCTGCTCCTCCGCCGTCAACGTAAAATCCATCGCGCCTCTCTTCAGACCGGCCGGCCGGCGCCTATGCTCAGCAGATTCAAGTGGTCGGCAGCCGCTAGCAAGCCAGCCGGACGATGGTCGCTTCCCCCTGGGCCATGCCGCTACAGATTCCCGCAGCGCCGTACTCCACCTTCCGACGTCGCATCTCATGAATCAGAGCACCCAGAATGCGAGCGCCCGAGGCGCCGATAGGATGGCCCAGAGCAACCGCACCTCCGTTCACGTTCACCAGTTCGGGATCGATCCCCAACATCTGGATACTGCGCAGCGTGACAGCGGCAAAGGCTTCATTGATCTCGAACAGCCCGATGTCGTCAAGCGAAAGGCCCGCTTTGCGCAGGGCCTGCTTAATGGCGTCAGCCGGCACCGTGTGCAAATAACGGTTCTCGGCATTGGCCTCTCCCTGGGCCACAAATACTGCTAGCGGCTCGATCCCCAATTCTTCAGCCTTGCCGCGCGACATGACCACCACCGCCGCCGCGCCGTCGTTCACCCCCGGCGCGTTGCCGGCAGTTACGCTACCGCCGGCTTTGAGCGGTCGCAATTTCGACAGGGACTCCAGCGTGGTATCGGCGCGCGGCTGCTCGTCTCGGTCGACCATGACCGGCCCGCCCTTGCGCTGTGGCACGGCTACCGGGACGACCTCGTCCTTGAACTTGCCCGCTTCCAGCGCCGCCAGATAGTGCTGCTGGCTGCGCACCGACCATCGGTCCTGGTCTTCTCGGCTAATTTCAAACTCGGCGGCCACGTCGCTGCCGTACTCGTGCATCGGCACACACCCGGATGGACAGTTCAGGCCATCGCGCATCATGGCGTCGACCGCGGTCTGATCGCCCATGCGATAGCCTGAGCGAGCGCCTTCCAGGAGATATGGCGCCAGGCTCATGCTTTCCATGCCACCCGCGACTATCACCTGGGCATCGCCGGCTTTAATCATCTGAGCGGCCAGATTTACCGCCTTCAGACTGGAGGCGCACACCTTGTTGATGGTCAGCGCGGATACTTCCTTGGGCAGTCCCGCTTTGAGGGCGGCTTGCCGCGCCGGAATCTGCCCCTGTCCAGCGGTGATAACGGTCCCCATGATTACCTGATCGACCGCGTCGAACGGCACGTTACCCCGTTCTAACGCGGTTCTGACGACGCACGCTCCCAACTCCACCGCCGGTACAGTACTGATGGCGCCGCCCAGCTTGCCGAACGGGGTCCGCGCCGTGCTAACAATAACGACTTCTTCCAAGACTCATCCCCTCTTCAAATCGTCCTCACTTTATTATGGCGCAAGACCGGTCAGAAGGGCTCCGTCGTCCCCAGACAGCGGAAGGCGGCGGCGTACTACGCGCCCAGCAGGCGCGCTATGACCGTTCGCTGGATCTCGGAGGTGCCCTCGCCTATCTCGCCGATTTTTACGTCGCGCCAGTAGCGGGCCACCGGAAACTCCTCCATGATGCCGTAGCCGCCATGAATCTGCACCGCGTGGTTCGCAGCCCGCGTGGCGACTTCCGCTGCGTACAGCTTGGCCATGCCCGCTGCCAGCCGGAAATCACGCCCCTGGTCCTTGAGCCAGGCAGCTTTGTAGGTCATCAAGCGGGCCAGCTCAATCTCGGTGGCCATGTCGGCCAGACGAAACTGGATGGCCTGGAACTTCGAGATCGGCTTGCCGAACTGGCTGCGCTCGGTGGCGTAGCGAAACGCCGCATCGTACGCGGCCTGCGCCAGTCCGACGCTCAAGGCCGCAACTGAGATACGGCCGCCATCCAGGATGGTTAGGAATTGGTGGAACCCCTCACCTCTCTGGCCGAGCAGGTTCTCTCGCGGCACGGGGGCATCTTGGAAGGCTAACTCGTGCGTATCCGAGGCGCGCCAGCCCATCTTGTCGTAGTCTCTGGACACCGAGTAGCCCGACGTCCCCGTGGGCACGATGATATTGGATATCTCCGGGGTACCGTCCGGACGAGTCCCGGTTACTGCGGTGATGGTCACGCCACCGCTGATGGAGGTGCCCGAATTGGTAATGAAGGACTTCACCCCGTTGATCACCCAGTGGCCGTCGGACTCGACGGCTTTGGTCGCCGTGGCGCCCGCATCCGAGCCGGCCTGTGGCTCGGTCAGCCCAAAGGCCCAGAGCGTTTCCCCGGAGGCCAGGCGAGGAACATACTCCTCCTTCTGCTCTTCGGTTCCGAAGAGCACAAAGGGCTGTGTTCCCAGGGAGGTATGGGCTGCCATGGTAATGCCCACCGACGCATCGCCTCGGGAGATTTCTTCGACCGCCACCGCATAGGTCACGGTATCGGCGCCCGTTCCGCCATACTTCTCGGGAATCGGCAGCCCCAGAAAGCCGAGTTCCGCTAGTTTAGCCACGATGTCGTACGGGAACTCTTTGGCCTTGTCGTAATGCTCGGCTCTGGGAGCTATCTCGGCATCGGCGAACTCGCGGGCGAGATCGCGGATCATCTTCTGTTCGTCGCTCAGATCGAAATTCAGCGCTTATTCCCCTTTCCGTTTTCGGATTTCCTGGGTCAGGGCCGGCACTATCTTGAATAGGTCACCAACCACGGCCAGGTCCGCCAGTTGAAAGATCGGCGCGTCCGCGTCCCGGTTGATTGCGACGATGGTATCGGCGGTTTGCATCCCCACGCGGTGCTGAACCGCGCCCGAGATACCAATCGCAAAGTAGAGCTGCGGCTTGACCGTTCGGCCGGTCTGACCCACCTGATGCGAATAGGATATCCAACCGGCGTCCACCGCGGCTCTCGACGCCCCCACCGATCCATTGACCTCCCCGGCCAGCTCGGCCAGCAGACTGAATGGCTCGGGACCGCCCAGCCCACGGCCACCGGATACGATCACGTTGGCCTCTTCGAGAGGAGCCGGAGCACCCTCTTCCTGCACCGCCTTACCCTTCTTCACTCGCCTGGCGGTGTCGGGGATCGCGACGTCGAGCGGTTGCACCGTCGTACTTTTGAGGTTCTCGGTCGGCGTAAACGCATTGGGGCGAACCAGATAGACCGCGGTAGCGCCCTCACGACACTCCACATCCGTGGTGTAGTTGCCCCCGAAGATCGTCTCAATCGCGTCCAAGCGCCCATCGTGCGGTACCAGGTCCACCACAGCAGCTACCAGGCCGCTCTGGAGCCGGACGGCCAGGCGTGAGGCAATGTCCTTGCTGTCCGCGGTGTCTGGAAACAGGATGCAGATCGGGCGCTGCTGGTCGACGACCTGTGCCAGAGCCTCTACCGCCGGCTCGGTCAGATACTGATCAAACACCTCGTCTTCGGAGACATACAGCGTGTCCACTCCAAATTGGCCCAGCCGGTCCGCCAGGCCGGCTGCTCCTCGTCCGAGGCCAACGGCAGCCACACCGCTGGAGAGCGAGCCGGACAGTTCCGCGGCCTTGCTGGCGGCCTCCAGGGCGGTGCGCTTGGGCTGGCCGCCTTCATGTTCTACATAGATCAGGATATCTCCCGGCATGTCTTCCCCTCTTCGCCTCGTGCCCAACAACAATGGACCTCGCGGGTCCGCTAGATAAACTTACGCTCGGCCAGAAAGTCGGCGATGACGGTCGCGGCCTCCTCAGGCGTTTCCGGCTTCACCACTCCGCCGGCTTTCTTCTCGGCACGAGGCGTTGCCCCCGTGACCACGGTGCGAGCGCCGGAGAGTCCGACCTGATCGGGAGAGACACCGAGATCGGCACACGACAGTTTCTGGATTTCTTTGCGTTTTGCCGCCATGATGCCCTTGAGCGACGGGTAACGCGGTTCATTGATCGCTTTCACCACGCTGACCACGGCGGGCAGCGACGTTTCAACCTCAATATAGCCGCCCGCGATCTGTCGGTTCAGATAGGCCGCGCCGTCTCGAACTTCCAGCTTCATCACAAAGGTGACCAACGGAAGACCCAGGCACTCCGCCAGTCCGCCCGGCACGATACCGGCGCGGGCGTCGGTACTTTCCATCCCGGTCAAGATCAGATCAAACGGCGTCTGCTGCAGTGCTTGCGCCAGCACCTGACAGGTACCATACCAGTCGGTGCCCTCCAGCGCCGGATCGTTGACCAATACCCCTTTATCCGCTCCCATGGCCAGGGCCTTGCGCATGGTGTCCTCGGCCGAGGCGGGCCCCATGGTCAACACCGTCACCTCGCCGCCGTGAGCTTCTTTCAGTCGCAGCGCCTCTTCCAGCGCGTACTCGTCAAACGGGTTGATGACGCTTTCCAACTGAGCACGGTTCAAGCGAAAATCTGGTCCCAACTCTTTTTTGGCGGTTGTATCCGGCACTTGCTTGACGCACACCACGATATTCACTGGCTCACCCTCCGCTCCAGTCGAATGTCCGCCCGTTTGCAGCACGATCTCGCCGCCTGGATCGGACCCGAACTCTCACGTTTCACCGCAGCATCGGTGCATTCCAACGCGAGAGACACCACACAATTATCACGGTCCCTCAGGAGACAACCACCCGCCGCCATGTGGATACAGAGTGATGGTAGCGCATACGGGATTCGAACCCGTGGTCTCCGCCTTGAGAGGGCGGTGTCCTAGGCCGCTAGACGAATGCGCCTCGGTGTACTCGATTGTAGCCTCCAGAGCACCGTAGGCAGTTTACCAGAGGTTCGGGCGGGTGACCAACAGCATCTCACTCCGGGTAGGCGATAAAAGACACCACATCAACGCCGTACTCCTGAAGGCGCTCCCGACCTCGTAACCCCTCAAGCTCGACCAGCACCACCACCGCCACCGGTAGTCCGCCAAGTTCTTTCACGATGTCGAGCGATGCGGCGACTGTGCCGCCGGTGGCCAGCAGATCGTCCACCAGCAGCACTCGTTGCCCTGGTTCAATCGCGTCGCAATGCATTTCGAAGGTGTTGGTGGCGTACTCCAGGGTATAGGCGCGCGTGATTTTCTCCGCCGGCAGCTTCCCCAGCTTGCAGATCGGCACGAAGCCGGCGCCCAGCAGGTAGGCCAGCGGAGCGCCGAAAATGAAGCCACGTGACTCCATGGCGACCACCACATCGATCGAGGATTCTCGAAAGCCGGCGGCCATCAGGTCGACTGCAGCCCGAAATGCGTCGCCGTCTTTCAAGACGGTGGTAATGTCGTAGAAGAGAATGCCGTTACGCGGAAAGTCCGGCACTTCTCGGATTCTCGATTGCAGCCTCTCGGCCAATGGGGCCTCCTGGAGCGATGGAAGCACATTATAGCGGCAGCCTCCCCACGGTCTCGGTCGAACACTCGATGGCCGAGCCACGTCTTCTCGAGGAGACGGTGGTATCACTCTGGGAACGTCAGGCATTTGATCCCGCCGCTCTGGGGTCGCTGCAGCTTAGCGTGATCTTCCGTGGCCTGCCATCTGACGCGGGTGGACCGGACTATCAGGACGTGCTGCTCGCCTGGCAGGACCGAGAGGTCATCGCGGGAGACGTCGAATTTCATGTAGAGTCCGCCGATTGGTACACGCACGGTCATCACCTCGATCCGCACTATAACCGGGTGGTACTCCATGTGGTGTGGCGAGATGACGGCCAGGCGACCACTCGGGAAAACGGAGGGATCGTACCGGTACTGGCACTGGAGCGCCACACAACCAACGTGTTGGTCCGCGATTCGCCGGTGAGCGCGCAGGCGCTGCTGCCCCACGCCTGCGTCGCGCGGTTTCGTCGCCTAACCACTGAGAACCTTCAGACGCGGATCCGCCAGGCGGGAATGACGCGGTTTCAGGAGCGAGCCGGGTTATTTGCCGCCGACATGACCTACATGCCGGCCGATCAGGTCGCCTACACGGCCTTGTTTGAGTCACTCGGGTACGCCTCTAATCGGGAGGCTTGCCGCCAACTGGCCGACCTGGCGCCGTATGCCTGGTTGATGTCGGTCGAACCGGCGGAGCGCGCCAAAACCCTGCTACAGGCTGCCGGCTTCCTTACCCAGGGAACGGCGAGACCGCCCGCCCGGATGAAGCCGGAAGCGTGGCGCCTGGCCCGTATCCGGCCCGGCAATCACCCAGCGATCCGGATCGAGGGGATGGCCCATCTGCTGAATAGGCTCGGCGCGCCTCTCGCGGAACGCCTGGTCGATCTCGTGCTCGACGCCCGGCGGCCAGTCCAGCTGAGGGCTGGACTGGTGACCAGCACCGCAGGACGGCCCCTGATTGGCGCTGGGAGGGCCAATGAGATGGCGTGCAGCGCGGTGCTGCCCTTGGTTGCCGCGCTGGTTCCCGATGCGACCCGGCCACCGGATCTCTTCGCCACGTATCCCAGTCCGCCGCACACCCGCTGGACTCGGAGCATGCTCAACCTGCTGGCCCAGGCCGGTCACGGTGACATCAAGTCACGAACCGCGGCGGATCATCAGGGCTTACACCACCTCTATCACCGTTTTTGCCGACGTGAAGACGCACGAGGCTGTCCGGTGTGCGGGCGCGAGTCAGAGAAGCGAGACCTCGCATGATTGTAGGCTCTCTGTGCAAATGTCGCAACCAGAGCACCTTGCTCTTTACTTGCCACAGTGATCGCTATGCAACATGGTAAGCCCGATCCTTTGGACCACCCTCGCGCGAATGTTTGCCGTGATTTCTAGAGCCAGGTTCCTGCACGGGAAGTTACCGTCCCATTGCCAGTACGCTGTTCCCCCGAGAGCTGCAGGGTAGCGAAACAATCCGGGCGTCTTCAATTGGGAATGACCCGTTAGCTCTCCAACAATGACGTACCTGCTGGTATGAGACAACGGGTCCGGTCTTCCATGACAGTCTGTCGCGATGCGCCCAAACAGGTACCGAATCTCCAACGGCCATCCGGGATTCCGCACTTCCAGTTCGCGCAGTCTCAAACCGGTCAGCCCCTTGACTGGACCTACCGGGCGTAGCGGGGCCACAGGCATCTCACGCTCAGCCCTCGCAATGTGAGCTGGAGCCAGGCACTGATCTGCCACATTGTTGTCCCTCATACCGACGCTGCACAGCGTGAATCTGGCCGCGAACGCCGTGCCGCCCCCATGCGGCAACTGTGCCAGGCCGAGCACCAAGCACGTGAATAGACTGTATGCATTCCGCCTTAGGGGCACATGCTTCTCCGCAAGAGTCGGCCTCTCGTCACTGTTTGCCGAGCACATCGTCGGTGTTGATCAGCAGGCCAGGGATCGCTGTCGAGTCGATCTCTTCACCACGTCCTGCCCTCACAGTCATGCCATATTTATCGCCCGAAGGGTTCGTGTGGCGCTCAATGGCCTCGCCCGGTATGTCGATGACCCAGAACTCCGGTATGCCCGAGCGTGCATACAGCGTCAATTTCGTGCCACGATCGTAGGCCGGCGAGCTGTCCGCTACTTCCATCAGCAGGAACACGTCATCCGCGTTCGGCAGGTCGTTCCCGTACTCGCGGTTGCGGACCACCGCCAGGTCTGGTTCGGGCTCCTGGTACTCGCCAAGCCTTACCGGACTCTGGACGTTGACCACTGCGTCGTCGGTCAGCCGGGACACGAGCAGCCGGATGATCCTGCTGACACATGTCACGTGGCGGCCACCGATCGGACTCATCTCGACCACCCTCCCATCGATAAGCTCCACCCGATCGTCCTCCCGTAGGATGCCGCTGTCCGCCATTCGATGGTAGTCGTCGGCGGTGAATTGACGGTATGCCGGCTGGGTAGCCATGTTCCCTCCAGTGCTTCCCTCCACTCGTGATCCCACCATACGTTACGTAGTCCGAGGAGCCGATGGTAGAGGGGTCATGTCGTACCAATCGTGGCCCACTTTCATTTCTACCTGCAGCGGGACGGCCAGCTTGAGCGCGTTCTCCATGGCATCCTGTACCAGTGGCGCCACCGCATCGAGGTCACGTTTCGGCACGTCGAAAACCAATTCGTCGTGTACCTGCAAGAGCATGCGCGTCTCGGGGTGGCGCTCCGCCAGTTCGCGATGCAAGCGGATCATGGCCAGCTTGATGATGTCGGCCGCGGTTCCCTGAATCGGCATGTTGATGGCGGCCCGCTCGGCGGCGGTGCGAATCCCCGGATTCGGAGAGTGGATATCCTGAAGATAGCGGCGGCGGTTTAATAGAGTCGACACATAGCCGTACAGCGCGGCCCGTTTTCGCATATCGTCCATGAAGGCTTTGACACCCGCGTAGGTGCGGTTGTAGCTGGTGATGAACTCGGCCGCCTCAGCGCGAGAGATGCCCGTCTCATACGCCAGACGGTTCTCGCCAATGCCATAGATAATGCCGAAGTTGACGACCTTGGCGATGCGGCGCTGATCGGGCGCCACGGCCTCCAGGGGCACGCCAAAGACGGCGGAGGCGGTGGCCCGATGAATATCTTCACCGGTGAGAAAGGCGTGCAAGAGCCGTTCATCGCCTGACATAGAGGCCAGGATTCGCAGCTCGATCTGCGAATAGTCGACCGCCAGCAGCACGTTCTCGGCGCCTGTCGGCACAAAGGCCCGCCTGATGGTTCGGCCCAGGTCACCCCGAATTGGGATGTTTTGCAGGTTCGGGTTGGACGAACTGAGGCGGCCCGTGGCCGCGACGCACTGGTTGAAGTCGGTGTGAACCCGGCCGGTGTCCGGATTGATCAACGCCGGCAAGGCGTCAACGTAGGTGTTCTTGAGCTTGATAAGCTGGCGATACTCGAGGATGGCGTCGACGATTTCATGCTTCCCACGCAGCCCTTCGAGCACCTCATTATCGGTGCTATACCCCGTCTTGGTACGGCGCCCCGAGGGCAACTTAAGTTCCCGGAACAGCAGTTGGCCAAGCTGCTGGGTCGAGTTGATGTTGAACGGGCGGCCTGCCGTCTCGTAAATCTGCCCCTCGAGCCGGCCAATAATCTCGCCCATTTCGACTGACATGGCGGCCAGCACCGACGGATCGAGCGCAACTCCGGCCATCTCCATGTCGGCCAGCACGCGCACCAACGGCATCTCGACTTCGCGAAAAAGGTCGACCAGCTCGCGCTCCACCAACTCAGGCCACAGTGCGTCCTTCAGTCGCAGGGTAATGTCGGCGTCGGCGCCGGCGTAGAGCGCGGCCGTGCCGATATCGACTTCAGCCATGGTGATCTGGCTCTTGCCCTTGCCGATCAGTGCCTCGATCGGCGTCATCTCGATCATGAACTTCGAGAGCGAGAGCGACTTGAGCGAGAGGCCACGTGAGGTGGGATCAATCAGATAGGCCATGATCATGGTGTCGAAATCCATGCCCTCTAGACGGACGCCATGGGTCGCAAGCACCGCATAGTCGTATTTGATGTTGTGGGCGATCTTTGGCACCGCTGGGTCTTGCAGTATAGGCCGCAAAGCATCGAGCGCATTCTGCAGGTTAAGTTGACGTCCCTCCCGGTGCCCCACCGGCAGATACCAGGCATGATCCGCCCGCGTGGCGAACGACAGGCCGACCAATTGCGCCCGCAAGGGATCGGTGCTGGTGGTTTCCGTGTCTAGCGCGAAGGCGCCGGCAGCGCGCAATTCAACGAGTAGCTCCGTCAGGTCGCTTTCTTCTTGCACAATGCGAGTGTTGGTCGTTACCTCGATCTGGCGCGTCAGGCCCAGAACGTCGTCGAATGTGCTCGTTCCTTGCTCGTACCCGTCAATGGTGGCATCCACAGCGCCGTCCCCACCGCCAAACATGCTCAGCTGTTGCGGGCCGGTAGGAGGCGCCGACCGGTTATTGGTTGGGAGCGAGCCGCGCGGGATCATGCCTTGAATTCGATCGATCAATGACCGGAACTCGAGATCGCGGAACAGTCTGATCAGTTCCGTCCGATCCACATCGTGCCAGGCACAGTGTTGCAAGTCGAGCGTCTCGGGAACGTCTCGCACGATAGTCGCCAGCCGCTTGCTTTGCACCGCCTGCTCCCGATACGGCTCCAGGGCCTCGCGTCGCCTGGCCGGTAGCTCGCTGAGATGGTCGAGGAGATTCTCGATTGAGCCGTACTGGGTCAGCAACTCCTCCGCGGCCTTCTTGCCGAAGCCGTTAACACCGGGGATATTGTCGGACTTATCCCCCACCAGGGCTTTCCAGTCGGGGATTTGAGTCGGTTCGAGTCCGTACCTCGACCGCACCGCTGCCTCGTCGTACAGCGTGGTCTCGCTGGCTCCCCGCGCCGGCGTTAGCACCCGCACGTGCTCGCTGACTAACTGCAGCGCATCCAAATCGCCGGTGAGAATGACGGTCTCAATCCCCTGGTCTTCGGCCTGCTTGGCGAGAGTGCCGAGCACATCATCCGCCTCGAAGCCGTCGTGCTCGTGCATCACGATGTTCATGGCCTGCGCAACCTCGCGCACCCGCTGGAATTGGCCGGCGAGTTCGGGCGCCGTGCGCGGCCGGGTAGCCTTGTAGTCGGCAAATTCCTGGTGACGAAAGGTCGGCGCCGGCCGATCCAGAGCCATGATGACGTGGGTCGGCTTCAGTTCATTGATCTCCTTCAGCAAGATATTCGAGAAGCCAAAGACGGCGTTCGTCAACTCGCCTGAGGCGGTCGAAAGCGTCGGGATCGCATGATACGCGCGGTGGACCAGGGCGTGTCCATCCACCAACAACAGCCGAGTGTCGTTGTTCATGCCGCCTGCGCCTCCCATCCCATGGGCTCATCATAGGCAATCATGCGGGAGGCTCAAGGGTTGTCCCGGCCACTGGATCAGGCGTCGCCCTCCCCTTGGTGAGCGGAAAGACAAACGAGAGGATGGCTCCGCCCACGATGCCGCCCAGGTGAGCCGAGTTGTCCACATGAGGGGTCAGATAGGCGAAGACCAGACTGAAGGCCACCAGAGGAAGCATGGAGGAAGAGATTCTGCGGCGCAATCGGTCCGGGATGACGTTTGATCGCTGGAATCGCACCGTCACCAACGCGGCCGCCACTCCAAAGATAGCGCCAGAAGCCCCCACCCCGACCTCGTGCGCCTGCCCCGTCATCGTGCCGTATACGACACTCGAGGCCGATCCAATAAGTCCTGCTCCCAGATAAATTGCCAGGAACCGAGGGCTGCCGTATAACCGCTCGGCCAGGGTACCGACCGCGAACAGCGACGTCATGTTAAAAAGAATGTGTGCCACGCCGGCATGCAGAAAGATCGCAGTGCAGAGTCGCCACCACTGTCCCTGCTGGATCAAGATGGGTGAGAGTGCGCCTAAGTTCAGCAGCGTCTGGACGTTGTCTGAGCCTCCGTTTGCAGACTCGAATGCGAAAACGACCAGATTAATGGCGATGAGTGCGTAGGTTGCGAGTGGCTGCCGTCCTCGCATCAACTCGTAGAATGCCTGGTTTCGTGCGACTTGGGTTCGTCGCAGGGCATCAATGCGGTGCGGCTCAATAGTCGATCCGCTCGCTCCAAGCGTGGCTTCTAGGGTGGAGGCTATGTCCGGCCGCCTGAGTCCGGGTGTGTGGACCCGCTGTGCCGCTAAATCCGCCACCCAGGTAGTAGGCCGTAAACCGGTATAGAACGCGGTGGGTGTCAGACCGGTTAGTTTGCGCTGGTTCTGGACCTCCGCGGAGCCGTCCTGTGCGATGATCGCTACCAGGGACATGGGTGCGCCGCGCAACATTCCGCTGTTGGCGATGCCCTGCGCCAGCCTATTTAGCCGCGACTGCAACTCGTCCCGTGACGCTCCCCCGCCGGAAGTGAACGCGTAGAGGGTCTGTGCTCCCGGCGCATCGCTCAGCAAAATACTGTCCCAACCCGCTGCCCACGGCGGCGCCTCCCGGTTTATTGGCGGCGGCAGCAGTGTCTGCGCTCCTTCAGCACTCAGCACAGCCACGGCATTGCGCAGAAACTGATCGTAGCTTTCCGTCATCCGGACTCCTCGAGCAGTGAGATCCGCTCGTGCAGCCGATCGAGACGTTCCTGAAGCACGATGGCCCGCTGTTCCTCTCTCTCCACTACCTCGCGGGGCGCTCGTGCCGTAAAGTTTTCATTGGCGAGCTTGGCCTGAAGGGCACGCCACACCTGCTCGGTAGACGCGAGTTCTTTGCCGAGCCGCTGTTTCTCGCCCGCGAGGTCGGTGAGCTCGGCGAGCGGCAGATACACGGTTATCTCGCCGACCAACAGCGCTACCACCTGCCTCGGCTGATCGGCGACGGCATCCACGACGGAGAGTGGCTCAAGGCGAGCCAGCCGCCCGATGACCCTCGACAACTCGCCAACCGTCTCGGCCGAGGCGCCCACGACGATAGTGGCCGACACGTGTTTTGCCGGGTCCACTTTGTACTCGGCGCGGGCCGTTCTCACTGCCCGGACGATGGCCATCGCCTGATCCATGTCACGCTCTGCTCGAGCATCAGATCCTTTGGGCGCCGGCCAGCTCGCCTGCATCACGCTACTCGGCATCTCCTCCGACCACCCGGAGAGTTCGCGGGCGGCCGGTGAGCCGGTGCAGCGCAGCTGCTGCCAGATCTCCTCGGCCAGAAATGGCATATAGGGATGAAGCATCCGCACCACGCGATCGAGCACCGACCAGAGAACCGCCGCGGCCGTCCGTGCTCCGTCCGGGTTGCCGTCGTCATACAACCGGATCTTCGCCGCTTCCAGATACCAGTCCGCCAGCTCCGACCAGATAAAATCGTGCAATTGCTGACCGGCGCCGTTTAACTCGAACCGCTCCAGATCCGCGGTTACGCCGCTCGTAACGGCGCTCAAGCGACTCAGGATCCAGCGATCCTCGATGCGGAGAGTCAGTTCACGAGCTTCGTCATCGTGGCGTTGCTGTGAGATGATGGCCCGCGCGATGTTCCACACCTTGTTGCCAAAGTTCCGGGCCAGTTCAACCCGTTCCGGCGAAAACCGAATATCCTGCTGATGCGTACTTCCCGACGTAATCAGGCCAAAGCGCAGCGCGTCCGCGCCATACTCCTCTATCAACTTCACGGGGTCGATCCCGGTGCCCAGCGACTTGCTCATGCGCTGGCCGTGCTTATTCAAGATCGTGGGGTTGATCAGCACATCGGGAAACGGCGCCTCGCCCATAAACTTGAGCCCGGTCATGACCATGCGGGCTATCCAGAGGTAGAGGATCTGGCTCGAGGTGTTCATGAACGAGGTCGGATAGTATCGTTGCAGATCGGCGGTTTCCTGGGGCCATCCCAGCCCGGCGAACGGCCACAAGGCCGAGCTGAACCAGGTGTCCAGAACGTCGGGGTCTTGCCCGTCGATCGGTTTCCCGCACGTGGAGCAGGCCTCCGGCCAGGACTTGGCCGCCGTGGCGTGGCCCTCCACGCAGTAATACACCGGAATACGATGGCCCCACCAGAGCTGGCGCGAGAGGGTCCAGGGGCGAATGTGTTCCATCCAGTCCAGATAGACCCGCGCCCATCGATCCGGCACGAACCTCACGCGCCCGTCTCGCACCGCGTCGATGGCGGGCTGGGCCAGTTGTGTCATGTGCATGAACCATTGCTCGGATAGTAGAGGCTCGAGCAGCGTGCCGCAGCGCTCGCAGGTCGGCACGTTGTGCTGGTATTGCTCGGTCTTCAGGAGGAAACCGCCAGCCTCAAGATCGCGCAACACGGCCGCTCGGGCCTCGCCGACCGTCAAGCCTTGGTACGGCCCACCGAGCGCAGTAATGCGCGCTTCAGTATCGATCGCAATGGGCATGGGCAGATCGTGGCGCTCGGCGACCTCAAAATCGGCAAAGTCATGGGCCGGCGTGATCTTCACGGCGCCGGTTCCAAAGCCAGATTCAACCATTGGGTCGGCCACGACCTGGAGTTCGCGGTTCAGCAGAGGCAATAGAGCGATCTCACCAACCAGTCCCCGGTACCGTTCGTCGTCTGGGTGGACGGCCACCGCGACATCGCCCAGGATGGTCTCGGGCCGCACGGTCGCCACGACAATCTCGCCAGTCCCATTTTTTAGCGGGTAACGGAGATAGTACAGCGTGTCCTCGCGCGACTCGTCCTCCACCTCGATGTCGGAGATAGCCGAGCGACAACGGGTGCACCAGTTGATGACCCGCCAGCCGCGATAGATTTGATCTTCGTCAAACAGCCGGATGAAGAACTCCAACACCGAGTCAGCGTACGCGGGGTCCATGGTGAACCGTTCACGGCTCCAATCGAAGGCGCACCCCATGGCCCGGAATTGATGACGGATATTGGCGGCATACTCCTCCTTCCACTGCCACACCCGCTCGACAAACTGTTCGCGGCCCAGGTCGTAGCGACTAATGCTCTCTTTCGCTAGCTGCTTTTCCACCACGTTCTGAGTGGCGATGCCGGCGTGATCGGTCCCCGGCATGATCAGCGTGTTGTGCCCCTGCATGCGCTTGAATCGTCCCAGAATGTCTTCGATTCCATACGTCAGCGCATGGCCAATATGCAGTTCGCCGGTCACGTTCGGCGGCGGAATGGTGATGACAAAGGTTGGAGCATCGGACCGGTCATCTGGTTTGAAGAGCCCTGCCTGCTCCCACCGGTCGTACCATTTCGCCTCTGCCTCAGCGGGGCGGTAGGCGGATGACATGCTCGCCGCTTGCTCCGTCTTTTCGCTGCTCATTACCCCAGCCTCCCCGACTCCACGTAGCTCCGAATAATCAATCGCACTCCAGCCACCCGCCGGATTTCTTCAGCGCCTATCGCCCCCTCGCGATGCACGATCAGGCCCTCCTCAGCAATCTCCACCACACTCGATGCAGCTCCTCCACCAACCGCGGCATCGTCGCAGAGAATGGCATCCGGCTGGTGGCCGAACTGTCGCACGACCTCGTCCGCAAAGCGGGCAGTCGGCTGGCCGCTTCGGTTTGCGCTGGTACCAATTATTGGCTCTCCAATCAATTCGAGCAGCTCCAGGCATGAGCGCGCCGCCGGAACGCGAACAGCAACGGTCTCACCGCCTCCGCGTAACAGTGCCGGCACCGAGGGGCGCGCCGGCAACACCAACGACAGCGGCCCCGGCCAGTAGGTGTCGATCAGCCGCCAGGCGATGCGCGGAACATCCTTCACTACCAAGGGTAGATCGGCGGCGCTGGCCAAAAGGAGGGGTACAGCATGGGCCGATGGCCTGCCCTTAATAGCGAACACGCGCGCACAGGCCTGCCGCTGGAAGATGCTGGCTGAGAGCGCATACAGGGTATCGGTTGGGAGCACGACGACCCCTCCCTCGCGCAGCAGCCGAGCCGCTCGCTCAAGTTCAGCCGGATGGGTTGCTCGCAGCACTTTAATTGAGTGGCTACCCTGGTCGATGGAGTTCACGCTCAGGGCTCGTAGACGACAAAGCGATGATCACCAGCGTAGTCCTGCAACACTGCGAGCCGGCCAACCGGGAGACGAGCACGAACGCCTGAACAGAGATGGTCGGCCTGTCGCGGATCAAGCTCCAGTATGAAGGGTATATGCCAGGCCCGCTCGGATAATTGATCGAGGAGCCGCTCGTACAGTTCCCATCCAAACTGTCCGCCGTAGAGCGCTCCCACCGGTTCGTGTCGCACATCACGCGGCAGGTCGGCCATCTCAGTCGCCGATAGGTACGGCAGGTTGGCCACCAGCAGATCGGGCCTGGTGAGGACGGGGGTCAAGAGATCACCGCACTGAAGAGAGATACGCTCATCCACCGCCATCCGTTTCACATTGCGGGCGGCCACTTCCAGCGCACTGTCGGATGAATCGGTCGCCACTACCCTGCAATGCGGCGACGCGCGCGCCAGGGCGATGGCAATTGCGCCGCTCCCGGTACCGATGTCCGCTATCCGCGAAGCACGATGATCGGCCGCCATCCGAATAGCCTCCTCGACCATTAATTCGGTCTCTGGGCACGGAATCAAGACCTCGGGCGTCACTTCGAGTTCCATGCCGTACCACTGCACGACGCCGCGAATGTATGCCACCGGCTCGCCGCACGACCTCCGCTCGATGAGACGGCGAAATGCAGCAGACTCCGCACTTGAAGCGTGATAGTCGTCATGCGCCAGCACCCAACTCCGGTCCCTGCCCAGCACATATCCCAGCAGCAGTTGGGCATCCAAGGCGGCAGACGGTGAGCTGGCCAAGCGAGCGGCTCCCGACGCCAGCAGCCTGGTAACCTGCTCGCCCTCCGCGTTCGCTACGTCCGGCCTGAAATTAGCTGCCACCGTCCTCCAATCGCTCGGCGCGATCCGCGGCGGCCAGTTGCTCGACGATGGCTCCAATGTTTCCCGCCAGCACCGATGGAAGATTGTGGACACTCACGTTTATTCGGTGATCGGTGACGCGATCCTGCGGGTAATTGTAGGTGCGGATCTTCTCGCTGCGGTCTCCGGTCTGCACCTGCAGTTTGCGGGCTTCACCCATTTCTTTTTGCCGTCGGGTTTGCTCCAACTCGTAGAGGCGAGAGCGCAGAACTGCCATGGCGCTGGCCCGATTCTGAATCTGCGACCGCTCGTTCTGGCAGGTAACCACCAGCTTGGTGGGAAAGTGGGTTATTCTCACCGCGCTGTCGGTGGTGTTGACTCCCTGACCACCGTGCCCCGCCGAACGATAGACATCGATGCGCAGGTCCTCCATCCGGATGTCAACATCGACATCCTCAACCTCGGGCAATACATGCACGGTAGCCGTGGAGGTGTGTATCCGGCCGCTCGATTCGGTGATCGGTACCCGCTGTACGCGATGTACGCCGCTTTCGAATTTGAGTTTGCCGAAGGCCTCGCTCCCCTCGATCTTGGCGATGACCTCATTCAGTCCGCCACTCCCGTTCTCACTCATATCCAGAATCTCGACGCGCCACCGCTGTTGTTCCGCGAAGAGGGTGTACATGCGAAACAACTCGCGCGCAAAGAGGTTTGCTTCGTCGCCGCCGGCGGCGCCCCGAATCTCCAGAATTACATTCTTGTCATCGTCGGGGTCACGCGGCGCCAGCGCCAGCTTCAGTTCCTCCAGCTGGGTCTCACGCTTTGGCTCGAGTTCCGTAAGCGTGTCACGAGCAAGCTCTTTCATATCGTCGTCGGCGCCGTTCTCCAACCACGACCTCGCCTCGTCGATATCAGCGTTGGTGCGTTGCAGGTCGTGAAACAGGGCTAGCAACGGGGTAAGTTGCGAATGTTCGCGCGCTAGCTTCTGCAGCGTGGCCATGTCGCCCAGGACTTCCGGGTCGCTCATCAGACGGCCGAGCTCTTCGTACCGTTGCTCGAGTGACCCAAGTCGATCGAACATCCGGTGTTACCTCGCCGCTTCTACGGGCCGTGCTCGCTCCGCCCGCCGGCCAATCTCGGGGAATTGGCGCGCAATCAGTACGTTGTCCGCCGCCAGTACCGGCATCAGCGCGGCGATTGCCACCTCGATCTGGTCGTCGGACGGCTCCCGGGTGGTGAGCCGCTGCAACCACAAACCGGGTTGCAAGATAAGTCTGACTGGAGCAACGTGGTAGAAGCGAGCGCCCACCCGCAGCACCTCGTAACTCAAGGAGGCGATCAACGGAATGAGCACCATGCGCTCGACCACCCCGAGCAGCAACGGGGGATGGCCCAGGAGACCAAAGACAAATATAGAGATCACCACGACCCACAGCAGGAACGCCGTACCGCAGCGGACATGAATGGTCGAGTATCGCTGCACTACGGTCGGGGTTAGCACGGCGCCATGCTCGTAGGCGTTGATCGTCTTGTGCTCCGCTCCGTGATACTGGAAAACCCGTCGCATTCGGCCGAGTTGTCCGACCAGCCCGAGATAGAGAATGAAGAGCAATAGGCGGACTCCGCCTTCCAGGGCGTTGGCTGCCAGGGTGCCATGTACCCAATGCCCTCCTGCCCTGGTCAACAAGAGCGGTAACACGAAAAAGACGCCGACCGCAAAACTGAGTGAAAAAACCAGCATGCCCGCCAGCAGTGAGCGGGGCACCTCGGCCCCAATATCGCCGCGCGCCTGCACGTTGGCCGAGAACAGCATCATGCGAGTTCCCAGAATTAGCATCTCCCACAGCGTGATTAACCCTCGGATCAGTGGAAGTCTGGCCCATCGGTGCTGATACAGCACGCCGGGAAGGTCCTCACTCAAGGTAAGGAGTTCCCCGCCGGGACGCCGCACGACCACCGACGCGCGTTGCCGGCCTCGCATCATGACGCCTTCAATAACCGCCTGACCACCATAATAAAACTTTGCCATTGTCTATTATGGTACACACAAAATAGATCCAGGGGCCGAAGGACTTTCGGCCCCTGGTATCACAACGGTGCCCTAAGCGTCGCTTGGCTTCTCCTGAATATTGAAGCGCCGGCGGAACCGCTCGACCTGGCCGGCGGAGTCGACGATGCGCTGCGTGCCGGTGTAAAATGGATGGCAGTTCGAGCAGACGTCAACCCTCATGCTGGGCCGGGTCGATCGTGTAGTGAACGTGCTACCGCAAGCGCACTGCACGGTCGATTCAATGTATTCGGGGTGTATTCCCTCTCTCATGGGACGGGTCCTTTCTTTAGGTCCGGGCCGAACGCAACTGGTCAGCGAACAGCCGGACTTGCTTGACCAGGCTGGGCGCCTGCTTGAGCACGCTCATAGCTAAACTCGCTGCGTCTGCCTGCGTTCGCTGGTCTGGTTGTACCGGACGTTTCTTCAAAAAATGAGCGATCTGTAGTATGAGATTGACGATGACACTGGCAGCGGTAAGCCCACTCGCGATGATCGTTAACGTGCGAATAAGGCCTGAGCTCGTCGGCGCCGGCTCGCCCGGGATCTTGACGTCGTCCATGTACTTTCCTCTCCAGACAACAGGCCTTGACCAGGCCCCTGCCGCCTCTTCCCACTCACCGTGATGCTCTAGTATAGTCGTCTTTGGGTCAAATGGTCAAGAACAGGAGGCGTTTTCATCGACAAGCGTATTGTGCTCGGCGTGACCGGGAGCATCGCAGCCTTCAAGGCCGCCAAGCTGGCCAGCGACCTGATCCAGGCCGGCACCCAGGTGCGCGTCGTTCTCACCTCGGGAGGCGCGCGCTTCGTGTCTGCGCTCACCTTCGCCGCTCTAACAGGTCACGCTGTCTCCGACGATATCTGGGACGAGCAACCGGGCCGCTCACGCATCGGACATCTCGAGTTGGCGCGCTGGGCAGACATTCTGGTGGTGGCTCCGGCCAGCGCCCACTCCATCGCCGGACTGGCGCTGGGGCTGAGCGACACGCTGCTGGGCGCCGTAGCGCTCTCCACGACGGCGCCCTTGCTGGTGGCGCCCGCCATGGAAACCCACATGTACCGGCACGCCGCGACTCAGCAGCACCTGCACACCTTACTGGAACGAGGCGCAAGCATTGTGGGACCGGAAAACGGCCACCTGGCCTCGGGGGCCGAAGGCGCCGGTCGCATGTCCGAGCCAGACGCCATACGCAGCGCGGTGATGGATACTCTGGGACGTAGCCAGGATCTAGAGGGCTTCACCGTCCTGGTGACGGCAGGACCGACCTATGAGCCGATAGATCCTGTTCGTTTCATCGGTAATCGAAGCTCGGGGAAGATGGGCTACGCCATAGCCGATGAAGCAGCAAAGCGGAGCGCTCGGGTGATACTGGTGACGGGTCCCACGGCCCTGCGCCCTCCGACGGGAGTGGATGTGGTCCAGGTCGAGACCACCGAACAGATGCGCCAGGCAGTGCTGGCGCGGGTTACCGGCGCGGACGTGGTGGTGATGGCCGCGGCCGTGGCCGACTTCCGGCCCAGCACTCCATCGGCCGAGAAGCTGAAGCGGCAGGACGCCATCAGCCTCCAACTATCCCCGACCGCCGACATATCGGCCGAAGTTGCCAGGCTGGCTCCCAGGGCGATTCATGTCGGCTTTGCGCTGGAAAGCGCCGACCTTCTCTCCCAGGCCCGTGACAAGCTGAACCGCAAAAACATTGATCTGGTAGTCGCCAACGAGATTTCAACGGAGCACAACCCCTTTGGCGCCGACACGAATCGCGTGGCGATCGTGAGCCATGACGGAGTCGAGCAGCTTGCTGAGATGTCCAAGCCCGAGGTAGCTGTCAAGTTGTGGGATGTCGTGCTGACGCGGCTCAGGCCGGCATAGGCTTCACGCTGGCTGTCGCCCGCTCAGTCAATGATGACTGCTCCAGCCAGCGTCCCACCCACACTCTCGATTTCATGGCGTATCTCAGCCAATTCGGAGCGCAGCGTTCGACCCCGACGCACCACCACAATTACGGCATCCATCGCCGCGCTCAAGCGTAAGGCCTGCGCGTCGTGCTGCAGCGGTCCCGCGGAAGCGACGGTGAAGCCCTCCTGAGATTCGAGGGCGCGCCCAATTCGTTTGGCATCTCCCATCTCCGCTTCGAGCAAGTCGATGCTGTGTAGCCCAGGTGTCGCAAGCGTACCGGAGAGTTCGCCGTCCTGCTTCGGGCGGGCCTTGCCGCCACCGACATCTATCAGGCCTACCCGCTGGCCGGCTCCCGCTATAGCTGCGGCGAGTTGTCGAGCGAGATCGGTGGTGGAACCCGAGGCGTCCGCCGGGACCAGCAGGATGTGTCGTGCGCCCGGGTAGCGAAGCTGAATTCGCGCAAAGAGCAAATCGGGATTCGGTGACCTATCTCCCATCAACAATCACGCCAGGGTGTACAGCACGGGCACGCCCAGGGCCTGCTCCACGTCGCGGCGATCACGCACCCGTGGATCAACCGCATCCCACAGTAGGGCGAAGCCAAGCGCGATGAGCAGGCCGAGAAACACCCGCAGCGCCAGGCTCAGCCGGCCGCTGGAAACGGGTGCGGGCGCCGCTGCGGGGGTCGATACAGTCGTCACGAAGGTTCGGTATGCGATGCTCTTCCCCATAAAGAGAGCCCGATCTCGGGTCATGGCCCGGCCAATTATGGACGCGATGGCGAGCGACGAGGTCTCGTTTGGATTGTTAACACAGATGTCGACCGTGCGGTCGCGCCGCGAGCCGGTTACGCTTCCCATGATGTCTCCGATTCCTGCTGATACCAGGTGGAGACCGGCAAGCCGCTGGCTCGCGAAGAGAGCAACGTTTCTCGACTGCGATACGTCCAGGACGTCATCGGCGAAGAAGTTCGCGGCGGACTCGCCGCTAAGGAGCTGCCCCTCGGCCTGCAGGGTCGCGTCCGGCGCGGAGACGATGCTGGGCGCCGATACGTCCGCAACGTACAGGGTCTGGCAGGCCTGGAAGCCGGCAGTTTTCGCTGAGCGGGCGTAGAGTGCACCGCTGACCAGGAGGTCGAGGATGACGATGACCAGCACCACGAGCCAGCGACGGCGAAGAATTGCCGAATAGTTTGACCACGCCAAGGATCAGTACGCTCCGTGCCGCGTCAACACGGCGATGGCGGTCCTCACCAGAATCTTCACGTCCAACCCAAGTGACCAGTAGTCCACGTATGAGGTGTCCATCACCACCATCTCATCGAAGTGGAGATCAGAGCGTCCGCTGACCTGCCACACCCCAGTCATGCCCGGCTTGACCTCAAGACGCCGCTTGTGGCCCTGCTCGTAGCGAACAACTTCAGCTGGGAGGGGCGGTCGCGGGCCGACCAAACTCATGTCTCCTTTCAGGACATTCCAGAGCTGCGGTAATTCGTCGAGGCTCCAGCGTCGAATCCGGCGACCAACCCGAGTCCGGCGTGGATCATTGCGGATTTTGAAGAGCGGCCCTTGCGCCTCATTGAGAGGCTCCAGAGACGATTGCAGATCGGCGGCGTCGAGACGCATGGTGCGCAGCTTGTAGCAGCAGAATTCGCGCCCTAACAGCCCGATGCGGGGTTGGCGAAGGAGGGCCGGTCCGGCGGACTCAGCCCGAATGAGAGCGGCCAGCACGGCGAGCAGGGGTGCGCTCACAATGAGGAGGACGACAGATATCACGATATCCATGGCACGTTTGGTGGCGCGCGCCACCCGCCTCAACGGCTTCTCCTGCACATCCAGGAGTGGGATGCCGCCGATGCTATCCACGTGTACCCGGCTAAGGTTCATCTCGAAAAGATCCGGAACAACCTTCACCGCAATGCCGCGCGTCTCGCACAGACGAAGAATGGGCCAGGCGTCTTCATGTGCGGCGGCCGGCAAAGCCATGATAATCTCATCGACCTCCCGTTTCTCGATCAAGTCCGGTATGTCGGCCAGGCTGCCCACGGCGCGGAATCGCCCAAAGTCTTGCATGTGGGGTGTCTCGCGATGCTCCACGAAGCCGACCAACTCGTACCCCAGGTCTCGGCGGTTCATCACGCTCTGCATCACCATCTTCCCGGCCTCCGTCGCCCCGATGACCAACAAACGCCGGACCCCCCATCCCCGCCGATACATCGCCGCCTGCACGCCGCGATACGCCGCTCGTCCCAGGGCGACCAGCACAATAACCAACAGCCAGACATACACCACAACACCGCGCGAGTAGACCCAGTGGCGGAGAATGGCAGTGGTCACAACCAGAAGAGCAACGCTAATGGTCCCCGCGCTAAAGATGGTGGCGAACTCGCCCATCAACTCGGTGCTCATGCGCGCCCGGTAGGCGCCCTTAATGAGCAGCGTGGGCAGCATGATGGCGAGCAGCAGCACCACAACCGGCTGGTACATCTGAAACGATATCTGTTGCTGGATATGTGGCCCGACTTTGAGGATGTAGCGCAGCCAATAAGCGAGCATGAACGCTACATAGATCAGCGCTGCATCAATCAGCGCCAGAGGGAGCGTTATCGGATGCCGGCGGATCTGAGTCCTGGCGCCGAGACCTGTGGCGACGGGCGGCTTTACCTCAAACACGCGCACACTGTCCACTGGCTTGTTCGTACACCTCAACCGTTTGACGGGCAGTCTCTTCCCATGAGAAGAGCTTAGCCCGCTCCAATCCCATGATTCGCATAGTAGACTGCAGGCCGCCGTCTCGCAACACTCGGGCCATCGCCATCTGCAGAGCCTCCTGAGATCCTGGTTCGACGGTCAGGCATGCTTGCCCAGCGAGCTCCCTGAGGGAACTCGCGTCGGAGGTGATGGTGGGAACACCGCACGCCATGGCCTCCAGTACCGGCAGACCAAACCCCTCGTAGGCAGACGGATACACGAACAAGTCGGCGCAATTATACCAGAGGGGTAGGCGGTCCGGTGCGACATAGTCGATGAAGTGCACGTGATCCTCAAGGTGCGAGGCGACAACCAGATCGAACAGGCTTTGATACATCCAGCCACGTGCCCCCACCAGTGCCAGCGCATGCGGGATGCCGTCAGAGACACGCAACTCAGCATAGGCGCGGATCAGAACGTCAATGTTCTTCCGTGGCTGAAGCGTCCCAACGTGGAGGAGGTACGGCCGGCCGCCTAAAGCCTGGCGGCGAAACGCCGTGAGATCGTCTAACGGAAGGGGGCGGAAGTTTCCAGAGACGCCGGAGTACACCACATCGATCCGTCTCTCTGGGATGGCGAAGACGTCGATGAGATCCCGCCGAGTGTTTTCAGACACAGCAATGACGCGTGTCGCTCGCCTGGCGCTGTGTGCCACGGCAGCCTGCAGGTACCATCTCTTCGCGGGATGAAACGTTTCAGGATGACGCGTAAATGCCAGATCATGGACGGTGACCACGCTTGCTTTCCGATTGGCCGCCGGCAAGACGTTCACGGTTCCATGGACCACGTCTATTTGGCGCCGCCGCAACTCGAATGGTAAGACCGCTTGCTCCCAGGCAATACGGACCACTGGCCGCGTCGTGCGCAGTGGACTCACCACCGCTTCGACGTGTTTGACGGGAGGCGCATCCGTGCCTTGAAACGCGATGTAGCGGTGCTCCGGGCAGACTTTCGGCAGGCACTCCAGCAGCGATTGGGTGTACACGCTCACCCCGGCGGCCCGATAATCGGCCCCTTGATGCAGCAGATAGGCGATGAGACCTATTCGCACTTGCCGGCCTTGCTGCCGAGGATGCGCTCGTCCCCGTGGCGGCGGGTGACTCGTTCGGCGTCCAAATGCTCCAGCAGGGCCAGGGCGAATTTGCGGGTGGTGCCGAGCCGGTCGCGCGCCTGGGCCACCGTGATCGGCCCCTGGCGGCGAATCAGATCGACGACATCTCCGCGCATTTCCTCAAAGGCCGTGCGGGTGAAGAATAAAGCATCTGTTACCTGCACGATCTGCCCCTCGCCGGCCATCGCCGCCAGGAGGGCGGCGTCCGCCTGGCTGAACAACTCGCTGCCGCTGGGCGGCGAGAAAGGCTCCTTGCTGAGCAGGTCGAGGATCGCGGCCGCTTCGCCTTGCCTGTTTGCCGTTCCACCCGCATGGTCGGCGGTCGCGATGACGGTGGTCGTCTGGCGCAGCGTTCCCCTGTTCTCGAGCAACAGGATGCCGGCTTGCCACACCGCGTCGCTCCACCCGAGTTTCCGGCGCAATTCTTCACGTGGCATACCCTGATGGAGCGGGTGCGCCGCTTGATAGATACGAAGCAGCCTCTGGACTCGCTCTGCCATCGCATCCCATCCCAATGAACTCACGAAAAATTGTCCCAACTGGACTGTCATTCCTTCCTTACTGAGTTGGGTGAGTACCTCGGGGGCGTTGAGCAGACCGGAAACGGCCACGACCTGGGCGGTTGTATGAGGTCTACCATCTGTGAGCGCTGCCATCACGACCTCTTGGGGTGAAGAGGAACGCAACTGCCCCAGGCGGCGGGTGGCCGCCGGATCCCGCCTCCGGTGTCTCGGTGCAAGGTCTGCCACCTCACCCCCTGCGATGGTCCGCCCGGGCGACGGCATACGGACAATGAATCGCTGGCCCAGGACTGCCGGCACGGCACTTTCGAGGCGCACCTGCACCCATCCCTCCTGTCCCGGGGCCAGTTCGTCGCTATTCAGGATGGTGAGTATCGCCGCCCGCTCCGCCGAACCGATGTGGATCGTGACCTCAGTTCCGTGCTGCACTGCAAAGGGCGCGTCGGGCAGCACGCGAAGTGTGCCATCAAATCGGCTCACCCCAGCGACTGAGCCGGGCCGTGCGAGCACATCTCCACGGTCAACCTGCTCTCGTGCCGCGCCCGCCAGATTCACTGCTACCCGGCTGCCGGGAGCCGCCGTATCCACCGTGACGCCGTGCGACTGCAGCGTCCGTATCCGGGCACGGACACCGCGCGGCACGATTTCCATCTCCTCACCGCTGTGCAACCGTCCTTCGTGTAAGGTCCCGGTGACGACCGTTCCAAAGCCGGCCACCGTGAACACTCGATCGATGGGCAGGTAGGCGGCACGGTCGCCCGGGTGATCGGGCGCCGTCGCGACGGAGGCATCGAGGGCTCGTAACAATTCGGGCAGGCCGAATCCAGTGGTGGCGCTGACTGGAACCACTGGACTTCCAGCCAGGGTAGTCCTCAGCAGCATCTCTGAAACTTCGTCTCCCATCAGTTCCAGCCACTCGTCATCGACCAGGTCCGCCTTGGTGAGCGCCACGACGCCTTGAGTGACGCCGAGCAGATCGATGATGTGTACATGCTCTCGCGTCTGCGGCATGATACCCTCGTCGGCCGCCACGACGAGCAGTGCCACGTCGATACCGCCCGCCCCAGCCAGCATATTGCGAATAAATCGCTCATGCCCCGGCACGTCCACGATGCTGATGTGTGCCCCGGATGGCAGCGTGAGCGCGGCGAATCCCAGATCAATGGTCATGCCGCGGCGCTTCTCTTCCTCTAACCGATCCGGGTCGACTCCTGTTAAGCGATGAACCAGCGCGGACTTGCCGTGGTCGATATGGCCGGCAGTACCAATCACCTTCATAGTGCGATGGTAGCGAACCTGGCAAGGTCGCCTCCTTGCTGTACCATTTTCGGACACGCGCGCACGGCGGACGCTCTTGATATGCTCGAACCTGTACGCTTAGGGGTACAATCAGATGAAGAAATTTGGACAAGTCGTTGACTGTGCCGGTTAGGTACCATGTCAGTACATCGACGCGGAGAAGAGGACGAGGTGGAGGAAAAGAAGCTAATTCTGGTGGCGGATGACGATCAATCGATCCGCGGCTTACTGCAGAGCTTTCTGGAAGGCGAAGGTTTTCGCACAGCGGAGGTGAAGAGCGGAAGGGAGGTCATTCCGGCTATCAACAAGCTCCGTCCGGACCTGGTCATGATGGACGTCAGGATGCCCGGTATGAGCGGACTGGAGGTGCTGGAGCAGATGAAACGTCTGCATATCGAAGACGTTCCAGTTCTCACCATGACGGCCTACGGCACCTCGAACATCGCGATTGAGGCGATCCAGCGCGGGGCCTACGACTATGTGACCAAGCCGTTCGCACTGGATGACCTGTTGATGACTGTCAATCGGACCCTGGATCATCGCGCCCTCGCCCTCAGGGTCCGGGATGTGGACGAAACGATACGTGACCCCCTGGACAGCATCATCGGCAATACGGCGATTATGCAACAGGTGTACAAAACCATCGGACGAGTGGCTCGCACCGACGCGACAGTGCTGGTCACCGGGGAGAGCGGGACCGGGAAGGAACTGGTGGCCGGAGCGCTTCACCTCAATTCAAACCGCCGCACTGGCCCCTACATTAAAGTCCCCTGCGCCTCGCTGACCGAGACCTTGCTAGAGAGTGAACTGTTTGGGCACGAGGCGGGAAGCTTTACCAGCGCGGTAAAAACGCGCAAAGGCCGCTTCGAGATGGCTGATAAGGGAACCATCTTTCTCGATGAAATCGGTGAGATGTCCCTGAACACGCAGAAAAAGCTGCTGCGGGTGCTCCAAGAGCGCGAATTCGAACGAGTCGGCAGCAACTCACCGATCAAAGTGGATACCAGGGTGATTGCCGCTACCAACCGTAACCTGGCGACTGAAGTAGTGGAAGGTCGCTTCCGAGAAGACCTGTACTACCGTCTCAACGTCATCGCCGTGGAGCTTCCCTCACTGCGCCAGCGGATGGAGGATATCCCCATGCTGACGGAGCACTTCTTGCAAAAGTATCGCAGCGATTCGCCCAATAACAGCCCCCGTATCTCGGAAGAGGCGATGGAACGTCTGATGGAGTACAACTGGCCCGGCAATGTCCGCGAACTGGAGAACACGGTCCACCGAGCGATTATTCTGGCTCGTGAATCGGTGATCACCCCGCAACACATTCTGTTCACCGGCGCTCCAGGCAAGCAGCACGAAGCAGAAGGAGACGGCGCGATTGCGGAGAAGGTCGCCTCCGGCATGAGTCTGAAGGACATCGTCGCCGAGACGGAACGCCAGGCGATCGAAGCGGCCTTGCAGCAGTCGGACGGTAACCGCAGCCAGGCCGCCAAACAACTCGGCATTTACCGCCGCCTGCTGTACGCCAAGATCAAGGAATATGAGTTGCCTGGCATAGCAGGTTAGGCGAGCTGGCGACGCGTATCTTTTCTGCGCCGGCAGTGCTAGGGTCGAGATCAAGATGCCCAGCGATGGGAGAAAGCACGCAGGTGAAATAGTCCGCTTCTGGAGAAACCACGACGAGAAGCATCTCACCGCGGCAGTGACAACCGACGCAGCACGACAGAGGAGAAACACGAATCGTCAAATCCATTGTAAACACGGCTTGCGCTGTTCTGCTGGCCGCCGGTCTGGTAAGCTGCGGATCGACTCAGGCGGCTGATCGCCAACCGCGTACAACTCAAGATGACTCTGAACTCTCCCACATTCAAGTGGCCGATAATGTGGGCACGGCGTTGGTAAATGTACATGTCATGGTCGAGGCCAGACCGACCAGCGAGAAAGCATGGGGCGCTCGGCCGTCGCCGTTGCTCGGTGAAGGTGCAACAGACGGCGAAGGCGATATCCAGGTGGCTCTCGCCCCACCGGACCTGGCCGACCCGATCATCGTCCAGAACCAGTTCTATAATATCCAGGTCTCGTTGGTCGTACCCGGTGGGCCTCCGATCCCTCTGCTTTCGCTACCTCGGTACCTTGGAACGGATCCCAACTTGGTCAAGGAGACTGCCGATGTAGGAGCAAAGTATAAGCAGGTGCGTGTGTCCGCGCAGGCGGCATGCCAGATCCGAGGGGGCTAGGGCGCCGTGGCAATTCTGGCACAGTTCGGATTCGCCCCACTGTCGTCGGTGAGTTGCACGCTTGCTACTAGGCCGGGGACGCGACGTTCACCTATGGCTCGCAGGCCAACTCCAGCACCGGGCTACACAAGATTGGGCATACCCTAAAAACACGTGATCACTTGTCGGCGCGAAACACGCCGGATCGTCCGCCTGCTTTGTAGGTCACCCGGATCTGGCCGATCTCCATGCCTCTGTCTACTGCTTTACACATGTCGTAGACGGTCAGCGCGGCCACCGACACCGCGGCCAGCGCTTCCATCTCCACGCCGGTCCTGGCCTCGGTCCTGACGCGAGCCTGGATCTCGATGCTCGGCGGATTCTCATGCAGATCAAACCGGACCTCGGCGCTGCTGAGTGGAAGACCGTGGCACAATGGAATCAGTTCGGGAGTCCGCTTGGCGGCCATGATCCCGGCGATTCGGGCCACTGCCAGCACATCTCCCTTGGTAACGCTATTCGACCGCACCAGAGCCAGCGTTTCGGCTTTCATGAATACCGTGCCGCGTGCCTCGGCTTCCCGTTCCGTGACGGGCTTGCCGCCGACATCCACCATGCGAGCCGACCCAGCCGCGTTGACATGCGTCAGAGACGGCCCTTCTTCGTCAGCCCCCACGCGTATCCCTCCCAGTGATTCGGTATCTTTGGCCCCAGTGTGACCCAATCGCTACAATTTTGCGGCGTTTCCACCTCGGGTGGCACATGGAGTATACCTTTGCGTTTTTCGCTGCGCGGAACGCTGGCCGCTGTCAAAGCTGCCGCGACTCTGCGGCGCCTACAGCTTCCATACAGCGAAATCGAACGGCGGCGACGCGGTTTCATCGTGCTGCAAATCGACGCGCTCTCGTTTGAGGACCTTCATCGGGCGATGGAGCAGGGGCACCTGCCGCACCTCCGTGCGCTCCTCGACTCATCCCACCGGGTAGACCAATGGCGGAGTGGCGTACCAAGCGACACCGCCGCCATCCAGTGCTCCTTGATGTACGGCAAGAAACGGGACATACCCGGCTTCTATTGGTACGATCGCAGCAAGAGGCGGCCGGTCATTTGTAGCTGGCCGCTGGATATGGCCGGCGTCGAGTCGGACAACGCGGACGGTCGGGCGGGACTGTTTCGGCACGGCAGCGTCTATATGGGCATGGCGGCAGGTGGAGCGCAGCGTGCCGTATTGACGACCAGCGCTCTCGGTCGCACCACATTCCCGCCTCGCCTGAGCGGAATCGACGTTTTCCTGCTTCTGGTGCTCAACCCCTGGAGGCTGATGCGCGCCGGAACCTTGACCGTGGCGGAAGTATTCGTCGAGGTCTATGAGCAGGCAGTCGGGCGCATGAAGCGACAGTATGTGGCGCCGGAGGGGATATTCCCACTGACCAGAGCGTTTACGCACGTGCTGTTCCGCGAACTCACGACCCTCGGCATTCGGTTGGATATTTTTCGCGGTGTACCTGCTATTTACGCCAATTACATCGGGTACGACGAGATCGCCCACCACCTTGGGCCGCGTAGTACAGCCGCTTATCGCGCGCTCAAAGCGCTGGACCGCCAGATTCGCGATGTGAAGAAGGCGCTCGACACCGTGGCGTTGCGTCCCTACGATTTGTACATCATGAGCGACCACGGCATGACGGAGTCGCTCCCCTTTCATCACCTCTACGGCCAGACACTCGGCGCGTTTATCGCGTCGCACGGGGTGACACCGCCCACCGCGAGCGAACTCGATCCCCGGCCGTACCGAGACCTTGCCACTCTGCACCAGTTGGAGGAACTATCCGCTGAAATCGGACCGCGCACCAGTTCGGCAACCGGTTTTTTTCTGGATCGAATGATGCGGGTGGCCATGCGGATCGGCACCGGCCCGCTCCAGGCAGGACTCGCCGACAATCACGACAGCCCAGTCGTGGCGATTTACTCGAGTGCGCTAGCGAACGTCTATTTCACGCATGCCGCGGAACGAGCAGGTATCCCTGATATCGACGAGATGGCGCCGGGGCTGTTGGACACGCTGGTCCAGCATCCCGGGATCGGGCTGGTCGTGGTACTCAGCGAAGGTAAGACCTGGGCCTTGCAGCAGGGTGGCCGCGTCTGTCTGGATGCGGCGTCGCAGACTGAACTTGAATTTCTGAGGGTGTACGATCAGCCCGCTCTGGTCCGCGCTCAGCTGATGGAACTGGCGGCCATGCCGAGTGCCGGCGATTTACTGGTATTCGGCGCCTATGACGGGACCACGGTGGTGAACTTCGAAGATCATGGGGGAGCGCACGGCGGGCTGGGTGGTGTGCAACAGTTTCCGTTCATGGTCTCGCCCCGCTCCGCACCGAACGCCTTCGAACGCATCGTGGATGCCACCCAGCTTTACCCGTACTTCGCGCAACGCTACCAATCGGCACCTCGTGGCGCCGACCTAGAACCGTCCGGTTCGGCAACCGCTGATGATAATCCCCGCCGGGGCGCCTCGGTGGCAGCGGGCTAGTCGCCCGTCGCTCTGCTCGGCAAACGGAAGGAAGGGGCGTTGACAGAGCGGCACGTGCCGGCTAATATATAAACAGATATTTTATTAACACTTGTTTATGTTTAGGGGGCACAGTGACGCAAGACCTTGCGCTCTACTTCCGCGCTCTGGGTGACCGCAAGCGATTGCAGATCGCGCAGTTCCTGGCGCAACATGAGCGCGTGCCCGTGACCCAGTTGGCGGAAGAGTTGCGGCTCAGCCAGCCCCTAATCTCGTGGCACCTCCGTCTGATGCGTCGGGCCGGAATCGTGAAGACGCAGCGAGAAGGGAGGCAGGTCCTCTGCTCTCTCAATCGGCGAGCATTGCGGTCCTACCAGCAACGCGTGAACCTGCTCCTCGATCTAGAGGAGCGCAGCATGGATCAGAGTACCAATCTGCCGGTCGAGACGTTGGAGCCGGCGTCACAGGGATGATGAAAGGAGAGCTAGATTGTCGAAAGTTCGAGTAGGGATCATCGGGGTTGGAAACTGTGCATCGTCACTGGTGCAGGGAATCGAGTACTACCGAGACGCCAGGGACGGTGACTTTGTTCCGGGCCTGATGCACGTGAACCTGGGCGGCTATCACGTCAACGATATCGAGTTCAGCTGCGCGTTTGATGTGGACGTCGAAAAGGTGGGCAAAGATCTGTCGCAGGCGGTCTTCTCGGGCCAGAACAATACCATTAAGTTCGCGGATGTGCCGCACCTCGATGTACCGGTGCAACGAGGAATGACGCATGACGGTCTCGGCAAATACCTGTCGGAGGTCATCACCAAGGCGCCAGGGCCGACGGCCGATGTGGTCCGCATCCTGAAGGAAACCAAGACCGATGTCGTTGTGAGCTACCTGCCGGTTGGCAGTGAGGAAGCCACCAAGTGGTACGTAGAGCAGATACTGCAGGCGGGCTGCGGATTCGTCAACTGCATCCCTGTCTTCATCGGTCGTGAAGAGTACTGGCGCCAGCGGTTTGAACACGCCGGTCTGCCGGTGGTGGGTGATGACATCAAGTCCCAGGTCGGCGCCACCATTGTGCATCGCATGTTGACCAGTCTGTTTAAAGACCGCGGGGTCAAGGTCGAGCGAACCAGCCAGCTCAACGTGGGCGGCAACACCGATTTCCTGAACATGTTGGAACGCGAGCGGCTCGAGTCGAAGAAGATCTCGAAGACCAACGCGGTAACATCGCAACTTGACTACGACATGGGCGCCAGCAACGTCCACATTGGGCCCAGTGACTACGTGGAATGGCTGACCGATCGAAAGTGGGCCTACATCCGGATGGAGGGCCGTACCTTTGGCGACGTTCCGCTCAACGTCGAAATGAAGCTCGAGGTGTGGGACTCGCCTAACTCAGCCGGAGTGGTCATCGACGCTGTTCGCTGCTGCAAACTGGCGCTCGACCACGGCATCTCCGGCGCACTGGAAGGCCCTTCGGCATACTTCATGAAGTCTCCACCCGTCCAGCACAAGGACGAAGAGGCCCGCGAGATGACCGAAGCCTTCATCCATGCCACTGCCCGCATGCCCGAGACGGTGTCAGCCGCGGTCGCGAAGTAAGGGTCGATGGCACTGTATCTGGTCATTCAGATTAGTGCCTTTCTGTCGCGCTACATTCCTCGCCCATGGCGGTACGCAATCGGTACCGTCGTGGGCGAGGCTGTCTATTGGGCGTGGACCAGCAAGCGGCAGACGTTGTTGCAGAACATGGCGACGGTCCTGGGGCTTGATCCTTCCGATCCTCGAGTTCGGCCGGTGGCGCGTCGATCGATGCGGAACTACTGCAAGTACTTGATTGAGTTCCTTGAGCTCCCAAACCTGAGCGCTTCGCATTCGGTCGTCGCGTCCATGCGCCTTGAAGGTGAGGAGCATCTTACAGAAGCCATCAGCAGCGGCAAAGGAGTCATCATCGTTTCTGGGCACTTCGGTAGCATGGAACCCGGCGGAATCCGATTGGCCGCCATGACTGACTTCCACGCTGTCTACGACACGTTTCGGCCGGCATACCTCGACAATCTCATCCGACGCAAGCGCTTGGAAAAGGGGATGAAGCTGATACCGGTCAACCAGATCCGGCAGATGCTGCGAGTGCTGCATGGCGGCGGTACCATCATCACCCTCCTCGACCGCCCAATGGCGCCGGGAAAAGGGATTAAGGTGCGATTCTTTGGCCGGAATGCGTATGTGCCGGCCGGGCCGGCGGTGCTCGCGATGAAGACGGGCGCCACGCTGCTCCCCATCTATCTGTGCAGGCTGCCCGACCTGACGTTCACGGCGCGCATCCTGCCCGCTATTGGGTGGACACCGTCCGGCGACCGAGACACAGACATTCAGGTCATCACCCAGAAGGTGATGGACACGCTCCAGAGTGTCATCCGTGAACATCCCGATCAGTGGTATATGTTTCGACCAATGTGGCCCTCCGATGGCAGCGCCACGCCGATCAGCGCAGCGGCTCGGGAACGTGCTACCGGCGAGCCAGGCGCCTGATGTCGAGCAATGTCGCGCTGTACTTGGCTCTGCGTCTGGTATCTCGGGTCTTACCGTTTATCCCGGTCCGCCTGGCTCACGCCCTCGCGTCCGCCGCGGGGATCGGTGCGTTTTACTTTTTTCGGTGTCCCCGCGCCGGCATTACCTCCAATCTGGCCGTCGTTCTCGCCCTTCCTGCGGGCGATCGACGGGTGCGGGCTGCGGCGCGGGGCTCTTTCCAGACAGACGCCAAGAATTGGGTAGACACCCTTCGCATCGGGAGATTACGGCCGGAAGCGATCGAGGCTCTGGTGGATGTGCACGGCTACGAACACCTCGAGGATGCGCTGGCACAGGGCAGAGGGGTCATCGTGGTGTCGCTCCACCTCGGTAATTACGACTTGGTTGGCCAGGTGATGGCGGCTCGCGGCTGCCGGCTGACGGTGCCGGCCGAGCGCGTCGAACCCGAGCAACTGTTTAGTTTTTTGATGGCCGAGCGCCGTAGCCAGGGAATCAATGTCATACCCATCGAACGGGCGCCCCGAGAGATGCTGCGGGCGCTGCGGGCGGGGGAAGCCGTGGGAATCACCGCGGACCGCAACATCGCGGGCAGAAGCCTGGCGGTAGATTTTTTTGGCCGGCCGGCCATCCTTCCCCGCGGACCGGCGGCACTCGTCAGGCACAGCACAGCTCCGGTTCTGATGGCCGTTGGGTTGCGCCTCCCGGGGGGACGCTTCCACGGAGAGATCAGCGCTCCGCTGTGCTTGGTGCGGACCGAGAATGCCGACGCTGATGAGATTGAGAACACCGCTCGACTGGCAAGAGTGATGGAGACCTATATCCGGCGATATCCCAACCAGTGGCTGGCCTTCAGCTCAATCTGGCCCGCCCCAAGCGCCACGGGCGGTGTTGTTACCATGGGGCAACAGGAAAAGGCGGCGGCAATAGCAGAAGGCGGCGATATGAGGCTCTTGGCACTCCGGACTCCATGCGCTCGTTGCTATCGCACCACGATCCGGTCAAGCGCCGGCCCATCGCGACTATTGTCTGCTGCCTGCCTCGTCGATCATCCGGGCGAAATCGGGCGGCTTTGAAAATAGCGCTGGTTTCTCCGTACGACTACCCGTATCCGGGCGGGGTCACCAATCACGTCCGTCACTTACACCGCGAGTTCAAGCTGATGGGGCATGACGTGCGGATCATGGCCCCTTCCTCCAATCGAAACCTGGAACGAGACGAGGAGGACGTCTATCGCATTGGTGGGGTGCGTAGAGTACCGGCCAATGGCTCCATCGCGCGCATCACGCTCTCGTTCCGCCTCGCTCGCAGGGTCCGGGAGGTGTTGCAGGAAGAGCAGTTCGATGTGGTCCACGCGCATGAACCGCTCATGCCTTCCCTGCCGCCGACGGTCCTGAAGTATTCGACCTCGGTCAACGTGGGAACCTTCCACGCCTATCGAGGCTCATACTACGGTTACTTCTACGGCCGGCCCGTATTACGGCACGCCTTTCGCGAGCTAGACGGGAGAATTGCTGTTTCTCGGGCGGCGAAACGGTTCGTGCGTCAGTACTTCATGGCCCCCTACAAGATTATTCCAAACGGGGTGGAATTGGACCGCTTCGATCCGCGGCGAGTTGAACCGTTGGCCGAGTTTCGCGATGGGCGCCCGAACGTGTTGTTTGTTGGCCGGCCCGAGAAGCGTAAGGGAGTGGGATATCTGCTGCGCGCGTACAAGCACGTCAAGCACTGCTTTCCAAACGCTCGATTCATTATTGTCGGCGCTGGAGACTGGCAGGATTCGCCGTACACCGCGTACATTCAGCGTCACGAACTCCGAGACATCGTCGTGGTTGGCGAGGTGTCCGAGGACGCTCTTCCCAGGTATTACCGCAGCGCGGATGTGTTCTGCGCGCCCGCGGTACAGGGGGAGAGCTTCGGAATCGTGCTGCTGGAAGCGATGGCGGCTGGACTTCCCGTCGTCGCCTCGGACATTGAGGGGTATCGTCAAGTGCTCGCTGAAGCGCCCAGAGAGCTCCTGGTGCCACCCCGCAACGAAACAGCTCTGGCTGACGCCATTTGCGTGCTGTTGCAGGACCGGGACGCGGCTCGCGCAGTCGGCGCATGGGGCCGCCAGGCGGTCGAGCAGTACTCCTGGCCGCGCGTGGCCGAACAGGTACTGGACTTCTATCTCAAGACCGGAAGCCGGCCAGCGCCGGCGCTGACTAGACCGGTGCTTCGACCCTCCAGCATGGTGATGTGAGATGCTTCCTGAATGGCTTCAGGCGGGTGCGCGCCGGATAGCCGAAGGCGTTGTGACGCCGCTGGCACGGACGGGCGTCACACCCAATATCATCACCGTGGTCGGCTTTCTGCTCAATTGTGTGACTGCCGGGGTGCTCGCCAGCGGACACCTGAGTATCGGTGGAGGGTTGCTGTTCTTTTCGGGCATGTTCGACATGCTGGACGGAGCACTGGCCCGCGTGATGTCACAGCAAAGTGACTTTGGCGCCTTTCTCGACTCTATTCTCGATCGGTACTCTGAGGCTGCAATTCTCCTGGCTCTGATCTATCAGTTCTCCATCGACAGTCCGGCGCGGCCCGTGCCGGTCCTCTTGGTCTACTTGGTGGCTATCGGGTCTTTAGTCATCAGTTACGCCCGAGCACGGGCCGAAGGGCTCGGCCTGGAGGCCAAGATGGGGATTGCTCCCCGTCCGGAACGAGTATTGATCCTCGGCCTCGGTTTGCTTTTCAATGCCACCACGACCGTTCTTGCGCTGGTGGTGCTCACGTTCATCACCCACTTCACCGCCATGCAGCGGCTGTACGCGGTGTGGCGACAGACACGAGTCAAAGTGGTCGAGCCCAAACCGTCCCGCGTGAAAGCGCCCGAGACGGGAGCCACCTGAACCGGTGCGTCGCTGCAGCGCGATACACTGAAGCATGACGTGTTCCCGCGGCTCCGACCGATGAGCGCCTCGCCTCGCCGCTTGCTGATTCTCGCCGAGGGCACGCTCGACTTCCACCATGGCAAGACGGCGACCAGCTTGCTCCGGTACCGACCGGAAGAGGTCGTCGCGGTTGTAGACAGCGAGCACGCCGAACGAACCACCGATCAAGTGCTTGGTTTAGCCGGAGAAACTCCGATTGTCGCCCGCGTCGAAGACGCGTTTGCGTTGGAGCCGACCGCACTACTAATCGGCATAGCCCCCAGGGGCGGCGCTCTGCCCGAGAACTGGCGCCGGCAGATAGTGGCCTGCATCGCACACGGCATGGACGTTATCAGCGGCTTGCACTTCATGCTCAACCAAGACCGGCATTTTGTGCGGGCGGCCACACAGTACGGGGTGACGCTTACCGACGTGCGCACGCCACCGCCCGATCTCACGGTCGCCGGCATGAAGCCACGCCGGGCAGGCGCCCGTGTCGTAACCTTCGTTGGCAGCGACTGCGCGGTGGGTAAGATGACGGCGGCACTGGAAGTGGCCGCCGCAGCCCGACGTCTTGGCCTATCAACCGCCTTCGTCGCGACCGGTCAGACCGGGATCATGCTGGAGGGCGCGGGGGTGGCGGTGGACAGGGTGATCGGCGACTTCATGGCAGGCGCCGTGGAAACCCTGGTGGTCGGGGCCTGTAAGGAAGCGGATTGGGTGTTCGTGGAAGGCCAGGGATCGCTGTTGCACCCGGGATATTCCGGAGTCACCCTGGCGCTGCTGCACGGCTCTCTGCCCGACGCTATGATTCTCGTGCACCCGCCGTCTCACGAGTACATCGAGGAATACCCGCTGAAGATTCCATCCCTGCGACGTTTGATACAGGTCTACGAGGAAGCGGCCGGGTGGGTGAAACCGGCGTCGGTAGTGGGCGTGGCGCTCAACACCCGAGACCTCAATCGAGCCGAGACGGAGCAAGCGATTACCGAGGCCGAAGGTGAGACCGGTCTGTCTTGCACCGATCCGGTGAAGTGCGGCGGAGAAAAGCTGGTACAGGCGCTGCTAGCCATGTTTGAGGCTTCGGCAAACTGAAAAGCGGTCAGTTTGATGTGCGACGGGAAGGAGGAAGCAATGGAGCGCGACGTACGTCTGACGTCCCTGGTGCGATGTGCGGGTTGAGCCAGTAAGGTCAGCATGACTGACCTGGCGTACGTGCTACGTCACCTTCCTCCTCCCAGTGACCCCAACCTTCTGGTCGGCGCCAACCCCGCGGACGACGCTGCCGTGTACCGCCTGAACGACGACCTCGCGCTGGTGCAGACGGTGGATTTTTTCACGCCCATCGTCGATGATCCGTATACCTTCGGTCAAATCGCGGCGGCTAATTCACTGAGCGACGTGTACGCCATGGGCGCTCGGCCCGTAACCGCGCTAAACATTGTCGGGTTCCCGATCAAGACCTTGCCGGCTCAGGTCCTGAGTGAAATTTTGAGGGGCGGTGCTGACAAGGCGGGCGAAGCAGGCGTACCGATCGTCGGCGGCCATACCGTTGACGATGCTGAACCGAAGTATGGCTTGTCTGTCACCGGGGTGGTCCATCCGCGGCGGTATATTACCGCTCACGGCGGCCAGCCCGGAGACGTGCTCGTTTTGACCAAACCGCTTGGTACGGGGACCATATCAACCGCGCTAAAGGCCGGAGCGGCCGCGTCCACCCACGTCCAGCACGCGGTTCGCTGGATGACGACACTTAATCGCTCCGCGTCCTCGGCCATGCTGGCAGCAGGAGCGCACGCCGCCACGGACATCACCGGATTCGGATTGTTGGGTCACCTGCTCGATCTGTGCCACGCCTCGCAGGTGGGGGCACGGGTTGACAGCGCAGCCGTGCCGTTTTTGCCTGGCGCGCTCGCCTATGCCCAGCAAGGGTTCGCGCCTGGTGGGACAGCGAGCAATCTCAGTTACGTGAGGCCATCAGTCGACTTTGGCACGACTGACGAATCTACCCAGTCCCTCCTGGGAGATCCGCAGACCTCAGGCGGCCTCCTGGTCGCTCTATCTCCCGACCACCTGGCGGATTTCAGCAGTGCCGCCGATGGGGAGATGCTCGTCACCGCAATTGGCCGGCTAACGTTACCGGACTCGCAGCCCCTGATCACCATCCTCTGACAGCGTGCGCAGGCACCCCTTTGCCGAGAATACTTGATAGGAGAGCACTAAGCTTCACTGGCAGTGTTATAATCAAGGCACGTGCGCGTGTGCAGCGCCTATCGCTTGCTATTGCAGCGAGGGGTGGCCGGATATCGCGAGTACGACGTACTGAACTGATCCGGATAGAGTAATCGAGGGAAAATTATGGCAGAAGAATCCGCGGAAACCGAGGCAAAGACCGAGGGCCGGTATCGCTTACCCGTCTTGCCACTGTTCGAAACCGTTGTGTTTCCGCATATGTTGACTCCAATTCAAGTGGGCCGGCAGCCATCACTGCTGGCCGTTGATGAGGCAGTGAAACAGCGGCCACATCGCATCGTCCTGGTGACGCAGAACAACTCGAGCAAACAGGACGTAGGGCCGGACGATCTGATGGACATTGGGGTCCTGGCGAGCCTTGGTCCCATGTTTCGTTTGCCGGACGGAAGCGTCCAACTTCTGGCCCAGGGAGAGCAGCGCGTCAACATCATCCGCTACACGCAGAGCGAGCCATTTCTTGAAGTCGAAGTGGAAGTTATAGCGCAGGACGTCCAACCGTCCCGTGAGTTGACCGCCCTGATGGAAACGGTAAAAGAGCTGTTCGTAACCTATGCCAACTTACGCGGCAACCTTCCGGCCGAGCCATTGTCCACGGCGCACGAGGTTGATGACGCGGCGTGGCTGGCGGACATGGTGGGGTACATTCCTGAGATCGAGCCTGAAGAGCGCAAGGATCTGCTCACCATACTTGGCGTCGAGGAGCGCCTGAAGCGGGCGCACGAATTGCTCTCCGAGCAGGTAGAAGTGCTCGAGTTAAAGAGCAAAATCAGCAATGAAGTGCAGAAAAACATCGACAAGACGCAACGCGAGTATCTCCTCCGCGAGCAAATGAAGGAGATTCAGCGTGAGCTGGGCGATCTCGACCCGGAGCAAGCAGAGGCTCAGGAGTGGCGGGAGAAGATCGAAGTCGCTGGTATGCCGGACAAAGCCCGAGAAAAGGCGGAAAAAGAGGTCGATCGTCTCGAACGCATGCCGGCGGCCTCGCCCGAGGTAGGCATGATCCGCACCTACCTCGATTGGCTGGTGGGTATGCCCTGGTCCGCGAGCACGGATGACCAACTAGATATTCGTGCCGCGGCAGAGCAGCTTGATGCCGACCATTACGGGCTTGAAATGGTCAAAGAGCGCATTCTCGAGCACCTCGCCGTCCGCAAGCTGTCGACCGAATTGCGCAGCCCGATCATCTGCCTGGTGGGTCCCCCCGGCGTCGGGAAGACCAGTCTGGGCAAATCGGTTGCAGTGGCTCTGGGACGTAAATTTGCTCGCATGTCTCTGGGCGGCGTGCACGATGAGGCGGAGATTCGGGGACACCGGCGGACCTACATAGGGTCTCTACCTGGCCGGATCATTCAAGCCATTAAACAGGCCGGTTCCAACAATCCAGTGATTATGCTGGATGAGATCGATAAAGTTGGTGCGGACTTCCGGGGCGACCCGTCGGCTGCTCTGCTCGAGGTGCTGGATCCGGAACAGAACACAGAATTTTCCGATCACTACCTCGAGGTACCTTTTGATCTATCGAACGTGATGTTCATCACCACGGCCAACGTGCTGTATACCATCCCGGCCCCGCTCCGCGACCGCATGGAAATCATCGAGCTGCCTGGATACACCGAAGCGGAGAAGGTGGAGATCGGCGAGCGCTTTCTCACGCCGAAACAGCGCAAGTTTCACGGGATCGAGTACGACCAGCTCACCTTCACGCGAGACGCGATGCATCTGCTGGTCCGGGAATACACTCGGGAGGCCGGCGTGCGCCAGCTGGAACGCGAGATTGCGACGGTCTGTCGCAAGATCGCCCGCCGCTTTGTTGAGGACAGTCCCGTGCCAACCCACGTCGACACGGCCGACATTGCCACCTACCTGAAAGCGCCGCGCTTCACCTGGGGAATCGTGGAGGAATATGACGAAATTGGCGTCGCCACCGGATTGGTGGTAACTGAGGCTGGCGGGGACGTGATTCCGGTGGAAGTGACGCTGATGGACAGCAAGCCGAATTTCATTTTGACCGGTCAACTGGGCGAAGTGATGCAAGAGTCGGCTCGGGCGGCCATGTCCTACGTCCACTCGCGATCGCGAGACCTGGGTATCAAGCCGTCGGCCTTTGAGGAGCATTCGATCCACATCCATGTGCCGGCCGGCGCCATTCCCAAAGACGGCCCATCGGCGGGAATTACCATGGCGACGGCGTTGATCAGCGCCCTGTCTGGTCGCAAAGTCCACAAGGACCTGGCCATGACCGGCGAAATCACGCTACGCGGGCAGGTGTTGCCGATCGGTGGTTTGAAGCAGAAGGTGTTAGCAGCCCACCGCGCCGGAATCAAGACCGTGGTCTTTCCTAAAAAGAATATGAAGGATCTGGAGGAGATACCGGACGACGTGCGCGCGGAAATTCACCTGATACCGGCCAACAGCATGGACGAGGTCATTCAACTGGCGCTGCTCGAGCGTCCGGCGCCGGGCGAGGTCATGAAATACGCCCATTTTGACGCCATCCTGCTCCCTGGGCTCGAGGGAACCTGGCAGACCCCGCCCGCCCCGGCTGGGTAGCCCCGCTAAACGAGAGAGGGCCAGCCGGGAAGCGGTACTGGCCCTCTCTCGTTCACTCTTGGTGCGGGCACCCTTATAGGTGCACGCTCAACATTTATCCTTGACACTACGTCGCTCAAGATTCTATACTGAGGCAGGTTGCATGTGAGGCTCCGGCTTCAGAAAAACCTCGCAAAGACATACTAAAGTAAGACAGAACAAAGGAGTCCTACAGATGGCAAAGGTGGTTGGAATCGACCTGGGGACCACAAACTCGGTCGTGGCCGTCATGGAGGGCGGCGAACCGATGGTCATCCCCAACACCGAAGGCAGCAGGCTTACCCCGTCCGTGGTTGCCTTCACCAAGACCGGTGAACGCCTGGTCGGGCAATTGGCAAAGCGTCAGGCGGTGGTCAACCCAGACCGGACGATTGCGTCTATCAAGCGCAAGATGGGAACCAATGACAAGGTTGATATCGACGGCAAGGGATATACGCCGCAAGAAATATCGGGCATGGTGCTCGGCAAGCTGAAGACTGATGCCGAGAAGTATCTGGGCGAAACCGTGAATCAGGCGGTGATCACCGTTCCCGCCTACTTCAACGACAGCCAGCGACAGGCCACCAAGGATGCCGGCACCATTGCCGGTCTCGAAGTGCTCCGCATTATCAATGAGCCGACTGCTGCCGCCCTGGCCTATGGGCTGGACAAGAAGCAGTCTGAGACGATTCTGGTGTTCGACCTGGGAGGCGGCACCTTCGATGTCTCGGTGCTGGAAGTTGGCGATGGTGTGTTCGAAGTGAAGTCCACCGCCGGCGACACGCACCTGGGCGGCGACGATTATGATCGCCGAATCGTCGATTGGATCGCCGGCGAGTTTCAGAGCGAGGAGGGCATCGACCTCCGCAAGGACCGCCAGGCACTACAGCGCCTGCTGGAAGCCGCCGAGAAGGCCAAAGTTGAGCTTTCGGGCGTGGTGCAGACAGAAATCAATCTGCCCTTCGTGACGGCCGATCAGAACGGCCCCAAGCACCTTATCAAGACGATTACGCGGGCGAAGTTCGAGGAACTCACCGACGATCTGACACAGCGTTGCGTCGGTCCGTTCCGCCGAGCGCTCGAAGACTCGAAGCTCAGCGAGAAGGAAATTGATGAGGTAGTGCTGGTCGGTGGTTCGACTCGTATGCCGGTTATTCAAGAACTCGTCAAGAAGCTGACCGGCAAAGACCCGCATCAGGGTGTAAACCCGGATGAGGTAGTCGCGGTAGGCGCGGCCATTCAGGCCGGCGTCCTGATGGGCGATGTGAAAGATGTCGTTCTACTGGATGTCACTCCGCTCTCCCTGGGGATCGAAACCCTGGGCGGTGTGAACACCGTGCTCATTCCGCGCAACACGACGATTCCAACCGCTAAAAGCGAGACGTTCAGCACCGCTGAGGATAATCAGACGGCAGTGGATGTCCACGTAAGCCAGGGCGAGCGTCCAATGTCGCGCGACAACATGAGCCTGGCCCGTTTCCGCTTGGAGGGCATCCCGCCCGCTCCTCGTGGTCTGCCGCAGGTGGAAGTGACCTTCGACATTGATGCCAACGGGATCCTCAACGTTCATGCCAAGGATCTTGGTACTGGGCGTGAGCAGAGTGTGAAGGTCACTGCCAGCACCAACCTGAGTAGTGGCGACATCGATCGCATGGTTCGCGAGGCAGAGCAGAACGCGCAGCAAGATGCCGACGCACGAGCGGTCGCCGAGGAGCGGAATACGGCGGATAGCCTCGCGTACAGCACTGAGAAAACGCTCAAGGACGCCGGGGATAAGATCTCCGAAACGGATCGGCAGAGCGTCGAGCGTGCCCTATCGGAGTTGCGCGATGCGCTCAAGGGCAACGATGCCGGCGCGATTCGATCCGCGCGCGAGAGCCTCGAACAAGCCTGGGGACCTGTTGCGTCCTCCCTATACAGTCAATCGGCTGCTGGCGCGGACGAGCAGACCGCGGCGGGCGCCGCTGCCGGAGGCGAGACTCGACCGAATTCGGGCGACGACGTGGTTGACGCCGAATTTCGATCGACCGAACAGTAAGGTGCGGACTGGGGGGGCGGCCCTGCGCCGCTCCTCCTGGCCCAGTGGAGAGAAGTACATGACTGAACAGTTGGACAAACAGGTTGGCGCCTCTGGCCAAGATACGCCGCTCGATCCACGCTCCGCCGAGGAGGCGGTGACAGCGGCCGATGGGAGGGACTTCGCAGCGACTTCACGGGTGGAGGCGCTGGAGCAGGAGCTGGCTGCGGCCCAGCAAGACGTGGCCGCCAGTCAGGACAAGTTCTTGCGGGCACGAGCCGACATGGAAAATTACAAGAAGCGCATTGAGCGCACCTACGCGGAGCTAACGAAATCCTCGAAGAAAGATCTTCTGCGCAAGGTACTGAGCGTCAAAGACAACCTGGAGCGAGCGTTGCAGTTTGGTGAGGGTGCTGAGACCGCCGGCGAATCGGTCCTCGAGGGCGTCCGCCTGACGCAGTATCAGCTTGATCAGATGCTGCAACAGGAGGGCGTGACGCCCATCGATGCCGAGGGAAAGCCGTTTGATCCGTATACGGAAGAGGCGATCCAGACCATGAACGACCCCAACGTGCCGGACCACACCGTCGTCCAGGTGGTCCGCACCGGATACACCTATCAAGATGAAGTGTTGCGGCCCGCTCAAGTTGTGGTGAGCGTGCACGCCTAAGGACAGTTGCCGCCGGGTCCTGTCACGGGCAGGGCACGGCGGCTAGCGGCCAGCACTACCGCGGATACGAGGCCATCAAGCGTATGGACTACAAGGACTATTACAAAATTCTGAGCGTTGACAAGAAGGCGTCCGAAAAGGAAATAAAGAGCGCGTATCGCAAGCTGGCTCGCAAGTACCATCCTGACGTTAATCCGGGGGACAAATCGGCCGAGACGAAGTTCAAAGAGATCAATGAGGCCCACGCCGTCCTGACCGACGCGGATAAACGGAAGAAGTACGACACGCTTGGACCCGATTGGGAGAAGCGATTCCAACAGAGCTACCGACCGGGCCAGGGTCCCTACACCTATACCCAGGGCGGGAATGCCGGGACGGCGGATTTCAGCGATTTCTTCGAGGGTCTCTTTGGTCAGCGTGGCGCTCCCTCCGGAACGAATAACACGAATTTCGACTTTGATCTGGGCTCACTTTTCGGTCGCGGACGTGGCAAACAGCCGCAGGTCGCCCAGCGTGGCGCCGATGTGGAACAGGGAGTCGACATCACGCTCCCAGAGGCGTTCCATGGAGTCGAACGGGCGTTTACCCTGCAGACACCGCACACCTGCCCGACCTGCCAGGGCGCTGGGGTGGTGGACAACCACTCCTGTCCGACGTGCCAGGGCGCAGGCACAGTATTGAAGTCGAAACGCCTCGAGGTGAAGATTCCCGCCGGCGTGCGCGAGGGCTCGCGAGTCCGCGTGGCCGGCGAGGGCAACCCTGGCATGGGAGCAGCGCCCCCGGGCGACCTGTACCTGGTGGTGCATATGGCGCCGGATACTCGATTTCGACGTGAGGGCGACGACCTCTACACCGATGTCGCTTTGCCCATGACGCGGTTAGTCCTGGGCGGAGAGGTGGAGGTGCCAACACTGGAGGGCCGTGTCACTATGCGAGTGCCAGCCGGTTCGCAGAACGGCCGCACCATGCGGCTGGGTGGTCAGGGCATGCCGCAACTCAAAACGGGCCAACGAGGCAATCTGTACGCCAAGCTCGTCGCGCTTCTTCCTACCACCCTCGACGAGCACCAGAAGGACCTTTTCCAGCAACTGGAAAAAGCCGGGGTGTGAACCGCCTGAATAGATGAGGAAACAGGATTGCGAGTGGAGGGCAGCACGGTGAGAGAACGAAGGCTATATACCATCAGCGTGGCGGCCGAACTGGTCAGTGTCCACCAGCAAACACTCCGCCATTATGAGCGGCTGGGACTGGTTGAGCCGCTGCGCGGCAAGGGCGAGATCCGCTATTACTCGCCGCAAGACATTGAACGGATTCAGCAGATACGACGTTTGGTTGAAGAGCTCGGCGTCAATCTAGCCGGGGTAGAAGTAATTCTGAACATGCGTGATCAGCTCGAACGCCTGCGCAACGAGTCGATGGAGACGATTGCCAGCATGCGTGACGAGCACGGAAGCGAGACGCGAAGACTCAAAGAAATTATTCGGAGGTTGCAGGGCATCGGCGATGAAAAACAAACGGTAGAGGTTTAGATGTCTCACCGCCTTGCCGCTGCTCTATCTATGACACATGAACACCCAACGATTTACTGAAAATTCACAGAAAGCCTTGGTGGCCGCCCAAGAACTCGCGGCCGATCGCGGAAACAGCCAGGTAGAGGAAGAGCATCTGTTGGCGGCGCTGTTCAACCAGCCGGAAGGGATCGTTCCGACGCTGCTGGAAAAGGTCAACATCCCGGTGGGTAACCTACAGGCTGAACTGACGGCCCTGCTGGACCGTCTGGCGAAGCTGTACGGGGGCGCGTCCCAGCCCAGCATCTCACCCGAGTTGAGAAATGCGATGGTGAGGGCACATGAGATCATGGCCGACATGCACGACGAGTATGTATCGGTTGAACACCTCCTGCTGGCGATGGTCGACAACCGCGACAACAGTACGGTGGGCCGTCTGCTCCGCAGGCTTGGCGCGACCAAAGACTCAGTGCTCACGGCCCTGGCCTCGATCCGCGGGAGCCAGCGCGTGACCGACCAGAATCCGGAAGGGAAGTATCAGGCGCTGGAACGCTACGGGCGGGATCTGACCGCTCTGGCGCGGCAGGGTAAGGTCGATCCGGTTATTGGGCGGGACGAGGAAATTCGGCGCGTTATCCAGGTGTTATCGCGCCGTACCAAAAACAATCCGGTATTGATCGGCGAGCCGGGTGTTGGCAAAACAGCGATTGTGGAGGGACTCGCGCAGCGCATTGTGCGGGAGGACGTGCCCGAGCCGCTCAAAGGCAAACGAGTGATGCAGCTCGACCTGGCGGCCATGGTCGCGGGGGCCAAGTATCGAGGGGAGTTTGAGGAGCGCCTCAAGGCGGCGCTCAAGGAAGTGCAGGAAGCAGGCGGCGACATCATCCTCTTTATCGATGAGCTTCATACGGTGGTGGGCGCCGGCGCGGCCGAGGGCGCCATGGACGCGGGCAACATGCTCAAGCCAATGCTGGCTCGTGGCGAGCTTCGCCTGGTGGGCGCGACCACGCTCAACGAATACCGCAAATATATCGAAAAGGATGCCGCGCTGGAGCGGCGTTTCCAGCCGATCCTGGTCCCCGAGCCGAACGTGGACGATACGATCAGCATCCTACGTGGACTGAAAGAACGTTATGAGGTCCACCACGGCGTAAAGATCACCGATGCAGCACTGGTCGCCGCAGCGGTCCTTTCCGACCGCTACATCACTGATCGGTTTTTACCTGACAAGGCCATCGACCTGGTCGACGAGGCAGCCAGCCGCCTGCGCATGGAGATCGAGTCCATGCCATACGAGATCGATGAGATTGATCGACGCGTGATGCAACTGCAGATCGAGAGCGCCGCGTTGTCGAAAGAGCGGGATGAGCCCTCGCGTGAGCGCCTCGATCGCGTGCAGCGGGAGATCGCGGAGCTGCGCGGCCAGTCGGATGTCCTCAAAGCGCAATGGCAGGCTGAGAAGGAAGTCATCGCGGACATTCGAGCTGGGCGCGAAGAGATTGAGCAGACCAAGACGGCCATCGGCCAGGCGGAGCGCGATCTGGATTTGGGCCGCGCGGCGGAACTGCGCTACGGACGAATGGTGGAGTTGGGCAAGGAGCTATCCGAGGCTGAAACCAGGCTGGCGGAACTGCAGAAGACCGGCCAGATGCTGAAGGAAGAGGTCGGAGAGGACGACGTCGCCGAGGTGGTCGGGAAGTGGACCGGCATTCCGGTGAGCAGGCTACTGGAGGGCGAGGTGCAAAAGCTAATCAGCATGGAAGAGCGGCTGCACGATCGCGTCGTCGGGCAGGAGCAGGCTATAGAAGCGGTGTCAAGCGCCGTACGCCGCGCTCGAGCCGGATTGCAAGATCCCAACCGGCCGCTCGGAAGTTTTCTGTTCCTGGGCCCGACCGGCGTCGGAAAGACCGAACTGGCCCGCGCACTGGCCGAATTCCTCTTTGACGACGAGCAAGCCATGATTCGCCTAGATATGTCGGAATACATGGAGAAGCACACGGTTGCCCGCTTGATCGGCGCACCCCCCGGCTACGTAGGGTACGAGGAGGGCGGTCAACTCACCGAGGCGGTGCGACGCCGGCCGTACGCGGTACTCCTGCTGGATGAGATTGAGAAGGCGCACCCGGACGTCTTCAACGTTCTGCTCCAGATTCTGGACGACGGCAGGCTCACCGACGGTCAGGGCCGGGTGGTGAACTTCAAGAACACGGTCATCATCATGACCTCCAACATCGGTAGTGACGTGATCCAAGAGATGGGTTCGGCGGATTACGAAGCCATGCGTCAGGCAGTGGTGAGCGTGCTCCGCGACCACTTCCGCCCTGAATTCCTGAATCGGATCGACGAGGTCATCATCTTCCACGGGCTGAGCCGGGCACAGATCAAGTCCATTGTCGATATTCAGCTTAGCTCGCTGCAGGAGCGCCTGGGCCGGCGGAAACTCAAGGTCGAGCTGGGCGAGGAAGCCAAGGAGCTGCTGGCCGAGAAAGGATGGGATCAAGTGTATGGCGCCCGGCCGCTGAAGCGGGCAATCCAGAAGCTGGTGCTCGATCCGCTGGCGATGGACGTGCTGCAGGGCAAGTTCCACGAGGGTGACACGATTAGCGTGGATAAGGACGGAGACCACCTGGTGTTCCGGGCTGCAGCGGACGACCGAGAGCCGGTCGGCGTCTAAGCGCGGTGGAACCTGGTGAAGGTGGGAGACCGGATCCGGACGGTTCGGTCTTCCAAGGCCCGCGCACTGCCTATCTCCTCAAAATCCTTCAGGCGGTTTAGATGCCCTTGCCCTGCTCGGTCTCCTTTTTTGCGCCCGTCTCCGCGTCGGCCCCTGCTACCATGATTGATGCTCAATCGTCGATACCCGCATCGAGAGGCGGGCCGGGTTGCCGCTCCTGTCTTCGGCCTGGCCGGAATCATCGCGGGCGTCGTCAGCGCGTCGCTGATTGGCAATGCTCCTCCCCCGGTGGCAAACGCCGCGCTCTGGGCGGCGATCGGCGGGGTAGTGGCGTACCTGGTCTTCTCATCGGAGGGACCTCAGAAGCGGCCAGCCTCCGTGGTCCAGGCTGCTATCGCCGATGGCGTCGTGGCCGGCGTCATCGTGGCCACCACCTTGATCCTGCTCGATCTGTTTGCCGGAGCCGGCGCCGGCGGGACTGCCGGCGTTCCGATCACCTTCGGACGGGTGGCGGAGGGAATCGGCAGCGGCCTGCTCAGCGGCGCAGCGGGAGGAGGGCTGCTCGGCTACCTGGTCTTTCTCGGTGGCGGACGTGAGAAGCTGGAGCGACGGCCGGCCCCTTCCCGCCGCAAATCCGGCAAGTCTAAGGGCGGAGCCACCCGCCGCAGACGGTGATAAGCGATACCCTCTTTATGCTGTTGGGAACAACTGTCCGCGCGCAATGGTAGAATCATCGGTTATGTTGGCACGCTGGAGCGCACCTTGCCGGTAGATCGAATCGATGTGGAGCACGTCGCCAGGCTGGCCCATATCACTCTCCGCGACGACGAGGTGCGGGAGCTGACGCTCCAGTTGTCCTCGATCGTGGATCACGTGGCTCGGCTGCAGGAGTTAGACACCGAGGGTATCGAGCCGACTGGGTTTGCCGTGCCGTCGTCCAACGTCATGCGGGACGACGAGGTGACGCCCTCCTGGCCGGTCGAAGCGGTGCTGGCCAACGCCCCCGTCCGCCACGATACGGTCTTCGAAGTGCAGGCCGTGCTGGATTGACGGCGCCTCCCACCCTGTCGCGGAATCGCAATACCTATCGCCTCTCTCTGATCACCCTCGGGCCGAAAACACCGGTACAAACACCATGGATCTTGCGTATCTATCCATAGCCGAGACTCGCACGCTGCTGACCACCCGCCAGGTCAGTGCGGTCGACCTGGTGCGCGCCGCCCTCGACCGCATACAGCGGCTCGACCAACGTCTGGGCGCCTACCTGCGCGTGACGGCGGACCTCGCGCTGCTCCAGGCACAGCGCGCGGACGCTCGGTTGACCGCCGGCGATGCCGGTCCCCTTACCGGCATTCCGCTGGCCATCAAAGATATTTTGTCGACCAAAAGCGTTCCGACCACCTGCGGGTCGCGGATGTTGGAGCACTACGTGCCACAGTACAACGCCACGGTCGTCTCGCGTTTGCTCGAGGCCGGGGCGGTGTTCCTGGGCAAAACCAACATGGACGAGTTTGCCATGGGAAGCTCCAACGAAAATAGCGCCTTCTGGCCAGTGAGAAACCCCTGGGACGAGAGCCGAGTGCCGGGTGGTTCAAGCGGCGGCTCCGCGGCAGCGGTCGCCGCCGGTATGGCCAGCGTGGCACTGGGAACCGATACCGGCGGGTCGATACGGCAACCGGCGGCCCTCACTGGGACCGTGGGACTCAAGCCAACGTACGGCAGGGTCTCTCGCTTCGGCCTGATCGCCTTTGCCTCGTCGCTTGACCAGATCGGTCCCATTTCCCGCTCGGTTGCCGACGCGGCGGAGGTGCTGCAGATCATCGCGGGCGCCGATCCACTGGATTCGACCGCAATCAATGCGCCGGTTCCGACGTATACCGCGTCACTCGATGGCGATGTCAAGGGCATGCGGCTCGGCGTGCCCAGGGAATACTTTGGCGAGGGAATGGAACCGGGTGTGGCAGCCGTGATGCAAGACGCGCTCCGCACCTACGAGTCTCTTGGCGCCTCAATCGTGGACGTGTCGCTCCCCCACACGGTGTACGGCTTGTCGACCTACTACATCATCTCGCCAGCGGAAGCCATGGCTAATCTGGCGCGCTACGATGGCGTTCGTTACGGGCTATCAGTGCGTGGGGAGGATATTTGGGAGATGTTTGGCGGCACGCGCGCGGCGGGATTTGGCGCTGAGGTAAAGCGCCGCATCCTACTCGGTACCTATGCGCTGTCGTCCGGGTACTATGATGCCTACTATGTCAAAGCGCAAAAGGTCCGCACGCTGGTCCGGCGAGATTTCGAGCGCGCGTTCGAGCAGGTGGACGCGCTAATTGGACCTACTACCCCGACCGTGGCGTTTAAGCTGGGCGAGAAAACGGCCGACCCGCTACAGATGTACCTGAACGACGTGTACACGGTGCCGGCCAGCATGGCCGGAATTCCCGCCGTGTCGCTCCCAGCCGGTTTCGCCGGAGGCCTGCCGGTGGGTCATCAGGTCCTGGGGAAACCGTTGGACGAACTGACGATTTTACGGGTTGCTCACGCCTTCGAGCAGGCAACTTCACATCACCAGATGCACCCGTTTCAGGAGCCGGCGGCATGAGTGACGTTCGTTTCGAGCCTGTCATCGGCCTGGAAGTCCATGCGCAGCTAAAGACCAGAAGCAAAATGTTCTGTGGGTGCGACGCGCAGTATTTCCAGGCAATTCCGAATTCGCATGTCTGCGCGGTGTGCTGTGGCATGCCCGGCGCGTTGCCCGTCATTAACCGGAGGGCGGTTGATATGGCGGTTCTGACCGCCCTGGCTCTGGACTGCTCGGTCGCGCCGCAGAGCAAGTTCGACCGCAAAAATTATTCGTATCCGGATTTGCCCAAGGGATATCAGATTTCCCAGTACGACCTGCCAATAGGGCAAAGCGGGCGTTTGGAGTATCTGGTCGGCGAGACCTCGCGCCATTGTGACATCGTACGTGTCCACCTGGAGGAGGATACGGGAAAATCACTGCACTCGGAAGGGAACGATGATCGCAGCTTTCTGGACTATAACCGCTGCGGTATTCCGTTGATGGAGATTGTCGGTGAGCCTGATCTGCGGTCCGCCGGCGAGGCCCGCGCGTACTTTGAAACGCTCCGCCAGGTGCTCATGTACCTCGATGTCTGCGACGGAAACTTACAGGAAGGCAGCATGCGGGCCGACGTCAATGTGTCCGTGCACGAGCCCGGCGAAGCATATGGCACGCAGGTCGAGATCAAGAACCTCAACAGCTTCCGCGCCGTCTTCCGCGCGCTCGAACACGAAATCGAGCGCCAAGCCGATGTACTGCAGCGAGGCGAGAGGGTAGTCAGGGAGACGCGCGGGTGGTCCGAAAAGCGTGAGGTAACGATAAGCCAGCGCAGCAAGGAGCAGGCGCACGACTACCGATACTTCCCGGAGCCGGACCTGCCTCCACTGGTGTTTACCGGCGCCTGTCTTAGCGCCATGCGCGACCGGCTTCCCGAATTGCCGGGCACGAAGTTGGAGCGCTTTCGGGAGCAGTACGGGCTTGCGGAGCGTAACGCCGGCGTGTTGACGCAGGAACGCGTCTTGGCCGACTTCTTTGAGGATACAGTGCAAGCGGCGTCGCGAGTGGGATCGAACGTGATCGCCAACTGGATCGTTGGCGACGTGTTGCGTCTAGCGAAGGAAACCGGCTCCAGCATTACGAATTCGAAGCTAACGCCGGTCCTCCTGGCCGAATTGCTCGGCCTATTACAGTCCGGCGCCATTAACGGGACAGCAGCCAAAATCGTGCTTGAAACCGTTTTTATATCCGGCGAGGCGCCGTCTAACGCCGTGACGCGATTGGGTTTGGGTCGCGTGGCCGATCCAGCGATCCTGGCGCCTGTGGTGCGCCAGGTGCTCCAGGAGAATCAGCTTTTGGTCGAGACCTTCCGGGCCGGAAAAACCAACGCTTTACAAGCTATACGCGGCAAGGTTATGAAGGCAACCGACGGCAGGGCGGACATGAACGCGGTGGATGAGATTATCGCGGAGAATCTCGAGGTACGGCTGTAATAGATTTTTGAGCAGGCTGAGCTTGCGGCTCTTTCCCGCCAGCCTTTAGACTGAATCTCGCGGGCGATTAGCTCAGTTGGTTAGAGCGCACGGTTCACATCCGTGAGGTCACTGGTTCGAGTCCAGTATCGCCCACCAGAGTCGCTCATCCCAGCTTCCCGTTTGGCAGGACGAGACGCGCATAGAGGATCAGCTTATGATCGTAGCCGGTGCCGTCGCGGTGAAACACACCGCTACAGGTGAACAGCACCAAGCCGTGCTCGGTGGATCCCCCATAGAGAAACTTGATGGGAAGCTGGGTGTTGGCGAAGTTGCCCTGCCACAACACTCTGAAGGTGAGCGGCCGGCCCTTGGCATAGTTCACCTGTACGGTGTCCCCAGCCTTCAGATCCTTGAGCTTGTAAAAAACGGCCGGGCAACAGGTCGAGTCCACGTGGCCATAAATGCTGGCTCGCCCCACCTCGCCGGGCCGGGGGCCACGAGTATACCAGGCGACATCTCCCCACTTGGCAGGCGCATGGACCTGGCTCGCCTTGGAAAGGTCAACAGCTTCCACCGACGCCTTCACGCCGATTTTTTGAATCGTCACAGATTTCGGCCAGCCACGTGGAACCGTGACCGTGTTGGAGGAAGCGGCGGAGGTGGGAGCGGAGGAACCGAGAACAGAAAAGGCAGCCAGGCCGAGGGCCAGTGCACGAACGGCAGTTAAACGCGGCAAAGTACAGACTCCATATGAAAATTGGGCTGCCGCATGATATCAAAAGACCGGGGTCGGCGTCTGTTCTGGCTGGGGCTATGATACAATCTGTGGCTGCAAGCGCGCTGCACAAGCTGCGCATGTCTCGAGCCTCACGGTGACCGTAGCTCAATAGGCAGAGCTCTGGATTGTGGCTCCAGTGGTTGTGGGTTCGAGCCCCATCGGTCACCCCACTTTTTGCACGTAAACAGTGGAGGGCCCTGCACGTGGGCTCTCCATTTTTCTGCGTTGGTTGCCCTTGGGATCGCGCGAACAGGAGTATTGACAGTATGGAAGACTGGCAACAATGGCAGATGAGAGCAGACCAGATCGCCGTATCTCTAGGCGCGGAGGTGGATGGTCTCACGACAGATTTCTTTGGGGATGCGGGGGATGCCACGATGCGCGGCTTCTGGCCCCGGTTCCGGGATTTGAAGGAACGGGTACGGACGGCGCCGGCGATCCGGCTGGAGGCGAAGCTGGACCTGGAGCGACGGCTCCGCTCCCTCGGCTCGCGCGCCTATAAAGCCCAGGAGGTAGTGTATGCGCACTCGAGCGAGCGTAAAACTGAGCTCCTCGACTCAATTGAAGAGGTGCGTATCTCAGCTGAAAGCGTGAGCGCGCCCCGTGACCTCCGCGGCATACGGCGCAGCCTGGACAATATCCGGCAACAGTTCGATTCAGGCGCGCAACTCGTGCCGCCCGACCGCCAGGTCGTGTGGGACGCGTGGCGAGGGGCTAACCAGTTCGTCTGGCAGAAGTTGACGGATGGCTGGGCAGAGAATGAGACTGAGTTGCGGGAATTGATTGCCGAGGCGCGACGGCACGTGGAGAACGGGGAGTTTCCGGCCGCGAAGCAGGCCGTGGCGCGGTTCTTTGAGGCGCTGAGAACGCGAGAGTGCAAGCAGGAAATCATGACTGCACTGAAGTCCGAAGCGGAGTTGATTCGTCGCGAGGCAGATCAATCGGAGTCTCGCAAGGTGGCTGAACGCGTGGTCAGTCAGCAGGCCCAGGTCGTGCCGGCGGTCGATTCCTGGCGTTCCGAGCTAGAACGCAACCGCGAGTCGATAGCACGGCTGCAAGAAGAGATTACGGTGCTGGACTTTCAGTTCCAGAGCAGCGCGTCAATCCTGGAGCAAGCGATGGTGCGAGGATCGCTCGTTGACAAAAAGCGTAAACTTGCAGAATACGAGCGTAGCGCGAAGGCACTTCTTCGACGAATTGAGCAGTCCGAGGAGGCCCCTGTTTTTTCGATGAGCTAGGCCGCAATCAGCGGGTCCACCCTGAACGGCGACACGCGAACGCGGCAATGTTCTGTACGCTAACCGCAGCCGAGCCCGGCACAAGGAGCAGGGTATGCCAGACCATGATCAAACCGGACAGTTGACCGAATGGATAGTGGGCCTGTTGCTGGCGGACTCGGACCCTTCGCCGACTCGTGACTATTACTTCGTTCTGTTGCGGCAGGGCCGAGGGGTACCCGAAGCGGTGGGCATCGCGGTAGACGATCTCCTGGAGGAAGTGAGGTCCGCGGTGTCACGCGGTGAGCCTTACAGCCAACGTACGCATCGCGCTCGACTTGGCTTGCAGTCCGACGTTCCCTTCAGCGTCCATCGATTACCCCGGCCGGCGTTGGTACGCCGCATCGTGCAGGAAAGAGTGGCCGATAGCCGCACCTATCCGGGCCGGCAGAGTACTCGTCGAGGCGGTCGGTAGATGAGTCAACTCGAAGAGTTGCTGCAACGGAAGGACTTGCGCAGCGCCGACCGTGCCGTGGCCCGATCGTGGTTGCGGAAACTACAGGGTGGTCAGCCGTTAAACTACATCGAAACACAAAGTATGTGGGCGTGTCTAAGCCGTTACGGTCTCAAACCAATAGATATCCCGTACCGTGGTAGCGGCACGTAAGGATTTGGGCGGCGCGGATCGGCACGTAATGGTCGGTACAATGGCGACATGACGAGCCAGGTCCCCTCGCTTCGCCGCAAGTACCACGTCGCCGTGAGCCTGGCGTATCTGGCTCTCGGCGTGGTGATAGTGGCGCGAAGCATCGCCGGACATGTGTTGCCGGTCGGAATCCTCGGTCTCGTATTTATCGCGCTGGCGCTCGTTCGACTGCGAGACTACCGCACCTCGAAAAATGGACCGCGATGATACACGAAGGGGCCTCGATTATCGGTGCACTGATTGCCATTACCTATGTGTCCGTCATTAGCAACATTCTGTGGTGGATGCTTCACATCCCCAAGGTGGGCAATCTCCAGCAGCACGTCTCACGCATCACCCGCGAGACTACCAAGTTCGCTCGCATCGTGGTGCCGGTGCAGGGCGATGTTGTGAGCGACCGGCTGGTCGCTCTAGCGAGCCAAATGGCGAAATTCCGCGGCGCTACCATGGACGTGCTCTACGTGGTGGAAGTGCCGTTGCAGCTGCCGCTCGACGCCGTCTCGGGAGACGAGGAGCGTCAAGCGCTGGACGTTTTCGCTCGGGCCGGCAAGATCGCGAGGCGATATGACGTCAAGATCAACCGGCGAACCCAGCGCGCTCGGCAGGCCGGCCCTACCATTGTTCAGTATGCCCGCGACCACAATGTCGACTTGCTCATGATGGGAGACGTTCCTAAATCGAATCGCCGCGGTACACGGTACGCTCGCTCGGTGGAATACGTCTTTGAGAACGCGCCCTGTGAGGTCATCATCGACCGGCCTCCAATGGAGTAAGCAAGCATGGCGTGGCACGGGGTTGAACCCGGAACCGGGCGCAGCTTCCGCCTTCTGCTACCCTCCATCACCCTGGTATGCATGAACCTGATATGAAAGTATGAAGGACGGAGCAGGGAGTGCTTGAAGGCAAAAGGATAGCCCTGATAGGCGCTGGGGTCATGGCTGAGGTCCTGGTGGACGGATTGCTCAAGAGCAAACTGGTTCAAGCGAGCGACATTATTACGTCGCACTACCGTCAGGACCGCCTGGACGACCTCCACCAACGTACCGGCGTCAGCACCACGCTGGACAACGCGGAGGCGTACAGTCGCTCCGAACTCGCCGTGCTGTGCGTTCGGCCTCAGGCGATGGGAGCAGTGCTGGCGGAATTGCGGCCGCATCTGATATCAGATCGTCTTCTGATAACCATAGCAGCGGGATTGCCGACCGGCTTTTACGAAACTGAACTGAGAACGACGGTCCCGTTTGTCCGCGCCATGCCGACCTTTTTCGGGAGCATAAAGGCCGGCACCACGGGACTCGCTTTGAACAGTGCCACCAGTGCCGAGCACCTCGCGCTCGCGTCCCGCCTGTTTGCGACGATCAGCGAGAACGTCATCGTCCTTCCGGAAGAGGAGATCGATGCCTTCACCACCTTCGGATCGACGACGACCGCTACCATCTACGTTCTGCTCGATGCGTTGATTACGGCGGGATCGTTAGTTGGTTTACGTCATCAAGCATCGCACGCTCGGGCCATCGAACAGGTGATCGCGGCGGCGCGCAATGTGGTCGCCACCGACAAGCTTCCCTCGCAACTACTCGATGAGTTGTGCACACCCGGCGGCGTAACCGTGGAGGGAGTGAAGGTGCTGGAAGAGCGGGCGGTGCGCGGCGCGGTCATCGACGGTGTGCTGGCGGCGACGGAGCGGGCTCGCTCGTTGCGACAATCATCGGGGACGAATTAGCCGGCCACGGAGTCAAAGGACGGCAGATCTATAACGCGCCGTCCACGCCCCCGGACGGCGCCTGGGCCCCAGATCTGCCTGAGGAGCAAAACGAGAGACAGAGTCGCGCAGCCGAGCAAGGCCAGGGCCAGGGCATCACGGGTCCGAGGCCCAAGCAACGGATGCCTGTCGTCGGTCCACCAGAAGGCAAACGCATTTATGGCATAGTTATCAGCCGGGTTCGACACGAGGGGATCCGGCTTCACGGTCAACCGGTACCGCGCGTCTCCCAGCGACAGTCGTGCTACCTGATAGACGTTGTCCAGTTGGATCAGGATGGGCGATTGTCGCACCTTCCAGTAGTACTGATAGTGCTGCGCGCCCCAGTGGAAGGGCGTTCCGAACCAGTCTGCCGGCCCGACGGATTGCTGCTGGATAGCTTCGAGGCGGTACCAAAATCGCCACTGCGTAACCGAGATGGCTGAGACCTGAATGACCAGGCTGGTCGCGACCAGACCCAGGAACGTCACACGTGGCGCTTTGGCCAGGAATCGCCACGCTATCAGCACTTCTCCCAGAGGCAGTACCAGGTACGGCACGGAGGTATAGAGGTATCGCGGCCCCCAGGACGGGTCGCCGTGCCAGTACAGTACGTTCGAGTAGAAGGCGATTGGAATCAGGACCAGAACGGTCAAAAAAGTGGCGAGAGACGCTCTCTTACGAAAAAACGCTTTAAGAGCCCACGGAAGGGCGAAGACCAGCGGCAGATACCAGATAAGGCCCTTTCCGGGGCTGACCAGGAGGTTTGCCAGACCCACCCAGGGCGACTCTCCCAAGGTCTGCTCGTGGAGTCCGGTACGAAACACTGATCCGAACCGTCCGTAGTCCCAGAGCGCGACCGCCAAAAGCCAGGGAGCCAGGGCCAAACCGTAGACCGTCAGATCGGCCGCCACCTTGGGTCGCTGACCGGCCTGGAACCGCATCCAGATTGGAAAAACGATGAGTATCGGCACGTACAGGAGAGCGTCGTACCGCGTCAACACCGCCCACCCAACCGCCGTGCCAGCGCACGCTACCCATCGCCGTGATCGGCAGTCCTGCCGGACGAATTGCCACACGCTGTAGACGGCGGCGAAGAGAAACAGATTGACTTGCGTCTGCTCCAGGCCACTTTGCGCGTCCGGCCAGGCAACCGTGGCCAGCCCAAAGATAAGTGTCAACCCTACCGCCGATCGCCTGCCATACCCGAGGCTCGAAGCCATCAGATAGAAGAGAACGGCCAGCAGGGCGCCGAGAATGAGATCGAGTGAGCGCGTTGCGTAGAGGGTAGTTACCTCGTAGGGCAATTTCAGATGATGCGCCACGACCTTGCCCGCCACGTACAGCGGCGCCATAAGGATCGCCTGCCCCGGCGCATAGAACGCGTACGGGTGACCGCCCACGCCTTGCGCCACCCGAGTGTCGAGCGACTTGGGGTGGTCGATCCAGGTGTGGTCCTGATCGACCAGAGCCTGGGTGGTCTGGTAGCGAAGGAGCGTATCGCCGTTATGCTTGAGATCGTTGGAGCCGGTCAGGAGATAGACCGATAGGAAGAACAGACCGAGTAGCGCGGGAGTGAGCGCGTCTGAGCGCCGAAGGGCCAATCGCATCACACGGCGCGAGCAACGACCTGCAACCAATTTCGTGGCAACTCTGAGATACCCAACTCGTCATAGGCCTGCACCACTGCGTTCTGCAGGATCGGAATCGCCACGTCGACCGGTACGCCCGGCAGCGCCCCGTTGACAAAATCAGTGTAATGACTTATATCCTGCCAGCTCTGGCAGGTCATCAACGCCTGGTCCTCCTGCATGTACTCGACCTGAAAACCATGTCGTTCCACCAAGTCGCGGTATTCTTCTTTCGTCAGCCAACGCATTGCTTCGACCTTCGAGCGGTCTGGCCTCAGGCCAGTCTCTTTCAGGGCTTGACGCGCCCGCTGCATCCACAGTCGGTAAAACCCTTCGGTTCCGACCGTGTAGCATCCATCATAGAACGACGTATTGAAACCCAGTACGCCGTCCGAATTCAAGGCCTTGTGCGCCTCCGAAACCACGCAATCCTTATCGGGCAGCAAATGGATGGCGTTGCAGAACAGGATCACGTCCACACCGTTCACCATGCTCGAGAACGCCTGCGCGGTTCCACGGACAAAGGCCGCGGCGTTACCGACCAGCCGTCTGGCCTTTTCCAGAGCCGAGTCCGACGGGTCGAGTCCTATAATCTCGACCGGCTCCCGTAAGCGTCGCACCCGTTCCACCAGCAACTGGGTGACTGCGCCAGTACCACAGGCCAGATCAAGCACGCGCCTGATCGGACTCTGGGCAAGCCGGTCACGCAACTGCAACGTAACGTCAACCAACTGCTCGTTCACCGCACGGTAGAAATCGTGCTGGGCAAAGGCCTCGAAGGTATAGTCCGGGCTCTCGCCGCCTGCCGCCATTATATTGTCTCCTTCGGGCGCGTCGTCAACCTTCAACTAGAATAGCAGAGATATGAATGGTGCTATTGTGCCGTGCGCGGGGTCGGCTCTCGTCACCGGAGCGTCGCGGGGGATCGGCCGAATAGTCGCTCTGCGTCTCGCCGAAGCAGGCTATGCGGTGGTGGTCAATTATCGGGTTTCCGCGGCGGAAGCGCAGGTGGTAGTCGACGGCATCCGCGAGCGGGGTGGGCAGGCGATGGCGGTTCAGGCGGACATCGCGGTACCGGCCGAAGCGGCTGCCTTGTGGGGAGAAGCCGAGCGTGTGCTGGGACCGCTCCAACTGTTGGTTAATAATGCGGGAATCACCCGCGATCGGTTGCTGGTGCAAATGTCGGAGGAGGACTGGGACGCGACCTGGCTGACCGACCTGCGGGGTCCGCGGACGCTGGCGAGAGCGGCATCGGTATCGATGTCCGCACGCGGCTATGGCAGAATCGTCAACATTAGCTCGGTGGTCGGCGCCACTGGAAACGCGGGCCAGGCAAACTATGCGGCCGCCAAGTCCGCCATGATGGGCTTCACTCGTGAACTTGCTATTGCAGCAGCGCCGCATGCAGTCACGGTCAACTGTATCGTCCCTGGCTATATAGTGACCGATGCTACCGCGCATCTCTCCGATCGGCAGCGAGCTGAATGGATGGACCGAATCCCGATGCGCCGGTTCGCCCGGCCGAATGACGTCGCCGAGTTGGTCCTGTTTCTGAGTGGAGATGGCGCCTCGTATCTCACCGGTCAATGCATCGCGGTGGACGGCGGCTACTGCGCCGCCTCGGGATGTGGATTTGCTTCCTGACGTTTTGAGCGTCTCGAATTCGTCCCGGTGAGCCGGCAGGAGACACAATCCAACCCCGCAGCCCTGCTGCCGCTGGCGTCTCCACTGAGCAAACCCGCCTCTCGTCAGGAACTGTGCGCCCTCGGCATCTACTTCGCGGTCGTGGTGGTGGCCGCGGATGTGCTGAACGTGCGGCTCGGCGTGGAGCTACTGACGGTCGTGGTGGTGCTCGCGGCGGCGTGCATTTCGCGGTCGTTCGTGGCTTTTTGCCGTGATTGGTGGATGTTCTTGCTGGGCCTTCTCCTGTGGAATCTGAGCGGCCCGGTCGCTGCTCAGTCCCCCTTTCCTCAGCACCTGGACTTCATGCTCCGTCTCGACCGGCTGTTGTTCCTCGGGCATCAGCCGGTCTCCTGGATACAGCACCATCTGGCGACGATGGGGAAAGTTGGTCCTCTCGACGTTCTGGCCGCTGTCCTGTACAACATGCACCTGGCGGAGCCGTATATCGCTGGGTTCTTTCTCTGGCGCCTGCAACGCGCGATATTTTTCCAGTTCGTCGCGGCCTCGCTCCTGCTGCTGGTCGCGGGGTTTGTCACGTTTATCCTGTTTCCCGCGGTACCGCCCTGGCTGGCCGGCGAACCGTTGCGGTATATCGGCAACCAGTACGTGGGGTCGCCCGGTGGCCATACATATCTCCCCGGAGTGTTTAATGGCTTTGGACCGGTGTTGCACCGCCATCCCTTGCCGTTTCACGGCACACCGATCTTTTACCTGTTTCACTTCGCCGGGGATCGAGTCGCTGCTTTCCCTTCAGAGCATGCGGCGTTTCCACTCCTGGAGTGCCTGGCATTCGCTTGCATTTCGCGCCGGGCCACCGCCGTGCTTGCGATATGGGTGTTGTTAATCTTTGGTGCGATCCTGTACCTCGGGGAGCACTGGGTCACGGATGCCCTGGCGGGATACGTCTATGCCGTCGTCATCTGGAGCGGTGTTCGGCTGATCGCCCGCGCCGGCTATCGATGAGAGGAGTGGCGTTTTCAGCACCGACGCGCGGTACTCCATCATGACGAAGGCGGCGCCTAGGAGCGCCGCCAGCACGACAAATGCCACCAGCTTTTGAATTTTCACGAGCGCCAAATCGAGCGCGCCGAGTCCAACGCAGAGCAGATAGAGCGAGAGCACAGTCGCAGTGTGGCTCATGCCCAGTTCGAGCATCCGGTGGTACACGTGTTGCTTGTCGCCAGAGAGAAAATTTCTGCCCCGCAGCCTCCGGCGAACAATTGCCCATGCCACGTCCAGCACGGGAATCATCAGCACCAGCAGCGCCGTCGCAAGCTTCGCCGGCCCCACGATGGAAAGGGCTGCCAACGCCAGTCCCAGAAACATACTGCCTGAATCACCAAGAAAAATTCTCGCGGTGTGCCAATTGAACGGCAAGAACCCGATCAACGCTCCGGCCAGCGCCAGCGGAAGAATCAAGTCTTCGTGGTGCGCGCTGAGCGGAATAATGTGACCGCGCGGCGCTTCCCACGCCCAAATAGCGAGGAGCAAGGCCGCCAACGCCACGACGCCGGTGGCCAGGCCGTCCAGACCGTCCAGAAAGTTAACGGTGTTCATCATGCCCACCAGCCAAAACACTGTGACGATCAACCCGACTACGGCGGGCAGCGACCAGCCAGGACCCGTGACACCGGCAAAGGGATCACTGATGGACTGGATCACGCCCAGACCGCAAATGATGGCGACTAAAGCAGCGGCGGTCTGACCCGCCAAATGGGTCAGCGGTGGTAGAGTCAGAAACTCGTCAGCAACTCCCACCAGGACGGCTGCGAGGCCACCGGCCAGCACCCCTCGCACCGGAGAGGTCAACGGTAGGACCAATACTGAGGCCGTTGCAAAGGCTAGATAAACGGCGACGCCTCCCATCAACGGCGTAGCGCGCTTATGTATTTTCGGTCCGACCGGACGGTCGATGTTCCCCAACCGAACGGAAGTCCACCGCACCGCCGGAGTGAGAGCCAGCGAGACAGCACAGCCAATACACAACGGATACAACCATTCGCTGGCGGTGCCGGGTGTTACCGGTAGCAGTACGATCTCCTCGTCAGGCGGATATCGTCGACGAAGGCTCGGGCCATACCAAGTAGGGCCGTGGGTCTTCAGTAAAGCGACGCCCGACCTCGTGGTAACGGACGCCGCGTGGGAAGGTCCGGTCGCGCCAGGCGCCGAAGTTATCCACGATAGCCGTCCCCGGCTGCACGAATCGTTCAATGTCTGCCTGACGGTACATCGAATGCGGCGTCACCAGCAGGATCCCGTCGCATTCCGACAGATCATCGGGGAAGGACAGCGTGGCCACATGACAGATGTCTTCGATCTCCTCGGCACTGTAATAGGGGTCGTGCAGACGGAGTAATGGGGTATCTTTGAGGCAGTCCAGCGCATCCAGCGCGGGGGACAACTTGTGCATTTTCGCGTCAGGAGTATAGGCCAGTCCGAGGATGACCACCGAACGGCAGTCCTTGAACATGTCCCACAGCCGAGCCCGGTACAGGCGTTTGAAATACCCATCGTTAAACTCAACCGCGTCACGGACGGGGTCAAGATAGGCGTTAGCATCTCCTCCTTCCTCCAGCGCATAGCGAGGAGCGAGCGGTATGCAATGACCGCCGATTCCCATGCTTGGGTGCACCAATGGGATGTTCCACTTGGTGCTGGCCAGACTCAAGACATGGGTCATGTCGTACTGCGGAAACGCGAGCGACAATGAATTGCCAAGCGCCAGGGCTTGAAATCGAAGCAGATTCTCGATGACCTTGCTGAAAGCGGCGTGGTGAGCGTCGCGCGCCGGAACCACCTCGCGGCAGACCAGTGAATAGAACGCTATCAGCAAGGCGGTTGCCTCGCTATTGTTGCCGCCCACGATTCGGGGCAAGCTTTCCAATGTGTGTTCGCCCCCCGAAAACCAGTCGCGGCGTGGCGCCGCTCCGACCAAGACATCGATGCCCGGACGCAGACCTTCAGCATGCAGTTGTGGCAGAACAACGGTGTCGATCCAGCTCGGCTCAATCGTACTTTCGATAATGACGGTTGGTCGGAGGGGTCCCAGGTCTGTGGCTTTGATCACTTCGCAGATGCGCGGCATCACGTGTTCGAGATTGGCCGAGCTGGGTTCGGCGCCACGCTCCGTGGGCACCGAGATCAGGTGGATAGCAACGCGATGGTCTTTGAGGTCTCGCCAATGTGTCGTCGCGGTAACCAGGGTGTTCACCTCCTCCAACCGGCCGGAGGGGACAATGTCCGTGGTGAGGAACCTGCCTTGCCGGATCTCACGCACTCGCGTCTCCGCCACGTCGTACCCAACGCAGCGAATTCCCTTGCGGCTGAAGGCATACATGCCGCTAGCCCCGATATGGCCGCAACCCCACACCCCCAGCGATACCGATTGGTCCCGCAAGGAGTCGATCGTTTGGGCTACGCGAACCTTCTGCTCGCTCATTCCTTCGTCCTTTCAGCGTTCCGCCGGCCTTGGTCGCTGCAGCGGCATATCAAGGCAAGCCACACAAAGCGTGGCAGCGCCAGCATTCTGCGCCAGCGCCGGGGCTGTAGCACCAGCCGCCAGAGCCAATCGAGCGCGTGGTCGCGCATCCATCTTGGCGCCCTCCGAGCCACACCGGCAACATAATCAAAGCTGCCACCTACCCCCACCGCGATCGACACGCCCAAGGGGAGCAGGTGGTCGGCAATCCATATTTCTTGCCTCGGCGCACCAAAGGCGACAAAGAGAATATCCGCTCCAGAGCACCGCACCAAGTCTACTATGAACGCTGCATCTCGCTCTGCCGGAGAACCGCTGTACGTTCCGACTACCTGCAAGCCAGGAAACTGAGTGGCCAGCCGGCGGGCGGTTTCCTCGGCCACGCCAGGCGCCGCACCGAGATAGAACACGCTCCAGCCAGCAGAGGCCGCCAGACCTGATATCGAGTAGATCAGGTCCGACCCGCCGACCCGTGCCACCTGTCGGGCTCCCCGCCGTCGCATGGCCCACACGACGCCAGCGCCGTCAGGCGTCGCTAACGGGGCGTCCTGAAGCACGCGGGCGAAAGCGGAGTCGGCCCTGGCCCGCGTTACGAACTCGGCGTTCACCGTAACGATGTGCGCTGGTACTCGGAGTTGAACTCTCTCTCGCACGAAGGCCAGTACGTCGTCTTCCGAAACAACGTCGACGGCCAATCCGGCCACGTATACACGATCAAAGTTCAAAGGAGGAATCAGTCTCCACTCGCTACTTGCCAGCCCCCTGCACACGCCCTGCGAGTCTCTGGCGTCAATGGTTTTTTGGCCACCCTTGAGTATATGGGCGAGTAGCGGACCTCCCTGCTGCCGCGTCGAGGGGCGGAGACCGGCAACCGTCAGTGCGCCACGTTGATTTCACCCAGAATTCGTGCCAGCGCCTGGACGGCAAGCCCCTCGACTTCGTCATCCAACCCATTCGGCCGGGAAACCATGCGCTGGTGACCGGTTCGAACCTCTTCGAGAACCAAGCGCGCGCCGTCACTGCTCGGCACCTCGCGAACGATCCGCATCAGTCCCCGTCGTACGCAGATCATGGTCCACACGTAGTGGAAGAGTTCATACGAACGAGTCTGGTCGTCTTTGATCGATTCCATGAGGGTGGCGATGCGGCGCCGAGTCTCGATGTTCGGCTGGTTCATCGGTCGGAGATCCGGGACGGCAGGAGTACATATGCCAACCCCACAAACACGAACAGGATACTGTAAATCGTCACGGGGTCTCCCTTACCCAAAGTTGGTTCAGGACCAACTATACGGGTGCCCTTGAGTGACGAACAGGGCTGTTACCACCCGGTGCAAAGCCGCTCCGATTATGTCGAGTTAGCGCAGCAGACCGGTGTCAGTGACGTGACATCCGGGCGACCGGAAGGGCCTCCACCGGGGACAGCGCGCAATCCACGTCTTTGTCCGGAAGCCTTTCCACATCAGGTATGCGGAGGAGTTGTGGGACGAGAAAAAGAGGGTGTGTCGGCCTATGCGCTCCCGACAGCCGGCATACACGCGCCCCTTACCTGAATTCGTCCTCATGCTGTTCGAAATACTCGGCGTTTAGTTGCGTGAAGCGTTGCCACTTGTCCGGAACTTCTTCCTCTGGGTAGATGGCATCCACCGGGCATTCCGGGACGCATACCCCGCAGTCGATACACTCATCCGGATCGATAAAGTACATGTCGTCGCCCGGAAGCGTGTGAATGCAATCGACCGGACAGACGTCCGCGCAGGATCCGTCCTTCACACCAATGCAGGCCTCTGTGATTACGTAGGTCATTCACTTCTCTCCCATCGTCCGCGCAGCGCGAACGCTGATTCTCTGCCCGTCAGACCCATCATAAGCAACGCCCTCCAACACCGACTATTACAATGAGCCAGTCACCTCCCCGGTTCGCCCGCAAAGTCCCCCAATTCCTCAGGATCACCGTTGTTTGTCTTTCGCGCCATTGCCAGCGGCAGTTCAGGAAATGCCTACCTGCTGCGGACCGATCACGTGAATCTGCTCTTCGAGGCAGGTCTCAGAATGCCGGCCCTGTCCCGAGGACTTGCCACGGAAGGCTTGACTCTGGACGGGCTGAGCGCAATCCTGATCAGCCACGAGCACCGGGATCATTGCCTCTCAGCTCAGGATCTTGCCGCCAAGCACCGGTTACCGGTGTGTGCCAATGCTGAAGTATTACGAGCGATCGGTCTCCACGACGACGCGCACAGCGAAGCGCTCGGTGTGGGCCGCAGTGTCCTGTTCGGCGACGTCGAAGTCAACACCTTTCCTGTCGCCCACGACTCGGTCTGCCCAGTAGGGTTTCTGATCCAGGCGCAGGGACGAGTGATTGTCCTTGCGACCGATCTGGGTGGCGCATCCGCTGAGGTCACTGAAGCCGTGGAGCAGTCGGACCTGGTCGTGCTGGAAGCAAATCACGATCGTGAGATGCTCCTCCACGGGCCGTATCCCTATCACCTACGGAAACGCGTGGCCGGCCCCACTGGACATTTGTCGAATTCTCAGGCGGCTAACATACTGGTGCGGCATGTCAGGAACGATCGAGTCGAAGTGTGGCTGGCACATTTGAGCAAGCAGAACAACTCTCCCGCCACGGCCTTAAAGACCGTAACCCGTTCGCTGAAAGCAGTCGGGCTGGGCGCGGTCTATGTGGGCGTGGCGGAGCGTGACCGCGCCTCGCTACGCTGGACGGGATTGGCCCGACCACGCCAACTTTCACTTTTTAACGCAATGGATGGAGTCTAACCTTTGGCGTCACTCGTCGCGCAGCGTACGTTTGGCTTTACCGAGTCTGTCATACGAGAGATGTCGCGCTTAATTGCGCTGCACCACCCGACCGACGGTATCAATCTGGCCCAGGGGTTCCCAGACTTCGCGGCTCCGGAGGCGCTGAAACGGGCGGCCTGTGATGCTATCGACGCGGACCTAAATCAGTACGCCATTACCTGGGGAGCCAAGGCCTTCCGCGATGGAATCGCCGCCAAAACAGAGCGTTTCCTGGGCATCCAGGTTGACCCGGAGCGAGAGATCACCGTCTGCTGTGGCGCCACCGAAGCGATGATCAGCGCGATGCTGGCGACCCTGGATCCTGGAGACGAAGTGATCATCTTCGAGCCGTTCTATGAGAATTACGGCCCGGACTGTATCCTGTCGGCAGCGGTGCCCCGTTTCGTACCGCTCTGCCCGCCGCACTGGACCTTCGACCGCGATCAGCTGGCCGCCGCGTTCGGACCCAAGACGCGTGGACTCGTACTGAATACGCCTAATAATCCGACTGGCAAAGTGTTCACGCGGGTCGAGCTGGAGGCGATTGCGGCACTCTGTCAGGAGTGGGACGTGCTGGTGTTTGCCGACGAGATCTACGAGCACATAGTGTACGATCACCAGCAGCATATCTCAATCGCGACGCTGCCGAATATGCGCGAACGTACCATCCTCATCAATGGGTTATCGAAGACCTTCAGCGTGACCGGCTGGCGCGTCGGTTACGCTATCGCTCCGCCCGAACTCACCTCAGCCATCCGCAAGGTGCACGACTTTCTTACGGTGGGGGCTGCGGCGCCGTTGCAGGCGGCAGGATCAGTGGCCATGACCTTTGCCGACGACTACTACGCTGACCTCCGCGCCGGTTACCAGGCGCGGCGCGACTTCCTACTGCCGGTGCTGCGGGACAGTGGTTTCAAGCCCTACATGCCTCACGGGGCCTACTACACAATCTGCGATATTAGCGACTTCGGGTTTAAAGACGATGTCAGTTTTGTACGCTTTTTGGTGGAGCAGGTGGGTGTTGCCGCGGTGCCGGGCAGTAGCTTCTACAGTGAGCCGCGGCGCGGTGCACAGCAGGTACGCTTCGCATTCCCGAAACGCCTGGAGACCCTGGAACGCGTTGCTCCCCGGCTCTTATCGGTAACAGACCGGATCGCGTCCCGCCGCTCTTAAAGGGACAAGCGCTGCTGGAGTGACTGAACGACACGAGTCAGTGGCCCCACTCGCTGCTGCTGGCGCTCCGTTACGCCGGCAGATGGCTCGATCAGCGCATCCGCCAACACGGTGCCGTCAACCCGCGGCGGCGTGAGTCCCAACAGGCTCTCCACGGTAGGTGCGATGTCCACCAGACGCGCCGGAAAAGAGGAGACGACGCCGGGGTTCACACCGTGTCCCGCGATGATCAGCGGGACGTGCTGATTATCCCACTGCAAACCGAGCGACCCGGCAGTCTGAGCGAAGCCGCCGCGAGTCACCCCGCCCGTACCTGTGCCCGGCGCGTAGCTGACAACCACGTCGGCCGAATCGGAGGTGGCCGTGGTCGAAAGTAAATAGGAGCTGGAGTCGGCGAAGCGGGCGGGCAGATCCGGATTCGGATACTGCAATTGATACGACCAGGAATTGCCGTTCCGATTCTTGTAGTAAATCGCATCGACGCCGCTGAGGCGCTGGTCCTGTATCGCCTGGGCAACTGGTTGAGCCTGAATGATCGTGCCCAGTCCTAGAAACGTGGCCGTGTCGGACTGCAAGTATGTCCGCACTCCGCCCGCGGCAATCACTGCCGTTTCAACCGTAGAGCGTCGAAGGCGCGACCGAATAGGTGATAGCGCTCTCCCAGAAGTAATGACAAATACGGATGAGCGAAACGCTCGTTCCCGTTGCATCTCGCGTTCGATCAGCGCAATATCGCGGTCTACGCCGGCCATGACACGCATTTTCACCGCCTGACGCAGCGAGGCAGGCGCAAACTGCAGCAAAATGCCCAGCTCACTGAAAGTAACGACTGTAAGTGCCGGATGAACCCTCCGCATAGCGGCCACTGTCTGCCGTGCGACCCACAGATCCTGTTGTCCCAGGGGCCAGCCCTGCACACGAACGGCAAAGCGACGATCTCGCGGGCCACCAGCGGGCGCGACGTCGTGGCGTAAGGTCCCCGCCGGTAGGTCGTGTCCTACCACACCGGTCGCCAGCCACCGCGGACCCTGGCGAACCGCGCACACAATGTAATCACCGGTCCATGCAGCGGTGGCGGCGGCGCCGGCACAGCTTTCACCGCCCACCGACAACACGCGCGCTCTAGGATTGCGCGTCTTGATCAGCGTCGCCAGAGGAGTGACCGGCCGGGTCTCCATCACCTGATCGAGACTGCCGACAAGCACTTGAGATGGATCGGCGGGGTATCGTACCTGGCCGCTTTTCGCGTCCGCCCAGGCGTTACCCAAGACCCCCGTCGCCATCGGAAACGACCCAGTGGCAATCGTCGCGCCAGAGGCGGCCGGCACCCCTTCTACCTGGCCAACCCAGGCGTCGCGGTAGCGGACACCTTGATCCTCAAGCGCGCGGATCGATTTCAGCCCTGGCAACTGTAGGTCGCCGGCGCCTGCCCCATCGATGACAAAAATGACGGCGTGGGCCGCACGGCCATAGGGCGATGTGTACGACAGGTCGGAGGCCTGGTGGGCACGCGCCGCTACCATAACGGCCACAGCCGCGCTGAGAGCAAGAAAGGCCGCAAATACGGCGAAACCGCCGCGCTGACCTCCGCGCTTTCTTGCCGGCCTCGGCGGCGGGCGGCCCCTATGGGAATCGCGAGTCCGGTTGGCCCCCTGCGTCACTGCCACCCCATCCTTGCCGCGGAGCATTGGCGACCGCCGTCCGCCCTTTTCCTCCTCAAGCATGTTGCAGAGTACACGAAACGGAACAGCGCATGAAATCCCTCGTCAACCCGGCTATAATACGAAGAATTAGTGATAGGGAGTTCTCGAGGAGCGTTAATGACGACAACACTTATGCAGTCTTCTCAGTTGTTTTTCACCTCAGAATCAGTGACTGAGGGGCACCCAGACAAGATCTGCGATCAAATTTCGGACGCGGTACTCGACGCGATTCTCGAGCAGGACCCCGGGGCACGGGTCGCGTGCGAGACCGCCGCAGCCACCGGGTACGTCCTCATCTTTGGCGAAATCACGACGTCGGCCAAGATCGAACCCGAACAAATTGCGCGAAAAGCTATCGCCGAGATTGGCTACAACCGTCCGGAGCTAGGCTTCGATGCCGCCAGCGTACAGGTCGCGGTACGACTCCGTCAGCAGTCGCCGGACATCGCGGTGGGCGTGAATCAATCGCAAGAGGCCGAAGAAACCCATGCCAAGACGGACCAGATTGGCGCCGGCGATCAGGGGATGATGATCGGCTTCGCCTGCACGGAGACGGCGGATTTCATGCCACTCCCAATCTACCTGGCGCATGCCCTCTGCCGACGGCTGGCCGAGGTGCGTAGAACCGGCGCCATTGCATATTTGCGTCCGGACGGCAAGTCACAGGTCACTGTCGAATATCGTTTTGGCAAGCCCTTTCGGGTCGATACGGTCTTGATCTCGACGCAGCACGATGACGAGATTGACCACGAGCAGATCGAATCTGATCTGATGGAGCATGTGATCATGCCCGTTATCCCGCCTCACCTGCTCGACGACAGTACAAAGTATTACGTCAATCCAACCGGTCGTTTCGTGATTGGTGGCCCACACGGGGATGCGGGACTCACCGGTCGTAAGATCATTGTCGACACGTATGGTGGTATGGCCCGCCACGGTGGCGGAGCATTCTCGGGCAAGGACGCGACCAAGGTCGATCGTTCGGCGGCGTACTACGCTCGGTACGTTGCCAAGAACCTGGTCGCGGCCGGCTTAGCCGACCGAATCGAGATTCAGGTTGCCTATGCAATCGGACGCGCTCATCCGCTTTCTATCATGGTGGAGACGTTCGGCACCGGGCGGGTTTCGGATGAGGCGCTGATCAGCATCATCAACGAGCATTTCGACTTCCGGCCCACGGCCATCATTCAGAACCTCAATCTGCAGCGTCCCATTTATCGCGACACCGCATCGTACGGCCATTTCGGTCGTAGTGACGTCGATCTTCCATGGGAGCGGCTCGACAAGGTCGAGGCCCTGCGCGAGGCCACCAACGTTCACGAGGTTGCTACCGTCTAACAGGACGCAATTGAGCCGCCGACGCCAAGCGCCGGCGGCTCAATTGCGTCCTGTTTTCAGAGCAATCGAAGTTGATCGGGCTGTTCAGGAATGAAATTCGAGACGCCGACTCCCACCAGGCGGATAGGTTTTCCGTTCCATGCGTCGCCGAAGAGCAGAAGAGCGTGGCCGGGCAACGCTGTGGCACTGATAATCGTTCCTGGCGTCAACCGTCTGGTGACCGTTTCAAAGTCTGCATAGCGCACTTTTAATGTCACAGTTCTTCCGGGCCGCTGCAGCGACAGAGCGGGACTCATGTCTGTGCAAAGCCTGGTAATCGCTTCTCGAATTGACTCGGGCTGTGCAAGGTCCGCCTCAAAGGTCGTTTCTCGGCTGATCTGCCGGAGTTTTGCATCCGGCGCCACCGCGCTCCGGTCGATACCCCGAGCGAGTAACTGCCACTCGAGACCTCCGTGCCCGAAGCAGCCAACCACCCACGCTTCCTCGCGCGCTGCAAGTTCGCCCGCGGTCCTGACCCCTTGTGCGAAGAGCCGTCGCTCGGCATGAGGGCCGATTCCCCACAAACGCCGCACCGAGAGCGGCGCCAGGAACCCTGCCTCCTCCCCGTGTCGCACCTGAGTCAGTCCATCCGGCTTGTGGTAATCCGATGCCACTTTTGCGACCAGTTTGTTTGATGCGATGCCAATACTACCGGTGAGATCGGTTTGCGTCTTTATTCTCGCTTTGACGTCATTTCCAAGAGCAGCCGCATCCTGCTCGCTCGCGACCACGGTCGACACATCCACATAGGCTTCGTCAAGCGCCACTGCTTCCACCAATGGGGAGACGCCGTGCAGAATCGCCATGACCGTGCGCGAGACCTCACGATACACATCAAAACGCGGTCGAACGAAAATGGCTGAGGGACACAAGCGCCTTGCCGTTCGACACGGCATCGCAGAGTGGATACCGTGACGCCTCGCCTCGTAGCTGGCAGTGGCCACCACACCCCGACTGTCGGGATCGCCGCCCACCACTATCGGCTTCCCCCGCAATTCCGGTCGATCCCGCTGCTCGACCGAGCTGTAGAACGCATCCATGTCCAGGTGAATGATCGTGCGGTCCATCAATACGCCCCAAGCAGCGGCAACACTACACCTGTCACCTCGTGGCTCAGCCAGAGACCTCGTCCAGTCCCTTATCGCGGGTCCAGTACTTAAGATCTTGTTGGGCTCGCTTCAGCGTCGGCCCTTTGTACCCGAACCCCAGTTCTTGTCGCTCACTGTCAAGTAGGACGATATAAAAGTTTCCATCACTTTCTCGCAGTTGCACGTATTTTGCTCGTGCGTAATCCGTCACTCCTGCCTCCCGTGGTTCGTTCTTTCGGCGTATCGCTACCTGTCCCATAGCCGCTGGGAGTAGCATAGACGAGTGTAACGCGGTGGACTTGAATGGCCAGGGCTGCGCTCGGCGGCCGCGCGGTCGAGGCGATGGAGAAGTGGCGTGGAAAACTTAGTGAAGCTCGACCGGCGCCTCTATCTCCTCTGCCAAAGGAAGTTGCGCTGGCCCTGGATTAGTCCCATGATGGTGTGGCTCACCAGCTCGGGCACCAAGGGATCGTTGTGGATCATCCTGGCCGGAGGGCTCATCCTGGCCGGCACACCCCGCGGCCGCGTGGTAGCCTGCCTCAGCGTTGCCGCTCTGCTCTGCGCCGAAGGGCTGATCAATCTGCTCCTCAAGCCGCTCGTGGCGCGAGAGCGCCCGTATTCTCGCTATGGGCTGAAGCGTCTACTGGTGGAAGCGCCTGGCGCCTATTCCTGGCCGTCGGCGCACGCCGGCTCCTCCATGGCCGCCGCCCTGGTCCTCGGCTATGGCTACCCCAGGTGGGCCTTCCTTCTCTTACCGGTTGCCACCCTGCTCGGCTATTCTCGCGTGTATGTTGGCGTTCACTATCCACTGGACGTGCTCGCGGGCGCGGTACTTGGCGTCCTCTGCGCAACCGCGGTTCTGGCCCTAGCAACGGCGGGTTTGCACCTTATCTGACGAATCTGACGTGCTGGCGTTACACGCCGAGAGTTCTGCACCGCTCACACCCGGCTGCGCCGGAGCCCCGTTGTCCACATGATGAGGTCACTGATCGATAGGCTGACATGATGGCTGTACCACACGGATCCACCCGGCTCCTGGGGCTGGCGCGCTCAGTCCATCCCTTTCCTACCGGCGTGGTGGTCTTGACCACGCTGGGCCTTGCGTTCATTGCCCATCGCGGCTTTCCGACAGCTGGGACACTCTGGCGCATGTTCGGCGTGGCACTCTGCTCGCAACTTGCCGTCGGCAGCCTCAATGACTACCGAGATCGACGCACTGACGCAATCAGCCAACCAACCAAGCCAATCCCTTCGGGCCAGGTGGGCGCCGGGTCGGTACTGGTTCTGTGTCAATTGAGCCTCATCGCGTGCTTGCTGCTGGCAACGACCTTTGGACCGGTACCGCTTCTCCTGGTCGTACTCGGCACGGCGTCTGGTCTCGCCTACGACCTGTGGCTGAAGCCTACGCCATTCAGCATTCTTGGCTATCTGGGCGGGTTTCTCTCCCTTGTCAGCTGGGTATGGCTGGTAGCAGGTCGCTTCACTTCGCCATTTCTTCTGATGTATCCGGCCGGTGCATTCCTCTTGCTGTCAGTGCATCTCGCCAACAGCTATCCCGATCTGGAAGGTGATCGTGCGCTTGGCCAGCGAGGCCTCGCCGTACTACTGGGGGCAGAGGGGACCCGCCTGGCGATCGTGCTGTCTTTTAACCTCGTAGCGGTAGTGAGTACGGCCGCTGTATTGCTGCACCACTCCTCACAGACGGAGGCCTTACTGCTGGCGGCCTGGGTATTGGACATCAGTGCCGTCAGAATCAGCCGCCGCGCGGTCGCTGATGTTCAGGCGCGTCGACGTCTATTCACGGCGCTCGCCCCTGCCACGGCGCTGCTGGGGGCCAGTTGTCTGCTGACTATCTCCCTTGCTTCTTGAGCTTCATTGCGTGGCGCAGCTGAGCTGAGAGGCGCTATTATAGCACATACGTTCTATAATAGTTTCGGAGCAGGGAGGGGCGACAGTGATCTATGAGGTCCGCAAGTGGTTTGACGATTGCGATTGCTTGTACACAGACGACCGGCGAGTGAAGGATCTCGCCATTCAAACCGGCGAGTTGCAGATCGTGGGGACGTACTTCAAGTCGACGCGTGAACACCAGCCATTCGCCTGGGACATAGTGGGGCCTCACAATCTGGTGAGCGGTCTATCAAAGCAGTTTTCCGCCGCACGTCGGCGCATGGGATCGGTTGCCTCGGGCTGATACCTGAGCCTCCCCGCCGTTGACGTGTCCTGTATACTGGGGCATAGAGCTAAAGGGACTTGAGGCCATTGTCGACATTTGACCAGCTATTTTCAGAGGCAAAAAAGCGCGTTTCCGAGATCGACGTCGCAGACCTCCCGACGACTCAACAGCCTGAACAGGCAAGCACTGTGGTGGACGTGCGCGAGAAGAGCGAGTGGGACGAGGGGCACATTCCTGGCGCGATTCACGTGCCGCGAGGCTATCTGGAGTTGCGCATTGAGTCCGCCGTTCCGAACAAGTCCGCGCCCGTGGTTCTGTACTGTGCCGGCGGCACTCGGTCGGTGCTGGCTGCCCGCACACTGCAGGAATTGGGGTACTCGGATGTACGCTCGGTCCGTGGGGGCTTCACCGCCTGGAAAGACGCGGGCAATTCGTTTGTCGTCCCCCGCACGCTCACAGCCGAGCAGACACAGCGGTACAGCCGGCACGTTCTGGTACCGGAAGTAGGGGAAGCGGGGCAGTTAAAACTGCTGGACGCCAGAGTGCTGCTGGCGGGCGCGGGCGGACTCGGGTCTCCCACGGCTCTGTACCTGGCGGCAGCGGGAGTCGGCACCCTGGGTATCGTGGACTCCGACGTGGTGGACGTCAGCAACCTGCAGCGCCAGGTTATTCACACCACCGAACGAGTGGGGATGCTCAAGGTGGAATCGGCCCGTCTGTCCATCGAGGCCTTGAATCCCGACGTGCGGGTTAACACCTATGAGACTCGCCTGACCCGCGACAACGTGGACGAGGTGATCGGCCAGTACGACATTGTGGTGGACGGCACGGACAATTTCGACACGCGCTACCTGATTAATGAAGTGTGCGTGCGGCAGCGCAAGCCAAACGTCTCGGCCAGTATTCTGAGTTTCGACGGCCAGATCTCCACCTTCGTGCCGGTAGAAGGCCCCTGCTATCGCTGCGTCTATCCCGAGCCGCCGCCGCCCTCGCTGGCCCCCACCTGAAGTGAGGCGGGAGTCCTGGGCGTGCTTCCCGGGATAATGGGACTGTTACAGGCCAATGAGGTCATAAAGCTTATCGCGGGTATTGGTGAGCCGTTAATCGGACGACTCCTGATGTTCGATGCGCTGAGCACGTCATTCATGGAGTTGAGGCTCCGCCGAGACCCCGACTGTCCGGTCTGCGGTGGCTTGTCCGAAGCAGCCGCTCCAACCAGAACCGCGGCCGGCGCTATTGCCTAGTATCGGATCAGTAGAAAAAAGGAGTGGCACGTCATGAGCAACGTGCGTATTCCGCCTGTATTGCGCAAGCAGACGGGCGGGGCCAAAGAAGTCGACGCCGAGGGCAACACCGTCCGTGGCGTTCTCGACAACTTGACCGAGCAGTTTCCCGGCATGCGGGAGCACCTCTTTGCGGACAACGAGTTGCAACGCTTCGTGAATGTGTATCTAAACGACCAGGACATTCAGTACCTGGACAAGCTGGACACACCCGTAACCTCCACCGATACGGTCATCATCTTGCCAGCCATGGCCGGCGGTTAAGTTGACCACCTTCGCGGCGGCCATGCCGCCGGCAACTGACCGTTTCGCGCGCCCCGTGGCTGCCAGCATCCTCGATACCATCGGCAACACGCCCATGGTGGAGTTGCGCCGCCTCAACCCGAATCCCAATGTTCGATTGATTGCCAAGCTGGAGGGCGCCAATCCGAGTGGCAGCGTGAAAGATCGGGTGGCCCGCTATCTGGTGGAGGAGTTCGAGTCCCGCGCCGATTCCCCGGATTATATTCTGCTCGAGCCCACCAGCGGCAACACCGGCATCGCTCTGGCCATGATCAGCCGGGTCAAGGGCTACCGGGTGGTCGCCGTGATGCCGGCCAACGTGACCTCTGAGCGGCGCAAGTTGCTCGAGATCCTGGGCGCTGAGATCATCGATTCGCCGGCGGAGAAAGGCACCAACGGCTCCATCGAGATGGTGCGCGACCTGGATCGGCAGCAACGGTACTGGGTGCTTAACCAGTACGCCAACCAAGCCAACCCGCAGGCACACTTCGAGACCACGGGGCTGGAAATTCTGCGCGACGTGCCGGACGTCGACGTGTTCGTGGCTGGACTGGGAACGGGTGGGACGCTGACCGGTGTCGGTCGACGGTTAAAGCTGGAACGGCCAGGCGTCAAGATCATCGCCGCGGAGCCTTTACCGGGCGATCTGGTACAGGGGCTGCGCAGTCTGGAGGATGGCTTCGTGCCGCCCATCCTCGATGCCTCGGTACTGGATCGAAAATATCTGATCAACAGTAAAGATTCCATCGACATGATGCGCCGGCTCGCGTCGGAAGAGGGCATCTTCGCCGGAGTCTCTTCCGGGGCAATCCTGGTCGCAGCCATTCGCTACATCGGGCAGATGCAGGAGGGAACAGTGGTAGTACTGCTGCCCGACGGAGGCTGGAAGTACCTGAGCGGCGATCTGTGGACGGCCGATACCGCGTCGCTCGACGAGGGGCTTGAGAGCGCCTTTCTGTGGTGATCCCGCGGCGCTTCCACGACGCGATGGTGCGTGAGGCCCGCGAGTGCTTTCCCAACGAAGCCTGTGGGTTGCTGGCAGGCAAGCCAGGTGCCGTGGTCGAGTTTTACCCCATCAGTAATGTGGATGCCAGTCCGGTACAGTACCGTCTAGACCCCCAGCAACAACTGCGGGCTATGCTCGAGATCGATGATCGTGACTGGGAACTATCCGCCATCTTCCACTCGCACACTCGCACCCGCGCCTATCCCTCTCAGACCGACATCGCGCTCGCCTTCTATCCGGACACGCTCTATGTGATCCTCTCCCTGGCCCTCGACCAGCATCCCGATCTGCGGGCGTACCGAATCGTCGACGGTGTGGTGAGTGAAGAGTCGATCCAGATTGTGGACTAGTGGTTTGTCCAGGAAGGGTTGAGCGGCAAGGCTCGGCCTCCCATCTCGAAACTCATGTGCAGACACAACACTCGTGACGACTATCGCGAGACGCGTTCTCAGACGGAGGCCAGGACGACATTGAACTCAGAATCGGCCGAGGAGCGTCCGTCCCCTGCGAAAATGCACGCCGATGAGGTGGACATCGACGTTTTTCTGGTTCGTCGACTGCTTGCCGCGCAGTTCCCCCCGTGGGCGGGCCTTCCAATCAACCCAGTCACACCCTCAGGGACGGACAATGCGCTGTATCGGCTCGGCGACAATATGGTCGTTCGTCTACCTCGTAGGGAGCAGACCAGCGGCACACTGGAGAAGGAACGCCACTGGCTTCCGAGACTCGCTCCTTTCCTGCCCCTTGCCGTCCCTATCCCGCTCGCCGAGGGGATGCCAGCCGAGGAGTATCCCTTTGCGTGGTCCATTTATGGCTGGCTGGAGGGCGAGAACGCGAGCATCGAGGGCATCCACCGGCCCGGGCCAATTGGCGACCGACCTGGCGCGGTTCTTGGCAGCTCTGCAGCGGATCGACACCGCGGGTGGCCCACCGCCCGGGGAGCACAACTTCCTCCGGGGGGCGCCGCTCGCCACGCTGGATGTTGCGACCCGCGCCGCGATTGCGTCTCTGCAGCACGAGATCGACACGGACCAGGTGACCGTGGCCTGGGTGAATGCCGTGCAGGCGCCGGCATGGCTGCGCCCACCCGTCTGGATCCACGGTGATCTTGACTCGCGAAACCTCCTCGTCAAGAGGGGTCGGCTCAGCGCCGTCCTAGACTTCGGATGCCTCGGAGTGGGCGATCCCGCATGCGACGTGATGGTCGCGTGGAAGATCCTCTCCGCGAATACCCGCGACCTCTCCAGTACTCTTACCTCCAGTGGCTACAATGTCGTCCTCAACGCGAGCGGCTGCACCTTCTCCGACGGAACCTCTTACAGTGGGGTTGATCCCAATGTGGGTCCGCTGCAGAATAATGCCGGCCCCACCCTGACCGCTGTCCCTCAGGCCGCGCGGTCGGATATCCACTCAGGCCCGCTTGCGCGGCCAGCGCCTCCTCGGTGGGGCCCGCTGCTCGACGATGCTGCCACAAGAGCGCGCCGAAGTCCCGGGTCCTTCCCATGGTGCTCCCGTCGTCTCCGGCCCAATCGCCCTATGGTACCCCCCGGCCCGGCAAACGTCCATTGGCCGGTCGCGGCGCGTGCGAGAAAACGTGCCGCAAAACGTGGGTCAAAACGTGGGTTTCGTGTGGTGGATCGCCCCACCCTCCCCTAGAGTGTGGCTATGACGACTCGAACAGGAGCGAGGGAGAGTGGGATGGCCGTGCGATGGCCACCAGGGGAGGGGCCAGCCGGCACTGCCGACAGGGTCCGGTGGATGGTGGATGGTGATTGAGGCGTGCAATCACGACTCGCTCGCCGTGCTCGATGAGCTGCTGCTTGACGATGTTGAGCACTTCCGGCAGCTGGTCTGCTTCCGGGCGGCGGTGACCGACGAGCACTGGATGATCGAGGAGCAAATCGCGCAGGGGGAGACGGTCGTGTCCCGGCTGTGTGTGGAGGGACACTTCTCTGGCCCCCTGCTCGGCAGGCCCCTCCCGGGCGATGGGCCTGCGTCAGCTGGATTGCGATCACCCGGTTCCATGATGGCCGTCTCATGAACCTCTGGCTCCAGGCAGATCCCTTAGGTCTGCTCTGCCAGCTCGATGTCATGTCGCAGCTGGAACTCTGTCAGGTCCTGACCGTGGCCCGGGTGGCGCGAGCCGGGGGCGTGGATGGGGGCATGAGCTGGGAAGGAGATGACGGCACGAGGGACGGCAGATATGGCGAGAGCACCGGCGATTTGAGGGATGACAGACGAAGCCCGCAAGAAACACCACACCGAGCGGCACGAACGTGTATCACATTAACGACGAATTGGCATGGTAGTCTTCCTGGCAGCGAGCCTCTTGGGGGCTGCGGAACCCCGAACGGCAGGTATGACGATCACAGCGCCGGGATATTCAACGTCGTCTCGGGCCTGACGTCGCCGGACAGCACGAGTAACGACGAGAGCTTCACCTCTTCCTTCACGCAGCCGATCCTCATCGCCCTAACCAGCACCGACCAGTGTAAGAACGGTGGGTACATGAACTTTCCCCAGTTTAAGAACCAGGGGCAGTGCGTGAGCTACGTGGAGAACAGCCAGGGCGGCTCGTAGGAGCGGTCCCGATGCCCGGGATGCCGCCACACGCCGGCATCCCCCCCGCGGACCACAACCGACACCGAGGAGCAAATCAGATGACAACGCGGAGACGTCTCATAGCACCCGCAATCGTGGCGCTGGGCCTTGCCGGGATCGGCACCGCCCGCCCCGTGCATGCCGCAAGCCAGAAGGTGGCCGATTGCAGCTTCGCCACCTTGAAGGCCGACCTGCAGGCCGGCGGGGATTACTACTACGTGAAGGGCCAGTGCTCGTCCCCTATCACGGCTAACAGCACCATCACGATCAGCAGCAACACGAGCCTCACGGCTCAGGGAAACGACATCACCATTTACGGCGGTGGGTATCAGTCCCAGGTTCAGTTGATCTCGGTGAACTCCGGGGTGAGCTTCGGCCTGACCGGCCTCACCCTGTCGGGTGGGAGTGCCGGATATGTTGGGGGTGGCGCAATCCACAACGCCGGCACACTGAGCCTCACCAAGGACACCTTCTCTGGTAATTATGGGTATCGTGGCGGGGCGCTCTTCACCAGCGGCCCTGCGACCATCACGAGCAGCACCTTCTCTGACAACGGGAGTCTGTTTTCCAGCGCGCACTTTACCAAGGGGGAGACCGGCGGGGCGATATACACCGTCAACTCGGGTTCAGATATTGACATCAGCAACAGCACCATCTCCGGCAACCGGGCCTATCAGGGTGCGGCAATTTTCACCGCGTTTAGCCATCTGACCATCACCAACAGCACCATCTCCGGCAACCAGGCCTTCCCAGAATCCACCGTTGACGATCCAGGCCTCAACTTCCAGGACCCTGAAGGGGGGGCCGTCTACATTGGCGCAGGGAGCAGCAGCTCAGCGAACCAGGTCACGGTCGCCAACAGCACCCTCTCCGGCAACATTGCCGGGAATGGCGGGGGTGGCAACGGCGGGGCCATATACAACACCAACGCGCTGTATCTCATGAACAGCACCATCGCCGGCAACCAAACGGACGGCGCCGGCGGGGGGATTGTGAACACCTACTACGCGAACATCGGCGGCACGATCATCGCCAATAACTATGGCGCAGCGCACAGCAGCAACGCGGTCCTTGAGAACTGCATCTCGTATGACCCGTCCAACCCGAACGCTGCCGGCCAAACCACCGATATCGGCTATATAACCTGGATGATGACGGCAGTTGCGAGTTCAACCCGTATTTTCACGACATCCAGCACGATCCCCAGCTCGGCCCGCTGGCCGACAACGGCGGCCCCACTCAGACCATGGCCCTGAAGCCGGGCAGCCCCGCCATCGATTACATCCCCAGGGCAAGCGCCCTCTGTCCGGCCGCCGACCAGCGCGGGGTCGCGCGGCCTGACAGCGGCGAGACGACCTGCGACATCGGGGCCTACGAATTCGTCGACCCGAAGGTCACCGCCACCAGCCTGGCATCCTCCGCCAACCCCTCGGTGGTGGGCCAAAGCGTCACGTACACCGCGACGGTCATACCTTCACCGGGCGGCGGGACTGTGATCTTCCGGGACGGCGGGACCACCATCAGCGGCTGCGGTGCAGCGCCGGTGAATGCGACATCAGGCACGGCTGCCTGTCAGGTAACCTACAACGCAGCCGGCAGCCATACCATCTCCGCGACGTACAGTGGCGATGCCTCCTATTACGGGAGCACGGCACCCGACCTGACGCAGAGGGTTGGCAGCCCCACTGCGGCGTGGGTGAAGCACTTCGTCGTTCGGCGACACGGCGAGACCGTCCACTTCCAATGGCAGATACCCGGCACTGCACGCCCTGGATCGAGACTGCTGGGCTTCAATGTACTCTCGGGTAGCCACCGCCTCAATCCACGCCTGATCCAGGTCCGTGGTCACGGGACCCACACGCACGTCTACCACTACACTGCCCGTCGTGCCGGCCGCGGACCGTATAACCTGATGGCCGTGCTGGCGAACGGCACGCAGATGTCGGTCGCTCATGGCTGAGTCGCGAACGGGGCATGAACGGGGGTTGAGACCAGCCCTCGATTGATCGTCTCTCACCGCCTCGACATGTGTCGTACGACGTCGATTCCGATGACGTGAGTGGATGCCGGACTCGCACTATGCGGGCCGGCATCCTCAGCCCTTGCCAGCCGGTCGCGGATGCGGGCAGCGTCCATAGCGATGCCGCGGAACTGGCCTACTTCCGAGCGTGGGAACCCGAGGTGGCATCGGTTGAGAACGTGGTGCGCGTGGCGGGGATGCGGTGGGCCATCGAGGAGAGCTTCGAAGACGCCAAAGGAAGTGTGGGGCTCGATCAGTATGAGGTGCGGAAGTGGACCGCATGGTATCGCCACATCACGCTCACCCTCATGGCGCACGCCTACCTCGAAGTGACCCGCCGGCAGGGACCGGAGGAGGAAAAGGGGGGTCGGCAGACCTCCTCCCCTTGACTGTGCCGGAGGTACGTCGGTTGCTCCTCGCCGTGACGGAGCCACCCGAGCGCTTTCACTTCCGGCTGGACTGGTCGGCCTTTCGCCGCCGTCACCAGGCGGTCGCCAAGGCATGGCATAGCCGGCGACGGGCCCGGCAGCAGACACCATCGCTCGGATCTCCCACCACCCACATACTGGCGGTGAGCGACCTTGAGCTAACGGACGAGCGTTGGGACCGCATCGCGCATCTGCTCCCACCACAGAAGCCGGAGAGTGGTCGCCCCAACAAGGAGCACCGAACTATCCTCACTGGCATGCTCTGGGTGATCCGGACTGGCGCCTCCTGGCGGGACCTGCCGGTCGAGTTCGGTCCCTGGCAGACGATCCACACCCGCTACCAACGCTGGCGCAAAGCCGGCATCTGGCAGCAAATCCTCGATGCCCTCACCCACGAGGAAACGAATCACGGCTCATAACTGTCGCTGTGGTGCTAGTCGGTCACCACCGTCTGGCTCTGCTCATGCAGAAATTGCTGCACGTAGTACGGGCCGAGAGCCGACTTACCGGTTGAGCCACTGGCTTTCCAGCCGCCGAATGATTGCACTCCGGGCCAGGCGCCGGTGGTGGCTCCGCCTTTGCGATTGACATACGCCACGCCAGCCTCGATGCGGTCGAGAAACTCCTGCTGTTCCTGTGGATCTTCGGTGAAAATTCCCGCCGTCAGGCCGTACTGGGAGTCGTTGGCCAGCTGGATAGCTTCATCCAGAGACGATACCGCGGCAACCGCGACCAATGGCACGAAGAGTTCTTCGTAGAAGAACTCGTGCTCCTTTGGCAGGACACAAATGGTCGGAGAGCAGTAGTAGCCAAAGGCAAGATCGCCATCGGTGATGATCTCTCCGCCAGTCAGAACCTTGCCATCGCTGGCGGCGCGTTTTACAGCGTTCTGGTAGCGCTCGTACGTTCGTCGGTTAATCACCGGTCCCATGAACGCGTCCACGCTCGCCGCATCTGCCACGATGATTTTTTTGGTGCGCCCTACCAGGCGCCGATTGAACTTATCCGCCAGCGAATGATGGACGTACACGCGGGACGCTGCGCTGCATTTCTGGCCGCTATAGCCGAAGGCGGCACGCACCGTCCCCTCCACCGCCTTGTCCAGATCGGCGTGCTCGGTCACGATGACCGGGTTCTTGCCACCCATCTCCGCGATACAGGGGCGTGGCCGCTCCGAGCTGAACTCTCGATACACATGCGTGCCCACTGCCCGCGAGCCGGTGAACACGATGCCATCGACATCGGGGTTGGACGATAGGGCTTCGCCTATCTCGTCCCCCATCCCGGTCACAAAGTTGAGTGCACCTACCGGCAGCCCGGCGTCGGCCAGGCACTCATACACTTTGACGCCCGTGAGCGGCGTTTCTTCCGATGGCTTGAACACGGCAGTATTACCGGCCGTTAGGGCGCCGGCCAGCATGCCCGTGGTCAGTGCCACCGGGAAGTTGAAGGGCGAAATAACCACCCAGACGCCGTACGGTCGAAGGACACTGCGGTTGTGTTCCTCCGGCGACAGTTGATTGAGCGTAATGACGTAGCCGTCATGTTCTTCCATCTGGTCGCAATAGGTGGTGATGAGGTCGGCAGCCTCCTCTACCTCGCCCATCGCCTCCAGGCGTGGCTTTCCCGCCTCAAGCGTGAGCCAGGCGGCAATCTCGTACTTGCGCTGCCGAAAGTTGTCGGCAGCTCGCCGCATGATGATGAGGCGGTCTCGCCAGGGGGTGTGCGACCAGGGGCCAAAGGCACGACGTGCCGCCGCGACAGCGTCGCTTGCCGCGGCAGCTTCGCACTCTTGAAAGGTCCCCAACAGCATGCGGGTATCGTTCGGGCTGTGGTCATCGAAGGTTTTCCCGGCTGTGGTACGAGGCTCGTTGCCGATGTAAAACGGATACTCCCGGCCCAGCTGCGCACGGACAGTTTCCAGCGCGCGATCGTATGCTTGGTTGAATGCTTCCGCCTGCTCCACGTCCATTGTGGTGTAGGTGACCTTTTGATCGCGCTGGCCAGTGACCATACTTCCTCCTCGGTAGGCAGATAACGATAGGCAGATAACGCGCTGGCGGTTACCTCATGGTACAAAAGTAGTCGCGGGTAGTCGCGCAACCCGGTTCTGTGGCGGCTCCCGCGCAGGACCGACGCGCTTCACGCCTGACCAAGAGCCGGCAAAATGTGCGCTTGTTGGCCGTCCCATCGTAACCTGTGACCGGACAAGTTAGGAGTAACGGGACTGACGGAAGGAGACAGGAACCGTGGACGAACAGACTCAACGGGATTTGGACGAGGCCATTCGGCACAGTAGAGCCGGGCTAAAAGCGTTGGAAGCGGCCCAGCAGCTTCTCTCCTCCAGCGGGAAGCTATATGCCACGCATATTCACCTCAGCGCGGTGGAAATGGCGCACGCCATCGAGGTCGCGCTGAAGGCAGCTTTGCGCGACCAATAATCGTTAGCTTGACTCCCAGAACAGAAATAGGGCCACATTCTGTTCACTGAGATCACGGTTGGTGTACAGGTGATCGTTGAAGCCCGCGATCTGAAAGCCACATCGCCGGTACAGCGATATGGCCGGAAAGTTGTTGATCTGGGTCTCGACCAGGATGCCACGGGCGTCGCCCCGGTGAGTGATGCCCTGCAAATGGTTGATAAGGGCGGTTCCCAGGCCCGCTCGCTGTGCCTCCTGCCGGACACGGATGTCCACCAGCCATGCGCTGTTGTTCCACTCTTGCGCGCACCAGGTGAGCAGGCCATCGATCCGGCCATGTCGCTCGACACCGACAAAGTGGAGGTCAAGGAGCGGAACACTGCTGGTATACGTTCTCAGCCACTGATCCGGCTCACCCGAGTCATACTCTTTGACGAAGGGGATGGGCAGCTCGTCCTCTTGCAGCCGCCATGCAACTCCGTCCGTGCTGACTTCCCGCTCCAGCCGAAACACCCGATTGGTCGTGAAATGGCTGGGTATGACGGCAATCCGGCGCACCTGCTGCACGGTGAGGTCTCGGCAATGAATCGAGTCCTTCACCGGGTTACGGGCCGCCGGTTACACCCATGGCGTGAACACCTAGAACACATGAATGGCTTCAGTCTGGAAGTCGAGTAATTCAGCCTCGACCCGCCCGCTATTCATGAAATTGACGGCTTTGGCGATTACCTCGTCCGCATGGGCGGCGCTGGTTGAGACGCATGCCACTCCCAGCACCCCGACCTGCCACTGATCGTGCTGGTCTACTTCGGCCACCGCTAGCTGAAACTGACGCTGCACCTGCGCGATGAGCGATTTCATCACCTGCCGCTTATCCTTGAGCGACTGGCTGGCCGGGATGTGGAGCACGACCCGCGCCACTCCAATCACCATGGCGGCGCGAGGTCAAAGCGGGCCGAACGAAGGTCGGGATGCCCGTGAACCAGTCGATCGACGTCCAGCGCACGCCCTCCGGCGAATTGGGCCTCTTCAATTGCCAATAACCCTCGCGAGGTGCCCACCAGCAGCCGGCCCTCCTTGAGATCGAGCACCGTTCCCGGTTCGGCTGCTCCACGTTCGATACCGGCCCGAAGGACTCGCAGTTGGCGTCCCTCCAGATAGGTATAGGCGGCCGGCCAGGGATTGAAAGCGCGCACGTGTCGAGCCAGTGTGTCCGCCGGGTCCCGCCAATCCAAAAGGCCATCGTGCTTGGTGAGCTTCGCGGTGTAGGTCGCCGCGCCTTCGTCTTGAGGGAGCGGCTCAAGCTGTCCCTCTAGCCAGGCGGGGAGGTCGCGCAGTAAGAGGTCCGCGCTCTTCCTGGCCAGACGCGCCTCCAGTTCGCCGGCGGTCTCGGCGCCGTCTAGCCGGACGGCCACCTGACTCACAATCGGGCCGGCATCCATTTTCATGCTGACTTGCATCAGTGTGACGCCGGTTACATCGTCGCCAGCCAGAATGGGGGCCGCGATCGGAGAGGCGCCGCGGTAGCACGGTAGCAGCGACGGGTGAAGATTGAGACACTTGTGGCGCGGCGCCTCGCACAGCGCACGTGGGAGGATTTGTCCGAACGACGCCACCACAATCAGGTCCGGGTGGAGCGCCAGCACCGACTGGACCGCAGACTCTTCCCGCAAACGCTCCGGCTGCAACACGACGAGGTTCTCGGCCACCGCGCGCAACTTCACGGCATTCGCTGATAGCTTCCTGCCCCGCCCCACGTTTCGATCGGGCTGGGTGACGACGCCCACCAGTTCAACCGGCCGCGACAGACGAGGCCCATCTGAGATCAGCGCCTCCAGGATGGGCAGTGAAAACGTATCGCTGCCCATGAAGACGGCTCGAAACATGAATGAGTATATCAATGGCTGTGCCGCCTGCAGCGGGAGCCGGCCTGAGGAATGAGGCTAGACTGAGGCCGCCTCGCGTTCCAGACTCTTACCAACCATGGCGACCTCCTCGACCAGGCGATTGGCGTAGCCCCACTCGTTGTCGTACCAGGCGAAAACCTTCAAAAAGTCTCCGTCGATGAGCTGTGTTAACTCCAGATCGACAATGCAGGACGCGGGATTCCCGATGAAGTCCGCGGACACCAGCGGCTCGTCGCTGGCCTGCAGGATCCCGCGAAAACGATCGCTACCTGCCGCATCACGAAAGGCCTGATTGATCGCCTCCGTTGATGTTTTCGTCTTCAACAGCACGGTTAGATCGGAAAGGGAGACATCGACGGTGGGAACGCGCAGCGCCACACCGTCGAACAATCCTTTGAGCTGCGGCAGGGCTTCGGTGGCCGCCCTCGCTGCCCCGGTACTGGTCGGCACGATATTCTGAGCCGCCGCGCGACCGCGGCGCCAGTCCTCGTGCGGACTATCCACCAGTCGTTGATCGGCGGTGTAGGAGTGAATAGTGGTCATCAGCGCCTTTTGCACGCCAAAGGTCTCATCCAGCACGGCCATGACGGGTGTGACCGAATTTGTGGTGCAGGATGCGTTTGAAATGATGGTGTCCTGCTCAGCATCGTACTCTCCTTCGTTCACGCCCAACACAAAGATGGGAGCGCCCTTCGCCGGAGCCGAGACCACGACGCGCTTGGCGCCGGCCTGGAGATGCGCCGTCGCTTGCTCCCGAGTGGCAAAACGGCCGGTCGACTCGATGACCACATCCACGCCCAGGTCCGCCCAGGGCAATTCCAGCGGATCCTTCACCGACAATATCGGGTATGTCTGCCCGTCGACCACCAGCGAACTGCCCTCGGCGTGGACGTCTTGATCGTCTCGACGATGCACGGAATCGTACTTGAGCAGGTAGGCCATGTTTTCGACGTCGCCAATGTCGTTGATTGCAACTATCTCCAGGTCCGGCCGCTGGGAGGCGACCTTAAACGCCTGCCGGCCAATTCGCCCAAATCCATTGATCGCTACCCGTGTCGACATTTCTCGCTCCTCTTGCTGGACTCAGGTCGTGGAAACCAGGCGGGACCCGTCCCCCACGACACAGTCGTGTCTCACTCGCTGCTGCCCTGGTTTACCACGAGCCACCGATTTCGCACAAAGCACCAGCATGCGTTCGCGCATTACAGGAGTTGCCGGTTTGTGACGTCTCAACCCGAATGCCCATAATCGGGCACCCTCGTCCAGCGGCGTCGCACGATTGAGTAGCGACTGGACGAGGCACTATTTTGCCGCCTGAAACGCTCGCTGGGTGACGTACGAGCACCTTCCAGGGTTGGAGTTTGGATGAGGTTCTTTCGGTCTGGGAAGAAGTCGAGGTTGTTCATTCTCGGTCTTGACGGCTCCCCTCTGCCCCTATTGCGCCGATTGATGCAGGCCGGCGATTTACCGAATCTGGCAAGAATCTTCGAGGGCGGTACGGCCGTCGAGATGAACTCCTCCTTTCCTGATGTTTCCGCTGTCGCCTGGACCTCGGTCAACACCGGCAAGAACCCAGCGAAACACAGCATCTACGGGTTCGTAGATCGCAAACCAGGTACCGATAAGATCGAGATCATGACTGCCGCGCACGTGCGGGCCAAAACCATCTGGGAATTGGCGAGCGACCAGGGCCGGCGAGCCGTGGCGATCAACGTTCCGCTTAGCTACCCTCCCCACCAGATCAATGGCGTGGTGGTCTCCGATTTTCTTGCTCCGACCCTGCCCAAAGCTGTGTATCCCACCGCCTGGCTGCCTCGCCTGGAGGCTCTCGGTTACCGCATTGATACTGATCCATGGGCGGCACGCCAGTCGCTGGATGCATTTCTGGAGGATTTCAGAATCACCGCCGAAAATCGGGCGGAGGCGGTGATCCAGTTGATGGACGCTGAAGCCTGGGACCTCTTTATGGTCGTGTTCATGGAGACTGACCGGCTCCATCACTTCCTGTGGCAGTACATGGAGGAGAACGATCCTGTGTGGGGACCCAAATTTCTCGACGCGTATCGACAAATCGACGCGTTGGCCGGACGGATCGTGGCCAAGCTCACCGCTGAGGACGACCTCATAGTCCTCTCCGATCATGGCTTCACGACGCTCAAACAGGAAGTGTATCTCAACGTCTGGCTGGAGCAGCAGGGGTTCCTGTCGGTCGACCGGGCCGAAGGGGAGGGATCCGATCCACTGAGGGCGATTGAGGATGGGTCACGTGTGTATAGCCTCGACCCAGGCAGGATATACCTCAACCTTGCCGGCCGCGAACCGCGCGGAACGGTAGCGGCCGGCGATGCGGGCCATGTACTGGAGGAGGTCTCGCAGGCGTTACGTGAGCTACGAGATCCGTCCGACGGCTCGCCAGTCATTCAAGACATCTTTCCAGCGGACGAAATTTATCATGGGCCGGAACGGAACCGCGCGCCGGACCTGCTGGTAATGTCGCACGATGGGTATGACCTGAAGGGCAGCTTTGAAGCCACCGAGTTGATGACGCGCGGCAAGCTGGTCGGGATGCACAAGTACGACAATGCGACGTTGTTCGTGCGCGGACGGCGGATAACGGTCGACCACGCCTCGGTCCGTGATGTGCTTCCGACTGCTTGCCACCTGCTTGGAATCGACTGCCCAAATGACGTTGACGGTAGCGTGATCATCGCTGGGTAAGAGCTCGATATCCATTGCGACGAGGAAAGAGGAACAGTATGCAGAAGGTCTATGTAGTGGGCTTTGACGGCGCCAGTTGGCGCTTCGCCCGGCCGCTGGTGGAGCGCGGCGAGATGCCCAACTTTGCCCGGCTCATGAAGGAAGGGGTATCCGGCGAGTTGACCTCGACCATCCCCTTTCAAAGCGCGGCTGCGTGGGTCAGCTTCATGACCGGCAAAAACTCCGGCAAGCATGGCGTCTACATGTTCCAGGATTACGACGCGCTCAGTTACTCCTACGTCGGCCGCACAGCCAATTCTCGGTATTTCGCCGGCCAGACGATCTTCGACGTGGTGGGTGAAATGGGCGGGACGGTGGCGGCCGTGCGGGTTCCCATGACGTATCCAGCCTGGCCGGTCAAGGGCGTGATGGTCTCGGGATTCCCCACCCCCGGCGACACGCCGGAATCGTTTTATCCGCCTGAGTTGCAGGCCGAAGTCGGCGGCGCGGGCCAGTCTGACGAAGCAGATTTTCGGTTGCTGACCACCGAACAGCAGGTGGCGAGTCTCGATGGGCAGATGGAGCGAATGTCTGGGCTGGTGCAGAAATTAATTCGGGGTTCGCACGATCTGTTCATGGTCGTGCACCGGGTGCCCGACCCGATTCATCACTTTTTTCTCAAGTTCGTGGACGATCGTACCCCGGCGTATGACCCGCAAGAAGCAGCGCAATGGGGTGACGTGGTTGACCGGTTTTACCGCAAGATGGACCAGGCTCTGGGCGAGACGTTAGAGCACGTGACCGACGCGGACAGCATCTTTGTCATCTCCGATCATGGAGGAGCCATTACACCACCTCGTCAACTTAACCTCAATGTATGGCTGGCCGAGCAGGGCTTGTTGACCGCCAAGGAGGAGACCCATTCGCTAAAAGAGCGCGTCTATGCGCTGAATCAGCGATTCCTCCCCTCCAAGCTGCGCTCGTTTCTACGTCGCAAGGCGCCGAAAGGCGTGCAGGGCGGCCTTCGCGACATGTGGCAGGGGCTGCAGCAGATCGACTTTTCGCAAACGAAGGCATATCACTTCCCGATGAAGTGCCCGCCGCTAGCCGGGATTAATCTGAACGTCCGGGGACGGCAAACACAGGGCATGGTCGCTCCTGAGGAGTATGAGGCGCTCCGCGACGCCATCATTCGAGACATTCAAAACCTGCGTGACCCGAAGACCGGCGAAGGCGTGGTACACCACGTTTACAAGCGCGAAGAGCTGTATCACGGCGACTTCGTGGAACGGGCGCCGGACATCATCGTGTGGTGCCACGATATGTACAAAGAGGGGCCGCTGGCGCAGGGACCACTGGTGGGCGAGGTACCGTACGACGAACTGGTCCAGGTTCCAGGCTCCCACGACGAAAAGGGAATACTGATCGCGAAAGGTCCTGGGATTCTAGCGGGAACCACCGTGGACGGGGCGCACTTGCTCGACCTGCCGTCCACCATCCTCCATACGATGGGACTCCCGGTACCTGCTGACATGGATGGCCGTGTGCTTACAGAGATTTTTGTCGAAGGTGGGCGCAAAGTCGAATCAACGGACATGTCGCTCGCCAAGCAGAGTGAACACGACTTCCTCTCGGAGGATGAAGAGCAACAAATCAAAGACAAACTGAAAGGCTGGGGGTACCTGTAAACAGTGGTCACAGAAACAGCAATGCATCAGACCTACGGCTCCGTTCCGCACGGCGGAACACTGATCAATCGTTTCGCTTCGCCACAGGACGCGGAACGTCTGCTCGCTGAAACCGACTCACTACCGCACATCGATCTCTCGGCCCGCGAACTATCCGACGTGGAAATGCTAGCTAGCGGAGGATACAGCCCGCTAACGGGTTTCATGGGGGAGGCGGATTACCGATCGATCGTCGATACCATGCGTCTCGCTTCGGGCCTTCCCTGGACCATCCCCGTCACCTTGTCGCTCCATGCCGGGCGGGAGGGCACCGTTCGCGTTGGCCACCGTCTTGCCTTGCGCTATGAAGGCAAACCGATCGCCGTCCTGGATGTCGGAGAGGTGTATCGACGCGATAAAGTTCACGAGGCCGAGAAGGTGTACCGAACGACCGAGGAGGCACATCCTGGCGTCGCCGCACTGTATGCGGAGGGCGATTCTTTGGTGGCGGGTCCGATATCGGTCATCGCCGACCTACCCGATCGAGCCTTCCCAGAGCAGCGGCTGTCGCCGGCACAGACTCGTGCGGCCTTCGCGGAGCGTCAATGGCGGACGGTCGTGGGCTTCCAAACCAGAAACCCGGTCCATCGAGCCCACGAGTACTTACTGAAGTGCGCGATGGAGATAGTCGATGGGCTTCTATTACATCCGCTGGTGGGAGCAACGAAGTCAGACGACATACCGGCCGACATTCGCATGCGGTCGTACCAGGCGCTTTTGGCCAACTACTTTCCGTCGAACCGCGTACTACTGGCGGTAAATCCGGCGGCCATGCGTTACGGCGGTCCTCGTGAAGCGATTTTTCACGCGCTCATCCGCAAAAATTTCGGCTGTACGCACTTCATTGTGGGGCGAGACCACGCTGGAGTCGGCAATTATTACGGCCCGTACGATGCACAATACATCTTTGGGGAGTTCGCCCCGGGCGAGTTGGGCATCCAGCCGCTCTTCTTCGAGAACTCGTTCTTCTGCACCGTGTGTGGCAACATGGCAACCGAAAAGACGTGTCCGCACGGTGCGGAGACTCGGGTAACACTCTCGGGCACTCAGGTGCGAGCCATGCTTCGCGCCGGCGAGCTCCCTCCTCCGCAATTCTCCCGACCTGAGGTCGCCCGTATTCTCTCGGAAGCGATGAGGACAGAGCGGTAGAGCGGCATCATCGCATGCCCGGATCCTTGGTTCGGCTCCCGCGCTGGACCAACAAGCACCAGAAGAACTGCGGGTTACCAATCAGGTATCGCCGCCATAGCTTCCGCGGCTCGGTCGCCAGGCGGCAGAGCCACTCGAAGCCGTGTTCCGTCATCCAGTGCGGGCCTCGCGGGATCCGGCCCGAGACAAAACCGAAGAGTGCCCCTACGGCCCAAACAACCGGCGCATCAATCTGGTCTCGGTGCGCCGCGATCCATTTTTCCTGTTTCGGCGAGCCGAGTCCGATCAGCACAATATCCGGGCGCGCTGCATTTATGTGCCTGATGATGGCGGGATCTAATCCGTAGCCGGTGCCGCAACCAGCGATGCGCAATCTTGGATGGCGCTGGAGCAGCGCGGTGGCCGCGGCATCGGCCAGGCCGTCCTCACCCCCGAGTAGATAGAGCGAAAAGCCTTGGGCAACGCAGAGGGACGCCAGATCCCAGATCCAGTCCGCACCGGTCATCCGTTCCGGGAGTTTCTGTCCCGTCAGCCAGGCGGCGAGACGCACTCCGGTGCCATCGCAGTAGACGACCTGCGCTCGGTTTAGAATGTCTCGATATCGGCTGTCGTCTCGGGCGAGATTCAGGCAATGCACGTTGACGTAGAGCAGCGTGGTCCGCGATCCGGACTGAATGCACTCGGTGACGAATCGAAGCACACCGGTCAGCAGCGCGGCATCGATGCGCACGCCAAACAACCAGGCTGGAGGACCTTCGCTCGCCAGCCCTGGCGGGGACGGCTCGTTAAATCGCGCCATGTATCTTTAACTTTCTTTAAACGAAGCGGTAAGAACAGCATCGAACAGGATAGCAACTACTATCATTGAAGGTCAGAAGGAGCGTATGAGCGCGGAACCACAGCAAGCCCTGGAAGTGACGACACGGGCCGGTATTGCCCCACGGATGTTGGGCCTGCCGGCCCGCTTCCTGGACAAGCTGCCGACCAGAGAGGGCGCCTTTTGGGTGCTCTTTGCTCTGTTTGTGCCCAAAATTTTAGGGCCTGTATTTACCATCGGTATGCGTCGGTTCCTGGGCCCGGGCATCTCCGGCACGTTCGATCTTGCCACAGCCCCATACAAATTCCTGGATAACTTCCGTAATTTCGGGACGGGTCCGGCGCTGGTATACGAACGAACCGTGAGTCGTGCCGCCGCTAACACGGCCTGGACCCTCAACATGCTGTTCGCGGTGATCGTGACGATCGCCGCACAACTCCTGGCAAGGCCCATCGCCTCCTACTATGGACATCCTCAGATCGAGGGGGTGTTCCGACTGCTTTCAATCGCCTACATTTTCGCGTCGGTCGGATCCGTTCACTTCTTTCTGTTGCTCCGTGATTTGGATTACCGGGCACGATCTGTTCCCCCACTTGGCCAGGTCATTGTCGCTGGCGATCTTGCCGTACTGTTTGCCGTGTGGGGATATGGGGTCGGTGCGCTAGTTGCCCGAGAGATCGCCTCCGTGATAGCGGGAGCAATACTGCTCTGGGCGGTCTATCCATTTCGACCTCGAGTGCAGTTGGTGCCAAGTATAGCCTGGGAGCTCTTCCGCTATGGCGCATGGGTGGGGGCCGGCTTAACCATTCTCTTCCTCTCGCAGAACGTGGATGTCTTCATCGGGGGACGCGTCATCCGGAATCAGAGTGATATCGGCTTCTACACCACCTCGTGGAAGCTGGCGTTTATTGTCGCCAGCATCTTTACTCTGGTCGCCAGTAGCATGGTTTTCCCCACGCTCAGCCGCTTGCAGGACGACTACGGGCTGCTCAAGCTCAAGCTTCTCAAGTCCATACGACAAATGGGCCTTTTAATGTTCCCGGCCGCAACCCTGCTGGCGGTGATTGCCCCCGTGGCAATTGTTCCGTTGCTGGGCGAAAAATGGGTCCACTACCGAGCATCCTTTCTCGTACTTTCCCTGCTGGCCTTTTACGCGGGCAATCGCACGATGCTCTCCATCTTCTTTGAGGCATACAAATCGATTGGTAAGCCCTGGATCGTGTGGGCGTACAACAGCGTGAAACTGGCGATCATGGTCCCGGCCATGATTGCCGGCGCTCAGCATGGCATCCTGGGTCTTGCCTTGGTATACATCCCCGTACAGGTCCTGGAGTTCCCCGCTGCACTGTATTTAGCCAACAGAGTGCTGCACATCTCCCCGCGGGCGGTCTGGGGCGCCGCCTGGGTACCGGTGACCTCCACCGCCATCATGGCCGCGGCGGTTGTCGCACTTGAAGTCCTCCTGCGCCAGGTGATGCACACTGGCGACCTCGTTGCGCTGGCTGGCTGTCTCGTTCTGGCGGCCCTCGTCTATGTGGCCTGCGTGCTGCTACTGGACCGTGGAATCCTGAACGAAGCACGAGGCGTTCTCGAACGCGGCTTGTAGCCCTGTGCCTCGCAAACCTCGGCCGGTCGTTGCGCATCGCCTGGCACTGGCGTCAATCCTTGCGCTGGCCGTTGTGTTCCGCCTCTGGGGTATTACCTGGGGACTCCACGATGCGACCGTTTCGCGCCGTCCTCATCCGGACGAATGGGCCATATACTGGCTCTTTCAGTGGTTCAGTCAGCACCACAATTTGAACCCATGCGCACACGGCTCCACCCAGTGCTTTTTCGACTGGGGAAGCCTGTATCCGTACCTGGCATTCGCGGTGCACGGCGCTTCCACACCGCTACTCGCCTTGCTTCCGTCCACGACTTTTGGTGCTCGCGCCGACCTTACCTTCGTCCAATCGATTCTGGCCGGCCGTTTCCTATCGGTCATGGCCTCGGTCCTGACGGTATACGTGGTCTATCACTTTGCGCGACGAGCATACGCGCCACGAGTAGGTCTGGTTGCAGCGCTGATAACGGCACTTTCCACCTTGCTGATTCAGCTGGCGCACTTTGGCACGCCCGACTCCACCACGATCCTGCTCCTGTACACCGCCCTACTCGCGATGTGGTGGTTCGTTCAAGCTCCATCGTTCCGGCGATTCGGTCTCGCCAGCGCTGCCAGCGGGATGGCCATGGCTTCGGAGTATCACATGGGTCTTCTGCTGGCGCCGCTCGCGGTTTCCTGGCTATTGGCGGAGCGAAAAAAGGCGGCTTGGCTCCCAACTGGCATCTGCATCGCTCTCATCACCTACCTCGCGATCAATGCCTACGCTCTCATCGACCTTCAGTCCTTTCTTGCCGCCAACGAGCACACCCTACGGATCAGGACCGTCGACAGTGGCGCGGAATACGGCGACCGCTGGTCACGCTACGGTTCTGCCTGGCTCTACGTGGTTCGCTATGCGCTGGGCTACGGGATAGGCACGCTCTTCACCGCGTGGATGCTGGTCGGGGTGGGATGGGCGGCGGCGCGCAGACGGCCAACCGAGCTGTTGCTACTATCCTGGCTGGTCCCATACTTCGTCCTGATTTCCATCTCGCCCGCCAAATTCATGCGCTACAGCGCGCCGCTCATACCTGGCCTTGCAATCCTGGCGGCAGGCTGTACATGTGCCGTCTTCGCCAACTCTCGAATCAATGTTCGAGTCGGCGCCGCGGCGCTGGCCGTGATCGCTGTCGTCTACACGGTCGTATATGACGGCGCCTATATGAGTCTGTTTTCGTCGCTTGATCCGCGCTCGGTAGCTGCCGGCTGGCTAACTCAGCACGCACCCCGCGGCAGCGCGATTGCATTTGAAGAGCGACCGAACGGCCTGGTGAACTTGCCATACTTTCTCGTCGATGAACCAACGGCCGGCGAACCATATCCTCAGTGCTATACGCACTTCAACAGCGGAACGCTGGCAGGCCCAGAGGAGTACGTCCTGACCGATGACTATGCGCTGGAGGAACATCCCGGGGTTTCTCCGCGTGCCGTGGCGCAGTTCCGCACCAGCCTTACAAACAGTACTAACTACCGGCTGGTCAAGACCATTCATGAGGTGCCAACCTTTCTCGGGGTGCAGTTTCCAATTGATGGAAGCCCTCATGATTGGCGCTACGCAGACCATGTCATACGGATCTACCGGCACGCGTCGCCCGCCAATCATGCTTCGTATTGCTACCCAACCCTGGCTGCTGCCGTGACGGCTCTCTCTGTTCCGTCGCACGGAAGTTAAGTGCGCCGCTCCATCCTCCTCGCAGTCCTCATCTGTGTCGCCGCTCTGCTGGCGAGTGAACCGCAGTCGACTAGTCGGGCGTTGGGAGTCCGTGTTCCAACCTATGCTGTGGTCATCGTCTTGGACGGAGCGAGGCCCGATTACTTCCGCCTCACCGCCATGCCCAATTTGCACTGGCTCCAAAGTCAAGGAGTGACGTACTCCCAAGCGTTTGTTGGACAACTCATTGCCAACACACCCCCCTCGCACGCAACGATCGGGACCGGCGTGTTCCCGCGCCGGCACGGGGTGGAGGGCTTTTGGTGGACAGACCCCCGGACGGGCGAACTTATTCGACCAACCGACCTAGCCGAGGTACAGGGCGGCATGCTGGAGCAGGTCATCAGCGATCACCATGTCCCCTCCATCTCGGCTCGTCTGAAGGAATCTGACCGCAACGCACGCATAGTCTCGGCTGGTGGCCACAAGTGTTACGCGGCCGATGCGATGGGAACGGCGAGCGCGGACTACATCTTGTGCGCAGTGATCTACCACGGCCGCTGGGTAGCGCAAGCGGTGCGCCGTCATTTGCCGCCGCCAGGTGCCGTAAACAATCCGCACTGGGACGTGCCGATTCCGCCACCTTCATCAAGTTTTGGCGCCGCTGTCCAGCAGTGGAAGGTCGGCGCGGAGAACGACTGGACCGTCCGGTACGCGCTCTGGGCGTTTCACCGCGTCCACTACCCCCGCCTCATGATGCTTAATCTCCCGGAGACCGACGTGACTGGCCATTTCGCTCTGCGCAACACTCCGGTTGAAACCACCCTGATGGCCCACTTTGACCGAGAACTGGGAAGCATCATCGCGGCGTATCGTGAGGCTCACCTACTCCAACACACGGTATTTGTGGTGACCGCGGATCATGGTATGAGTTCCGTGCAAGCTCGCCTGCCGTTCAGCATCCTGGATCGTGCCGTGTATCTGGCAGGCGCCTCCAAGATGTATCTGGAAGCGGACACAGGGGCCGCGATCGGCATTCGCCAACTGGACCGCGCTCGCGCGGTAGCCCTCGAGGTCGCTCGCCTGGGAGGGGCGGCGATTGATGGGACGTACGATAAACGCCTGCGCTCCGGGGTCTGGTCGTACGCCGCCGCGTACACCCGCCCCTCTCTGACGGTGCGCATGAGGCAGGCATTCCAAATGCTGGCCAACACCGACGCGTCGGCTGAGGGACCAGAGGTACTGGCGGTGTATGCTCCGCACGTCACCACCGGCGACCGCATCGCACATGGGTATCACTGGTGGGCTGGACATCTTGGGCCTCAATGGGACGAGCAGCATATTCCACTGCTGATCGCGGGGGCCGGGGTGCAACATCATAGAGTTTCCAGCTACCCCGCGCGGCTGGTTGACATTGCCCCGACGGTGGAGCACCTGATGGGACTGCGGAGCGATGGTGTCGACGGGAACGTGCTGGCCGATGCAGTACAGTCGTCCAGCAGGACCGACCGCTCGAGGCAGAGCGCCCGAGCAGCAGGACTCCTGCCAGTGGTCAGAGCCTTGCAGGAGCGTTCGCGCGACACCTCCCCGATCACGCCGCCGGGCAGTTGAGCCAGGATCACGTCAGGCGCCGGCAGACCTGGAGGTGTTGTGCACTGGAACGAGGCGCACAGGCAAAGGTCATAGGCGTTCGCGCTGGCCGCCGCAGTCATGCCGCCCAAGCGCTCTACCCCTGGCTCGACTCGCCAGGTGGCGGCCGAGTGCGCAGATAGCGCTCGAGCTCTTCGATTAGCTCGGGCGCAGTCGGTCCGGGGTTTTCGCTGGCAAAATGCGCCTCGAGTTGCCGAACATACTCTCGTGCCTCCGGGTTCTCGTTGAGCGCGTCATCAATCTGGCGGCTGAAGGCGCCCGCCTGCGTCTCGAGCGGCCCCAAAGGTAATTGCACCTTCAGCAGGGCAGAGGCATGTTGCATGAGGGCGAGCGCGGCCTGCGGATTGGGCGCCGCCGAAATATAGTGGGGCACGTTACTCCACAGGCTCAAGGCGGGTCGCCCCGTCGTACTCCAGGCATCGTGGAGTGCGCCAAGAATGCCGGTTGGCCCTTCGTAGGAGGAGTATCTCACACCGCGGGAGCGCAACTCCGTTGTGAGGGCAAGCGTGGTGGCGTAACCCGTGACCCGAGGCTCCACCGTGTGCGGCACGTCGGCGAGAAGTGCGCCGCAGGTAAGCAGCGACGAGGCATCGAGATCGGCCGCTAGATCGGTAACCAGCCGGCAAAAGGTGCGCCAGCGCAGTTGCGGCTCGGTGCCAATAAGAAGCACGATATCAGTCTCGGCGTCCGGCATTTGGCGGTAAAAGAACGCGTTTTCAGGCCATTCGAGACCACGTTGCCCGGCTGCGCCCAGATTAATGAGCGGTCTCGTTTCGGTGAAATCGAAAAACTCCTCGGCATCAATCTCAGCAAAACGCGCCGCCGACCACGACCGTTGCAAACTATGCAGGGCAAAGGTCGCGGCCTGCCCGGCGTCGTTCCATCCCGCGAAAGCGGCAATGAGCACCGGCCGGCGCAGAGACGGTCGGCTGAGGATCCGTAGGAGTGAATGATCCGGCATGTGTAGGGACCCTGATCGAAAGCTGTGTGCCGATAACTATACAGGATTGAGCCGGTCTCACTCGCTCCCGCCTGGCGGCGCCGGGTCACCGTCGTACTCAGCGGGATCGCGAGCGACAGCCGAGTTCTCGACGGTATAGTTGGTAGGATGATCGTGTCGCTCTGGCGAGTTCTCTCAAAGCCGCGGATGCTGGATTCGTGGAGTCAGCAGCCTTCATGGAAGCAGTCGCGGTCGACGTTGGACAACGAGGAACAGGATGAGCGAGATCGTGGGACGGGCCGGCGGCCCGCGTGACCTGGGACAACTGGCAGAGGACAGTGCGGCCTTGCAGGCCGATGTGGACGGTGCTCGCTGGCTGCGGCGCCATATGGCGGCAGGAGCCGCCATCGTCAGCACTGTGACGAATGGAGGATTCCGCGCCACGACGGTCAACACCTGTATTAGTACCTCGCTGGACCCTCCCCAGTTCCTCGTTTCAATCGAGCGCGACAGCCAGATGGAAGATTGGCTGCTACAAAGTGCGGTGTTTGGAATCAGCGTGCTGCCCTGGTCCGAGCAATTTGCCGCCGATCAGTTCGCGGGTTTCACGCCGCTCGCGTCGTCCACCTTTCGCGGCATCGACTACTTTACCTCGGTCACCGGCGCCCCCCTTCTGACCCGCTGCCTGGCCTGGGCCGATTGCAGATTGGTGCAGAACGTGCTGACTGGGGACCACCGCTGTTTTGTCGGCGAGGCTGTAGGGCTGGGACGGGGCCAGGGCGATCCCGCCCAGCCGCTGGTCACCTATGTGAGTCGCTATCGCTCGTTGCATTAGGTGAGGTCCGACTGGACGGACGGCGCGTAGGGTAGCGGTCCGGGCAGGTTACTTCACAGTCACACTCTTGGCCAGGTTTCTGGGTTTGTCCGGATCGCACCCGCGCAGCAAGGCGAGTTCGTAGGCGAGGAGTTGGGCGGTTGCCGAGATCTCGTACGGCGCCGAAACTGAGCAGGACACGGGGAGGGTTACCTCAAATTCGCTTTCAGGCCGGGGCGAAAAGCCGACCGTAAAAGCGCCACGGGCTTGCACTTCCGAGGCAGCGGCCAGCGCTTCATGCCGAAAATCCTCGTCAGGCGCCAGGATCAGGCATGGTGTACCGTTGGTAATCAGCGCGATCACTCCATGCTTCAACTCTCCGGCGGCAAAGCCTTCGGCATGCAGGTAGCTTACCTCTTTGATTTTCAAGGCAGCCTCGAGCGCGAGCGGATAATTCCGGTGCCGGCCCAAAATGAAGAGGTGTTGGTGGTCGGTAATACGGCGCGCCGTGTCCCGAATCGTGCCATGTGTCGCCTCGCGCTCGAAGAGTGAGTCCAATCGATAGCTCGCGTCATGCACTTCAGTTGCGCCACGCTCGGCCTCGCCCGCCACGGTCCGCGCCGCCATATGTAAGACAGCCAGCTTGGCGGTGTACGACTTGGTCGAGAGTACACATCGCTCCGGACCGCAGCCGAGAAGGACACTGAGATCGGCCGTCCTGTCCAGTGCGGAACCCTCGGCGTTGACCAGCGCCGCGATTCGTGCGCCGCGAGCACGCGCCTCTCGAACCGCTTCCAACACATCGATCGTCTCTCCGCTCTGCGAAAACGCAACGACCAGGCTATCCGGGCCAAGGAGTGGAAGGATCAGGTTCAGCTCGGAAGCGGCCGCCACGGTGCTGTTCTTTCCTGCCATTTCAGCCAGCAGATAGCGCCCTTGCATGGCCGCGTGATAGGCGGTGCCGCAACCAATCAGGTACACGTCCCGTGCCTCCCCGATGGCCTGCGCCAGTGCCCCGGCTTCGGCCCGCTTGCGCTCCGCGATTTCACGCAATACGCGTGGCTGCTCGTGAATCTCTTTAATCATGAAGTGCGCGTGCCCCTCGAGTCCGGAGTGCCTGACGTCCCAGGTGACGTTCCTGACCTCAGGGTTCAGCGGCTGGCCACTCTGCACGTTGTAGACCCGGATGCCGTCCGGCGTCAATGCAGCAGCATTGCCATCTTCCAGAAAGTGGATCCGTCGCGTATGATCGAGCAGCGCATTGGCATCCGAGGCGAGATAGACCGCGTCATCAGCCCAACCAAGTGCAATCGGGGAACCGTTCTTGGCAACCGCCACCTGTCCGGTATGAGCGTCGAGCACGGCAACCGCGCTGAGCCCTTCCACTTGGCGGAAGACGATGAGCAACGCGGTCAACAGGTCGGGTTCACGCTCAATTTCCTCTTCCACTAGGTGCGCCAGCACCTCGGTATCCGTTTGGGAGAGGAAGATATGTCCGGGGCGCAGCCGCGCGCCAAGTTCCTGGTAGTTTTCCACAATACCGTTATGAATCACCGCAAACCGCCCTGCACAGTCAATATGCGGATGGGCGTTGGCTTCGGTGACGCCGCCGTGCGTCGCCCAGCGCGTATGGCCCAGCGCCACCGTACTGTCCGGGAGGTGAGTGGAGGCCTGCGAGATCGAGCCGGTTGCTTTTTCGCTCTCCACTTCCCCATCCCTGGCGACCGCGATTCCCCAGGAATCGTAGCCGCGGTATTCAAGAAACTTAAGGCCGGCGAGGACCTCGGAGGTACGACGGTTTTGTGCCGCGACAAAACCAAAGATGCCACACATGAGTAGCTCCTGTGCCGAGTAGCATGGTACGATGCGTCATCAAGGCCCGCTCGGGCAATGCGTCGCGTTCGTACAGATTGATCAAAAAGCGTTGCACTCGGACGTTCTTTGTCTCGCGGTTACCCGTCGCGGTTTGCTCCGTCCGTGACGACCGTGCAGGCCGAGAGGCCACCCGCCGAATGGTTCGATAAGCCTCTTCCTCGTCACCCGCTGTAGCGGGCCCGGCGCTGTCCGAATCTTCTTCGTTTCACTTCCCTTCGTACCTGGGTCCATCCCTTCTACAGACACCTCAAAGTACCGAGGCTTGAGACCTGGATGGGAAAGGTCACCTTCGAGACTTTAACCGTCCGGCAGCCCTGCTGACAAGGGAGCACGGTTGCAGTTTGGTTACAACGCGGCTACCCATCATGCGGGTGATAACTCCGGGAGCCAGTCACGATTGAATTGATTCATCGCTTCGGCCACGCCGTGTTGTGCCACCGCTTCAATCGCTTCCGCTGCGAGGTTGAGTAGCTCCGACAGGAGTCCGGCCTCATCGCGCGGAAAGCGTTGCAGTACATGACGCGCCGCGTCGCCCGGGGGTCGCCCAACACCGAGGCGCAGCCGGCCAAACTGCTCGGTTCCCAGCGACTGGATAATCGACTTCAATCCACCGTTCCCGCCCGCCCCTCCTCCCGAGCGCAATCGCATCGTTCCAAATGGCAGATCGAGATCGTCGCATACCACCAACACTCTTTCGCCAGGCACATTGAAGTACCGCGTCAGCCGCACCACAGCGTACCCGCTTTCGTTCATGAAGGTCACCGGCTTGGCCAGCAGGATCGGTAAGCCGTTGATGGCGCCAGTTGCAACATCAGCGCGATGTTTTGACCCCTTGAAGCGAAGGTCGTGACGGCGCGCGAATGCTTCCACCGCCATGAATCCGATGTTGTGCCGCGTGTTTTCGTACCGGCTGCCCGGATTACCCAGGCCAACAACCAACCACCCGGCGCCAGCCTCCGGGATAGGCTCGTGCTGTCGCCAAAAGGGCATTAGGCCTCTCCCATCCCCTGGCCGTCACGCCAATACCGGGCTAACTCCGTCCACTCCGCGATGGAGAGAGTCTCAGCCCGGCGCTTTTCGTCGATACCGGCGCGAGCCAGCAAATCCTGGCCTGCATCGCGGGACAGCGACAAACCGCTGGAGAGTGAATTGACGAGCTGCTTTCGCCTCATGCCAAAACCAGCGCGAGCGACTGCGAAAAAGGCATCACGAAGGGGGCCGGCAGTCGTCGATGGGTGCGGCGACAGCCGTAGGATGGCGGAATCGACCTTGGGCCGGGGGAAAAAGGCGCGCGAGGGAACTCGCGTTACGATTTCAGCCGAGGCGTAAAACTGCACGCTCACGCCCAGCAAACTGAGAGAACCGGGAGGCGCCACGATCCGCTCGGCCACTTCGCGTTGCACCATCAATACCAGGCAGCGGGGTGTGCACAACGCTTCAAGGTATCGGCGAATGATGGGGCCGGTGATGTAGTACGGGATGTTGCCCACCAGCTTGTATCCTTCCGCCAGATGACAGCAGGGATCAAAGTCGAGCGCACTGCCGTGCCATATCTCAACGTTGCGGACCGACTCGAACTCGGCGCGCAGCATGGTCACCAGCGAATCATCCAGCTCCACCGCGACTACTCGGCGTGCTTGAGCCGCGAGAGCGTGAGTCAGCACCCCGGTCCCGGCGCCGATTTCCAGAACCGTGTCGCTACTTCCAATCTCGCCCGCGGCAAGAATCGGCTCCAGATATGATCGATCGCGCAGAAAATTCTGCCCAAGGTTCTTCCGGGGCTTAAGCCCGTGTTGCCGCAACGTGGCGTGCGGCGCCACGCCATCGTTGTGGGCTGTCACTGACGGCTACCCGCGAGTCGTGGATTTTAAGACACCCTGAATGATCGTCCGCTGCGTATCCACCCAATACGGATAACAACTGATCAGCGTCACGGTCGCGTTGGAAGTCGGGTCGAGTGGGTGGATGTTAGTTGGGTCAACGATCTGTTGGTTTACCACGGCATAGGTGTACAGCGCGTGGCGTGTGCGGAGTTGAATGCTATCGCCCGGGACCAGCTCCCCAATCCGCTTGAACAGTTCGCCCTTTATGTCATCGTGCGCGGAGTAGGCCCCGTTCCCGGCAGCACCCGGATCGGGCGTGGTTGTCAGGTGTCCAACAGCCCAGTCGGCGACTTCCCATACACCCTGGATTGGCGCCGTTTGCACCACCGGAGCATCGACGTGAATCTTTGGAATAATGATGCGAAGCGCCGGCTCGGAACCGGGCATGAACGCATACGAACTGTTCGGCGCCGCGACCACGGCCTTCTTCTGATGGACGCGTAACTGCTGATGGACAGCTAGCTCTCGGGCCAGCTTGTGAGCGGTCAACTGTTGTGCGGCAGTCCAGCGCTTGGGAGCCGCGACCGGCTGGCGGTGCACGAAGGCGAACGCGACGTACGCCAGGAGTATCATCCCGCCCAGAACCATGAGTGAGCCAAGGGCGCTTACAAATTTTTTCATCGTGTCTCGCTTCTCTCCTTAGTTCGTTTCCAGTATACCTGTGGATACGAGTGTTTGGAGATAGTCGATGGCCGCGTGCAGGGCCTTCGCCCGATGACTTACCCGTGCTTTCGCCGCCGGTCCAACCTCGCCAAAGGTTCTACCGAAGGCGGGGAAATAGAAAACGGGGTCATAGCCGAAGCCCTCGGATCCTCGCGCTTCGGTGGCGATCATGCCGTCCACCGCTCCTTCAAATACCGCCGTTGCGTGTCCTGGCGCCACTACCGCAACCGTGGCAATGAATCGAGCCGACCTCGCTGCACCGGTCACTCCTTCCATCTGCCGCAGGAGAAGGCGGTTGCGATCGTCATCGGTGGCCCCCGGACCGCCATAGCGCGCCGAATAAACCCCTGGCCCGCCTCCCAGAGCATCGACTACCAGGCCCGAATCGTCGGCCAGGACGATCCCATGGCGGACGCGCGCAAACCCCTCGGCCTTGAGTACCGCGTTCGCGGCAAAGGTCGTGCCCGATTCTTCGATGTCGAGTGCGATGCCGGCTTCGATTGGGGAGACGGCATTCATGCCGTGACCGGTGAGCAAGGCACGGAGTTCGAGCAACTTCCCACGATTATTCGAGGCAATAAGAATCTGTGACAGCATATGAGGTGTCTCGCCATGCAGCATAATCCGCCTCTCCCGGCTCAATCATCCGTGCTCGAACCCATCCGGCATCTCTATATCCATATCCCTTTTTGCCCCAGCAAGTGCGAATACTGCGCGTTCGTGACCCACATCGGCAGCCTCAAGCTGGTGCCGGACTACCTCGCGTCCCTGGCCCGAGAGGCAACCGTCCTATCGGAGAATAGCCGGAGCGGCGATCTCCACACGGTCTACTTCGGCGGAGGCACGCCCAGCATGCTTCAGCCCGACCAGATCGAGTCGGTACTGACCCACATGCGGGACTGCTTCGGGTTCGCTCCCGACTGCGAGATCACGATCGAAGCGCATCCGCTCACCGTCGATCAGCAGCGTCTGTCCGGATACCACTTGGCGGGAGTCACCCGGATCAGCTTTGGCGCCGAAAGCATGCGCGATAGCGAGCTGAAGCGCTTAGGGCGCCGGCACACAGCCGCGCAGGTGGAGCAAGCGGTGCGGTCGGCCCGAAACGTGGGATTCACTTCCGTGGCCCTCGATCTGATGTATGGTCTGCCGGGACAAACCGTCGATTCGTGGCGAGCGACATTGGAACGAGCACTCGCGCTGCGGGCCGACCATTTGTCGCTGTACCCACTCTCCATTGAGCCACGCACAGTATTTGGCCGCAAATTGACGCGTGGGCAACTGGAGCTTCCCGCTGATGAACTGGTGGTGGGGATGTATCACGAAGCATGTACTTTCTTGCGACTCGCCGGATACGAGCATTACGAGGTGGCCAACTGGGCACGGGCCGGAAAACGATGCGCCCACAACATGGCGTACTGGATGAACCAGGAGGTGTTGGCCGTGGGTGTGGGGGCTCACGGGTATGTGAAGCCGTTTCGAACGGAAAACATCTCGCACACCAAGCACTACGTCGATGCTGTTTTGAACGGACGCGCCGCGGTCCATGACCGGGAGTTAGTTGGCCCGGCAATCGAATTAGCGGAGACAGTGGTCCTGGGATTGCGCTTGTTAACAGACGGCATCGACCTGGACCAGATCGGCCGGCGCCTCGGCATCAACGCATCAGCTCTATATCAGGCAGAGGTGGCAGAGCTGAGCAGCATGGGGCTGCTCGATAGTTCATCGGGACGCCTGACGCTTCCCGAAGCGGCAGTTCCTGTAGCAAACGAAGTATGGGAGCGCTTCGTCGCTCCCAGCCTGGGCGTTATGTAGAGTTCTCTATCCACAAGTTGACAAGGATTGGGGAAAACTGTAAGGTAGTACTTGCGTGCTGGTCCTAACTTCTTGGCTACGGATAGACGGAGCCGGACCCTGGGTATCCGCACGGGTCCAGTTTCAGTTGCATTCCGGCCCTGAGAGGAGCTTCTCCTTGCGTCTCACCGTGGTGCTCACAGTAGCGCTTATGTTCTGCCATGCAGGACTCGTTCATGCCCAGGGAGGCGTCTCAAGTAGTATTCGCCTGGCCCATGCGAGCGTACTGAACGGTCAGCGCCAGACGGTCACGTTATACGCCCGCGATCTGGCGGGCAATCCCCTGGTTCACGCATCCGTGCAGGCGACCGTCCAGTATGGACCGGTCCGGCGACACGACGTCATGCCGCCGACCGATCTGCACGGCATGTCGGCTCTGACCTTCGTGCCGCCAACGGTCGTTGGCCGATCGACCGGCGTTATACAGGTCGTGGTGACGAGCGGCGTATTGAGACAGGTTCTCTCCAGCAGCTTCACGGTGTCGGGTACAACCAGGGCGCCGAGTCCCATTCACCGCCCCTCGCTGGCCGTCTCCACTCGGGTCTTGCCTGCCTCAGCCGTCCCACCGGAGCCAGTCTGGGTGCTTGTCTATGCCCACAATCCATTGGGAGGCGCCCAGTCGGGGGTGCGCGTGTCTGCCCAGGTACTCTTTGTGGATCGTCGGGTGACGCTCACAGGCGTTACCGATGTCAACGGCATAGCCGCTCTGCGTGTGGACACGAGGCTGGTTCAGATTGGTCAGACGGTGCATGTGTCGGCCATTGGGCAGTGGAACAACGTGCGAGTTTCCAGCACAGCGCACTTCGCCCTTCGCATGAGTGTGCCCGCGCTCTCTCCGACGGCGCAGCCCGTTGCCACCGTCGCGCCACTGCCCTCGGCCACCGCCCGGCCGGCTCCGGCAGTGGTTATCGCGGCGCCTCTACCGACCGCGACCGCAACGGCCACGACAGCACCGACCGCGACGGACACACCGACCGCCACGCCAACAGTTGCGGCGGAAGTGCTTGCTACTGCCACCTTTACGACGACACCCACCTTTACCCCATTGTCCACGGCGACGCTTGCGCCCACGCTTTCCCCGACGCCGACCTCCTCGCCAACGGCGACAGCCACCCCTACACCGGCGCCCACGAACACGCCGACACCAACGCCGACTGCCACCGCTACCCTGTCTCCGACGGCCACTTTCACCCCGCAGCCGACGGTCACTCCGCAGCCAAACTGCCCTGGTACGCAAGATGGTTGCATCCGGGCGATGCTCAATTTAATCAATCAAACACGGGCGCAAAACGGGGCGCCGCCGCTCGCGTTGAGTGGCGTGGAAAGCTCCGGTAGCTCATCCTGTCCTGGGGCGTACGGTCACTCCACGGCGATGGCGGCCAGCGGACATATCTGGCATCAGGATCCTGGCTATCCCGCGCACTCCTTCCCGAATAACTTTTGCGTGCGTACTGGAGCACTCGGGCAGAACGTAGGCGAGTACGCCGGCGGAAATGAACTGAGCGATTTACAGGCCATGCACAACTTGATGATGAGTGAGCCGCACGACCCAGCGACCTGCGCCTCCACGGTCGATCACGCTTGCAACATTCTGAGTGCCGGGTTCAATCAGATTGGCATCGGAATCTACGTGTCCGGCGGAGCCACCTGGTTGACCGAGGACTTTATTGGTTAACGCTCGGGGGGCACGCTGAGCAGGGGCACAGGCCGCGCAGATAGTCAAACGAATAGATACCACTAGCGTGCCCACTGGCCCAGGATGGGCAGAGAGCGTAGCCGCCCACCAGCGTCACATCCGCTAGCGTCAATTCATCAGCGGGTAGGCGGTCGAGCGACGACAAACGGCCCGGTCGTCCCCACTCGCCCTGGCACACGGCACAGGGACAGGCCCAGCGCAGCTCCTCGACGCGGTACTCGCTCCGGTGGCCATCGTCCCATGAAATGGTAATCAAGCCGGCCCCTCGATCAGCTTCGATGCTGGATGGGTTCATGTGACCTATGCCGGCTCTAAAAGGCCCGAGACGAAGTGCGCGACCGTCTCATAGCGTCCAAAGGACGGGACGACATAGATTCCCGAGGTCAGGTCGCCACAGGCCTCAACCATTTCACCGGCCATGGCAAGCCCTTCTTGCACGCCCTCGACACCGGCCAGATCCATGCGTCGCAGAGCCTCTCCGGTGAGTTTCACGCCAGGAAGTTCATTGTGAATGAAGAGGGCGTGCCGGTGACTTTGCAGCGGCAGAACACCCAGTAGGATGGGTATCGTAATTGGCGCCACGGCGGCCAGAACTTCTCGAAACAGGCGCGCATCGTACACCGGCTGCGTCATCACGAAGTCGGCCCCGGCCTGCAGCTTCTCTTTGAATCGGGAGAGTTCCCAGTCGAGGTCCTCGGCAGTCGGGTTCAAGGCGCAACCGACCAGAAATCGGGTAGGAGTCCCAATCGAATTACCGCCGATATCGACGCCCAGGTTAAGTTGTTTGATGATACGGATCAGGCCGATGGAATCGACATCGTACACCGCACGCGACTGTGCATAATCTCCGATGCTGGGTGGATCGCCGGTGAGCGCCAGGACATTGCGCACGCCCATGGCGTGTGCCCCGATAAGATCGGACTGAATGGCCATCAAGTTGCGATCGCGGGTGGTGAAGTGCAGGATCGTTTCGATCCCCACCTCGCGCTTGATGAGCGCGGCAGTGGCAATCGCGCTCATCCGGACCCGCGACATCGCGCTATCCAGAACATTGACAGCATCGACACCTGCGTCCTTTAGCAAGCAAGCACCCTGCAGGACTTTGGCGGGGTTGGCGCCGCGCGGGGGCCGAACTTCGACGCTGATCACGCGTCGCAGGCCGAGCTTGCCGACCAGGCCCGACTGCTCTTCCGCGCTGCCGTCCTCCAGATCCGGCTCCGGCGAGGGCACGACCTCCACCACCGGAGTAGCCCATCCGCCTTCTCGAAATGATCGGGCGAGCGCTTGAATATGTTCCGGGGTCGTCCCGCAGCATCCGCCCACAACTGCCGCCCCCAGGTCGGCCATCCGCCGTCCATACTCCGCCATGTATTCCGGCGAGGACAAATACAACACGCGGTTGCCCACCTGACTCGGCCACCCCGCGTTGGGCATGGCGGAGACAGTTGATGCGCCCGCCGCCAGCAGGCGTTCCGTTACATCCAACAAGGTGCTTGAACCAACGCTACAATTCGCGCCGATCACGTCCACACCCAGCGCTTGCAAGCCGGCCACTACATGCTCCGGGGAGTGTCCCCGCGGCGTAAGGAGATCCTCGGTGAAGGTCATCTGCACCATAAGCGGGAGGTCCGCGATAGCTTGAGCCGCGCGTATGGCCTCGGCCACCTCATGCAAGTCTCCAAAGGTCTCAAACACGAGCAGATCGACCCCACCCTCCAGCAATCCCAGGATTTGCTCCCGGAATATCTGGTAGGTCTCGGCCAGGGTGGCGTTGCCAAACGGTTCCAACGGCCGGCCAGTGGGACCAACGGACCCGGCGATGAAGACCGGTTCACCGCAAATTTCTCTGGCGCCGCGTGCAATGCGAGCGCCTTTGCGGTTGATCTCGTGGACGGTATCCTCTAGACCAAAGAGCGAAAGCTTCGCCCGATTGGCGCCGAAAGTGTTGGTCTCGATCAGTTCAGCGCCGGCTCGGATGTACTCAAGATGTATCTGTTCGACAAGGGCAGGCTGTAGGAGATTCTGACGGTCGAAACAGTCGTCATAGGCAACACCGCGGGCGTATAACTGGGTTCCGATTGCGCCATCCGCCAGCACAACTCGGCCCGTCGTTAGCCGTTCACGAAACGGATGCTCCATGTGTTCCCTCATGTAAAATATCCAGGTATTCTAGTGGAATGGCTTGTCACCTCTCCAAACAGGGGTCGCTTTTCAGGAAGGATCGGGCGAGGCGAGCGGTGTCGCCGTCGTACTCATACAATAGATTGACTCCTACTGCCCTACGCGCGTATAGTACGGCGGCAAGCAGTGAGCTTGCCGGACACGTCCCCCGGGGAGATACTACTTGAAGCGACTCGCACTGTTGCTGGGCGCGGCCTGGCTGCTCACGGGATGCGGAGATCCCGATCGTACGTCTCTGGCGCGGCAGGTCGTTCAGTCGTACTGGAGTGATATCAGCCATAATCGCCCTGTGCAAGCCTTTCATCTGCTCACCACGGGTAATCGATCGTCGCGGCAGCAATCGCAGTTTTCGCAGGACATTTTGTCGTATCTGCTGCACGAACGGGCCTTGAAGGCGACGATCGGCTCGGCCAGCGTAAACGGGGATCGAGCAACCGTGCATGTGACGCTGACCGCGCCAGTTGAGCGAGGCCCGTTACACGGGTACCAGCATCTCTTCTGGGAGAACGGCGCCTGGCGCGTCACCGACTATCCCGGCCTGCTCTCCAACACCCGGTAGCCTCCCCGAAAAGCCTGTACCATGACCGCCCGCCGTCTCGCTCTCTCTCCCCAACGGAGGACTGTCACGCGAGAGGGGATCCGTGCGCTTGGTCCCCTCCACCGTATCGCTCGGACGATTCGCCGGCAGATAGGGCGTCACTTCTCGGTGCGTGCCAAACTGACTCTCTGGTACGGCGCAATGTGCGCCCTGACGCTGGCCATGATCGGCTTTGCCATGCTCTGGGAATTGAACCAGCGCACCCAGGCCCACCTCGACGCAGACCTCGCCAGCAACGCTCTTCGGATCGCCAAAGAGCTTCACTCGCCTGGAAAGGTCGAGGTTGTCAAAAAGTGCAGTCCCAAAACTCGCAACTATTGCGGTCGTATTCGGCAGGTTCTCGACGACACCTCAAGTGCTTTAGCTCAACCAGGACTCTTTGCGCAGGTCGCATTCATTGACGAGTACGCAGCCGCAGCGTCTCCCCCAACGATACCTCTCCAGCCCCATTACCATCGTGAGGTGACGTTGAGCCAGGCCAAATTTGAAGGCATGCTATTCAGCGGTGGTAACCATGGATATACCACTGTGCGGCGCCGACTGCAACACGGGGCGCCTCCGGAGCAGTTTCGCGTCTACTTTCAGGTGCTGACTCCTCCACGCGCCGTCAAGAACACCGTTGCCGTGCTCTTAGTCTTCCAGAACGAGAAGACCTACATCGCCATCCAGCGCGACTTCCAGCTAATACTCCTCATTGGGATTCCGTTCGGATTACTAATCGCACTGATTGCCGGATGGATCATCGCGCGCGGCGCCCTCCGACCGATCGGCCGAATCTCACGCACGGTGCACGCCATCGGCGAATCGCGCGATCTCAGCCGCCGCCTCAACTTTATCGGCCCTCATGATGAAGTGGGCCGGCTGGCCGACACCTTTGACGGCATGATGGTTCGACTCGAGAAAGCGTTCGAGACGCAGAAGCGGTTCATAGCCGATGCGTCACACGAGTTGCGGACACCCTTGACCGCCATTCGGGGCAATGCAGATCTCATGACAATGGTGCCGGGCGACGAACGGGAGTTGTGCCTCACCGCCATCCGGCGGGAGTCCGAACGAATGAGCCGGCTGGTCAACGATCTTCTCCTGCTGGCCGAGGCAGACATCGAGGAACAACCGGTGCATCTGCAACTGATCGACCTGGACGACGTGGTGCGTGACGCCTACCATTCCTCGCTGGTGCTGGCGGCGGATAAAGTTGCTGTCGTACTGGAGCACGCCGATCCAGTGTCCGTGTGCGCCGATCCCGACCGGATCAAGCAACTTCTCCTGAACTTGCTCGATAATGCCGTCAAGTTCACGCCGAAAGGTGGCGTCGTGACCCTCTCCTTGCGCTGGGAGCGGACGGTAGCGCGCATCGAGGTAGCGGACACCGGCGTGGGCATCCCGCGGGAGGAACAGGAAGCAATCTTCCAGCGTTTCTATCGCGTGGAGGAAGCGCGCAGCAAGCGAGGTAGCGGGCTCGGACTCGCCATCTGTTCCTGGATCGTTTCGGTACACAGCGGCAGTATCGAAGTGCGCAGCGAACCGGGTAAAGGTAGTACCTTCACGGTGCGCCTGCCAATCGCCACCGCCGGACAGGTATCGGCAATTCGTCCTGGCGTGCGAACCAAGGCCATCCCGCATGCCGGCTAACAGATCGTTCTCCGACCGAAAGGCTTCCATGCTTCGTCGCACCATGGTCCTCCTGGCGGCATGTTGCTTTCCCTCGATCACGCAGGCGGCCAGGCCGTACGCCGGAAAACGGGCTGGACCAGGCGTCATAATGACCGGTTTAGCGGTTGCACAACGGCTGCATTTTATGCTTGAGCGGCAGCGGCGTCTCGAAGCTCGCGGCTATTTGATTGGGCCGGGCTTGTTGCGGACCGGGTATCTGATTCGCTACCAGGCGCCAAACCGGGAGTATCTCAGCGAATCAGGCGGGAGCTGGACCCACCCGCAATTCCCTCATCGCGAGTCCACCCGGTTTCGCGCGGTGTACATCGGAAAGCAGGCGTATACATCCACCAATGGCGCGAGCTGGATTTCCGGCATGCGCCAGAGCATGCCGGATCCCGTCGACCTCCTGAGCGTGAATATGGCGAGCGTGCCCTGCTGCGCCGCCACCTCTCCGCAATCGGCCACGCAGCTCTGGAACTTGGGTTTCACCACCTGGCACGGCGCAAGAGTGTACCGCTTGAAGTACCTCTGTGAGGCGAATGGAATCACAGTTCGAGGCTCGGCGCTGATCGATGCGGCTTCCTTTCTTCCCCTGCTCTACACCGAATCCAGCCAGTCGCCACATGTGACGGGACAATTTCTGCTGTCATACCACAGCGGCTTCTCAATCACTGCGCCCCGGCCGTGAAATTTCCGTTCAACCTGTCCGAATTTCTGCGTCAGTGGCACTGGAGGTGGCGTTTCCGGTCGGCATGGGATGGATCCCCAGCGCCGTCGGGCTGGACAGGTCGGCTGGGATGATCGTGCCCGAGCGCGGGGTGAGGGCGTCGTCGCTGAGACACCGAGGGAAGGGGAATCCCGGCGACCACCACAGGGCACGGGCCGCCTTGCCGGGTCACCGATGCGGACGCCGAAAATGGCAGTTCTGCTACATGATCCGCTCATAAACCCCTGTGAGGCATCGGCTCCTACTGAAAACAATGAGCGTAGTCCATCGGCTGAACGGGGCGTGAAGGGCGTCCCCTCCTGTCATTGGGAGGTGAATGTTCGCTGAAGAGAGCACGGCCTCTGCTGGCTCCTTTCCGGGTGAAGATGAAGAACAGGTGAACATTGGGTTAACATCTCTTCAGGTTGGTGTTGACTTGTAGCGCTGATTCCTGTATATTGGCAGAGTTAAGGAAGCCTGGACGGACTCTATCGTGTTCGGGTGCAGGCAAGTCATTAATGTGAAGGAGGTGGTCGCAGAAGGAGAGGTTCAGGAAGACCGGTGATCGCACAACGGTGGGCGATCACAGCCGTGGCGCCGGCCGTTCTACGCTTGTAGAGCGCGTCCGCGAGGCAATCCAGCGGTCTCCGTCTTTTAGGAACGCCGTCACCCATTTAGCAACTACTTTCAATGTCCTCAGGAGGTACATGTGCAGTTACACAAACGGGCATGGCGCATAATCAGCGTCGCCGCCCTTGTAACCTTTGCACTGCCGGCGACAACCCTGTCGTTGGCAACCCCAGCAAATGCCCAGACTGCTCCGCTGGCGCCAAGCACGATCAGTACGGCGGCCGGCGGTTTGATTGCGTCGGCAACACCAGGTCCCGTCGCATTTAATCCCATCGGCATCCAACACACTGAGACCTTTACGTGCGGCAGTGGCCTGACGCCGACCAGTTCGACTCCCGGTTTTTCCGGGACGACTGCGAGTCCCGTGATCAGCGGTTCAACCGGTTTCCCGGCGACCGTGAGTCTCTTGCCCGGCTGTTACAACGTCACAGCGACCATTACGGATGCAACTCAGGGCACGTCGAGTGCCTTTACATCCGCCACGTGCGGCAATCAGGTCGCCACGGTAACAACCGCGACGGTGAACTGCGCGTCGTACGCCAGTCCGATCTGCCCAGTGGGCCAGAGCGCGACTGCACCGGCGACCAGCAGCTTTAACTCTTGCACGGGTAACGTCGGTCCGACCTTTACTACGGCCGGGGTCGGTTCCTGTCCCGCCGGCTTCACGTTCGCCGCTGCGTTCTCGGGGAATCCGGCAACGTGTACGGCCAACGCAACAACTGCGTCCAATACCATGACGGTGACGCTCAATCCAGGTGCGCCACACGCATACCTGATTACGTTCACCGGCTATACGCCAACGCAGACCGGTTACCCCGGTACCGCCGGCGTTTCGGCGTGCGCGCCCGGCGAAACGTTTGTTCCCGGTCCATTCAACCTGACGGTCTCCGGCTCAGCGCCTCCGCAGGAGGTTGTCACCCCGGTTGCGGCAGGCGTGTGTCAGTTCACCGTCACCGCGCAAAAGAAGTACGTCGAGATCACCAATGTGAACCTTACTGGTCCTTGCACCGGTGGTCCTGTCCTCTTCTCTGAAGGTCTGAAGAGCTTCTTCGGTCCTCCTTGCACCCTCTCCGCGGTGGCGCTCGGCACCCTGATCTTGAAGTCAGGCGTGAACTGCGCCCAGCCGATCGCTCCGGGAATCGGTCCCGAGCCGGTCAATAATACGCCCGCTCCCGCCGAGTATGGCAAAGGCGCGCTGTATTCCTGCGTGGGCGACACCCTCTCGGTAATCAACATCCCGTCGTCCACGTTCTTCCCGGCTGGAGTGCCGCTCACCTTCACCACGACTGGTCCGGGTGGAGTATCGACGCAATTCCCGACCGTTTCGCTGAACGGGCTCTGCGCCGGTAACCCCGGGTCCGGTTCGGTGGTCGGCGCGACCGTCGGCACCGTGACTCTGTGTCCCACCGGCTTCGGCGCTGGGTCAGTTAACGCGTGCTTCACCGGTTTCGGGACGGGCACGCAGATCAACACGCAGCCGACGCCGGTTTGTAGTGCCAGCATCAACTTCACCTTCACCGCTCCAAGCAATCAGCGCGTGGTTCCGCAGGTCCGATGGGCCGGTGAGAAAATCGTGCTGACCAAGTGCTTCGGCGGTGGTGGGCTGATGTCCGGCGCGGCGGTTGAGTTCACCTTGCAGGGCGATACTCGCGCCAATGCGACGCTGATCCCGACCTCGCTCCAGGACAGCACCGTGAACGGTGGCCTGGGTGGACTCGGCGGTGGCACCGCTACCAGCGCGAGTCAGAATACGGTCTTCACGGTGACGGATGTGAACGGCTGCGCGAGCGTCATTGCGTACGCTCGTGACGAGGGTGTGGTCAGCGTGGACGCTTCCATCTTCTCGACCACGTCCGGTCCGGTAGGTGGCACACCGCTCATCAACGAGCACGCCTTCCTGGTGTACTTCCTCAAGTTCGACCACGTCGATCTCGAGAACACCAGGCAGGTGTCTTACCCAGTGGCCGCTCTGGCTGCGTCCTTGGCGTTCACTACGGGTGTTCCGGTTCCGGCCGGTTTCCCGATCATCCCTGGTCCACTGGCCGCGACCTTCACCCTGCCCAATCCTCCGGGAACCGGTCAGGTTGCTGGTACCTCGGGCATAGCGGTTCCGCTGTGCGCCATCGATTACGTGCGCGCCATGGTCCATGGGTACTTCGAGATCTCGGGCGATCCGAGCGGTCGACCGGCCTCGAACGTAGCGATCCCCAACGCCCCGGCGGGCGCCACCGGTAGCTACGTCCTTCCCGCGGGTCGCTGGGTACTGCCCGAGGACTGGCCTGTTCTGGCCACCTTCGCGGGCTTCAATGGCTTCTCGGGCGACCCGACGACGAACACCGTGTTCCAGTTCGACCTGAACAGCGGCTTCGTCTTCAATCCGAGCGGAGAGCGCGCCGATCTGTGTCTCGGCCCCGCCGTGCCGACTGCCGCTGCCGCGGCGGCGGGCGCCCGCCTGGCGCCTTCGGCAACCACCAGCGGTGTTATTCCTCCCAGCAAGTACAGCACCGGCCCCTGCTTCGGACAAGATGTCGCGGGTCAGCCGTACAGTACCGCTCCGCAGGGGGCGTGTGCCGGTGGCCAGACCATTGGTATCGGGCCCTTCGACCCGACGCAGGAATGCACCAATCCGTTCCCGCTGCAGTATGCCCCCTCGGGCAGCCTGCTGATCTCCCGTGGAGTCGGCAACAACCCCGCCGCCTTCACCCTTGGCCCGATCAGCCCCAACTCGACGTACCTGCCAAACGGTACGCTGTCGCAGTGGGATGCGCCCATGCCTCCGGCGCAGGTGAGCTTCGGCATCGTGAACAACGGTCCTGGCTTCCTCACCGAGGTCAACAAGACCGGCCGCTACGTTATCCCTAACGTCGGCGGGATCTTCAACTCGGCCGGCGCGCTGGTCACGCCAGGCGTCAACCTCTACCCGGATCCGTTTTACTCGGAGGCGATTCCAGCCAGTCCGCTGATCCCGCCGATCACCAACAACGCCGGGTATCTGTACGACAGCTTCGGCTTCCACGGTGGCGGCACCGCGGGCTTCACGACCGCTGGCGCGTTCGTTCCTGGCCTGTCGTCCCTCACGCCAGTGGTCACGCCGACAAACTTCGCGACCACCTGCCCCGCCGGGTTCATCTTCATCGGTACCGGCGTGTGCGACTCGACGATCTTCGTACCCCCGAGCATCTGTGCCGCTAACGGAGGCACGGATGTCGCCGGCGTCTGCACCATTGGCACCGCCAACATCACGGCGCCTGGCCAGCAGAACGGTACGCTTGCCGCTGGCACGAACAGCAGCAACTTCGGTCCGGCTTGCAGCACTGCGGGTCTCTCGGACACCGCCAATTCGCTGAGCGTCACCGTGCTTGACGGCACAGGTTTCACACCAGGGATGACGGTCTCGGCGTTCTCCACGACCAGTGGAAACGTCCTGGCTCAGAACCTGCAGCTCACCGCTGTGAGCTTCGCCAACACGGCCGCGACGAGCGGACCCGCCACCCTGACCTTCTCTAGCGCGTCGGTTTCGCCGGGACTGTGCATCTTCGGATTCACCGCCGTGTTCGTGTCGAACGAACTCGGTGTTCCGATCCCGTCTGGCCAGAACGCGCTCTTTGGAGCGGGTTCATCAGTCGGTCTGGCAACGCCGGGCGGCACTAACGCCAGCACCAACGTCGGAACATCTGGGCTGAGCGGTGGTGGCGCCATTAACGCCGTCATCAACGGCCAGACCTTCGTGTTCCTGGCCGGCTCACAAGCCCTGGCTCGCGAACTGGGAAGCTGCCTCCTGGGTATCGGACCGGTCGGCGGAACTCTCGCCTTCGGTACCTGTTCGCCCAGCACGCTGATTCCAGCCGGAACCCTGCTCACGGTCGGTCCGACCACGGGTGGAAACGGCGTTGTGCCGGTTCTTGGAACCGTGCCGAACCCGTATCCGTTCTGGCAGTGGGTTCCGAATGCCTCGTCAACCGCCGCCCGCACGTCGAGCTCGGTTGGCCCCACGGCCGCTACTGTGTACTCCGACAACCACGGCGAAGCCGAGGTTAGTTTGCAGACCGGTATCGCGTCGAGCGTGGTTCCGGTATCCAATGGAGCCGGTGGCTTCACCTGCCCGGCCAACTTCATCCCAGTTCCGACGGCGGCAGCTCCAACCAACTGCTTCCTGGACTTCGGGACGCTGGGCTCCGCCGCTACCGTCCCAGGCGGCATCCCGTTCAGCACCCTTACCGCCGCGCAGGCAGCGTTCACCGCCGCCAAGCCTGGCTGCTTGAACACCACAGCGACCGGTACGACCAGTGCCGCCACCGGCGCAACCGCGCAGCCGAGCGCTACCGGCCCAGCGGCCGGCCAGATCTGTATCAACAATCTGGGCGGCATCGACTTCGGCCCAGGCGCGACCTTTGGCTCGACCTCGCTCCAGGTCATCGCGGATTACCCGTACACACGTGGTGATCATGCGCCGATCTCGTCCGCGGTCCTGACCAAAAACTTCACCTCGATGTTCGCCAAGACCCTGACGGTGAGCGCAGGTTCCGCGGCCCCCGCGGGCACCACGACCTACATCGTTACGATCTCGGGACTCGACGTCTGTGGTCAGCCCCTGACCGGTGAGCCGGTGAACGTCTTCGCTATCGGCAACGCTGGCGCCGTCGTTCTGGCCCCGCTGGGCAGCGGCACCCCGAACGGCAGCAATGCGGCGACCGTCACGCTTGATGCGAACGGAAACGCTGTGCTGTCGCTCGAAGTCCTGGCTACTGCGCTTGGCAATAACGGCCTGATCGTCAAGGCGGTCTTCCCAACCGAGGCAGTGGAGCGATTTGCAACGGTCGTTGCCGGCACGACCACGCCGACCACAACGACTGTGCTCTACACTCCTGGCTACAACATGATTGGTGGCCCTCCAGGAAGTAACTTCAGCCAGGCGGAAGCCGTGTTCTCGTACAATGCCTCGACCGGCCAGTACACGAACTCGACCGCCAGCGATGCTTCTCTCTCGAGCGCTGCACCGGCATGCATGGGCTACTACGCGTACTTCGCCTCAGCCGCCGCGGTGAGCTTGAACGTCTCAAGCAAGTCCGGCGACACAGCGGTGTGCACGCTCGCCCCCGGATTCAACCTGATCGGGAACCCGTTTGGCTCCGCGGCCCAACTCCCCTCAGGTACCACCGCGTACCACTTCAATGGCACGACCTACGATGTGGTTTCGCTGATCCCGGTGGGTGGAGCGGCGTTCGTCTACAACTCGTCCGCGACGAGCACGACGATCACGCTTACTGCCTCTTAAGGTCCTACGGGACCGGCGGAAGGAGCGGCCCCTTCGGGGGCCGCTCTTTCTTTGCCCTGCTTCAAGGGCACATACTTGACACATCCGCGGCGCCCCCCTAAAATCGATAAATATTTGTGACTTCCCTGACCCTCTACCCCTGAAAGGACCTTCATGAAGTTTCGCGTTCTCCTGGTGCTGGGCGGAATGGTGTACGCCGCGAGCGTGAACCCACCGGCCGAGGCAGCAGGACCTGCCACTGGTCCTGAGATCGCCCATCGATCTGCTCCGGCCAGGTACCGAGCATCCGCGCCCAATTGTTCGCTTCACGCTTACGACACGGGCCAAACCGCACTCCGTGCGCGTCAGTACCGCCAGGCCCGGAGCGAGTTTCAAACGGCAATCCGTTGTCACGACCACCTGACCCAGGCCTACGCGAACCTCGGTACCGCAAATTTCGATCTGGGGCAGTATGCCGCCGCATACTCGGCGTATCGAAGTGCCACGCTGCGTGCTCCGCACGACCCCAGCCTGACCTATATCACCGGATTCGCAGCGCTCTATGCCGGAAAATGGAAGGAAGCGGTGGCCTATGCCACGGCAACGTTGAAGCTTCAGCCGAAGAGCGATATTACCTACCATCTCCGGTTCCTGGCCTACGGGCGACTGCTGCTAAAGAAACAGCAAGTTCAGGATGCGTCAGCCGAAGTGAAGTTAAAGCCTTACAATTCGGACTATTGGGACGACGTGGGTATCGCTCTGTACAACGATTCAAAGCTAGCGGACTCTATCGGCGCCTTCACCCACGCGATCCAGCTCCAGCCCTCCCACTGGAACTATTACAAGAATCGAGCCATCTCTGAGGTGGCCGGCAAGAAATCGAAGGTCGCACTGAAGGATCTGGAAAAGGCGTACTCACTGGCTTCCACCCGAAGCGACAAGAAGCAATTGAGTATTGTCATCGCGAAACTGAAAAAGAGCCTGCATCAGTAACCCGTCGTGTGTCACAACCTGGGGGGGTACTGCGTTATAGAAGAGGAGGCACATTGTGTCGAAAAAACAGGCGGGGCTCCTGCTGTCCTTCGCCGTACTTGTATCTGGTTGCGGGTCGAGCAGCGATCCGGCGGCCACCGTCGATGGGCACGACATTGCAATGAAAACCTATACCGCGGAAGTCCATTACGATCGCATCGCTCAGCAGAAGCAATTGGGCTACGATGTCTGCGGCATCAAAGGTCTGGAAGTAGCGTGTCGCTACCTGAAGCGAGAGGCGCTGACCGGCGTCATAGACCGGCAACTCATTCAGGAGTACGCGACGCGCCATCACCTGGCGGTGACCAAGGCGGAGGATAGCAGAAACTGGCTCTTGATATACCAGGGCAAATTTAGCCGCGATCCCCGACAGCTCAACGCGTTTGTCAAAGGCTTTGGCATCGGAATATCGGACTTGCGCGCCCGTCTTACTGACCAATTGCTGAGGCAGAAGGTGCTGTATGACGTAACGAAGAACATGCCGCTCACGGCGCCTGCCATCCGACTAGGCTTTTTACGGGTGGCGGATAAACGGCAGTTGACGCGGGTGCAGCAAGAGCTCCGTTCTGGGGTCCCGTTCAATTCCGTGGCGAAGCGACTCGCGACCGATCGAAAGGGCCCCTGTGCGACCGGCTGTGGTGATCTCGGCTGGATTCCACGCCAGCTGGTGCCACCGACGGTGCCAGGTGTCGCCTCGGCGCATGCCGGCGCGTTAGTCGGGCCGCAGCAGCTGCAAACCGGTGGCTACACCTATTACTCTGTGGAGGCAAGCAAGCCTGCATATACGCTAACTTCAACGCAACAACTTTCGCTACGCGGCCTGCTGTTCGACAACTGGCTCAAAAAGCAGGAACGCCGGGCGCAAATTAAGCGATTTGTAACAGTTTAAGGGGCAATGGTAGCACCGCCTCTCGTGACATTGGCATACTTATGGGCCAGTTATCGAACCCCTTGCAGGCTTGTCAGGCACGCAATCTAGGGGAAGAACGTTTGGATGGAAGGAAACTCGTTGGTATGAAGCGACTTATTACTGCTGGAGCCGCTCTGGGCCTTGCCGCGATCATGGCAGTCAGCCCGGATTTTGGTTCCGCTCAATCAACCTCAAGCTGGAACACGTTTCACGGTGATTCACCACGAGACGGACAGAGCACCTTGAAGGGACCCACGACCGGGATGGAGGTGGGAGCCTGGACTCTGCCCGCGCCGACCGAGAGTTCACCGGTGGTGGATGCCAAAGGGAACGCCTACATCGGAGACGACAACAACATCGTCTATGCGCTCAACACCGCCAGCCCGGGGATCGTGAGTGCCGGCAACCCCAAATCAATACGCTGGTCGTTTGCTACTGGTGGCCCCGTCAAGGCCGTGCCGTCGCTATCCCCCGATGGAAGCAAGCTGTTTGTCGGCTCGGAAGATGGCAAGGTCTACGGCCTGAACACAGCAGACGGCTCGAAGATCTGGTCGGTGGACATGGCTGGACCGGTAGAGGGCTCGCCCCTGCCGAGCAACGACGGTAGTACAGTCTATGCCTCGAATATCAACGGCACGATTATGGCTCTGAACACCAGCGACGGCTCGGTAAAGTGGAAGATCGCAACGAACAATGCCATCCGCGGCAGCCTGACCCTCAGCCCGGACGGCTCCACGGTCTACGCAGTCCTCGCCTCGTCCGGGGCGATTGACGGCTTTCTGTCGAGCGGCCCCACCAGCGCCGGTTCGAGTACACCGAGCGTGATCTTTAACCCAAGCGGACCGCCCATCTCTAGCCCCGCGGTGGATAATAATGGCAATATCTACGTTACTACTGCATACGGGACGGTGGAATCCTTTGCGGCCGGCGGAGGCGCTGCACGCTGGACCTTTGTCATTCCGAATCACTTCCCCGCCGCATCCACCCCCGCGATTTCCGGCGGCAACGTCTACTTCGGCGCGGGCAATGGAAATATATACGCCATCAGCCAGTCAAGCGGACAACAGGTGTGGCAGCTGCATACCAACGCGCCGGTCGAGTCCTCGCCGGCGGTGGCGAGCGGCAATGGCATCGTCTACGTCGGCTCGGATGACGGTAATCTGTATGCCGTGAACGGGACTGCCGGCACCGCCGCCTTTATCCGGTTGCTGGGAGGGTATGTCACGTCCTCGCCGGCCATCGGGCCGGATGGGAGCGTGTGGATCGGCTCCCAGGGCGGCGGTGTTTTCCGCTTTCTTGACGTTGGACTTCCCCCTCCACCCAGTGTGCCCACTCCAGGGCCTTCCCCTACGCCGATGTCAACATCCACACCTGGTCCCACCGCAACGTCTGCACCTCCCACAGCCACCGCGACCGCTGTGGCAACTACCACGCCAACCACCTTGCCGCTGACAATCGCGGCCAGAACATCAATAAAGCCGGGCGCTTCGCAGGTCGTGACGATCACCTCGGCGCCGAACACCGTGGTCCACATCCGCGTCGACTATGCGAACGGCGATCACCAATCGCACAAGATTACGACCAGCGCAACCGGTACCGGAACGTACAAATACGTCCAGTCCGCATCCAAGATAACCCGTACTCTTCAAGTTGCCACGATTACAGCCACAGCCGGCAGTGGCGCTTCTCAGGCCAAGCAAACGGCCCAATACACCGTCAAGTTCGGCGCCATCGATGTGTCGGCCCAGCCGCGCGCGGTTACCATGGGGCAGGTGGTCAACATTTACGTGCACACCAAAAAGCGCACTCCGGTGGTAGCGTACGTCACGCTCCGATCGGGCCACTCGGCAACCTTGCACGGGACAACCGGTGCCAAGGGCTTCGTACACCTCAAGTTGAAGGTGAAGGCGAAGTTGTTCCGGCACGGCCAAAAGGCTATCGTGCAGGCAAACCTGGTCAGAGGGCGAGCATACACGAAAACGTTCTTTAAGGTAAAGTAACGGACCGAGTAGAGGAGGCGGTACGACTCGATCGTGCCGCCTCTTCGACCGCTCGCAAAGCCTGGTAGGCTTTGTTTGCTCACAATTTTCTGAGGAATGAAAATGCCTCGTTTTCGCTACGTGTGCCTGTTGTCGCTGGCCTTCCTGGCTGGCGGCTGCGGCGGCTCAAGCGCCTCTCTCAAATCGACTCCTCGAACCGCGTCCGGGCACGCAGCGATCGGTACTGCCCCGGCCACCACGCCCCCGCCGGTCCATCGATTAAAGGGAGTAGCCACGGTTGAACCCCACGCCATACCGCCTACCCTACCTACCCTGACTCCGCTGAAACCCGCCACGATAATCCCCGCCGCTGCCTACACCGCCACGCTGCTCGGTACCATCACCGATGCCAAAAGCCATGCGCCGGTGGTGGGCGCCGTGGTGCGGGTCGGCAGCACCAACCATGTTGCCAAATCCGACGCTTCCGGCCGGTACGTGTTGCATTTCCCGGCGGCCGTACCAGAGCCGGTCGAAGTTAGCGCACGCGGCTATGCAGAGGATCTGGCCATGGGAGCGGTGAGTGCTCACAGCCGCACCAGGCTCGACTTTCGTCTCACTCAGTTGAAGGCAGGAGTACCAGTGGCGCCGCCGCCGCCCATCTCCTTTGGCAGCCCCTGATCCGCTTGCAGCCTCTGACCGGCCGTTTCAAGGGGCACGATGCTGTGGGTGTAGGTAGGCGGAAAGTCCAGGAGACAGCGAACGCGGTTCAAAGTGTGTGCGCAGCCAATCGATGTAGGCGGGAAGTTGCGCATAGAGACCGGTTGTAGGGACGACGATTCGCACCGCATACCGCTCCGTTGCGGCGATGGCCTGGTTGGCGGTGAGATAGCCCGTGCGCAAGCGCACATTGGAGGGGTCGCAGAGAGGCGGAGCCACCAGCCGCTGAGCCCGGTCCGCTGCTTCCACGTCATCGACCACGACGATGTCACTCGCAGCGCTGTGCGCATCCAGATATTTCGTGACCCGAGCGGTAAGCGGTCGGTTCTCCGCTAGCAGCGTGTGGCGGTCGCGCTGCAGTGTCCTCGGCAGCAGCACGATGTAGGCCGCTCCAGCAATCACCGCCAGCGATATACAGCCCCGCCGGTACTCTAGCAGTCCCCTGGCAATCCCGCTGGAACCGACGCCGGCGGATACCGCGAGGCCGGTCAACAGGATTGCCAGGTGATGTGGAAAGAGCGGTCGAAAGAGAAGCATCATCCCCATACTTCCCGGCAGCCAGAGGGTCAGAAACCCCAGGTCTTTCCATCGACGCGAGGCGATCAGCACCACAAATCCAGTGATGCTGAGGAGTGTAAGCCCCAAATCGAAGCCCAGAAATTGGCTCAAGAGGCTGAGCGGCGAGGCGCCACCAAAATTGATCTGAGCTGCCCGGTCATGCATGGCAACGACCTGACGCCATTGATCCATGGGCTGAAGCAGCAGAAACTCCGCGCCAACCGGCGCCAGCGCGGACAGACCATACAGCAGCAGAGCGGCGACCCTCTTGCGATTGCTCCCCGCTGCGAGCATCACGATCCACAGGCCGGGTAACACTGCCTCCACGGCGAATAGCTTGAGGAGGACCGCCGCGGCCAGGGCCAGTCCGGCTAGCGACGCCAGGGGCAGCCGGCCACTGCGCCGGTATGCCACGGCCAGCAGCAAGGATAGCGTGACCATGGCCATCATCGGCCCTTCTGCTTCCACGGTATGGGAATAGACCAAGAAACCGGGTGAAACGGCCAGGAGCAGAGCGCACGCGGCCGCCGCCAGACCATCCGCCAGCAGCCATGCCAATAGAGATGCGCAGATCAGGGAAACCAATCCAAAGGCGATTTCCACCCAGCGAGCACCCAATATCGAGTCACTGCTCAAGCGCATGCCGGCGGCAAGCGTCGCGAAGAGCAATGGTGGCTGGGCCGAGAAGACCTGATCGAAGAGCTTGTACCCGTGGGCCACCAGGCGGCTGCAAGCCGTGTAGCGCCACTCGTCGGCATCATCGAAGCCATAGGCGGACGTCGAATACTGGTAGATGCCGCGATGCACAATCTCCCATGCAAGATAGCCGAAGGACGCCACGATCATGGCAAGTAGGGCGACCCGCCGCTCAATCCGAGCCGAAAGAGGACGATTTTGCGAGGACCTGGCAGGCCCTGGACGCACCCTCACCCCCCGGCCCCCTCTCCCGCCCGCGGGCGAGGGGGTGTCTCGGGGCGAGAACGCTGGCTAAAGAACTGCCCACTCTTGCGGGCGAGGGGCAGTTCCTTGGCGAAGTTCGTGGCTAGAGAACTCCCCTCGCCCGCGGGCGGCCTGTCCAGCCCTGCGGCGCTGGGGAGAGGGGCTGGGGGTGATGGTGCGATGCCCGCCAAGTGGTACCGTCCTCGACGTACCCTCACATCCGGGCGTTCATAGGTGGACACATCGGCGACAATAGCGTGTCGGGCGGGTGGCACGCTGGATGCAGGTAGCGAGTCGCCGCACTACCAGTTGATCGGTCATTGGCGATTCTAGCAGCGGTCCGCACACCCCTCAAATTGGGCTATCCCCTAATTCGCGACTAGAATTGACCGTGATTCACTCTCCCATTGCTGGCGAACTTTGGCGATCGACGCTGGTCCGAGTCGGTATCGTTCTCCTCCTTGTGGGAGAAGTCTTGATCATCGCGCGGCTCCGACCGTATTCAGATTTTTACTTCCCTTTCGTCTGGCTTGGACTGATCCTGCTGCTGGATGGAGCGACGCAGCTGCAGACGGGGAGATCCCTGCTCGTTCATTCGCGGGCGACCTTTCTTGCCATGTTTCCGGTGTCGGTTGCGTTCTGGTGGCTCTTCGAGTTGCTGAATCAAGCAGTTCATAACTGGATTTACGTCGGCGCCGAACGATACAGCGGCATCGGTTATGTCGCCTTCGCTTCTCTCGACTTCAGCACCGTGCTTCCGGCGGTTTGGGTATCGGCTCTGGCGGTCCGCGCCCTACTTCCTTACGTATCAGCACAAAAATTCGCGACCGGAGCCGTCCCTCGTGGGGTGCTGGCCGGCATGGTTATCATCGGCATCCTCTCCGTCCTGCTGGCTGTCACCTACCCCACCTACGCCTTCGGCGCCGTGTGGCTGTGTATGTTCTTTCTGCTCGATCCGATTAACCATGCTCTTGGCAGGCCATCGATGGTTGGCGCGATCTGGCGCCGTGAATGGCGGCTACCGATGAGCTTCGCGCTGGGGACGCTCTTCTGCGGCTTTTTCTGGGAAGGCTGGAATTTCTGGTCAATGCCCAGGTGGACCTACGCCATCCCGTATGTCTATCACTGGAAAATTTTTGAGATGCCGCTCTTGGGCTGGTCTGGCTACCTGCCGTTTGGCCTCGAACTTTTTGCCATGACCAACTTCGTGTTTCCGCTGCTTCGCCTGCCCGTTCCCAGCCTCGATGCCGTTGCATCCGTTCGCCGGCGCCAACGCGACCGCATGGTTTCCTGATTCGCTATTGCTGCTTGCGCCATGGCACGAGCGCGCGCTCCAGAGCGACCATGAAACCGAAGAAGAGAATGCTGAGGATTGACACGGCTAATACGGCCGCGAACACGCCCGGCTTATCCACCCGCGAGATAAAGATTTGCATCTGCGATCCGATGCCGTTCAGATTGGCTGGATCGGTCGGGAAGCCGAAGATAGTAGCAACTCCGGCGCTGGACAGGGCGTGGCCGATCGGATTAAAGCCGCCCCCCACCATGTACTCGCCCACCAGTGCTCCCACGAAAGCCAGGGTCGACGTGATCTTGAGCGATGAAAAGAGGAAGGGCATGGCCGAAGGAAATCGCAGTTTTACAAAGACCTGCACCTTTGACGCGTTCAGCAATCGCATCAGTTCATAGATACGCGGGTCGACTGCCTTCAGTCCGACGGTCATATTCACCAGAGTCGGAAAGAAGGTGATGAGAACCGCAACACCGACCACAGCCGCGGCATTGGAGTCGGCGCTAAAAAACGGCATCTTGAAGAACAGGATGGCGAACACCGGCGCGTACACCAGGATCGGAATGCTCTGGACCAGGATCGCCAGCGGATAAAAGGCGCGTTCAAAGTGTCGGGAGGATACGAACAACGTGGCTCCAATGATGGCGAGTAGGTTACCGAGCAGGAATCCCGCCACCGCATCCTGGACGGTGACCAGCAGGGCGATCCCGATGTCCGACCAGTCGTCGTGCAGACCGGTCAGCGTATCGCTGAGGTTCGGCAGCTCGTAGGACGGCACGCCCAGGGCGCGGGGCACAAACTGCCACACGGCCAGGAACGCGATGATGACGGCCACCGGCAGACCGTACCGAGCCAGCGCCCCACTCAGGGTGCTCACGGCACTAGGCGACCCGCTTTGGGTCAGGGGTCGAAGCAGCGGAGCGGCGTCCGCCTCCCTGCGCGCATCAACCGTGTCAGCCATGGACCGCTCTCCCTTCCAGCGCCCCTAACACCAGGGTCTCGGTCGCAAAGAATCGAGGGTCTCGCTTGATTGCCGGCTCACGGGGGCGATCGAGCGGCACGGGAATCACATCCGTTATTCGTCCCGGGCGCGGGCTCAGAACCACCACCCGATCGCTGAGATAGATCGCTTCGGCAATACTGTGGGTGACGAAAACCACCGTGCTCTTTTTTTGGTCCCAGACTTTGAGAAGCTCCTGATTCATGTCATCGCGCGTAATCTGGTCGAGCGCCCCGAAGGGCTCGTCCATCAAAAGGAGCTGCGGGTCGTAGGTCAGGGCCCTCGCTATGCTTACCCGCTGCCGCATGCCGCCGGACAGTTCATCCGGTCGTTTGTCGCAAAAGTCGCCCAGGCCGACTAACGTCAGCAAGTCCTCAGCCTGGGTCCGCTGCGCCTGGCTTTTGCGTTTGAACACTTCGAGCGGCAAACGAACGTTTCTGGACGAGGTACGCCAGGGCATCAGCGCGGCTTCCTGGAAGACAAATCCAATTTGCCGATTCTTACGCGCGGCCGCCGCCGGTTCGCCGGCGATTCGGACCTCACCGGAGGTGACCGGCAGGAGATCGGCGATCAGCCGAAGCAGCGTGGACTTGCCACAGCCGGATGGCCCGATCACCGAGATGAACTCGTTCTGTTGCACGTTCAGCCTCAGGTCGCGCAAGGCCTCGACCGGTTGCGCGCCCGGATACGTGTAGCACACATCCCGTATTTCTAGCAGCGACATGACGTCTCCCGGAGAGCTATAGGGGGGACGGATTTCGTCCCCCCTATAGTACGGTGCCGGGCTGTGCCCTATTTGTACGGGTTAAATTTGTTGGTGAAGAGGGATGAGACGCTCGGCTTGGTGTGAATCAGATGGAATCGGTAGAGCGTGTTGACACCGTCTTGCCAGTATTTAGCAGTCATTGTGCCACTGAAGGAGCCGCGAGAATCGCGGGAGAAGGCGGAGTAGGTCTGCAGCTCCTTGATTTGCTGGAGTAAATTTTTCTGTGCGCTAATACCGGCCGACGCGGGGAAGTAGCGACGAACCGTGTAGCGAGCGGCCTGCATCGGATGAGAATGGGCCCACTTGAAGCCCCGAGCAGCCACTTTCACTACGTTCCGTACCAATGTGGGATTCCCGTTGATCAATGATGTGCTGCTAAAGAGCACGTCGTCGTAGAAGTGGAATCCGTAATCGGCGGCCTTGAAGCTGCGTGTCGCCACACCTTGCAGCTTCAGCGCGATCGGCTCATTGGTCTGAAAGGTCAGGAAGGCATCGACCTGACCGGAGGTGAGTTGAGCGATGTCGAACCCGACCGGAACCGGTTTCCAATCAGCAGGCTTGAGGCCGGCATCGGCCAGCATGGTCTCTGGCACATAGAGCTCGTGCGGCTGATAGCCGACTCGCTTGCCGCGAAGATCGGTGATCTTGTGAATTTTGCTGCTAGCCAGCACGGTCAATCCGAAGACCGATCGCTGAGTGTCAGTGTAGAGCGCTTCGATCGGTACGTGCTGTGCGACGGCGATGGCGATGGCGGCACCGCTCTGGAAACCAAAGGTGTTGCCGCCACGTGCGGGCACGTCAACTTCGGGATGAACGCTCAGGCTGTACGGTTTGTAGTCGATACGAATGCCGGCCTGGCGCCACCACCCATACTGCTCGGCAACCCACAGCCCCGCGAACTCGACGTTCGGCAACCAGTTCAGGATGAAGTACACCTTGACCATGGGGCGCGAGGTATGGTGGGCGGCCTCCAGGCGGTTGAGCGCGGCGGCCGCCACACTGGCCGATACCCCAAACTGGTCAGATTGCAACTGCGGCGTGGTAACGGCCGCACTGGACGTGCGCGCGCCGCCGCTGCTGAGCGCAGTGGTCAACAAAAAGGCGAACGCTACCAGGGCGGTGAGCCAACGACGGATACGTTTCGAGAGCATGCTCTCCTCCTCAATACAATGCGAGATATTAGGGGACGATAGCCAATGGGTCCTTGACGGTTTTCTCTCCATTCACAACTCGCGGTTCGGCCCCGGCGCCTCCTTTCACGCTCTGACCTGCTTCCCTCTGCTGTATCCTGATGACGCATAGCATACTGAACGGAATGCTGTGAGTCAACGCACCGGCTCGCCGGCAACTCGCCATCGTTCCAGGAGACGGCGCGACGCCGTATTGTGACTTGCGGCCAGGGCGCTTTCGTCAACTCCATGCAAATGGCCACCCCGGACTACCGTCTGCCCGCCCACCAGCACCGTGTCCGGCCTGACGCCGCCAAGCACCACTCCAGCCAGCAAATCCTCCTCTGCGCCGGCGCACGGTAAGGAGTCGCTATCAAATAACACTACATCGGCCACTTTGCCCACCTCCAGGCTGCCAATATCCTCACGGCCCAGGCAGGCGGCGCCGCCGCGAGTAGCAATCCGCAGCGCAGCGCGGACCGAAAGCGCGGTTGCTCCGTCCCGAACGCGCGCCGAGAGAATCGCTTGTTTGATTTCCTGGCGAAGATCGTTTGAGTCGTTAGAGGCGCTGCCATCCACCCCCAGCCCAAGGTTCACGCCCGCCTCCATAAACTGCTTGGTTGGCGCCAGGCCGGAGCCGAGCAGCATATTTGAGGTGGGGCAGTGAGCCACACTGACCTGTGCCCCAGCCAGACGCCTGATGTCGCCCTCGCTGGGGTGGACGCAGTGCGCCACCCACACGTCGTCGGCCAGCCATCCCACGGTGCCCAGCAACTCGACGGGAGAGATGCCAAAGCGCTCCATGCTGAAGCGATGCTCATCCGTGGTCTCCGCGATGTGGGTGTGCAATCGCACGCCCTGAGAGCGCGCCAGCCGAGCTGATTCATGCATGAGTTCCGGCGTGACCGAAAACGGCGAGCAGGGCGCGAGGCCGATCTGTACCATCGCCCCGGGCGACCGGTCATGATACCGTCCGATCACGAGCTCCGATTCACGCAAGATCACCTCCGCCGGCTGCACCACCGAGTCAGGAGGCAATCCACCCTCCGACCGCCCCAAATCCATGCTGCCACGGGTAGCGTGAAAGCGGATGCCAATGCTGCGCGCTGCTTCTACCTGCGCGTCCATAAACGACTCGCTTCCGGCCGGAAATACATAGAGATGGTCGGCGCAGGTGGTACACCCAGATAGGACGAGTTCGGACAGTCCTGTCCGGGTGGACGTGTAAATCATCTCGTCGTCGAGGCCCGCCCAGATTGGATAGAGATTACGTAGCCAATCGAAGAGGCCGGCGCCCTCGCTTTGGGGGAAGCCCCTGGTCAGGGTTTGGTAGAGATGGTGGTGGGTGTTGACCAAGCCGGGCAGAGCGATCAATCTAGAGCAGTCCAGAGTATCGTCAAAAGCGCGTGCGGGAGGCGCAGTATCCAGGTAGACTATCTGTGGCGCCTCAATTCCGATCCACGCGCCCAGTAGTTCGCTTTTGCCGTCATTCATGCATATTGCCAGCCGGCAGTCCGCGAGCAGCAGGGATCTCACGGTACGCCGACCGGCGCCAACGCAAAGGCGCGGACGTCCACGATGCCGCGATCGGTGACGCGCATCTCCGGTATGACCGACAATCCCAAAAAGCTGAGATACATAAACGGCGTGGGCAGAGACACACCCATCTCCTGGAGTGAGTGCTCGAGCAATCGCAGGCCCGCTGCCACTTCCGCGGCCGGTCGCGTGCTCATCAAGCCCGCAATCTCCAGCAAGAGCTCGCCACAGACGGCGCCATTGCGTACTGCAACCAGGCCCCCTCCCATGGCGGCGAGCCGCTCCACACACAGCACCATGTCGCCATCATTCACGCCCACCACCACGATATTGTGGGCATCGTGGGCCACGGTCGAGGCAAACGCTCCGGACTGAAGTCCAAAACCGCGGACGAACCCGAGACCGACCCGTCCCGTTGCGTGGTGCCGCTCGACGACCGCGAGCTTTGCCAGGTCGGATGCGGGTTCGGCCATGAATTGACCGTGTCCCCTGCTGGGCCGGCTGGTGGTGGCCCTCGTGACCACTTGATCGGGCACAATCTCGATCACGTTGATCGCGGAAGAACCATCATCATCGATCCAAAAGTCGGAGTCCTTCACCGCGTGGACGTGAACCGTGTGGCTCACACTGGGCGGCACTGGCGGCGTCGGGAAAGGCAAACATGTGCCTCCATCCACCACCAGCCGGCCATCCTTGAACACGGCCTCGGGCCGCAGTTCAACGAGATCGGCCATGACCGCGATATCCGCCCGGTACCCGGGCGCGATTGCGCCGCGGTCGGTAAGACCATGAAAGCGCGCGACGTTCAGGGACCCAAGTTTTACCGCATCGCCCAGAGAAAGACCGTGACGAACCGCCGTGGCCACCATGGAATTGATATGTCCTTCCTCCAACAGCGTCCCGGCCTCACGATCATCGGTCACGAACATGCACTGTTCGGTCCCATACTGCTGGACGAGCGGCAGGAGGTCGATCATATTCCGGATCATCGAGGCCTCGCGGATCATGATCCACATGCCGAGCCTCCGCTTCTCCAGCGCCTCCTCGAACGTGGTGCATTCATGGTCGCTGCTCGGTCCGGACACCAGATACGCATTGAGTTGTCTGCCCGAGAGACCGGGAGCGTGGCCATCGATGTGACGGTATCCGGTCATCGCCATTTTCGCCATGACCTCGGGAGACCCTGCCACCGCCGCTGGATAATTCATCATCTCGGCCACGCCGATAACGCGCTGGCGAGTGAGGAGCTCCGCATAGTCGCACGCTTCAAGCGGACTCGCGCACGACTCGAACGGACTGGCCGGCACACATGACGGGGCCATGACGTACACGCCCAACGGCAATCCCTTACTGGCTTCCAGCATATACTCCACGCCGGCGGGTCCCAGCACATTGGCCATCTCGTGCGGGTCGATCACCACCGAGGTCGTGCCGCAGGCCACTATCGTCCGAGCAAACTCATCGACGTTGAGCTTGGAGCTTTCGATGTGGCAGTGGCCGTCTATGAAGCCGGGCAGCAGGACCTTGCCGTTCGCGTCATACGTATTTTTCGCGTCGTAGTCCCCGACGCCGACCACATGCCCGTCGCAGATCGCCACATTGGCCGAAAAGAGTTCGCCCGTAAACACGGAAAGCACCCGCCCGCCACTCAGTACCAGATCGGCCTCTTGGTCACCCCTGGCAACGGCTACCCAACGTCTACGCATGCTCGCCCGATCCGCCCTTCCCGCCCATCGTCAGCGCCATAATCGCTTTCGCCGTGTGCAGTCGGTTTTCGGCTTCATCGTAGACCACGGATTGAGGCCCATCGATTACCGCATCGGTGACCTCGTAGCCTCGATCGGCCGGCAAACAGTGCATGTAGATGGCGTGTCGCCTGGCGAGAGCCAGGCGGCGCTCGTCACAGATCCAATCCTGGTATCGAGCAGATATGGCCAGCGCTTCTTCGGGACGCGAGAACAGGGCCTCGATGCCCCAGCTCTTGGGGTAGACGATATCCGCGTCCTCGAACGCAGCGTCCATGTCGTTGACAATCTCGAATGTGCCGCCGGACGCCTCGGCATTGCGCCGCGCGTCATCAACCACGTGGCTCATTAGAGTGTATTCGGGTGGGTGAGCAAGCGTCACCTGCATGCCAAAGCGCGTCATCAACCAGATCAGGCCCTGGGGCACGGACATCGGCTTAGCATAGCTGGGCGCATAGGCCCAGGAGACCGCGATCTTGAGGCCCCGTACACCACCCGGGAATTTCTCACGAATGGTCATCAGATCGGCGATGGTTTGCGTGGGGTGGTCGATGTCGGACTGCAGGTTGATGACGGGTGCATCGGCGTATCTCGCCACCTCTCGCATATAGCTGTCCCCGGCGCCGGGCTCCAGGTCGTGACGAATGGCGAGTCCGTGACCGTACCGGGAGAGGATAATGCCCGTGTCCTTGGGGCTCTCCCCGTGCGAGATTTGCATGACATCCGGGGTCAGGTCGTGCGCATGCCCGCCTAATTGCGTCATGCCGGCCTCAAATGCGTTGCGGGTGCGCGTGGACTTATCGAAAAAAATCATGAAGAGTGTTTTGTCGGGGAGCAGCCGAGTTGGCGCCCCCAGGGCAAAGCTGCGTTTCAGGTCGTGCGCCACGTCGATGACCGTATCGAGTTCTTCCGTCGCCCAGTCTTGCGTGGCGATATAGTCCTTACCGCGTAGAGTGGTGATCAACTCGTCTTCCTCCCATGATGCGCCTCCTGGGAACCAGCCTGTCGCCAGGGGCGGCTTGGTGAAGCCGCCTTAGCGGATGACAGCCAGAGGGTGAGCAGCCAGTTTTTGCTGGTCCACGGCGCTGGTGGGGTGCTCCCGGTCGGGCACTTCCACCGTTTCCGCTGGGCCGCAGAGCTCGGTGGATAGATAGCGCAGCCCGTTATCGCAGACCACGGTCACGATTCGCCGCAGCTCGGGCCGAGCACGCGCCAACTTCAGCGCGCCCACCACGTTGCAGCCCGAGGATATGCCGCAGAAGATTCCCTCTTCGCGTGCCAACCGTCGTGCCATGGCCACGGCCTGGTCGGAATGCACCTCAACCACGGCGTCCAGCACCTCAACATGCAGGTTGTCCGGGATGAACCCGTCGCCGATTCCCTCGATGCGATGTGGTCCCCAGCCGCCGCCGGCCAGGATCGGGCACTCCTCCGGCTCAATGGCGACCACCTGCACTCGCGGATTCCGCTCTTTCAGATAGCGACCAACACCGGTGAGCGTACCACCGGTCCCCTGGGCATCGATGAAGGCATCAACTGTCCCGCGGGTTTGCTCCCAAATCTCCGGCCCGGTTGTGTCGTAATGGGCGGCGATATTGTCGTCGTTGGTGAACTGAGACACTTCATAAAAAGTGTCCGGCATTTCGGCCTGCAGCGCACGCACCTTGTCGATCACCAGATCGACATCGCTCTCACCACCGGGCGTCAGAACCAACTTCGCCCCGTAGGCCTTGATGGTGCGCTTCCGCTCGTCACTCATGCCTTCTGGCATGACGATGATCGCCTGGTACCCCCTGGCGGCCGCGGTCATCGCAGTGGCGATCCCGGTATTCCCCGTGGTGGCTTCGATAATGGTCATCCCCGGTCGCAGACTGCCTCGGCGCTCGGCCCGTTCGATAATGTACGGCAGGATTCTATCCTTGACGCTCCCACTCGGGCCGAAGTACTCGAGTTTGCAAAGAATTTCCACATCGGCGCCGTCGATCACCCGCTTCAAACGGACCAGCGGCGTCAGCCCGGGAGTACTCAGCACGTCATCGGCTATCTCGGACCTTCGGGCCCAGTCAATCCTGTCGCTCACCCCTGCCCCCCTCTCCGTTTACACATGGACAGCCGAGCGCTCGCGCTGCGCATCCAGCGCTGCCAGCACTTTTTCGGCGGTCATGGGCAGGGAGTGCAATCGGATACCCACCGCGTTATAGATGGCGTTGGAGATCGCCGGCGCGGGTCCATTGATGGCGATTTCGGCCACGCTCTTGGCTCCGAACGGGCCGGTCGGCTCAGCCGCTTCAACCAGAATGGTGGTCAGCTCCGGCATGTCGTCGGAGCAAAAGATTTTATAATCCATAAACGAAGGGTTGAGCACCTTGCCTTCCGGTCCAATGATGATTTCCTCGGTCAAGGCGTATCCAAGCCCTTGTGCCACGGCGCCCTCGACCTGACCTTCGCAGATATCCGGATTCAGCGCCTTGCCGACGTCCACCGCGGTAACAATCTGGATGGGGCGCACTCGTCCCGTCTCGGTGTCTACCTCTACCTCCGCGAACATGGCCACGAACGGCGGCGGACTCTCCTTGGTGGCATGCGAACCTCGCCCCATGATGAGCGTCTTGTGTTCGCCATAGAGACACTCCATGGCGACTTCCTGCAAGGTCACGCTCTTCCCGTTTAACGCAGTCACTGCACAGTCATGCACCAGCAAGCCGTCCGGCTCCTCGTCCATCATGCGGCCGGCCACGGCCACAATCTGCTGGCGCGCATCTTCGGCGGCTTTGAGGACGCAGGCGCCGGTGATGTACGCCGTGCTGCTGGCGTACGCGCCGTAATCGAAGGAGATATCGTCAGTGTCGCCGGAACGAATGAGGATGTGGTCGAGCGGAACGCCCAGCACCTCGGCTGCCACCTGACAGAGTGTGGTGTCGCTGCCGGTGCCGATATCCGCCGAGCCAACCATCAGATTGAACGATGCATCCTCGTTCATCTTCATGGCGGCGGCGGCCAATTCATCGCCGGCCACCCCACTGCCCTGCATCAGAATGCACATGCCGACCCCTCGCTTGATGGGATCGGAGCCATGCTCGCCCCGCTTGCGGCCCCAATCGATAGCCGCAGCCCCTCGTTCGATGCATTCCGGTAGCCCACAGGAGTGCATGACCCGCGGCTTTTTCCCGCTGCCCTCGCCGGCGGCGGCGCTCATCAGGTCAGTGTCGCCGACGCGGATATGATTTTGCCGGCGGAACTCCAGCGGATCCATGTCCAGCGCATCGGCCACCTCATCCATATGCACTTCCATGGCGAAGAAGCCCTGCGGCGCGCCGTAGCCTCGAAAGGCGCCAGCGATGGGAAGATTGGTATACACGATATCGGCATAAAACTTCAGATTCGGCGCGCGGTACAGCGGCAACGGCTTGGTTCCAGTGTTGCCGGTTACCGTCAGCGCGTGGGTGCCATACGGGCCGGTATTGGTGAGCACGTAGAGGGCGTTGGCTACCACCGAGCCGTCCCGCCGCACGCCGGTCTTCATCCGTAGGTGCTGCGGATGCCTCATGCGCGCAATGGTAAACTCCTCTGATCGACTGAATTCGAGCTTGACCGGGCGCCGCGTCTTCATGGCCAGCACCGCGGCGAGCGGCTCGGTCACCACCTCTTGTTTGTTGCCAAAGCCTCCGCCCACCCGCGGCTTGATGACGTGAACGTCCCGCACCGGAATATCGAGCGCGAAGGCTAACATGCGGCGGCAGTGATAGGGAATCTGCGTACTGGTACGCACCACCAGGCGGCGATCTTCGTCGAAGAAGCAGATCGTGACATGGGGCTCGAGGCAAGTGTGCTGCTGATACTGCACAAAAAACTCGTTCTCGACCACCACATCCGCCTCGGCGAAGCCGCGCTCCACATCGCCAATGTCAACGTCGATGTGTGCGGCGATATTCCGCGCCGAGTCGTAGATGCCATAACTCTCGTCCTCGTCGTGGATCATTGGCGCTCCCGCTTGCATGGCATCGTGCATGTCGAGCACCGCCGGCAACACGTCGTACTCTACCTCCACCAACTGCGCGGCCAGCGCCGCGATCTCCGGTGTCTCCGCCGCTACGGCCGCTACCGGATCGCCCACGAATCGCACCTTTTGGTCCAGAATGTACATGTCGTAGGGCGAAGGTTCCGGCCAGCTCTGACCGGCGCTGGTATATGGAATACGCGGCACGTCCTCATGCGTAATAACGGCGTGCACTCCGGCCACCTCACGAGCGCGCCGAGTATCGATACGCACCACTCGCGCGTGGGGCCAGGGACTCTTCACCAGCTTGACGTGGAGCAGGCCGCGAATCTCCACATCGTCCACAAATGCAGCGCGCCCCGTGGCCAACTTCATCGCATCAACCTTGGGCGCCCGCTGGCCAATGATGCTCAGTTCTTGCTTCATGCCCGTTCCTCACTCATCCGCGCGGCGCGCAGCACTGCTTCAATTGGCTTCTTGTAGCCTGTACACCGGCACAGGTTCCCGACAAAGACATGGCGAATTTCCTCGGCGCTGGGCCGCTGGTTCTCTGAGAGGTAGTTCGCCGCGGTCACCACCATCCCCGGAATACAGAAGCCGCATTGGATGGCGCCGTTTTCGGTGAATGCCTTCTGCACCGGGTGCAGCGCGTCCAGTGTTTCCAGTCCCTCGACCGTGGTGATCGTGGCGCCATCCGACTGTACCGCCAACTGGATGCAGCTATCGATGGCGCGTCCGTCGACGATCACTGCGCAGGCGCCGCATTCGCCGGACTCACACACGCGCTTGGCGCCCCAGAAGCCCTGCTGTCGTAAGGCATCGAGCAGCGTTTGGTTGGGCGCCACATGCCAGGTCGCGCGCTCCCCATTTATGGTCAGTTCCATCTTCATGCCACGACCTCCCATTGGCCGGCCCCGACCGCCTTCTCCAGCGCGCGCCGTACCAACACCCCACTCATTCGACGTCGATACTCCGCGGAGGCGCGCCAATCCGAGATGGGCCTGACTTCCTCGCGGATGATCCGCTCCACCTCGGCCAGTACGTCGTCGGTCACGCGCCGGCCCTCCAGAGCTTCCTCGGCCCGCCGTACCCGGATCGGGGTAGGGGCTACCGCTCCCAGCGCGATCCGTACCTCGCGGGCCGCGCCATCCTCCACGCGCAAACTCACGGCTAGATTCACCTGAGCGATGTCCGACTTACTGCGCGAAAACTTCACGGAGACCGCGCGCTTGTCCGCGTTGTGCGCCGGTACTCGGATCTCTCGAATAAGACGGTCGCCCAGGGCAGTCCGGTGGGGGCCCACGAAGATGTCCTCCAGCGGCATACTCTCTTCCTGCTGACCGAGTAAGAGCAATTCGGCGTCGAGCACCAGCAACGCCGGGACGCTGTCCGCCGTGGGCGACGCATTGGCGATGTTGCCCGCCACGGTCGCCGCATTTCGTATCAACCAGGGAGCGGTCTCGCGGAACGCGTCCCAAAGAGCGCCGCTGGCCAAGGTTCGCACCTCACGCTCCGCCCGGCAGAGCAGCGCGGACCCGCCAATTGCCAGGTAGGACTCTTCCCGCCGCACGTAATCCATCCCCGCAAAGCGGATATCAATAGCCATCTCCGCCCCGCTGGGACGAGAAACCAACAGGTCCGAGCCTCCGGCCAGATACACCGCACGGGTCCCGTATTCTCGCTTGATGGCTACCGCCTCCTCCGGGGTAGACGGTCTGCAATACTCGCGTAAATCCTTCATCTCAGATCGTTTCCATGCGCGTCCATAATCGCCTTGCCTCCACGCGCGCCCTGGCGCGCACCTCTTCCTCATCCACCCGGCAGAGCCGCCGATCCTGTACCGCCCACTCGCCCGCCACCATCACACTCTCAACCTGCTGTGAAGACATTCCAAACATCCAGTGCCAGGCTAGGTTATCTGCGTCGAGCGGTGTTGGAGGGTCATAGTCCAGTACTACCAGATCGGCGACCGCACCCTCTTCGATCACACCTATGCGGTCCTCGAAATGCTCTGAGATAAGTGTACCGCCGCGAGCCAACATTCCTGACGGCGCCTCGGCGGGAACGGCCAGGTTGCCCTCTCGGGCGCGAAAGAACGCTGTCCGGCTTTCGGCGAACATGTCGCCGTCGATGCCATCGGTTCCCAATGCGCCGCGGTCTCCAAAGGACTCGATCTGAGCGCGGCCTACTGCGTTGTTCATATTTGATCGACAGTTGTGTACCAGCCAGGTGCGCTCTTGCCGCAACGCGGCCAGTTCGCTCTGGTCCAGGTGGACTCCGTGGGCGGCGATTCCGTGCTGGTCCAGCACTCCAGCCTTCAGCAATCGGTCGGCGGTCCGCATCCCACACCGACGCACGGAATCCTGTTCGTCGTACAGATCCTCAGCCACGTGAATGTGCACCCCGGTCCTCGTCTCGGCGGCCAGTGAGGCGAGAAGCTCGAGAGTCGGGTCCTCCAGCGTGAAGCTGGCATGCGCCCCCACCATGCCACGAACCAGCGGGCGTTGGTTATCCCGCAGAAAGCGCGCGTTTTCACGCAGCCCTGCTCGGCTCCGCTCCACCCCTCCACGGTCGGTGACCTCGTAACACACCAGACCGCGCATCCCAACCGTCTGCAAGGCGTCCGCGATGAGGTCGAGGGAGCCGTCGATGGCGTTGGGCGAGGCATGGTGATCCACCAGGGCCGTGGTTCCGCAGCGAAGCGCATCCATGGCGCCAGCCATCGCTGAGTATCGGATTGCCGGCTCGTCGAGCGATCGATCCAGGCGCCACCAGATCAGTTCGAGAATGTCCCGGAAGTTGCGGGGCGATCGAGACGGCCCCGGCATGCCGCTCGCCAGCGCGGAGTAGAGGTGGGTGTGAGCACACACATTTCCGGGCATGACCATCTTCCCCGAGCAGTCGACGACGACGGCCGCCGGCGCCGACAGCGATTCTCCAACTTCCGCGATGCGCCCATCCTCGACCAAAACATCCGCGCGTTGCACCATGGGCGGCGCCAGGGCTGCCAGGGTAGCGTTCGCCAGGATGACGGGCATAGAGAACTGCTCCCAGGCCGGATTGGCAACGGTAGATTAACGGTAGGTCAATAGTACGGAACTGCCCGCACATACGGCAAGGTATGCTCTACACGTCCGGACTCTCAGTCCAGCAAAGACCGCAGTTCGACGACAAACCGGTCCATGGAAGCAAGAGCGTCTCGGCGCGCGCGGTTCCATGAGCTGGCCGCAATCTCCGCAGCGATGCCCGCCAGTTTCACGTCGGTCGCGTCACTGGCGAAGTACCGCGCTGCGTCGCCGAGTGCTTCGCGAAACGCCGGTATGTCGGAGCAGAGCACGGGCGCCCGCACGGCAGCCGCCTCCACCAGCGGCATGCCGAAGCCCTCTTCCTCGGAGGCCAGAAAAACCAGATCCGTCAGCATCATCAGTTCCCGTACTGTCCGTAGAGAAAGTGCAACGTCGGTCACCTCAGTGGCAACTCGAACCCAGGGCTCCAGACCACGAGCCAGTACCTCATGCCTGAGATCGTCCAGGACCAACCGTGACAGATCCGGCTGGTGGATGGAGAGCGGGCCGGTAACCAGCACCAACGGAGTGCATCCCCGCGCCACCAGACCGGCTGTCAGATCGAGTGCCCGGAAGAGATTCTTGTGCGGCAACATCTTGGCTGGAACCAACACTGAGGGGACGAATCGATGCAGCTGTAATTGCCCCGCGAGGCGTTTGGTCTGCTCGCCCAGCCCAAGCCACGAAGCAACATCAAGCGGCGGACGGATGACACGAGCCGCGGCCGATGGGATCCCGAGCGTCCGACTCAGCTCGGCGGCACGATGACCCGAGATGGTAACCAGAGACATATTCCGCAGGGCGTCGTGGATCGCCGCTTCGTCTGTCATGTGCCCCCCAGCGACGTAGGCGCTGGTTGCCGACAGGTCCTCGCACCACGCCACCCAGCGGAGGTACGGCGTTTTAGCAGCGAGCTGGGCCAATGCCACGGTTAGAAACGGATTGAGCGTGATGGTGAGCGCATTATGCACCCAGCAGTCGGTGCAGTCTCCCAGCGCCAGGCCAATCTCACGAGTCAGGGAGCGGGTGATCGCGTGAGTCTGGAGCGAAGCATCACTCAGGAACTCTCTACCAGCAGCGAGGACGCTGGGATGATCTGGACGCATGGTCTCAATGGTACAGAGTTCGGCTCCGATCGGCTGCTCTCCAAACCCGACGACCAGCCGAACCTGATGGCCCAGGCTGAGCAGCACCTCAACCTGGGCCTGCATCAGTCTCTCGACACCGCCGATGGCTGGCTCGGCACTGTAGTGCAGGAGTGCTACACGCCGCTGCACGGTTCCCTCCGCATTGGTTACAGCCTCCTTGGATAGCTGCCTGGCTCAGCTCAACTAGCGCCTCGCAACTGTACCGTGCGGCGAAGAGGAGAACAATTGACTGAGTTGGATACAGGAACATATCGCCATGGCCCATTCGGTCTAGCTCCGCCACATACAGAACAAATGTACTAAAATGAGCAGCGGAGGGAGGCTGCAGTTCGAGACCGGTACAACCCGCACCGCGCTCGAACCCAGGCACCTGGGGCGACGAGCGCGCTACCCTTAGGTCGGAGAGGGTGATTTGGGAGCATGATTTCCTACATTCATGGAACGCTGAAACGGAAGTTGGCCGACCGGGTGGTGGTAGACGTCGGCGGAGTGGGCTACGACGTCTTTCTGCCGCAGTTTGTGATTCGGTCGGTGGAGGAGCATGCCGAGGGACAACCCATCGAGTTTGAGATTTACTATCACGTGACCGATCGACAGCTTCGACCCACTCTTATAGGCTTTAACAACGCATTCGAGAAGCGCTTCTTCGAGAAGTTCATTTCGGTGGAGGACATTGGACCGCAAAAGGCCGCGCGTGCGCTCGCTATGTCGGTCTCCACCATCGCCCGCGCCATCGAATCGGAGGACATCGGTTTGTTGCGTCAGTTACCAGGTATCGGCGAGCGAACCGCCCGCAAAATGGTAGCAACACTGCGCGGCAAGGTAACCGAGGAGGCGCTGCTGCAGGACGCCGGCTTTGCCTCCATGCCGGCCTTGAATGACGCGCCAGGCCCATCCTCGCAATTGCGCGAGGATGTGCTGCAGATCCTGGTGGATTTGGGACATCGGTCCTCCGAGGCGCAGGCGAAGGTCGACGCGGCACTCAAGCGTCGCCCCGATATCGACGCTCCCGAGACGCTCATTCATGAGATTTACCAGGGGGAGAAGTCAAAATGAGCCACGACATGCACGGGTCTGAGCGGCGTCTTTCACCGCTTTGTACCGAGAGAGGGGAGACGTCATGCCACGCACGCCAGCGCTGACCACTGAGAGCGGTTCGAAAGCGTTTGAGTCCGCCGACGATGAGCACGTCGCGCAGAACAATTTGCGGCCCACCAGCTTGCAGGAGTATGGCCATGCAGGGCAACAGGTGGTGGTCGAAAACCTGGGAATCGCCATCGAAGCGGCGCAGAAACGCGGTGAGCCACTCGACCACCTGCTGTTGCACGGTCCACCCGGTCTGGGCAAGACCACGCTGGCCCAGGTGGCAGCGAATGAGATGGGCGGGAGCTTCGTGCCAACCTCCGGCCCCAGCCTGGAGCGACAGGGCGATCTGATGGGCATCCTCTCCAGATTGGAGACCGGGAGCATTCTCTTCGTCGACGAAATACACCGATTGCCGCGGATCGTTGAGGAGTTTTTGTACTCGGCCATGGAGGACTTTTGTGTTGACTTTATCCTCGATAAAGGCACGCACGCGCGGACCATAAAATATCCGCTGCCGAGGTTCACGCTTGCCGGCGCCACCACTCGCCTGGGTATGATCAGTGCGCCGCTGAGAGACCGCTTCGGCTTGCAGTATCATCTCGATTTCTATGAACCAGAGGAACTGGTACGCGTGGTGACGCGCACCGCGCTGCTCCTCGAAACCGAGATCGACGACGCCGGCGCATTTGAAATCGCCCGTCGCTCGCGGGGAACTCCCCGTATCGCCAACCGCCTTTTCAAGCGAGTGCGCGACTACGCTCAGGTGCGGGGGGATGGCACCATCAAAGTCGACATTGCCCGCGAAGCACTCCTGCGCGAGGGTGTCGATGAGAACGGATTGAACGAACTCGACCGACGGTATCTGCAGACCATAATCGCGTTCTACGACGGCGGACCGGTGGGCATCGAGGCTCTCGCGGCCACCGTCAACGAAGAAAAGGATACGCTGGTAGATGTCATCGAACCGTATCTGCTGAAGAAGGGATGGGTCGTCCGAACCGCTGGTGGACGCAAGGTCGGTTCCCTCTACCACGCGGCCTCACCTCGACAGAAGGCCCTATTTGATTAAATGACGACTGTCTCCGGATCGGTCGATCGCATCGTCTTTTACAATCCCGAGAGCGGGTTTTGCGTCGCTCGTTTCCAGATAGCCGGCGAGCCAGGCGGCCGCAGCGACGCCAGCATCACCATTGTCGGCACCATGCCGTCGCTGCGGGGCGGCGAAATGCTGCGCCTGAGCGGCGAATGGCAGACCCACCCGGTGCACGGCCGCACCTTTCGCGTGGAGCGCTTCGAGCAAGAGATTCCCGACACCGCTGAGGGTATTGAGCGGTACCTGGCCTCGGGTGCCATACAGGGAATCGGCCCAGTCACCGCGGCACGCATCGTCGAGCACTTTGGGGCCGAGACCATGACGGTACTCGGAGAGCGTCCGGCCTTACTGCGCGAGGTGGCGGGTATCAGCGTCAAACGGGCCCGTGTCATCGCCGACTCGTGGGCCGAGCAGCAGCGCGTCCGAGACCTTGCGATGTTTCTGGAGAACCACGGCATCAGTATGGCACTGGCACACCGGATCTATCGTGTGTATGGAGACCATGCGATTGAGTCGATCCAGCGCGATCCATATCAACTGGCCCACGAGGTACAGGGCATCGGTTTTAAGACGGCCGATGCCGTGGCTGCAACCCTCGGCATCTCGCGACGCGCCACCTCCCGATACGTGGCCGGCCTGAAGTACACCCTGTCGAGATCGACCGACGAGGGACACGTGTACCTGTCGCGCGCCGACCTCCTGGCTCGAGCGTCTCGCTTGCTCGATGCGCCCGTCACCAACCTAGAACCGGCCCTCCTGGAGCTCTTGCAGCGGGGGGATGCCGTTCTGGACGACGACGCAGTCTATCTGACTCCGTTCTTCCGGGCGGAAACTGGAATTGTCCGGGCGCTCGAGGAACTGAGTTCCACGGCAAGCTCGCTGATCCTGGATCGCAGCTTCAATGCGGCAGAGGCGGTGGCGGCAGCGGCTGAGGCGCAAGGCCTGGCTCTGGCCGCCCTGCAGACGCTCGGGGCGGAACAAGCCCTCAGCCGAAAGGTGAGCATTCTTACCGGCGGTCCCGGTACCGGCAAGACCTCCACGCTCCGGACGGTGATCTCGGCTCTCGAAACGGCCGGCACGTCATTCTGTCTGTGCGCGCCGACCGGCAGAGCAGCCAAGCGCGTGACGGAGACCACTGGGCGAGCGGCATCAACGATCCACCGCCTGCTCGAATTTCAACCGGGCCTCAATGCGTTTAACCACGACCAGAATCACCCGCTGCTCTGCGATTTTGTCATTGTCGACGAGACCTCGATGCTGGATGTGCTGCTGTTCTACCATCTGCTCAAGGCGATTCCACGAGAATCGCATCTTCTCTTAGTGGGGGACGCGGATCAACTGCCCGCTGTGGGTCCCGGCAACGTATTGCGCGATCTGCTGAGCAGCGGCACAGTGCCGGCGGTCACTCTTACTGAGCTTTTCCGCCAGGCCCGAGGTTCGCAGATCGTGCTGGCGGCGCACGCGGTAAACCGGGGCGATCCACCAGCGATTGCGAATTCGCCCGGGCACGATCTCTACTTTGTGCGTGCGGAGGACGATGGCCGGGTGGTGGAAAGCATCAAGCGTCTGCTCACCGAACGTATTCCGCGGGTCTTTTGCCTGGACCCGATCGAGGATGTCCAGGTGCTGTCTCCCATGCACGCGGGAGCGGCCGGAGTAACCGCCCTCAATGTGGCACTGCAGCAACTGCTCAATTCCGATCGGCCCGGCGTGCCACAGTTGCGACGCGGCGACCGCTTGTTTCGGCTGGGAGACAAGGTGATGCAAACTCGGAATAACTACGACAAGGATGTGTACAACGGAGATGTGGGTCGAGTGACGCAGGTGCTGGCCGAGGAGCAACGGCTGGTCATTTCCTATTCGTCTGGATCTTCGCTGTTGGAGATTGAGTACGACGCCCTTGGGCTGGACGAATTGGTTCTGGCCTACGCGGTGTCGGTGCACAAAGCGCAGGGCAGCGAATTCCCCTGCGTCGTCATGCCGATCGTGCCGTCTCACGCGGCGATGCTGCAGCGCAATCTGCTCTACACCGCCATCACCCGAGCCAAGCAACTGTGCGTGCTGGTCGGTTCGCCGCGCACACTTGCCTCAGCCGCCGTCGCGGAACGCCGGCAGCAGCGGAACACGCGGTTGGCAGCCCGGCTGACCAAGACCACCGCAACACCACTCCAGCCCGGGCTGGTCTAGGCAGCATGGCCTTTTTCGCAGCATCCCTCGTCACCATCGTTAGCGTGATCGATCCGGTGGGAATTGCGCCGCTCTTTCTCGCTCTCACACCGGGCATCCTTCCCGCCGAACGCACACGTGTGATCCGGCGCGCCATCATCGTTGCCACCATCATTCTGCTGTTGTTTGCGGCCGGCGGCCGGACCCTACTCCAGGTTCTCGGCATCACCGTTCCAGCCTTTTCCATCGCTGGCGGCATTCTCCTGCTGCTCATTGCCATCGACATGCTCTTCGCGCGCACCTCTCGCACGCGCGAGACTCCCGAGGAAGAGAGTGACGCGCTCACCAGCTCTGATGTCAGCGTCTTCCCACTGGCGATCCCTATCCTTAGGCGCATTATGTGAATTGAACAAGGTTGAGTCGGAGCAGGGTGTGGGCAAGCAGCGTGGCGCCGCTTCGGGTGAGCAGCCCAGCGAACGACCTGGCTTGATGGCGGACCAAGCCGAGTTGCT